>Ga0067045_1028267_pt1 | contig 37827 bp, 31 predicted proteins | sample TerdegcTABiofilm_FD_59184 | JGI IMG/M metagenome (GOLD analysis project Ga0067045, IMG submission 59184) | Combined Assembly of (Gp0054472, Gp0054536) Wastewater bioreactor microbial communities from Singapore -Terephthalate degrading... | reverse complement strand
TCCTCCATTCCACATTCCTCCCTTTTACTAATCCCGCCAAGCGTAGCCTGTCTACGTTAAATTCGAGTGTTCCGACTGATGCCGGATCATTCCCAAATATTCGGCCAGCTTGGCCGCCTGCCATTTCCGCTCGGCGGCCCAAGCGGCGTACCTAGCGGCCCCAGTGGCGTCCTGAGCAGCGGCCCCAGTGGCGTCCTGAGCGGCGCGACAAGCGGCGTCCCTAGCGGCGTCCCAAGCGGCTGCACAAGCGGCAGCCCAAGCGGCTGCACAAGCGGCGGCCCGAGCGGCGGCCCAAGCGGCGTCACAAGCGGCGTCCCTGGCGGCGTCCCTAACGGCGTCCCAAGCGGCGCCCCAAGCGGCGGTCAACTCCTGCACCGTGGCTTCATCGTTAGCGTACCTACGGGCTACCTCGATGGCATGCCGTGGACGGTTGTCATCCGGGTAATCCTGCTCGTAGATGGGGAGCACATGTTCCGCACAGTCACAGGCGAACAGCCGCGCTTTCCTCTCGTCCCATGAGGTTTCAGACAACAACCTCACCTTGCGGGCCACCCATTTCTCTCCGTCGGAGGATTCGACGATTTCCCCGTCCACCTCGGCGATAAAAATTCTCTCGTTCAGCCACTGCGGCAACTGCTCAATCGTAGCTAGGTGGTAGCCGTTCTTGCACTCCACCAGCGGACCCGCAATCTCTGGCATCCATTCGCCGGGAGTCCACGAGCCGTCATCGTTTTTCGTCGGCAAACTCCACTTGAGGGAGCCGCCGATGCAGGAATAGCCTTCCGAGTTGAGAACCTTGTAGAACACTGCCCCTACCCCACCTTTCGTTGCATTAGGGGCGACTAGGCCACCCGGGGATCCTTCTCCATCCCTCGTAATCCTGTGCATGCTGCCGCCGATCTCCACGATTTTCTCAATCTTGCTTCCCATCTTCACATCCCTCTCTTGTAGTGCTTATTGATGCTCCAAAAGCCGATCATCCTGCCAAACCCGCGCCTTCGTCATGGCGTCCAGCGGAAGCTTGCCCCGGTTGTCCACCAAGTTCTAAAACATCCGCACGACCCCCTCCCCTACAAATCCACATTCTGGCAACCATCCCGCCCTTTGTCCACTCAAAACAGTAGGGTATCCAGCCATGCCGTTCATACATCAACCGGGATTCGCTGTCCGTCAGCCCACTATACACCGATGAATAACCCGTGGGCGTTTTGGGAAAACGCGGATGCTGGTAGAACAACCCGCGAATCCATGCCGAGATCGCCAGTAGGCGGTATTTCATTCCGCATCGCCCCCTCCCTATATCTTCTTTGACGTGTAGGCCGCAGAAGTGGCACGTTTCGGCACTGCTCCTGAAATCACTGTGCTCCTTCCGAAGCATCCGCACCTTCGCAAGAAACCGCTTCACTGTACTACACCCCTAAATGGATACTCACTCCAGCTCTAAATGGGGCATAATTGATATAGCTAAATGGAAAATTGGTCTTAACAAGTGCGGGTAAATTCCCATCACCCTCCAACACGAATGGGTGATAAAGCAAACTGCATCCAATGTGCATATCTCGGTTGTCAAGATACAGAGCTACATAATCCGGCAATCTCATGTGCTCGTTGTATAGCCATGTATACACATTCAAATCAGAAAAATCTAATTTGTAAGCATGCCTGTCCTTTAATTCCAGTTTTATTACCGAATGGGTTTGTGTGAAATCTAGTAGTCGTTTTGGGTAATACAGAGCCATCCACCGTTTGGATAAGATAATAGAATGAGTTATGCGTTTTAGAAGGTCTATAAAAACATCTTTTGTCTGTTTGTTTTTGAATTCACGTCTGAGCATTCGCTCTTTAAGCCAAAATCTATAAATATACAAATTCAGAATGGCTTCGTATGATGCTCGACTCAATTTAGAGAAATGATGCGTGTTCCATAAATGAGCCAGTAACTTTGGAATGCACGCATTAAAATCAAAAGCATTTCCAAGAGATTTCTTATCTGAACCTGTGATTAAATTTAACTTGTACATCTCATCCATTGCAACTTTCAAAACTTCCTGCAAATCCGTTTTAAACTCTGGAGTAGCCCCTAAAACCCCGTTAATGCTAAGACAATTTCCCAAATAAGAAAATGACGCCGATAAATCCTGAATACACGGAATAAATGGTATACTCACTTAAAAGCTCCCCCCTCCTCACCATGTACGTATAGTATACCATACCTTCGGGGGACTTGTCAAGACTTTTTCAAAAACTTGTTAAAATCCGCATATTATATATAATAAAAAACTATATATTTAATATAAAAAACAATACATAAAAATATAAAATCTATACCGTTTTTTGAGATTTAAATATAATATGCTAAAGCTTTCAAAAGGAGTGAAAACTGGGTCTTGACATGTATAAACTGGTATGGTATAATGAGTATGAACCCAGTTAAGGAGGGGAAAGTTATGCATGATTTTACTATTGAGTTTGATGGACTTAAAGACCAATGCGTTTACATGGAGCCGGAAGATTACCCCAAGTTGGAAATTCCAATTTGCTTTTTGAAATGGCTTGCTAGAAAAAATTTTAAGGCTAAAGCATGGAAAGAGTTAACTAAACATTTGACTAGAATATTTAAAAGTGGAGGATTTGGAGCTCCTGGTATGTCTGTTAGAGAAGAGGTTGAAGAATTCAATACTTTTGGTCTTTCAGATTTTGCATTAATTCGATTGTTTTTTCCGTATATTTGCATGAGCGTGTTTTCAGATAACGTTTTATCCACATTCGTATCTGATTTTATTTTAGATGACGATGAAAAAGTAGATTTTCTGTCTTTCTATAAACTTATAAAAAAGGCTTGACAAGCTTATGGAATGTATGGTATAATATACTTACCATTGGATTAGATAGAGGTTAGGTGTAGACCCCCCTGCTACGCTAACCCTCTATGTTGTACTGCCAAAATAATTCTAGGAGGATGTTAAGATGCCGATTGGAGAGATTGTAAGGTTCGATGCGCTGGAGTATTTGCCCATATCCGTTAATCTGTTTAAATCAGACCCTAATGAGGAGGGTGTACCTTTAGAAACAAAAATAGTGTACATCCCTAAAATGATGCTGAAAAATACTATGACGATTGGTGATTTGCATGAATTGGAACTCATGGTTGTGAATTCTTTAGATTTTCCAGATTGTGAAAATGCAAGGGCACACATCGACTTTCCAGATGTATTAAAGCAAAAACCAATCATTGTGATGTTTCCAATTTTTTCAGATGAAATATAATGCCTATCTATCAGGATTCAATTCAGGGTAGTTTAAGTTTCTCGTCTATCCTGTGTCGGGAAGAGCAAGGTAATCTGTGGGTTTATGCTACATCCGTTGTGCCTTACCTGATGTTTCCATTTTACTTTTCCGAAGGGTACAATTTTTTAAGTTTGTGCGTGTACACAGATAAAGAGCATTATTTAGGACGTATACCACCAGAGCGACTGCTTACTCCGGCAAGAATGAATATGGCATTTGACAATCTGACTCAACGCAAAGCATTTATAACCGCAGGATATCTCATTCACGATTTAGATTGCGTGTATGACATAATGAGATATATTAACAGTTTTATCATCCCTACTCGATTTAAAATTGAAAGAACGAAAAAAGGAACTCCAATGGTTAAGTTGTTTACTGGTTACAAATCTAGAGGAGACATGATAGCTCGATATTACCAAGCGGTCAGTTTATTTAGCAAATATGAAAAATTCTATCGTGGATTTAGTTGGCTATACCCTATTTTACACGGTACTCCCGAAATTAATAAATCCATTGAAGATGTAGAATTAATGTTTGGCGGAAATCGTTTAAAAGACTAAGGGGGAGGTAGGGGTGGTAAATTTACTTGGTTCAACCCTTTCTCCTGACTTTTTGCGTATACCTTATTTGCGACAAAAGGATACAGGATGGTGGGAAGCGGCTTGTCCATTCTGTAATCGAGATAACAAACGAGTTTTACAAATTAGCCCGGACTTAACATTTGCGCATTGCTTTCGTTGCTTATGGAAAGGCAATACTGTTCAATTACTTCATAAATTGAATCTAACTGAGTTTGGTATGGATTCAATTCCAAAGAATTTATCTGTAGAATCGTCTACTGTAATTAAGCCCTACACGGAATTTGATGAATTAGAGGTTCCAATCTATAAGTCTAAACTGGCAGTAGCCTACTTGGTTAGACGAAATGCTTTGGATATAGCTTTAATTCAAAAATGGAAATTTAAAACGTTTGGTGCATTTACAGATAGAATTGTTATTCCAATTTATTTCAATTACACTTTAGTGGGTAAAGTAGACCGAATGTTGTACAATGTAATTCCCAAGTACAAGTTCACCCCTGGATTTCCATCTCAAAAAGTGTTTTATAATTGGGATTTAGCAGCCGGTAAGGATACTTTAATTATTACAGAAGGCGTATTTGACAGTATATCAGCTTCAAAAGCTTTGCCTTTTGTAGGAGTTGTTGGTAATTTTGGAAAACACATCAGTTCTCATAAAGCAGATTTGTTGAAATCTTTAAATTTAAAAGAAGTTGTACTGATGTTCGATTCTCCTGATAAAGATCCGGATATTGCTAAAGCTATCTCTTCAGCCGTTATTGCTTTAAGTGGGGATTATAAACTATCCATAGCAACTCTTCCAAACGGCGACCCTAATGAAGTGTCCCCACAAATTATTCAAGATGCTTATTTTAATCGTAAGGATGTGATGTAATGTCAAATTCCATAGGTTCTAGTATTAAACTTGAAACATTAGTTGAAGAGTTTTTAATGAATTGTGGGGCTAATAAAGAAGATATTTTACAATTAAAAAGTACACAAGATGGACCGCTTTTAATTTTATTTGATAGTATTTGTAAAACTAGATTTAGCATGGCCCCTAATTATGCTTATGCGGATATTGCATTAATTTCATTATTTCCATATATTGTTGCTTATTTTAGGGCAATTAACAAAGATGCCACTTATGCTATTTACACTAAACACTGTAAATATCTTAGTGCTGAAGGACAAATACAAGGTTATTAAGGAGAGGGTATGATGGGACAGGTTATGGATTTTGTTAATCCAGAAGAAGTTAAACCAGAAGAGGTAATGAAAGCTTTACAAACAGAAGAGGTAGAACAGCTTACTGACGATGATTCTAAAAATTTACGTATGTATGCTAACCTTATTTGGGGGAGAGTACAGACTAATATTGTACCTCGTTTAATTGAAGGCATGAACACGACTAATACAATTGATGAATTTACCCCTCTAGTAGAGGCAATTGTAGCAGAAGAAGCAGATGAGTTAATTACTCATTTTTCAGATGAATTTTGTAGAGATATTTTTACAGATATTGCTACTAGAGAAGGCCTAGGGTACATTGCCGACTCTCCAGAACGTTATCTAAAAAAGTCAATGATAAAAGAATTTATTATTAATTTTCTACGTGCAATTACACGTATTCAATTAACAGTAGCTTCTAATACATTGTTTAGCACTATTTATCAAGCTGCTATGAAACAGAAAATGGAGCAAGAAGCTGTAAAAGAGGAGGCTCTACCTGAAGTAGGGGAAGCTGAAGCTCCTTCTGAACCGGTAGATAATTAAAGAAGGCGACATTTGTGAAAAAAAGCCTTGTGACAATTAACGTAGACAACATTAAAAGTGTTGCTATTATCCATAACAGGGTGATGGGGGCGTTCTTAGTTGAACGCCTCTCTTATCCTGCCGATAATTATCGACACACTAAAGCGTTTAAAGAAAAACGATGGGACGGAAAAATTCGTTTTGCAAAGTACAGTTACCCTTACCTGACATTTCCAACCGGACTACTTATGGATGTAGTTAAACTATTTAAACGCAATAACATTGAACCTATATTCAAGGATACAAGAATACAGCCTAAAAAAGAGTTTGAATTAGAGTACTTAGGGTCTATGCGGGATTACCAAGAAGAGGCGTTAATCAAGGCAATTGAAGCACAGCGAGGTATTTTATGGCATGTAACCGGTGCCGGAAAAACCGAATTATTTATGAATTTAATTGCGGAATTAGGAGTTCCTACCCTTATTCTAGTCAATAATACTGAAATTATGAAGCAGACGGCTCAAAGATGTCTGGATAGCTTAGGGTTAGAGACCATCGGTTTAATTGGTGGTGGAGTAGTTTCCCCGACAAAACTAGTTACTGTGGGGATGCTGCAAACGCTTAATTCTTTGAAGGAAAGTGATAGTACCTCTTTTAAAACCATTGCTAATCATTACAAAATGTTAATAGTGGATGAAGCCCACCATATCAACGCGAATGCTAAAACTTACACAAAGATAATAAACGCTATTCCTGCATTTTACAGGTACGCTTTTACAGGCACACCGATTAGATCCACCACTCCGACAGCTACAGATATTACTTTAATTGCCAGCTTTGGTCCAGTCATCGACAGAGTAACGAGAGAAGAGCTAGTAGAGAAGGGTTATTTGGTTCCTGCTAAAGTAGTAATCATTAAACTTAACACCTCTCACCACACTCTTGTGCAGGATTACTTGGAGTCTTACGCAAGTCCACAAGAGGCTTATCGTGCAGCACTAACCGAGTTGTTAGCTATGCCGGAAAGGATGGAAGCTTTAAAAGAAATAAAAGCAAAACATCCAGATGAGCAGATTTTGTATTTGACGACTTCTGTGGAATACGCTGAACGCATTGGAGCTGAAGTTGGAGCTGTAGTTGTGCATGGAGGCACCGACTCTGCTGAAAGAGAATATATCTATAAACAGTTTAAATCTGGTGGTATAAAGTGCCTTGTAGCAACCAACATTTATTCAGAAGGTGTTGACTTTCCAAAATTAGCTGTAGTTGTATTAGCAGAACCGTTTAAATCTGTAATTCGTTTGCTACAAAAAATAGGTCGTGCAATGAGAGTGAGCGAGGGTAAAGAGCGTTGTGTGATTTATGATTTTAACGATTTACCGTTTGCGTTTTTTGATGAGCAGTTTTCCTTTAGAATGAAAACGTATGCTCAAGAGGGTATACCTGTGGAAGGATGGATGCTTGGATGAGTTTGAGAGAAGACCTATTAAAGACTAGATACTTAAAAGAGGGTGAAACTGAAGCAGAATTTTGGATTAGAGTATCTGAATTTGTGTGTACAAATGAACCCACACTGCAAAAATTAAAGCCCACCATTTTAAAAGGGCTAACCTCTGGTGCGATTATCTTTAATTCCCCATTACTAATGAACGCCGGAAGGGGTCAGCAGTTATCTTCGGCATGTTTTGTGTATGGAGTGGATGACTCAATTGAGAGTATAATGAGACTGCAAACAGTTGCTGCTTCTATTTTTAAGCTGGGTGCGGGCATCGGGGTAGACTACTCACAGTTAAGACCGGAAGGTGCAAAAGTAGGAAGCGGCGGTACATCTAGCGGACCATGTAGTTTTATGACTTTAGTGGACCACTTAGCTGAAGTGATAAAGTCGGGAGGACGCAGACGTGCTGCTATTATGGCTACTTTGAGAGTAGACCACCCAGACATTAAGCGCTTTGTAGCCTGTAAGCGGGATGACAAAACCCTGCAAAACACTAACATTTCCGTAATGATGACTGATGAGTTTATGAAGAAAGTAAAGAAGAAAGACCCTTCAGTAACCCCATTATGGGACTTAATTGTGGATAATGCGTGGATGCGGGGAGACCCCGGATTGGTATTCATTGACACCATCAATAGAAACACTAGCGGAATTAAAGGAATGCAATATACTGCGGTTAATGCGTGTTCAGAGTTCCCGCTTTTCCCTTCCGAATCTTGCCTAATCGGTACGTTAAATATTGGTAAGATTTATGAAGATGCAGTTATTGCTTTTGAAGAAAAGCAATTTCCGAGATTAGAATCAGTCGATAAAGTTTTCGAACATCTACTAGTCTGGTGGGCTAAAGTAATGACTCGTATTTTGGACAATGTAATTGACATCGCATGGTACCCGTTCCCTGAAATTGAAGAAGCTGCTAAAAAGTATCGTCGAATTGGAGTAAGCATCACGGGCTTTGGGGACTATCTGATTCATAATAAGATTCGTTATGGGTCTGTTAAAGCAATAATTAAGGCAAAAGAAGTTACGCAGTTAATTAATTATGCTTCATTAGAAGAGTCAAGGCTTCTAGCAAAAGAGAAGGGTGCATTTCCAATGTTTGAGCAATCCACTTTGGATGAGCGGTTGGAAGGTGACCCCGTATTCAAACTGCCAAGACGAAATATTACTACAACCACCATTGCTCCTGCAGGGTCTACTTCTTTCTTATGCAATGCGGAGTGCAGTGGTATAGAACCGGTGTTTGCTTTCGCTTATAAAAGAATGGCAAGGCTTGACAAGTCCGGCGATTCGTGGTATAATATACTTAGCCCGTTATTAGTGAATCATCTTTTCAAGAATTATGGGATTGAAGTTACTGACGAAATGGTAGAAGATGTTGTAAAAAACAATGGTATGGTAAGCGGATTAAATTGGGTGCCAACTAAAGCAAGAGAGTATCTTGTTACTGCGCATGAAATTACTCCAGAAGAGCATTTAAATATGCTGGCAGCATTTCAAACAGGAGTAGGCGCATCTGTTTCTAAGACTATAAACTTGCCACATTCAGCTACAAAAGAAGATATTAGTAATTTATATCTTGATGCATGGGAAAATAACTGTAAAGGCATTACAGTATTCAGGGATGGATGCAAAAAAGGTCAAGTACTTTCTACTTCAACAGAAACTACGAATTCGGCTCCAGTTGCACCAAAAAAAGTCAAACTCCCCTACCTACTGGAATCACGCAGAGTTAAGATAGAAACTCCGTCAGGAAACATGTACGTCCTAGTAAGCTTCTTCGATGGTAGGCCCATTGAAGTATTCGCCAATCTAGGACGTAGCGGACAGGAAGTGTATGCCTATACGGAAGGTATTGGCAGAGTGATTTCTCTAGCGTTAAAGAATGGGGTTGATTATAGTTCAATTGTTAAAACCCTACGAGGTATTAGAGGAAACGAGGTATCGCTGTTTAATAATGAGTATGTCTACAGCGTACCTGATGCTATCGCTATTGCTATGGATTACGCAGTTAAAGCGTTCAAAAATATTGACATTGACCAAGATAAGCAAGAAAAGATTAATAGCAATTTATGCCCTAATTGCGGGGAACCATTAGCTACTGATAACGGATGCTTCCATTGTAAGTCTTGCTTATGGTCTAATTGTAGCTAATTTGTTGAAAGGGGGTAGGGGGGTGAAGCGCAAAATTGCTTTAGTTCTGGCATTCAGTTTTGTGCTACTTACCCCCACAGCTACTAATCATGCTAAGCCTAAAGGAAAGGGGTGGGCGAAGATACTTCCAAGACATATTCTTCAGATTGTTCTGAATAACGAAGGCGGGTTTAACGATGACCCTAGAGACTCCGGCGGTAAAACTAAGTTTGGGATAACAGAATATACGTTAAATAAGGCTATAAAAGATAAAGTAATTGCTCCAAAAGAAGTAAAAGACATTACTACAGAAGACGCTTTAAAGATATACGACTACCGTTATTGGATTACATGTAAAGCTAATTTAATGCCAGAACCATTAAATCTTTTACATTTTGATACGGCTGTTTTACATGGAAACGGTGGTGCCATTAAAATTCTACAGCGTACCCTAACTTCAATGGGATTTCCAGTAAAGATTGATGGTGGATTCGGCCCCCAAACAATGGAAGCGTTTAAAGCTGCTTTATCCATGTATGGGCAGAAGAAGATAATCAAGATGTATTTAATCAAACGTAAAATTTACACGCAAGAAATCCACTCCCCTAGAAATGATTGGGCTTTTAATGGCTGGATGAATCGATTGAAAAGGATGGCTAACATTATTAAAGAACGATATAATATTGGTTAGGGGTGTGCAGTTTGTTAACTAGACAAGGGCAAGAGGTTTTATTAGCCCATGCATTAAAAGGGCATCCCTCGACTACTGTTTTACTTAATGTAATAGAGGCGTCTGATTGGACTGTTAAAGAGTTTTCAGAAATATGGTCAGTAATACAATCTTATTGGGCTACTTATCATTCTTTACCTTCTAAATCGGAAGTCTTAGAGGCAGTATCAGGAGACGCCTTGAGAGTGGCTATTGGGCTTTATGCATTTTCTGATTATGAGTCAGTAGCATTACTTGTTGATAAAGCTTTAAATTTTGTTAAAGCACGACGTTTAAAACTTGTAGTTAATTCAGCTATGTCTTCATTAGATACAGACCCTCTTTATACAGAGCACGTTTTAAGAGAAGGTTTGATGAATCTCCCAACTATCAATTGCAGTGTATCTAGTTTGGACGATTTATTACCTGATGCTATTTATAACTATGAAGATAATATTTTTGGACTGCCTACAGGTTTAGAAGTGTTAGATAGGAATTTAAAAGGAGGCGTGGGTTTAGGTGAAATTTTTGTAGTCTCGGGGCCTTCTGCGTCTGGCAAAAGCACATTGCTTTCTTATATTTGCGGGTCTGTTGCACGAATTGTGCCTTCTCTATATCTTACATTGGAGCTTCCAGAAGCGAGAGTAGCACAACTACTAACTGCTAGAATGGGTAGGATTCCACAAAATGAATTGACTTCTAATTTGTCTGGAGAGCGTTTTGTATCAGTACGTCAAAGAATAAAAGCCCACATGCCGGTTCGTATTAAGTACTTTCCATCTAAAACGGTTACTGTATCGCAGATAGGGGGGATGCTAGATTATTTAAGATACGTAGAAAATTTACACATTAAAGCACTGTTTTTGGATTATGCAGACCTTTTGACTACAGCCAAAATTTCTAATAACGCCCCAGAGTGGCAAAGAATTGCAACTGTTTATCAGGAGCTAGTTGATTTGGGTCGTATATTTGATGTAGCTATATTTACAGCTTCTCAGTTGAAAAATAATGATTCAATTAGAACTAATGTACAAGAAGAAATTCAGCAAGGCGATATTGCTGGTTCAATCGAAAAGGTAAACAAAGCTGATGTGTTTATAGGATGGAAGCCGGTAGAAAGTTCAGAATCCACTACCCGCGGTATTCTTTCTTTTGTGAAAGTTAGAAACGGGGCTACTCCTCCACCTTATATGATTAGTTTTGATAGAAATTTAATGAGAATACAAGTTCAACACCAGTTTCAATCAGAAGACCGTGCAGTGATGCTAGGCCAGCAGAACACAGCTATTTTAACTGGAAACCCACAACCAAGGCAACGAGAACCAAGACGGCGTGGTGTAATAGAACCCGCTTAATTTGAGGAGGATATGAATGAAATATGCTATCGTAACACTTACTCCAAATGAAGGCATTTTTAATAGGATGATAAAATCTGCTGGTAAAAACACAGAGGACTTTATTTATCTGTCATTATCAGATAGTGCTGTATCAAATATTAAAACTGCAGCACAATTAAGACCCTATGCTTTTGAGTTGAAAGGAAAGCTAGAATTACTGGCTAATACTGTTGATATTATTATCACAGCAGGAGCCGCCCCAACTAAGGCTTTGTTAGGCAATGTTGCATTAACCAAAGTAGTGAACACTCCCATTAAACATACTATTGGCTCTAAAGAATTTACAATTATTCCAACTTTTGATATGGATTATGCATCTATTACCCCTACTGCTATTGACGATATTATGTATACTTTTAGGGCTTTAGAGTTCGTTCTAAACCCTACTTTTGGTGTGTCTAAACCTGAAATTAGACAGATAGTAGATGAAACTACATTAAAAGAAGCTTTAATTGACTTTCAAGATGCAGAGAAAATAGGGTATGACGTAGAAACCGGCGGAGAATCCAATGATAAGGAAATTGGCTTGAAGTTGTTTAGCGTAGAGTGTAAACCGTTGACAGTTGCCTTTTCTACCGATAGGATTGCATATTGGGTAAATGTGGGGTATGATGATAACGCTCATCCAGAATATGCTCTCACTCTTCTAAAAGCATTCAAAGATAGGTTAGTTATGCACAATCGTTCTTTTGACGTATTGGCGACCCAACAGCTTCTTCATTTTAAAATGAACTGCGTTCAAGACGATACTCTACTAATGTCTTTCCTGTTTGATGAAAATACAAATCATGGGTTAAAAGTATTGGCAGCTAAACACTTAGGTTGGTACAACTATGCTGAAAATGTAAAAGATGCTGTAAGCGAATCTTTAACCTCTAATTTTGGCGTTGTACCATTGAATGAATTGGGAGAGTATAACTGTTTAGATGCTGCAGCTACATGGCACCTTTATTATGAATATGATAAACGCTTAGATACCGCAGAAAAGGAGCTTTACAAATTCTTATTACAAGCGCAGAATATGTATATCGAAGCGACTACCAATGGTTTTCCAGTAGATTTAACCTACTTGGGCAGATTAAAGTCTGAATTAGAAAATGAAAAAGCTGATTTAGAAGTAGAAATTAATTCTGCAGAAGAGGTTACAACCGCTAAAAAGTTAATAGCTTTAGCTTCTGCTGGAATTATTGATAAAGAAGCTTTGTATAAAGAAGGCAAAATTGTTAGAATTTCGGAAATTACTTTAAACATTAAAGAAGTAGATAAAGTAGAATTTAACGTGGCTTCTTCACGGCATCTAATTGCTTTAATGGTAGCTTGCAATTATTCCCCAAAAAAGAAGACTAAAACTAACAATATTTCTACTGACGCCTCCGTGTTGGAAACTATAGACCATGAAGTGTTTAGAAAAATAAAGCGTGTTAAGGAAATCAACACTATTTTGAACACTTTTATTACAGGGTTAATGGATTATGTTTATCCAGATGGTAAAATTCACCCATTATTCTCTTTAACTGGAACGGTTACCGGACGTACTTCTTGCCAAAAAATAAATATTCAGCAAATCCCTAGAGATAAAAGAGTTAAGAACTTCTTTTATGCTCCAGAGGGTTATAAAATTGTACAATTTGACTTTGCACAGGCTGAAGTTAGGGTTATGGCAAGTTTTAGCAAAGATGAGAACTTGATTAATGCTATTATTAGTGGAACTGATATTCACCGAGCAGTCGCAGCTAGCATGTTCAATAAAGAAGCTGAAGAAATTTCTGCAAGTGAACGGCAAGCTGCAAAAGCTTGTACATTTGGTATCGTTTATGGAATTGGGCCTAATAAACTTGCAGACCAAATCAAATCTACAAAAGAAGATGCACAAGACAAATTGACTCGATTTATGACACAATTTCCAAAAGTAAAACAGTGGATTGATAATATCCATCGCAGTGTTCATGTCAAGGGGTACGTGTCTACTCCTTTAGGACGTAAACGCCATTTGCCTACTATTTGGGTGAACTCTAACGAGATTCAATCTGAAGCAAGACGCCAAGCACAAAACTCTCCTGTACAAGCTACTGCAAGTGATTTGGCATTGTGGCTTCTTATAAGAATCACAAAGAACATGAATAAAGAGAAGGGGGCTTTCGTGGCTAGTGTACACGACTCTGGAGTATTTATCATTCATGATAGTTACATTACGGAGTTTATTGAATTAATGGACGCCTCATTGGATGCTCTTAATCGCCGTTTTACTTTCCTTAAAGTACCTATGAAGTTGGATATAAGCGTAGGCACTAGATGGGGTACTATGGACGCTTGTGTGAAGAAAGACGGAGTATGGACTATTGTAAAGGAGGAAAAATAATGATTAACGAGTACGCAAAGTATGGATTACTAGTGTTACCAGAAACAAGTTTACCACCGCTTAAAACATCTTGCCTTTTATACTCTGTTAAAAAGGAAGATGGAGTAATAATTGCGGCAATGGGGATTTATGACCGCTTTTCCGAAAGACTGGTCTTAGATTTAGAGGATATTAAACTGCAAATGCTGGAAGCTTTATATGGTGACCTTCCAACCGTTATTGACTATTTAGGTATTTCTCCAGAGGATTACGACCTTAATATTAATACCCAATGTATAAAAAAGCAGGCTATTGACGAATCTACAGCTGACCCTTTAAATCAGACTTTTACTTATGGAGTAAAGCTGGTTCTGAAATTTACCAAAAACACGCTTGACAAGTCCCCCGAAGGTATGGTATAATATAAGAACAATGGGGCAAACGACGTACTCTAAATCCTTTTTTCTTATCATTTGCCCCATAAAGACTTAATCATGAGGAGGTAACAGAATAATGGATGCTAAACTGTGGGAGGATTTGAAAAGTGAACTCTACATTGCAGATATTAACCAAGCACTGTTAGACCAGTCTGTAATCTTTGTCAAGTACGCTTATGCGTATTTGCAAGCAGTTAAAGAGGCGCAAGAAGCAGCTTGGGAGGTGAAAAAGTCTTATGCTGTAATGCAAGAGAGCATCAGACGTAAAATGTCAGAAGATTCTTCATTGGGCAAGATTACAGAAGCTAGATTGGAAGCACTAACTTTGCAATCTCCAGCGTATATGGCAGCACAAGAAGCTTATTTAAAAGCAGCAGAAAAGGAAATGGAGTACAAACTGGTTATGCAGGCTATTCAAATGCGAAAGGACATGTTGATTACCCTTTCAGCTAATCAGCGAGAAGAGGCTTACAGTGGGATAGTTAGACAAACAACTTTACCTACCAACCAAATGAGCGAAGGAATCGACAGCCTTAGACAAAAACTTCAAGGGGGAACGTTTTAATGGAATTTAAGGGCTTTACAAAAGACACCATTCGACAGTTTCAGGAGTCAATGCAAAGAGACGCTAAGTTTTTCAGGATAGGTGACGGTCAGACTCGTATTCGGCTTTTCGTGTCACCTAAAGAATCTCAGCCATATCCTTTCTATGAACAGAACGTGCACTGGTACACAGGTTCAGACGGGCAACGAAAGCCACTCCTGTGTACGCAAAGAACCAAGTTGGCAGGAGCTAGACCTTGCCCACTATGTTCTTTGACTAGTTCCCTTTACAAGAGTCAAAAAGCGGAGCAAGTAGAAATTGCAAAAACACTACGCCCTACTCGTAATTTTCTACAATGGGCATTCGTCAAAGGTCCGAAGGATGAGGATTGGAAAAGTACGCCATTAGTTGTGTCGATGTCGAAAACTCTGATGACTCAGATTCTGGATCTAATGACCATGCAAGATGACTTTGTGGAGATTTATGATTACGAATTAGGTCGTTCACTCAATGTTAATCGTCGTAAAGGCGACGGGCAGTATCAATACATTTACACGGTAATGCCAAGCATGAGCGCTATGCCTGTTTCAGTAGACCCTTGGAAAGAACAAGTCATGAATTGCTCACCAATTCTAGACGTGTTGGAAATTCCAACGGAAGAACAGCAAAAGCAAGTATTTGAAGAAGTTTATTCTATGATTGAATCTGGAAGTATAAAGGGTTCAGATGGGAATGAAGATGAAGTAGATACTGATGCAGTTGAAACTGCTGTTTCCATCGGTAAAATGCTGAGTCAGGAATAATGTTACTACCGGAGGAAGTTAAACTATTAACTTCTGAAGGTTGGAAAAAAGTAAAAGACTGTATAGGGGATGCCGTAGTAGGTATCCCCTATGCAGATATATTTACACCTACCCCCATAACTCTTGGAATATCTGGAACTGGAATAACCCCTGAATATTACAGTCTGTATATTGAGGCACATGAAGCTCCACCTTACTCTTTAATGGCAATCCCACCATTATGTAAAGTAGGGGCGAATTTGGCACCTAACAGTAACGTTTTATTCTCGGTTATTCCTATTAAGCCTTTTTACACGAAACCCCAACCTTCAGTCTTTTTATCGAATATTGAATCTTCTTTAGCTGTGCCTAATATAGGTATGGTTAATATTCGTGCGCCTATATTCCCTAAAAATTATAAAACAATTACAGAAACCTGTAAAGAATATATGGAAGACATTGAAGGAATTCGATATTTTGTGGATTGGTTCAGACGTTTGTACTTAAACCCATTAGAAGAGCTTCCTACCGAACTCAATACCCTGCCTAGTAACTGGGTTTTAAAAGTTGATACTTCAACTAATCTAATTAAAGCTATGATTGAAGGTACTAGATTACGTTCTCCTAATTGGGAATATGAAATACTACCTTATGACAAATTTTCCAATATAATTATTTACAAATGCAAAATGAATGCTTGGATTAAACAGTATATCCATATCCTTAGAAATTTAGCATTATTAGCCACTTTACCATTTTACTACGATGATGAGGCAATTTATTGCAGTTGGTTTACTATTCTTTCAGATGCACTTGATAAAAAATTACCTATAAATTTAGGGGAGCTAATAGGAACGAAAAGACGTTATTATAGGCTTTTCAGAGATTTGAACGAAACCCCTAAAAATGAGTTTTTAAAATTTATCTGGGAAAGCACTGCTTTTTATAAGCATGACAATAGAAAAGCACTTGTATTAACTAAATTGCAAGATCCTCTAAGAGCAAGTTGGCCTGTTATTCATAAATTGGTTTTTGAACAGCATCGTTTTGGCTTGTATTGGGATGCACCTTTTTTAAATTTTAAATTTATAGCGTCTACGGTAGAAACTAATTGGTTCCATATCCATAGTGCTATTCCGGCACTACTTTACGTTTTATACCCTAACGGAATAATCCTGTTAGTATCAACCATTAGTTAGGAGGAAAGATGTTGGATTTACAAAAAGAGCTTAAAAAGTTTGAAAATGTAAATTTATTTGGAGACATAATTAAACCAAAACACTTTTTCAATACAGGCAATGCCGCTTTAAATTATATTCTATCTGGAAGTATTCGTGGTGGGTTTCCAACCTCTCGTATCGTAGAGATATTTGGCCCTGAATCAAACGGTAAGTCTACTGTACTTTATTCTGCAATATCCCAAGCACAAAAACAAGGATTTTTTACTTATCTAATTGATACCGAAGGAGCTTTTGACCAATCCCAAGTAGAGAGATGTGGTATAGATACATCTAAACTAATCTATTCTGAACCTAAAAATGCAGTATCTATGTTTACAACAATGTATCAAGTTATTAAAACTTTATACGAAGATAATAAAAACACATTACCCCTTTTAATAGGATGGGATAGTGTAGCTGCTTCTTCTTTGTTAGCAGATGAAAAATCGTTCGATAATAATTCTGCCGCATCTTTAGCTAGAGCTATCAGTCCGGGGATAAACAAGATAAATCCCATGATAGTTAAACATCCTGTTTGTTTAGTTTGTGTTAATCAGACTAGGTGGAATATTGGTGGATGGAAACCAGTGGAAGATACCCCCGGCGGTAAGACTTTGAAATTCTATGCTTCAATTCGAATGAGGATTTCTAGGAAAGCTAATTGGGAGAACAAGAATAAAGAAACCATAGGACTAATCGCAGAATGCACAACTGTCAAGAATAAGATATTCAGACCCTTTTTAAAGACTCCAGTATGTATCAGTTATGCCCACGGATTAGATTTTGCCTACTCATTAATAGATTTGGCAACTTCAGTGGATGTGTTCAAAATGGGAGGGGGCTGGCTAAAATACGGAGAAATAGCAAAGAGGAAACAGGAATGGGTGGATTTGGTTACTACAGATGAAAGTTTTAAATCGAAAATTGAGGATGAAGTAGAAATTGCTTTGCAGACTAATGGCGTGATTGAGCAAGCAGAGCCAGAATCGGAGGAAGTGGACGAATGAAACAGATGATAGTGCCACGTTATGCTATTTATGCGGAATTAGATGAAGATAGTGAAGCTTTTCTAAAGGCTGAAGAGGAGTTGGATAAGTGAGTAGGTACGCAGTTATCGGTGACGCCCACATTGGTAACTTACGTTTCGGGTATTATGTAGAAAAGACTATGCAGCATGTTTATGAACTACTTAAAGATGAGAATTTGGACTTCATAGTATGGGCCGGAGATATTGTGGACAAACCAATCCTAAACCCTAAACTAACAGATTATTTAACGTGGTATTTCAGCCGATTCGCTGCTAAATTTCCCCAATTACTAATCTCGGGGAACCATGACAACACACCTAATTTTAATATGTCTAGCATTTCTTTTCTACAGCACATAAAGAACATCAAGGTTATAGAAAAGACGGTACATGAGATTACTCCTGATATACTTGCTGTACCGCACTTCTATAACGGCTACACAATGCAGAAAAAGTACAAGGTTGTTATTGCACATTTAGGGATGGAGAATCTTCCGGTTACTAATACCTACGTTTACTCTAAAAAAGATGTCTTAAAAACGGAAGGGTTTGAACCCAATCTAGTTTTATTAGGCCATCTTCATACTCCTATTGAATTGCATATATTCAAATCAGACGTTGTGGTTCTAGGCAATATTTGCCCTATTGCTTGGGGAGAGAGTGTAGAACAAAGGCATGTGTACATACTAGAAGATGACAAAATCGTAGAAAAGTTACCACTAGACCACGTTAAATTACTGACGATGTATGATTCTAAAGACATACCTAAAGATCCGAATATCCTAGTAAGACTTAAACTGCAAGAGTCCGATGAGATACCAGAGCATTTAACTGGCAACATAATTGAATTGCAATTTGAAAGAGAAAAACCTCTCAGATTAGCGAGGGGTAGCAACCTAGAAGAGATTATAAAGTCCTACTGTAAAGAGCATGCTGTACCCTATACTGGAGTGCGTGGGCTGTTAAAAGGAGTAGGCCTCGTATGATTACCTCGGTAAAACTGAAAAACTTTATGCCATTTTACGGGGAACATGAAATTACTTTACCAGAAGGCATTATTCATATTAGAGGTAAGTACTCTAACAATGAAGATTTAAGTAATCGTTCTGGTAAATCTTCATTCCTGACGGCTCTGTACTACGGGTTGTTTGGCGGTAAGAATTCTCATTTAATATCTGATGGCGAAGATTCTATGGCAGTAGAACTGTGCTTAGATAATTCTCTAATACTGCGAAGGGAAAACGGTTCTGCGTTTCTTAATGGTACTCGGTCTACACATTCTATTCTAGATGCTGTTTCTGTTGAGTATTTGAAGATGTCGCCTATGGAATTTCTGTATACATTAGGAGCCTTCCAAGATAACGTATACGGGTTTCTATCCGCTTCGCCTAAGTCCCAAAAAGAGTTTCTTTTGAACTATGCCGAAAATCATTATGATTGGGATTCAATGCACTCCAAGCTAAAGGATATTTTAAATGTGTTGGGTGACCGGATTAAGTTATATGAATCCAAGATAAACATGCTGGAAGAAGAATTATCTAAAGTAAAACTGGTGTCAACAAAAGAACTTTTACGAACCTCTTGGACTACGTTGAAAAATTACCGGCATGAATTGCAACAATCTTCTGAGGAAGAAGCGAAACGAATGGCATCTGCACAGTTATTGAAAAATAAGATTGACTCCCTAAAAGAGCTATTACAGAATAATATACGTTTAGAAGCAACTAAAATGCAGATTATTCAAAAGAAAGCACGTTATAAAGAAGAATTAGCTAAAATTGAATTGCAAAGGCAGCAGTACCCAAGTCTGAGTACACTACACACTAAGATAAACCTATTGAATGAACGTCGAATTACTTTAGAAGTTCAACATAAATACTTTCAGGAAAGATTAATAGCTTATACGACTTCTAAAGGCATGTGCCCTATTTTAGGGAAAGACTGCCCATTGAAAGAGGATTTGGACGTATCCGCAAAAGAATGGGTTAAAACTATGAGTAGTATTAACTCTGACTTAACTGAAACAGTTAGAGAGCTGGATACCCTAATTGCTCAAAAAGATATAGTAATAGATCTAGAGAAAGAGTGGAATAAATACAACACGGAATTACTGACACTAAAAATACCTGAATTCAGGGATATAGGGGAATTAAAAGAAGAAATTCGACAGGAAGAGGAGAAGTATAATCTTATTAGCAATGAAACTGCAGATGCTTTTAGAAAAGAATTGTTTGCCAAAGAAGCCAGATTGTCAAGTCTATGCAATACTTTAAAGTCCACTCTTGTTCAGCGTGCTAAATTTGCATTGGAAAAAAGACTTATGGAATCTCGTCTTGAGCGTATCAGGGAACGTCAAAAAAGTGTAATGGTAGCTACCAAATTGGTATCACCTCACGGTATTCCCTACGTTCATTTGATGAATGTGCTAGAGAAGCTGGAAAGTTACACTAATAAGTTTCTGGAAAAAGCAGGAATGAAAATCCAAATTGTACCTTTTAAGGAGCTTGCATCTTTAGAAGATATGTGTTTGGTGGATGGCAGGAAATTTGCTAGGGATGAGACCGTATGCCCTGTGTGCGGGTCAGCAAGGCAGAAGAAGATACAAGAACAGATTGAAGTTATAACCGCAGATAGACAAATTAAATGGCAAGAGGAAAGTGGTGGAGGTAAGACTATTATTGCTCTTGGTTTACGCTTAGGAATCTTCAAACTGTTAAAGGAGTATAAGCAAGTTCGTGGAGATTTTCTAATTGTGGATGAAGCTTTCAGCTTTTTAGACACCACTAATTCTGAACTGGTTTTGAACATGCTGGTGGATAGCTTCTCGGAATTAGGATTGAAGCAAATGTTCATAGTTTCCCATAATGAATTGAAGGATATGCTTCCAGTTACGTTATGGATAAACTATGACCAAGAAAAACAGAAAGCGTTTATTGAACAGGCATAAATAAGGAGGGCTTAAAGCCCTCCTTATTTTTTTACCTTTTCTTTTTAGTGGCAAAGTCTTCCAACTCTTTTTCTGACATTTGGGAGGCTATCTTTTTAGCTTTAGGGTTTTTAGATTTACCCCGTTTTGCGCTAAGAGCCATCCCCATCAGTTTTCGTTGTTTTTCACTTTTAGCTGGCATTTAAATCACCAACTTCTGGGTTTAATAGCTCTCTCTTCATCTAACTATTTTCCTCCTTTTTATTTTCGGCTTCTTTTTTAGCCTTTTTCTTTAAATAGGATTTATACGGCCCTACATAAATAAACCCACCGATAAGAATAACAGCCAATACTACCTTCCATGCTTGTGCCCAAAATGGGCCTTCTAGAATCATATTACTCGCCTCCTTTAGACTTAATTACAGTTTCCAGTAACTGTTTTAACATATCTATTTTAGAATTATCTACTGGTAATTTATTAATATCCTCTTTACCTCTATTATAGAAGTAAAACCCAATGCCTACTCCAATAGGGGCTGACATTGTTACATAGATAGCTGCATGAAATTCGTTAGGTATAATGTTATGAGTTACAATATACATTGGAAAGTATAGAAAAATAGCCCAACCACTTAACATTATAATACGACGTACTCTAGGTGGTGTATTATGATAGTTGTCTGTATCATCAAGAATCCATTTTGCAAAATCTTTAATTGGTTTAAGTGGGTCAAACTTCATACACTTACCTTCTTCCAATTAAATGAAGAAATGTTATTGATATAATTTAAGATAGCCTCTGGGGTTGAATAATATCTGTAATTATGTTTAGGATTCATTAAACAGGTCCAATATAAGTTTGAAGAGGCATCATCTACATGAAAAAATCCATTATAAGATAAATTGCTATAAACCCCAACTCGTTTAAATATATCAATTAATGTTGGAAAAATGTCTAATACTTTCTTACTCCCATTAAAGGAAAAATCAACCGCTAATCCTTTTGTATGAAAAGACCCTCTAGACCCGCCAACTCGTTCATTATGTTTTGTGCATCTATAAGCTGAATGAATGTCTATTGGAATTTTAAAGATATTTCTTACTCCTTGCAGTTTTTCAACTAAACGTTCATCAATTAAGACATTTCCGCAACAAGGGCATGCAAATTCGTTAGCCTTAAAATTAGGCTGAAGCACCGTGTTATTTATAACTTCTTTATCGGTCAAATATAGCATGCCCTCATCGCCTCAATAAGTTTAGCCTCTCATGCCGCCTAATGCAGCTATCAAGGCTTGAATATCGTCTGGCCCAGTTGGCGTTTGTCCTTCTATTTCTGGTGCTGGACCACCGGGCGGTAGACCCGCTGGCATAGCAGGAGGCATTGCCCCTTCTGGTAATGGGGGCGTTGGGCCTCCCCCTAATGGGGGCACAGGAGCACCTCCCGGAGGCGCACCACCGGCTCCGCCTCCCATTAACATAGCTAATAGCTCTGGTGGAAGTTGACCCCCTCTAGCGGGCGCTGGTGCTGGTGCTGGTGCTGGTGCTGGTGCTGGTGCTGGTGCGCTTGCGCCCATTATTGGGCCTAGTAAACCTTGTGCTCCTCCTGTGGGCTGTTGCCCGCTTTGCGCTAGAGATAACAAGAAATCAAGAGGCGGAGTTTGCCCCACTCCGGGATTTAACAAATCTCTACCCATCATACCTCGTCCACCGGCAGTCATAGCGGCAATTGCAGCTATTAATTGAAGTAGCCCCATCCCACCTTGAGAATTCATTCCACCGCCTGTAAGGTCATTAAGAACATCCTTAGTGGCATCTGGAAGTGGTTCAGCTAACTCAGTAGGCTGCATAAGGCCATTAGTGTCACGTTGTGCCCCGCCTTTAGGGGCATTAATGCTGATAGTAATACGAGACCCCGGACTTTTAAGTACACTACTAAAAATATCATCAATACTTGTTTTAGACAAAGTAGCATCTTTTCTAGAATTGCCCGAATCTAGTAAATTAAGTTCTGACAAGATAATCCCTCCTTCATATTAAATTATAGCATATATTTTACTGGATGACTAATCAAATGCTTGATAGACGTTAAATACTATCGAAATTTTTAGTAAAGTATCCAACCAATTTAACTGTACTGTTTGTTTTTCTATCACTGTATTTAGTCTAGCCATCTCTTTTGCTCGTATATCTTTATCTTGCATTAACGTACTAATTAAAGCATCTTTAGCTTGTCTTTCCAAAATAAACTGGTCATATTCCTTCTGACGACCTTCTTCAGAAATAGCCAGCTTTTCTTCCAAGATGGCCTTATCAAATTTCAGTTTATTAATTGTTTCCATAAAATAATCGTAAGCATCTCTTCTAACCATTACCCATTGAGGGTCACTTGTCGGCTTTACGACTACTTCGTTTGCGTGGCTTGGCGTTGCGCTCATTCCAAAGCTGATTACCATAAGCAATAGTATCATCAATAGGCTTAGGCCCTTCTTCTTCTTTTTTATCAATTTCTGCAATTTGCTGGTCAATTTGCTGATGAAGTTCATCCGTCTTCACCTCCTCTTCCTTCGCTGTTTGCGCTTGTTGTTGCGCTTGTTGTTGCAAAGACCCCAACTGGTCGTTTACCTGTTGTGAGGTTCCTCCCGAAGAAGGATTCTTTGGTTTTTTTAGGAAAAGTATGCCGATTACCCCTAATGCTACCGAAAGAATCCATAATACCAAGTCGTCCATTGATATTCACCCCCCGCATAATGTACGGTACTAGGATAAAGTACGCTCGATACAGCGTTAATGAAAAATGTAAATTATCGTATAGCCGTTTAAAAGTATCTTCTTCATCATAACTTAAATTATATCGAGTTGCTAAATCTATCAGTGAATCCTTATAAGTTGAATATGTCGCTAATGGCAAACTCCCTGCTTTAGTATAACATTTATTTTGCCCAGTTAAATAAAAGGGGTTGAGGCTGGAGGCCCCTAATTCAGTAAAAGGTACTTCCTGTAGGAAGTTAGTATTCATCATTGCAACCACTAATGGAACGTAATATGAAATAGGAGCCTCCGCTCTTGCTTTTGATAAATCCAATCTAAACTCTCTAACGGAATCGTACACTTTTGAATAATCGGATATAGACCACCGAATCGTGTTAAGAAGCTCTATGTCCAAATCCCTGACCAACACTTCATCCCTGTATTCATCCGTTATAAAATAGTTTATATCTTCAGACCAAAAATACATCCTTCCTTTAGTGTAGTGAAGTTCATCAATAGGAATTTGTAGTTTACGGGATAATCGCTTATGTAGCACTGCTTCTCTTTCATATTTCAGCATTAGTAAACTCTCCCTACTGATTTTATAGGGTAGCTCTTACTAAATAGTCCGGGCACTAATTTGTTAAGTAACTCATTTACCGTGTAATTTAATACATTTTCTATAATATTTCCATCCATTAATGGGTTGTACTCATCACTTGCTACATACGGTATGTAACCGTATGCTTTATAAACAGCTTCTCCAAACTGTTTTTTAATTCTTTTTATCTTTGCTTCTGATTTTTGTAGTTCCATAACAACGTCTTTATTAGTTTTGTATGGGTCAGTTTTCAGTAAATTATGATACTTAGTGGTTTCACTTTTTAAAATTCTAGCATAACTTTCAGCTTGTCTTTGGTACTTAATTTGGTCTACTACGTCAATATTTAATCCTGCTATTGCATATAACATTCCAACCCAAGGATTAATTTTAGTTCTAAAACGGTCTATAGGCTTACCCTCTAAACCCTGCTCCACAAGTTTAGTGTATATATAAGATTTAGGTAATAATCCTTCCAGATAGCTAGCAATTTTAGATTGTTCTACAAAACTTGCATCATAAGGTAATGCATGGTTTATATGTCTAAGTGCATAATTTAAAGTAGGCGACATTGTAAAAATAGAATTTGTGTACCCTCTAGCAAGTCTACCTAATAATCCTGCTTCAGGAAGTTCTTGTTTTGTAAAAGGGTCTCTATTATTCCATACAATATAAGCTAACTTTGATAAAGGTGCAGTAGGATTAGTGGGGTTCATAGAGTCTGGGAATGTTCCTGCAGAAAAAGCGTCCAGCATATCCATTCCGGGAATAATTGTGTTAAAGTTTAAAGAGATGCCATATTGATGCTGCATTATATTATTCATTGCTTTTAATGCAACATAAGTTGCAATAGTTCTAAATGGATACATTTTCATAGCATTCCCTAAAATTCTACCAGAATTATAAACAAATGAAATAAAGGGATTGTAATAAGTTCTTAATCCTTGAAAGAATTTAGGAAGCTGTTCATACGTAAACGAGAACTGTCTTGCAAATTTAAATGCATCTTCATTAGACATTTTTCCCAGAGTGCCGTCCCCAATATCTTTTCTGAACTGGTTAGCCCCATATAAATTAGAAAATTCAGTAAAAGCATCATTTCCGGCTTGTTTAAATTTGTTATTAATCCATGTAGTAGCTGTAGGAGCTTTTATTTTACCCTCTTTAGCTGCAAGAAAGACTGCAAATTTAGATATTTCGTCTACTGCACCGTATAAATTACGTAATCCAGCCATCATCATAAATGGGTCAGAAGTATCTACTCCTAAAGAACGTAATGCCCCTTTAGTCATATTCGTATTTAAAACAGTTTGCAAACTTTTTGACGCAATTTTATTCCCGATTTGTAATGGTTTAACCAATGCCATACTAGCTATTTTATACATTTTTGAAAGTTCTTCTTGCTTAATAGAGTGCATATTAGCAAAAGGTTCAGCACTAAATCTAGCGTTTGCCATAGGAACTGTTCTATTTTGTAATTTAAAATTAGCTAATTCAGTTGCCCCTTCATTGCCAGCATAACCTCGCATAATCCTCATAGCTTTTATTGCATAATAAATACCCTGAGTAGGCCCTAATGCATACATTGGTAATACAGCTGCTCCAATAAAGTTTCTAATCCAACCTATATGATTCAGCGTTAAAACCGCACCATTGTATTCATAACGGTAATCCGCCATTAGGTTGTTTAAAAAGCGATGTAATAAATTCTTCTTTTCTACTTCTTCATACAAATTTTTAAGTTCTGATAATAGACTCGTATGGATGGCTACTTTTGTTTTACTAAATAATGATTTTTCGTAAGCCATAGCTTTCGTATATGCTTCTAGACCTTCTTTAGTAGGCTTTGCTACTTTATCTGGCCCCTCAAGATTCCTTAACGCAAATCTTTCAGCCTCTATTGCAAATTCAGGCATATATCTAATATACTGCAATAAAGATTGACCAAAAATCTCATTATGAGTCGCTTTCTTTAAATCATCAACACTCATTACTTTATATTCAGGGTTATTTTCGTAAAATTGTAATTGTTTTGAATTGCTGGGGAATACCACCATCATTCCTGATTTTGATAAAACCTCTCCAATAAACCTATTTGCTTTTACTTGCGTCATCAATTCACCTATTGCTTTGTTTAAAACTGTAAAAGGATTAGATGCCATTTGGGAAAAAGCTAAGTAAGAAGGGTCGAGTTTTCTTATATCCCCTAAAATAGACCTTGCTCTAAATTCTTGAGCTTGTAAAAAGGGCCTATCGTCTCCCTGAGTATCCATTCCTCTACTTACGCCATTCGCAATATTTATTAAACGTTGAGTAAACAGTGCTTCACTGTCTGTTTTTCCGCCCGCCTCTTCCCCATACATCCATTCCATCATATTTGGAACTTCTTTTACAAATACATCATGATTTTTTTCAATTAAATCTTCAAACTTTTTAAACCAAGGTATAGTTTCATATAAAACATTTGTAATATCATCTACTAAAGCTTCTTTAAAATCAACATCTTCGCCTTTGCTAGATTGCTGTCTATATTGTAAAATAGCATTATATAATTCAGGCTTGTTTCTAGTAATCTCTTTAATAAACTTACTTGCCATTTCATTAAAGTTTACAGTTTTAAACGGATTATCCGCAAACTCTGGATTAGTTTTAGATAAATAAGCACTTACAATTTTAACAATAAATGGTGCGCTTTTAAATGCAGACTCTAGTCTACCGACTAACGTAGTATATGCAGGGGTATTTTCATAACCAATCATTGTCATATATGTATCTAATTTGTCTTTAGGTACTGTACTAAGGGTTTCTAACAAAGTTTTTAATTTAGTTGCAGATAAGTCTATAAAGGCTTGTAGTATTGGAATTTCTTTTAATAAAGTGCTTGTAGAATCCCAAAATCCTGCATTATCATCTTTTACAGATAAAAATGTAAATTTGTATTTATTATTAGTTTTGGATAATAACCATACATCAGGCTTTAAAGACTTTTTATCTTTAATAGCATGTAGATAAGCTTGAGATGCGTCTAATTGTCCTGCTGGTATCTTTTCTAAAGCTGCTTTAATATTATCCCAAGTTCCTACTTCTATAACATTTCGTATAATCTGATTTTTACCCAAATTTATAGATACAGCTTGAGTCTGTCTTTTAGGAGATAAAAGCGCTTTTAAAGTACGTAAAGAACCTACTTGAGAAGTTTCATCACCCAAAGTTAATTTAATAGCGGCTAATTCTTTACTCTGCTTTATAGTATCCGCTACTAAATTTAAAATTTTAGAGACTTCAGTAGTATCTTTTAAATTTACAGTTTGGTCTACTACAGTACTGTCACCAACTTGAATTTTTACATTTTGAATTACAGTACTTTGCTTCATAGCATCTTGTAAGGCCTTTACTAAAGCTTTTTCAGAAGCCTGTCCATAGGAGCCGCCTATATTGGATATTGGAGTCTTTGCAATTACTTCTTTAGTACTTATTTTGCCGTATTCATTATCCTTAGCATTTGCAATCCAATTAAGCAATTCTTCTTCAGTTAGTTCTATAATTTTAGAATTCTTTAAATCTTTAGCTCCAGTAACGCCAAACTCAACTCCAGCATATTCTGAATGTTTACCTTTAATTACTCTTCCTGATTTTTCATTTGAAGCGTTTCTAATAATAACCCCGGCTTTAGGAAGTTTATCATCTGCGTCTGTTCTAGATGCATATAGAACTGCATTTTGTAATGTAATCATTTTGCTAGAAGGGTCATACTTAAATCCTATAGATACTTTAGCGTCTTTAGCCTTTTCTCCTTTTTTAAGAGGTGGCTTTATTATTTGAATAATATGGTCTACTAACCCTCTATCATTGTTAGGTCTGCCTTCTCCAAACATAGCAAATCTAATTAAATCTGTTTCATTTTTAAGCTCAAATATGATTCTACCTTGTTGGCCTGCTTGCTTTAATAAGGCGGTAGGAACCCCCTCAAAGCGTACAGAAGCTATATCAGGATTTTCGTATGCTATTTTTTCAATAAAATCTGTATCCAAAATGTCTGAAGTGATAGAGCGTAAGAAATCTTTTTGCCATACTTTACTATAATAACGAGTATCAGTTAATATTTTTAAAGCGTTAATTGGATTTTTAATAAAGGAATTGGCGTTATTTTCTGCTGCACTTAGATACAGCTTTCTTAAACCAGCATAAGGATTTCGTTCTACTTCATCAATACCCACTAAGTTTTCTTTTAAAGCATAATTTGTAATCTGACGAGAGATTTTTCTTATATCGTATGCAATATCTGCTAAAATTGGAGCATGTTTTAATAGTGCATTAAACACAGTATCATCCGTAACAGCACCAAACAAAATGTCCCCTACAACATCTTTAGCCAGTAACCCTGTTATATCTACTACGTCATCAACACTTTGTCCATTTGCTTTTAATTTAGATTCAAATGCAGCATAACTTAATCCATTCTTTTTAGCGTAAGTTTCTAATGCTGTTTTACACTTTGCATCTAAAGCTTGTCTATCTTTTAAATCAATATTATAATCATCTGCAGAAGCAAAGAATTTCATAGCTTGTTCAATGTAAACAGGCAGTAACCCAGTATCTTTAGCCGCTTTAAATAACCCCATGTACTCTTTTACTTTTGCACTTAATACTTGCTGGTCTACATCTTCCACTTCAATGTATTTAGGAGAAAATTTCCAATATAGAGCTTTGTATAACAAAGTTTCTGCTTCATTTTTACCGTAATTATCTGCTAAGTATTCTACAAATTTAATTAATTGGGCTGTAGCCTTTTTTATCCTGTCTGGATGGAACATTTTAGCCCATGCAAGTTTTAAATTTGACATCATAGTTTCGTTGTCTAACTTAATGACTCGTTGTATTTCTTTAAAAGCTTCAGAAAACCCAAAAAATGGGTCAAATGTGTATCTGAAGAAATTACCAAAACTTTCTTTAGTTAACAATGTATAATACTGTCTTTTTGCAAAATTAATTGCATCTTTAATAGGTCCTTGACTTGGCAACATTGCTTGAATTTCAGTTAAACCCTTCTTAACTGTATATAAAGACATTTTACTAATAGCTTGCATGCTAGAATAGAATGCAGCTTCAATATCTGCTGGAGTATAGTTAAAATTATTACGTTTGGTATTTTCGGCTAAATTCTCAAAGAATGAGTTTGCTATTTTACTCGATACATCAAATACAGAAATCATGGAAGAGATATATTTTTTAAATGCAGTAGAATCGGTAGGGAAATTAGGGTCTTTTTCTATATAAGTTAATAATTCATTTACATTTTTAGAAAGTTGGTTAACCGACCATTCAAGGCCTTGACGCATTACTGCTAATTGCTTTTCTCCAAATTTGTGTAAATCTGCATTATCTAATAAAACATTTACTGCATCTTTATAGTTTTCTAATAAATATTTAAGTTCAGAAACACTTTTTACACGTTCACTAATCATATTTTGTGTTAATATTTTATGCAGACCTAATTCAATTTGTTTGGCTATTCCGTTTACCAGTGTAAGTTGCCCAATTAATCGAGTGCCATCTAATGTTATATAATTATTTTGTAAAATACGCATAGTGCCATTTATACCTTTCTCGTCATTTGAAAGGTTTAATCCTATTTTTTCAAACTCTTCAGATATTAAAGAGCTTGCCACACTATCAATAATTTTATTTATAAACCTTTCCACATAAGGTTGTGCTGCACGTTTACCAGTTATAATTTTATTTACAATTTCTTCTTCGATACCATAAGCGTCCGCAAGTTTACGTAATTTTGTATAATGTTCATTTGTAGAAGATTTATCGGCTAAAGAAATTTCTTTTAAAATGCTCGCCTTAATATTATCCGCTAAACCCGCAAAAACCATTTTCATTTTAAAGAATTCTAATAGTTGCTTTAAACTAGCATATTGTAAAAAGGGCGATTTAGTGTAATCAAATTTACCGTTTGCGTCTCTAAGGTTCATAGAAAGATTACGGGTACCAGTATTCGCCTGCTCCAATAAATCTGCTGCAATTTGTTTAAAAACGGAAGTAAATTCTTCAATAAGAGTAAAACTATCAGCAGCAGCAAGTTTATCCGTATCTCTATACATACTAGTCTCTTCTAAACCTATTAAAGTAAGAGCATCTTTAATCAATTCTTTTCTTCCTAATTCCGCTTTTTCAGATAGTCTAGAATCATAGTCCACATTTTTATCTGTAGCTTTTCTAAAAATACTTTCTAATACAGTAATTTTGTCCTCTGAACCCCTAATTTGTTCAGAAGTTTCAGCTAAAAAGTATTTTCCAAATACTGACTTTTTAACGTTATTTGCATTATGTACTGCATTTCTAAATATTTGTAAATTTTTTGAATCCAAACCGTATGTAGCAAAAATCATTCCTATCTCACTGCGATTAAACCCTAAACGAGAAAGAATTTTCATATCATTGGATTTTAATAAATTACGTAAATAAATAACATCATTTTCACTTACAAATGTAGATAATGCATTAACTTTATCTTCTAAAGTAGATAATAAACCAGAATCCAAAATAGGAGTAAAAACGGCGGTAAACCTGTCGTGTAAACTTGCTTTTTTACCGTTTTTTAAAGCATTATGAGTAGCTCCTAAAATTTGAAGGGTTCTTTGAGATTCATTACTACAACCAACTGAATTGTTTATAGTTGCCAAATCTTTTACGGCGGTATCAATATCGTAAAGTTTAAATATAGCATTTAAATTTGTTTGTAGATTTTTAACAAAATCTTCATAAGATTGTGCTTTAAATGCAGATGCAGCTTTAGAGACTATCCAATAAGATGGTCTTATAGTCTGTAAACTAGCGAAACTATTTAGCCCTAAATTTGCTTGTTTTGCTAATTTGTACACAGAAGCGACTCCACCATCAATCATATTTTGTAGTATAGTAGATATTCTGTCAGGGGTCATAATAGTAGTAGTAGCCTTGCCTTCTTTAAATAGCTTATGAGTATGTGCTAAGTTTATAGACGCTGGCCCTACAGCCCCTAAATGCAGAGCTAAATATGTTAAAAAGTCTTCCCCTAGTGCAGGGTCAATACTTAATTTTTGTCTAGCTTCAATTGGTATTCCAGCTCTTAATGTATTTAAAAACTTATTCATAAGTATTAAAGTATCTTTAGGGTTATGTTTTATTTCTGTTTTTATTTTAGATAATGTTTTAAGTAAATCAGAAGTAATTCCAAAGTCTTTTTTAATTTCCTTATTTCTTAATGTAGTTAAAGTTAAAGACATTATAGTTTGGAGGAAATCTTTTAAAGCAGAATTACCGGTTCTAGAAGAAAGTCTAGCTACTAATTCAGAATTAGAATCCGTTAACCATCTATTAGCCATACCATCCAAAATGCCTAATAAATTGCTTAATTTATAACTAGCAGGAGTATTTGTAAAGTCTTGTATAGCGGGATTGCTCATTAAATATTTAGCTAACAAATGATGTGTAATATTGAAAATTTGTTTAGTACGTAATTCTGGAGTTAGTTTGTGTCCAATTTGTAAATCTTCTAATAAATCTTTATTTACATCTAAAAGTTGTAAAACAGTTAAATCAGAATTAGATTTAAGGCTCTCTGCCTCTTCTTTAGTCAATCCCAACTTTTTTAATTCATGTGCACTTTTCTTTATGTCTCTAAAATTAGATTCAATTTTTTCTATTTTAGAAGTAAAATCTAATATCTCTTCAGAATTTTTAAACACAGTACGTATCAATTCTGCATATTGGGTTCCAGTTAAAGTAATTCGACTTTCACCAGCAGGCTCTAATTTAGTGCCTATAGTGGGTAAATCCACTTTTAAAGTTCCGGCTCCTTCTGTATTAAACTCCACTCGATACTTTACTTTAGTAGGATTTAACATAGGTAAAATATCTTCTAAAGTAAAAGAATTATCGGCTACAGTAAACTTTTTAGAAAACCATGTAGGTACTTGTACGTTTGGTTTTAATTCAAATGCAGTAAAGCTTACAGGAGAAACTTTTAATTCTTCAGGTATAGATTTAAATACATCTTCTGCTTTAAGATTTTCACTCATATCTTTGAAGAAATTAGATACTGCATATAATTTAGCATCTGCAAGCATGTTTCCATAAGACTCTATTACTGGAGCCATAAAATCTCTATATGCAAATTTAGCCGCAACGGATGGCACAATGTTTAAAGCCTGCATTACTACCGGTCTTAGTACTGTGGGAATCTCAGTAAGAATGTCTCTAGCTGCATCTGTAGACATGACTTGTTCTAAACTTTTACCAATAAGAACGTTACCTGTCATATTCATAACTAAACTGCTTGTACCTACATTTAATAAGTTTATTAATGGTGTACCGGGAAATCTGCTTCTAGTTACTAACATTGCAGCCATACTTGTTAATAGTTCTGCTGCAAAATCGCCTTTTAAAGACTCTTTATTATACACAATTCCATATTCAGGCGCTGCTAATTTCTCTCCAGTTAACATGCTCTTAAACGTTTTTTCAAAAATTGGGCCAGAATATTTGTATAAAGATTCCAATTCCTCCGTAGTATGCCCATAACTGATTGCAAGTCCACTTTTAGCATCACTAATAGTTTTTTGTATTTTATCAGTTAAAGGCTCTCCAGTTTCGGGGTTTAAAAATTCAGGTTTAATAGAGGTCTTTAAAACCCCTTCATATTGCGCTTTTGTAATATTCCCATTTAAATAATCAGCTAAAATAGAGGATGCTGTACTCTGTGCATCTATAATGGTATTATTTACTGCAGTAGAAATACCTAGAGCGCCCCCCGCACCAATTACAAATGCCGGTAAAGCAGGGATAGCCGCCCCACCTAATCTAGCTAATTGAGGTAAATTTGAAAACGCCTGTAAAAGAGCACTATATAAAGTTTCATTAAAATCAGAATTAGTTACTCCCTTATTAAGTTTAAGGTTATCGTACTGATCAAAAATGTTATTTAATAATTCCTTATTAGGGCCTTTATCAGGGATATGCTGTAAAAAGTAAGCTCTGGTTTCTGGCTCACTTAAAACTCTATACCAAAAGCTCTTTTTACCCTCTTGAGTTTCTGCAGGAGATGTAAGTCCTTCAAATATAACAGTTGCAATATCTTGCACCCCTTCTGTGGTTGCTATTAATTTTCTAGATTTCCCCCCAGTTATAGCTTTAGACAGTTCCCACATAGGTTTTAACTGGTCGGGTAGACTACTTAATAAATTAGCATCAGTATTATTAACAGCAAATTCTTCACTAATATCAAAAGCCAATCCGCCTATTTGTCTATAACTCTCTAAAACCTTTTTATTTTTTGTAAACTGCTCTGTTGCAATAATATCAAACTTTTCTCTATTTTTATCTTTAATATAATTTTCAAATTCAATGGCTGCATCCGCTGTTGGTTCCGGTGCAAAGGTTAAAGATGGGCCTTTTGGAGTAGAGATCCCCAATTCTTGTTTAAGTGCATTCATATTAAAGCCCAATAAAGAAGGCTTTAATTCTTCCTCTTCTTCTTTAACGCTAGGCGTAACCACATTAAATCCTGCTACAGAAACTTCATCTGTAAATGCAGGAGATGCCTCATTAGACATAGTTAAATTAGGTATAACGGGAGAAGTATCAGCCTCTCCCGTTACACCTAATTCTTTTCTTAAATCTTCCATATTAATACCCAAAAATTCATTCATCAAAATTCCTCCCTGTATACTAATAGCTTGGATTTGTCATATAGCTAGAAAGAGGTAAAGCGTAAGGAGTTCCTGCTAAAGCTCGGTCTAAACCGTATATGTAAGCATATTGCATAAATTGTACAGCTTCTGGTCCTAACTCTGGTTGTAAGCCATAAACACTCTTTGGAGCATAAGTGCTGACAGCCACACTTCTACCCACAGATGCCCAAGCTCTTAACTTTGCAAAATGATTTATTAACTCTGTACCCGCATCTACCTTAGTTAATACTCCTTTATTTCCTGAACCTTTAAGAATTACGGAAGCCTCGTCTAATAGTTGTTTCTGAAGATCGGGGTTTTCCTGCAACTGAGCTACAGCTTTATCGGCAGCTTGAAAACTTAACTTTGCTCGTTCAATAGCTGTGGTTCCTTTAGCTGCTTCTATATTTATTTTTTTCCAAGTCTCCGGTTTTCCTAAAAATGTAGATATAACTAATAAATCATTTAAGTTGCTTACTTGAGATTTACTTATGTAATTTACTAGTAAATTACCGTACACTGCTTTTTCTTCTAAACCGACAGCTTTTGGTAAAAGCCCATTTGATGACAGAGTAGTATAAATACTATCAGAATGCGTTTGTAAATTAGCCTTTAAAACAGAAGCTACATCTGGAATTTTTAAACTGGCGTCTTGAGAAACAGCAGTTAAAATGCTTTGAATACCTGCAGATATCTGTGCTGCTTTAGTATTATTAAGGGAACGAGAGATTCCTGAACCCTCTCTACCTCCGGCTGTTACACTAATATCTTCAGCAGTTTTCCCCATAATCTGCGTTATAATAGGTGTAAAATCAGTTATACTTGTTAACCTATCCCCCACCTTATCCACAAGTTTACCTAAAACAGACATACCTTCTGCACCGTATTTAGATTTAAAATTGGTAAATGCTTGATTTACTTTTAACAATGACTCCATACCAGAATCTGGTGCAAGCTCTTTATTATTTAATACCGTAACAATTTCCGAAGTGTCTAATCCTCCAGTAATATTTCCATTTTGAATTCGTTTATTCGCCTCTTCTACCATTTTAATTTCTTTAGCTCTAGTGTCCAATTGAACTTTTTGATTAAATAAAGCCATTTCTTTATTTCTCGCTAAAGCGCGCCTACCACCAATTTCGGATGCAATATGTTCTACTTGGTTATGCTTTTCTCTAAATTCATAATATGCCTCCAAAACTATAGGCATTTGCCCCTCTGTAACTCCGTATTTAGTTGCAAATATGTTCTTTAACTCTTTATCCGTATATAAATGCAGCCCTTCTACACCTCTTTTATTTTCTTGTACAAATACTTCACTTATAGCATTTGTTTTAGACAATAATAAGGCATTTTTAGCTCTAAGATATTGATTTCCTAAAGTAGTAATCATCGATATATCGTCTTTCATTTGGTCTGTCGTTAGTTTTAATAAATCCTGTTTTATCTTTACTTTGTATTCTAAAGCTTTCATTTTATCAGATAAAACTTCAGCCTCTCGCTCTCTAGTAGAGTTAAAGTTTTCAACTACTGCTTTTTGATAAGCAGTAACGAATGCTGTACCACCCCGTCCACCTATTAATGCAGCGGCAGCTAAAAGCCACCAATTATATTCTGGCTTTTTAGCTCTTAGTTCATCTGCTTGTTTAGATAAAGTTTTCATTTCTTTTGGATACTCTTCTAAAGTTTTAGCATATTCCGTTCTAGCTTTCTTTATGTCAGAATAGCTAGTAAAACTTCCATACTCTTTAATGATTTTCTCCATTTTTTTAGCCATATCAGGGTCAATTTTCTTTATATCTTCGAACAATTGACCCATAACTAAAGCTGTTTCAGACGGAGCATTTTTTAAATAATCTTCTAAATTTTTGTAATCTTCCATTTTAGTTGAGGGGCCGTAAGCTGTAATCGGTTCTGTGGGTTCTACTTTAGTTACAGGAGTCGCCGTTACCGCTTCAGCCTTTTCTGGCTTTAAAGGAGGGGTTTCAGATTTAACTTTTTCGCCTTTATCCTCCATTAAATTAACAGGTTCAACTTTAATTGGTTCAGGGGGTGTTATACTTGGGGTTTCTGTGGTAGGCTCTTCTAATAAACCAGTAACAAGATCTTGGGAACTTTGCTCTTTACCGTAGGGATTGAATGCCACTTCAGTAGCGCTAAGAACGTTTCCTTTCTTCAAATCCTCTTTGTAAGCATTTAATAAATTAACTGCTCCTTCATTTAACTCCAAAGCCATTACCACACCCCCTTACTTCTTAGGGTAGTTACCTGAGTCTACTACCCAATCAATAAAATCTTTAGTCCATTCATTAAGACCCTCAACAATAATCATATTTGCAATAAAAGAGGAATGTTTTCTATCTTTCATGCCAAAATTAAACATCGTAACAGGTTCAATTATCTTTTCAATGGAAGCAATCTTACAAGTTCCATAAGGAGGCATAAGTACAACCAGTTGTCCTGTTTTCATATTCTTATAATTTTTAAGGGCTTTCCATAACCAAGGAATCTTTGAAAAGAACTTCCATTTATCGGAAACAATCTTTTTAAGGATAAGTTTTACTGCAGTCCAATAGGCGGTAGCAGCCCAACGCTTTCTTTTACCATCGAATGTTAAATAAGGATGGAATGTAGTGGTTTTTAAAATAGTACCATTTTTTAAAGTAATTTTATAATAATATTCAAATTGCGAAGTCTCCACAAATTCAACTTCATCTAGTGTTAGAGAATCTGTATTAATATTAAAAGTTCTTAGGAGGTCTCCTTCTTTGATGTCTTTTGCTAATTTAGTTGTACCATCCGCCATCATAATTACAGTATCTTCAGAAACACAAGAACCGCCACCCCCAAGCATACCGCCTAAAACCGTGCCAATTAAAGCAGTATTATCTGACTCATTTCTAGCATCTGCTGCAGTTTTTGTGTTTTGAATTGAAGCTGCAATCTCTTTTTCTTTTAAATACTTTGAAATTAAAGCCTCAAATAAGCTATTTCCTAATGCCCCAATAGTTTCGTAACCCTTACCGATTAAAGTAGGAGCCATTGCCGCGCTTTCTAATAATTGTTCATATCCCTTCATACTTGCCCCATAATTAACGATTAAATTATTCAGAGCAGCTTCTGCGTTCTCTCTTGACATGCCCCATTGCTTCATTAAAGAGTCCACAATGGTTTGGGCTTCAGTCCCTGTTAATTGTGTGCCTGTAGTAATGCCTTGCAGTAATTGTGCTGCTGCTTCTTGCTGTTGAAATGGCATTTGAAGCATGGTTGTAGCACGCTGTTTTAATGCTTCTGTTAAAGCCTGTTGACGAGTTTTATCGGCTTCTGCCATCATTTCTCCCATAGCACGACCCGTAACACCAGAAGTCAAAATACCTCTTCCAGCCATCTTATCCACTAAATTTCTACTTTGCGCATCTATGTACTGCTGTGCTTGCTGATTTATTAAATCTGCATTTTGCTTATAAATCTCATCAATCCATGCACGAGTTTCTGGAGATAGCTCGCCTGTGTTAACTCGATTATTAGCTTGCATAAGTCTTCCCATAATATCTGAAAACCTACTCTGTAAATTACCAAAGTTTTCTGAAATTTTAGGTAGTGTCGTATTCATGTTTTCATTAGTAGTTTGATAGCTGCCTTGAAGTTGCTGAAGTAAATTAGAAAAATTAGGATAAATAGTGTTAATCAATTGGGTTAATCCTGTATTTTGATTATTAATGTTCCCTAATGCTGTATTTAAACTATTCACATAACCAGTGGCTACATTAGGTAACTGTTTTACAGCATTAGCAAACCACGCAGTCGCAACGTCATGAGCCCCCGGGTTGCTCCCTAGAAATTTTCTTAATAAAGCAGAAATATCTTCAGGAGTCATGTCCATAGGATTAGTAGTAGTTCCACCAGTATTCGTAGTAGGCGTTTGACCTGTATTGCCTGTATTAGATGTTGGGTTATTTCTAGTAAACCAATTAGTTAAAAATGAGCCTATCCAATCGTTAGCGGATTGTGTCGTTATAGCGTTATTTCTAGTAGGTTTAGCAGAAATATCTTCAGGAGTCATGTCCATAGGATTAGTAGTAGTTCCACCAGTATTCGTAGTAGGCGTTTGACCTGTATTGCCTGTATTAGATGTTGGGTTA
>Ga0067045_1028266_pt1 | contig 37831 bp, 28 predicted proteins | sample TerdegcTABiofilm_FD_59184 | JGI IMG/M metagenome (GOLD analysis project Ga0067045, IMG submission 59184) | Combined Assembly of (Gp0054472, Gp0054536) Wastewater bioreactor microbial communities from Singapore -Terephthalate degrading... | reverse complement strand
GGGCGGGCACAAGGCCCGCCCCTACAGTGCCAACGATGCGCTCACCACGTACCCCGCGGTGCAGATACAGTACCGTATTTGTGCCGTCGACCACTAAGCAAATGGAGAAAGGCCCCTGAATACGCGACCGTATTTGTGCCATAGAACACTTAGGTTCTTCCCGACTCGATCATAAACAAGCGGTCTACGGGAAGACCCGGTCTCACCCCAATCTGTCTGTGTCCTCCGTTGAAGACGGTAGCCTTCCACGACAGAGAACCTGTCAGGGGCGTACGAATCTAGGTCGCTGAATTTTCAATCGTTTTCATCTAATACCTTTATTGCCTAAGCGATGCCCGAATGTCAAACACAATGTCAGCTCCCGCACAGGGTCGAGTCTTGTTTCTTGCTGTTTTTCCTTTCCCGCTGGACTACCCTGCTTCCTGTAGTGCACATGATCCGTGCCGATTGTCCGTCCCCTATTCGGCTGAACAGGACACCTGGCGACCCACGGGTCTCGCTCAACCCAAGAGATGTCCTCTGACGACGAGGTTGTCTCCTCCCTCAAGTCAGAGGGACACCCCCGTAAAAAGTGAGGTAGAGCGGAGAAATCTGCTCAGAGAAGAACCATATCAGGAGCCAAGCGTCTTAAGGAATTCCTTCCACGGTTTTGCGAGCATTGTCTCGGTTTCGCTTTTCCCATAGGCCCGAATTATCATAGCTGCTTTGCCAACCTGATCAGGATCATCCGATTCCACAATGTCCACGACATCGAACCGTCCGTAGGTAACGAAGCTCTCTTTCCAGGTAACCCCTGGACACTCTTTCTTAATTTTCTCGGAAACGGTCTTGGCGATTCGAGGAAAGTCCTTCGGATCGTCGAACGCCAAAGGGGATATACGACTAAGAATAACGTAGGTAGCCATTTTTCATTCCTCCCCATGAATCAATTATGTCAGGCCGAACAGCCTTAATATCTTATGCTTTCCGATTCAGACCCGTTTGTCAATGCACTTATGGTCGCGGTATTCTTTGGCGTGCTCTACGTACCAGAAGAAGACACTTTCCTTTTAAAACGCATCTACTATGCTGGGATCTTTCAGCGTTGCGAAATCTACTTCCGGAACGAAGACTATATCGGCTGCAAAAAGCTCAGCCCCATTCCCATTGGTCCATGACATTCATGGGAGGATCCCAGGCAAGTAGAACGGGCGTGTTTCGGACGTTGGACGGGCATGAAGGGTGTCCCGCCCGCGATAGTTGAACGCGAGAGACATGCTCCGTAAAGGGCGATGGCCACAAACATCAAGAACATTATAATACAAAAGATCTAACCATTGAACTTAACTGCTATTCGTAGTATGCTGCATGTGGTGCCCACTCGCGCGGGCAAAGATTTTCTCCGCAACGAGGTTCCTCCATGACATTCGACGAGGCGTTGACACGTTTCATTCGACACCTGGCAACGGAGAAGCTCCGCTCTGCGGAGACCGTGCGTGCGTACAGGGCCGATCTGGAGGATTTCCGGCGATACCTGGACCAGTTGGGCACGGGCAACAAGGTCAAGGGAGTGCGCGAGCTCGACCCGTTTCACGTGAAAGGATTTGTCGCTGCTCGTTACGGGAAGATCAAGAAGGAATCGGTGGGCAGGAAGCTGGCAGCAATCAGAACGTTTTTCAAGTTCCTCGTGCGAGAAGGGGAGATTCCGGGCAATCCTGCGATGGGAATCAGGGCTCCCAAGCCTGCCCGTCCTCTTCCAAGGGCCATGAGTGTCGACGAGGTGGACAGGTTCTTCTCGAGAAACGGGGCCATGAAGACGCGAGATCGTGCAATATTCGAGCTTCTCTATTCGTCCGGGCTCCGGGTTGGGGAGCTCACCTCACTCAAGGTGGAAGATGTCGATCTCGGCAACGGGTGGGTACGGGTAGTTGGGAAGGGAAATAAGGAACGGTATGTTCCCGTGGGATCGAAGGCGTGCGAGGCCTTGCACGCGTACCTTCCCCTGCGAGCGTCCCTTGAGCTCGACGCGACAGGCACCATGAGCCTCGGTCGGTTGTTCCTCAATTCCCGTGGAGGTCCATTGTCTTCGCGCAGCGTCAGGCGTATACTGAAAGCCTATCTCGATGCAGCCGGGATTGCTAGGGATGTTTCTCCTCACGCTTTCAGGCATTCCTTCGCTACCCATATGCTTCAAGGTGGTGCGGATTTGCGGTCTATACAGGAATTGTTGGGGCATTCAGGACTTTCGACGACCCAGCGGTATACTAACGCGGACTTGGGCAGGCTAATGGAAGTTTATGACCAGTCTCACCCCAGAAGCGGAGCAAGACTGAAAGGTTTACGGAAGCCTGAGAACGGGAAGCGCTGACCGTGCCGCGGTCCCTTGCTGACATCGATGCGCGCCAGGAGTTGACGATGAGGCAGCGATGTTGTATCCGATCGACGACCGTGCTGTGTGTTCGCCGAAATAACAAGGTTGTTATGGCTGGAGACGGGCAAGTCTCCATGGGAGACACCATGGTCAAGCAGTCCGCTCGCAAGGTGCGGCGGCTGGGAAAGAACAAGAATGTTCTGGCAGGTTTCGCGGGCTCAACGGCAGATGCTTTGACTCTCCTCGAAAAGTTCGAGCAGATGCTGGACAAGTACTCGAGTAACCTGGTTCGGGCCGCGGTGGAGCTGGCGAAGGAATGGCGCACAGATAGAATGCTGAGGAGACTGGAAGCCCTTCTCATCGTGGCGGACGCTGAAAAGACTCTCCTGCTGTCAGGGACAGGAGACGTCGTGGAGCCTGACGACGGGCTCATTGCTATCGGATCCGGAGGAAACTACGCTCTGGCAGCGGCGAAGGCGCTCCTCTCCCATACTTCGCTTGATGCGAATGACGTCGCCCGCATAGCCATGTCCATAGCCGCGGATATATGCGTTTATACGAACAAAGAGCTTGTTGTGGAGGAATTGGAAGGAGAGTGAGGACGGCCTTTGAAGGCTGCGCGCCCGATTGCCGAGCTTGGGGCTTCCCTGGCAAGGCACATCTTCTTCGTTGGGGGATTGTTCGAGCATGAATCAACAAAACGTGGAGACTCTGACTCCTCGCCAAATAGTTGCAGAATTGGACAAGTATATCGTCGGACAGAAAGAAGCCAAGCGGATGGTGGCTATAGCACTTCGAAACCGCTGGCGGAGACGGCAAGTGCCGGAAGATTTGCGCGATGAGATCATGCCCAAGAATATTATCATGATAGGTCCTACCGGTGTGGGAAAGACCGAAGTCGCGCGTCGCCTGGCCAAATTGGCGCAGTCGCCATTCCTCAAGGTTGAAGCCTCGAAGTTTACCGAGGTGGGGTACGTGGGGCGGGACGTCGAATCCATGATCAGGGATCTCGTAGAGATAGGCATTTCCATGGTACGCGAAGAAGAATACGAGATTCTTCGGCCCAAGGCGGAGCAGTCTGCGGAAGAGCGTCTCCTGGACCTTTTCCTCCCCTCCCGGCCGGCCAGGAGACCGAGGAGGCCCTCTATGGCGCCTGTGGCCCAGGAGAGCGCGGATGACCTGGAGGTAGCTCAGCGAACCAGGGAGAAGTTCCGAAGACTCCTGCGGAACGGCAAGCTGGACGATCGCGAAGTGGAAATCGAGACGCAGGTGAACGCTATGCCAGTGGTGGAGGTCTTTTCGCCCGGCGGCATGGAAGAGATGGACATCAATCTTAAGGACATGTTCTCGAACCTGTTTCCCGGAAAGACCAAACGGCGGAGAGTGCGCGTCCCTGAAGCCCTGGAGATGCTTATACAGGAAGAGCTGACCAAGCTCGTGGACACGGAAAAGGTCGTGAAGACCGCCAAAGAGCGAGTCGAACAGACTGGGATCATCTTCATTGACGAACTGGACAAGGTGGCGGGAAACGGAGCGGGCCGGATCGGACCGGATGTCTCACGGGAAGGGGTTCAGCGGGATTTGCTCCCCATCATTGAAGGCTGTACAGTCACCACGAAGCATGGCGTGGTCCGAACGGATCATATCCTTTTCATCGCTGCGGGCGCATTTCACGTCTCAAAGCCCTCGGATCTCATCCCTGAGATACAGGGGAGATTTCCCCTGCGAGCTGAGCTCTCAGCCCTTACGCGCGCGGACCTCGTGCGTATCTTGACCGAGCCGAAGAACGCGTTGGTCCTTCAATATCAGGAGCTCCTCAGGACCGAGGGCGTTACTCTCACATTTCAGCCAGAGGCAATCGAAGAGATTGCCACCCTCGCAGAAGAAGTGAACGAGCGGGCGGAGAACATAGGAGCTCGCCGGTTGCACACAATAATGGAGAAGCTTCTCGAGGAAATCTCGTTTGAAGCGCCCGACATGAACGGAGTGACCGTTGAGGTGACGCCGACCATGGTGCGGGAGAAGCTGCACGACATTGTTGCAAGCGATGATTTAAGCCGCTTCATCCTTTGAAAGATAACGGCCTCGCGTGTCAGCCGGAACAGGGCGACTCGCCCCCCCTGTAGCTACCTCTCGGTACCTCGCCCTACCACTGGGGTATGGAGCGTTGATCGTTGCGGTAGAAGTACCGCAGCAGTGGTTGTAGGGGGGGTCAGAAACTGTCTCAAAACTCGGGCAACAGCAGAAAAAGTGTACGGTGAAGGAGGATACTGCCCATGGAGTCCTCACTCCACCCTCTCCCAGAGGGAGAAAGCTGTGTGCTTCCGGGCGGTTGCACGTCTCCTCTCCCTGTGGGAGGGGGCTAGGGTGAGGGCGCTAAAAAAGCAGCGTGCCACAATCTTAACATTTGCCGCAATTCCGACACAGTTTCGTCGTGCCCGTCAGTGGTGACGGGGCGAAACGGAAATTATTATTGGCAACCGCTATAATGCTCTCCCCTACAGCTCAGGCGAGTGGCCAGCACGCGCGGAGGGCGGTTCTCTTGCGCGAAAGAGCCCTCCGCAAGTGTTCGGTCAAGAAGTCGCACCTCACCCGTGGCACCTGGCGCCGTCGCGCGAGTACACACGGTCGAGGGACGTACGTGTCCGGAAGAGGTACGAAGCTTAGCGGGGTGACGAATGCTTCCCTCTTACCGTTTACCAGCCGCTCGCTTCGAAGCTTTGAGGGGGTTGAGCTTCTGAGTTTGTTCGGCTGCTTTTCGCTCGATGTGGGTCGCGAAGTTGCACGTACCCCGCGCCCATTTTGAGGAGGGATTCGGAGCGATGCCGCAGAATGTCATGTCTTCGATAGTAATGGCCCGAGAACAACCGTTGCAAGATTCGACGACCGGATGGCAGTGGCCGCCGTTGAACGTGCACCCTTTTCTAGTCATAAATGCGCACTCGACACCCTTCTTCAATGTCACGCACTGCATTGTCTTCCTCCGTTGGGATTGTGGGGTGGATGAGCTGGTTGGCTATCCACTATAAACGTACTAATTTACCAGCCCCTGGTGGTTCGTCAAGGCCTAATTGACTCTCTCGCGGCATTTTTTTTGTGAACGCTTGTCCGCTTCACCCATACCCGACCTCTCGGTGCACCGGGAAAACATGTCACCCCTACTCCTGCAGTCGCCAAACGCACCGTGAGTCACGCCCGGCTGTTATGAATCCTCGCCGCCTTTCTGCTCCAGATCCGGGAACCTACCATACGTCTTTGTCATGGAGAGAAGCCTCTCGCGCACGGCAGGAGTCACAAGGTCCCAGTCCAATCTCCAGCGCCAGTTGCCGTCCGGGACCGAAGGGGTGTTCATTCGATCTTCAGCGCCCAGCCCGAGAATGTCTTGCATGGGAAACACTACCGTATCGGCCACAGACATCATGAGAAGTCGGATAAGCGCGCAGTGCACTTCGTCAACCGAAATCTCTCGACCAATATAACGAATCAGCGCCGATTTCTCCGCCCAGGACGCCTCTTCTTCGAACCAGCCACGAGCGGTATTATTGTCGTGAGTGCCTGTGTATGCGATGCAGTTTCTTACCAGATTGTGAGGAAGGTACGGATTTGTAGGGGAGCCGTCCCCGAACGCGAACAGCAAAACTTTCATTCCGGGCAAATCGAATTCCCGCATCACTTCGACGACATCTTCGGTAATTACTCCCAAATCCTCCGCGACAATGGGAAGATCCGGAAACCGATCTAACACCGCCCTGAAAAAGTCTTGGCTCGGACCTTTCACCCATTTGCCATTGATGGCGGTCGTTTCGCCTGCAGGTACTTCCCAATAGCCGACAAATCCGCGGAAGTGGTCTATGCGGACCAGATCGCACAGCTCCAAGTTGTTGCTTATACGGTCTATCCACCACTGGTATCTCGTGGCCTTCAGAGTATCCCACGAGTAAATGGGGTGTCCCCAGAGTTGCCCCGTCTTGCTGAAGTAATCCGGAGGCACACCAGAAACGGTGATTGGGCGTTTCTCCTCATCCAGCTTGAAGAGGTGAGAGTGCATCCACACGTCAGCGCTATTATAATCGACATAAATGGGTATATCCCCGAATATGCGGATGTTTCGCTCATTACAGTACTTCTTCAGCTCCAACCACTGAGTCCGAAACACGTACTGAAAGAATTTTTCTCGTGCAATTTCGTCCTTCAACTCTTCTCTCGCTTCGGCCAATGCTTCCGGCTCACAATCCCGGAGTTTTGGGGGCCACTCATGCCACACCTTGTCGTCGAACCTGGCCTGCAATGCCACAAAAAGGGCAAAGTCATCGAGCCAATGCCTGTGGATCTCGCAAAATTGCTCATACTCGACCGTGGCTCCACGTCTTTGAAAGGACCGATATGCCTTTTCGAGCAGCCGGTTTTTCAGAGGGATCACGCGGTCGAACTCTACTCGGTTGCGAGGGAAGTCAGCAAGAGAGGCAATGTCGCTCGATTCGAGTAAACCGTCACGCACGAGAAGCTCCGGGCTTATGAGGGCAGGATTGCCTGCAAAGGCTGAAGGGCTCAGGTACGGAGAGAAATGTCCTTTTCTCGGAGGGTTCAGGGGGAGGATCTGCCAGATGCTCTGCCCTGTCTCCTGGAGGAAATCAGCGAATCTGTAGGCATTGGGACCCATATCCCCGACGCCGAAAGGGGAGGGGAGGGAGGTCACGTGCAAAAGTACCCCGCTGCATCTGTGGTCCATCGAGCGTCTCGTTTCTGTCGGCAAGTAGGGAGAGCCGAAAACTCGTGCCGGACAAGCAACTACCGCCCCGACTTTCGGCTTCTCCCTGCCAACGAGTCGATCACATCATGGTGATTGACACCTTCTTATCCGGCGAGTTTCAACACGTCCGGAACCCTTCTCCTGTCCTTTCCTCCCCGAAGGCAATAAGCCATGGCCAAGAGGATGGAATTGAATTTCGTGGATGCAGTATCCCCCCGCGAGGTGAGGACAATAGGGACGGTCCCCGGTCCCGCAGTGATGATCGCCCCGTTTTGGATGAGGAACCCGAGGCTGCCCATGGTCTTTGACAGCATCTTGTACAGAACGTTGGCCGTGTTGATCTCTGTGGCAACGAGACAGTTGGCGTCGCCATGAATCCGTCCTTGATAGCTCTTTTCCTCGGCCACTTCCGGGACCGTGGCCAGGTCGAAAGATAGGGGACCTTCCACGATCAGCGGGCCATATTGGCTTTCGAGGAGTGCGGCCTTCCTTTCTGCGTCGCCGGCAAGCAGAGTAGCGGGAATGGCTTTTGTCTCTTTCTCCACTGCGGTGATGATGGCTACTTTCAGCACACTGTCCCTGTCGAGAACTGTGCGCACCACATCCAGTTGGTTCTCGATGGCAAGCACGAGGTTCTCGGCACTGGAAAAACTGGGATTTACTGCTGCGTCGGACAGAGCGTAAAACCGACCGTTCGGAAGCTCGAAAAGCGCCGTATGTGAAGCCAGCACCTTGCGATCTTCATGGTCCCCCTCCGCGGGACGATAGATTTTGAGCGCCTGACGTAACAGCTTTGCTGTGTCGAGGCTCCCCTTCATGACGATGAAGTCTGAGTTTTCCTTGAGGAAAGCCCCGAATTTTTCGGCCACGGAATCCTTCTTTTCTTCAGCGCTTCCGGCGAGCGGGTCTATGGGGATTATATCCAAGTTTTTGTCCTCGCCGGGGGAGAGGGGAACCCTCGTTCTGTGGAGAGCTGCCCGGATGTCCGACGGATCTCCTATCAGGACGATGCGGTCCAATAGTCCTTGGTACTTGGCATTGGACACCGCTTCCAGAGCGTCTTCGTTGTCAGCCCCCACGAGGACGAGGTTTGCTCGAGAGAATGTCCCCTCTTCTACGGATCGTTGGACGTGGGTGAGCAGAGAATCGAACGAGAAAACGTACTTCCTCCTTTTGCCCTCCGATCCGAGTATCTGGAGGGCCTTTGAGATGCTCCGGGATTCGACTGAGAAATGGAGGCGTCGGTCCCCTTCTCCATTGACGTACAACTCGAACAGGTGGTTGGCGATCAGGTATTCGTGCTCGAGAGAATCCAGCACTAGCATGGGGGTAAACGGGTTATCAATGCGGACGCGAACCTTCGCGAACAGGGTCTGAAAATACGGGTCAAGAGCCATCGTGGTTGTGATAGCAATGAAGTGCGGCCGCTCCGACGGCCGGCCTGCAGAAGCCATTTCCAGTACCCTCGCCACCTGTCGTGCGTAGGAGTCCACCACGTACTTGAGCTCGCGTTTGAGCTCGTCCGAAATCTTCCCAGACCCCATGATCATGAGAAGCTCGCAGATCTCCCGGACCCCCGTTCCCGTCTCCGGATGTGCAAGAGAGAGGTTTCCGGGGATTTCAAACTGCTCTTCTCTCAGGCGGTCCACTATCTTCGTGAAATCGAAATCCAGCAAGAGACTGTTTGCCTCCTGCGCTGCCAGCTCCCTGATGAGTCGGGGGCCGGTCTTTCTTACGACCGACGCGAACAATCCGTCTAACGTGAGCACAACAAGATTGAGGCGATCACGACTGATTCCCAGTATCTCGGATATGAGCGAAGAGACCGATTTTAATGGGGTCACCTTCACATATCCCCGGAGATTCTTGCTCAGCTCCCTAGATTCTTCTTTAAGAAACGAGGACATGTCTTCAGATCTCAAGGTGGAGAACGACAAGGGGTTGCACAACGAAACATTGAGTCGGCCGCTGCCCTGCTTCGCAAGGAGCTCTCGCAATTCCCAGGCAACGAGCGCTCCCAGGTTGAGGGAGCTATGCGGAAGCCTTCGACGGGACTCGTCGCGCACCTTCTGGGTAAGGACGTAGATGCCGTCAGGCAAGGTGCCGATGTCCCCCCCTCCGCAGACAATGTCTGTGACCTCGGTGAGGCGAACGCCCGCTCGCAGAAGGACGTTGGTGACTTCCAACGCAAGGGCCTCGGGAGATTTCCCGTGGTCCTGGTACTCAATGTCCGCCCGCACGAGGACTTTCAGACCTCGTGTGATAAGGGCGTAGAGCGTGTGTCGCTTGGTTATGACAGCGATGGTCACTTTTTCATTCAGACGCCGAAGCGCTGTTTCCAGCCACTGCTGATCCATTTCAACAGCCTTCCGACGAGCTATGTTCGTGAGGATCAGTCGGATGAGGGGGCTGTCTCGCCCAGGGGCTCCACGTCGATAGAGGCTCAAGATATACGTTGAGAGTAGCTCCCCGTACACATTCACGAACTCCTTCTCTTCTTTGAGCGGGCGGACTACCTCCAGTAGCGCCCTGAGGAATTCGCTGAGATCGTCGAACCGATCGGGGTCTCGGATCTTCTCGTCGAGCCTCAGTACCTCTTCAACCACAGCGGCATGGAGGAGCTCAGAAATCTCCTTGATTCGTCGTCGAGACTGCGCGCAAACGCCCAAGTCACTCTCGAGCTGCGAAGGTCCGGTTAGGACGGGTTGCTCAAGGTCGAATTCACCGTCAAAGGCCCTCGGATCGAAATACCCCGATCTCAGGACCGCTTGTTTCATTCCCTCGATCCTATCTTCTATCTTCAGGTCATTCGCCATGATTACGTTCTTACCCTCTCAGATACGTAGTAAGACTAAGCCCTGCAGATCAAACACAGTATAATCACAGATCGTATCATCAGAAGGCCGCGCCGTATAGTCATCTCTCCCTTGCTGCAGGAGCGAGCATACTATACCCTGCGGAAGAGAATTTCGAGACCTCATTGCAGGAAAACGCCTACAAAGGAACATGAGGGAAATTACAATGAAGATTCTGGTGGTGAACAGTGGGAGCTCGTCTCTGAAGTACACTCTATTCGATATGGCGGACGAATCAATCTTGTTTTCTGGTGAGATTGAGCGGATAGGTCTGGACAACGGCAATCATTCATTTCGCTCCCGACAGGGGGAAGAGAAGACCCTGGAGACAAGGATAAGGGGCCACGGGCAAGCCCTGGATGCAATGCTCGAGACACTCGCTCAGGAGTCTCTCAGCTCCCTGCACGAGATCGTCGCGGTCGCCCACAGAGTCGCCCATGGCGGGAAATACCGTGATGCGGTAAGGATAAGTCCAGAGGTCATGGACGAGATACGGCGCATGACGCCGATGATACCGTTGCACCATCCTCCGATGATCGAAGAAATCGAGGAATGCGAATCACGTATGCCGCATGCTGTGCACGTCGCGGTCTTTGACACCTGGTTTCACGCTTCCATTCCTGATGAGGCAGCCATATATGGCCTCCCGTACCGGTATTTCGAGCAAGGATATCGCCGCATCGGCTTCCACGGGCACTCCCACGCGTACGTGTGCGCGTGTGCGGCCAAGTATTTGGAGCAACCTATCGAAGCGCTCAAGATGATCACTTGCCATTTGGGGAATGGGGCGAGTCTCTGTGCTATAGACGGGGGGCGCTCCATAGACACCTCCCTTGGAATGACGGCCCTGGAAGGGCTTATCATGGGAACTCGGTCAGGTGACGTCGATCCAGGGCTTATCCCTGTGATCATGAATGAAGAATCCCTTTCCCCGGACCAGATGATGAACATGCTTTACCGGGAATCTGGGTTGAAGGGATTGAGCGGTGTGAGCAGCGATATGCGCGATGTCGAAGCCGCTGCCCACCATGGCGATCGTCGGGCTCTCCTGGCACTCGATGCCTTCTGTTACCGGGTGAAGCGTTACATTGGCGCTATGCTCATGGTGTTGGGAGGTTGTGACGTACTCGTCTTCGCGGGCGGCATAGGACGCAACAGCGGCACGGTGAGGAGAAAGATTCTCCAAGGGGCTGAAGGGCTCGGGTTCGTGCTGGACGAAAACAAGAGTGTGACGGAGAGCGCCGAGGACCAACCGGTTCTGGATGTCACAGGCCCCGGCTCAAGAGTAAGGATCCTCGCTATCACCACCTGGGAAGAGATCGTGATGGCCCGCCAGTGCCTTTCGGTCTTGAAGAAAGGGGCATAGCTCGCAGTGGATACGCAGAGACCGTGGTGTAACCAATGGCCATAGTGAGACATAGATCTAACGAGTTGCAGTGCAAGATCGTGTATTACGGCCCCGGTCGCGGGGGAAAAACCACCAATCTGATCGCTATTCACAAACGGGTTGGTAAGAGAGCCCGGGGGGAGCTCATCTGCATTAACACGGCTGGGGACCGGACCATATTCTTCGATTTCCTCCCCATGGATCTGGGCAAGGTCCAAGATCTTAGTATCAAGATCTCGGTCTATACCGTTCCCGGTCAGGTTCTCTACAACGATACCCGCAAGCTTGTCCTCAGGGGGGTGGATGGCATCGTATTCGTGGCCGACTCCCTCGAGATTCGCAGGAGGCACAACAGGGAAAGCCTCGAGAACCTGGCAGACAACCTCAAAGCTCTCGGTACGGATCTCTCGAACATTCCCCTCGTGATGCAATACAACAAGCGCGACATAGAGCCGGCTAGATTGATGTCAGTCGCGGAAATGCATGAAGGTCTTCTTGTAGACCCCAAGTGGCCCTGGTTCGCGGCAAGCGCCCTTATGGGCTCAGGGGTCAAGGAGACTTTCCGGGCAATTTGTATGCTCACCGTTTCCGATGTCTGCAAGAAGCTGCTCGCGACGCAATGAGCAAACACTTCTTGCCGGCCATATCAATTGCCAAGAGCTCTGTCCGCTTCCCGTGTGTCGAGAACATTGACGGGAGGTTCGCAGACCGGTGGGATGGGCGTCTGAAACTGTCTCAAAAGCCGGCAGTCCGTGATAATCGTGGCACCCCCCCTCACCCTAACCCTCTCCCCCGAAGCGGGGGAGAGGAGATACTTTCGGCTCCCTCTCCCTCTGGGAGAGGGTTGGGGTGAGGGTGCTTTTCCACGCATCGACGCCCAATCGTGCTACGATGTTTGGTGTGTCCCGAGTTTTGAGACACTTTCGTCTCTCCCCTCATTGTGGAACAAGAGAAACGGACATTATTATTGTCAACCCTCATGCCGCACACCTTCCTCGTGCGGCACTGCCGCTCGAAGCTCTCACTGTCCGCCCCCTTGTCAGCCGGGGGAATCCGAGGGATTGAAGTCTTTGGATTTCATGCCATATCGCTTCATCACCTGCTGAAGAGCCTGTCGCTCTAGACCGCACTCTCGGGCGGCCCTCGTTATGTTGCCCTGAGTCCGTCCCAAGGCACTAGAAATGTATTCCTGGTGGAATCGCTGGAGCACGAGGTTCTTTGCGGCCTTGTACGGCAGTCTTTTCACCTCGTCTGTAACCAGGCACTCTCCCTGGTCTTCATCCCCCAAGTCCATATCCTGTGTCCTGATTTCACACGCGGGAGAAAGGATCACCGCGCGCCTGACTAGGTTTTCCAGCTCTCGCACATTCCCGGGCCAGGGGTGTCTTACAAGACGCTCAACGAGCTTGGGAGAAAGTCTTTTCGGTTCCTTGGAATGCTCTCGGGAACATTTCTGTACGAAATGGTCCGCAAGGAGGGGAATATCTTCAGGCCTGTCCCTGAGGGGGGGCATGTGAACTGAGATGACGTTGAGTCGATAGAAGAGATCCTCCCGAAAGAGCTTCCTCTCTATCTTGTCACGCAGGTTCTGGTTCGTCGATGCGATAATCCGTACGTCGACCCGAACGCTCTTCGTTTCTCCCAAGGGTCTGATCTCTTTGTCTTGAAGGACGCGGAGCAGCTTCGTCTGGAGTGTGAGGGAGATGTCACCGATCTCATCGAGGTAAATCGTCCCGTCCTGGGCTTCCCAGAACAGACCCTTCTTGTCTCGCACAGCGTGGGTGAAAGCGCCTTTTCGGTACCCGAACAGCTCGCTCTCCAGGATTTCCTCCGGGAGATTAGGGCAGTTCACGGCTACAAACGGCTTGTCTGCTCGCGGGCTGAGGCGATGGAGGGCCCTTGCGGCCATATCTTTTCCGGTTCCCGACTCCCCTGTGATCAGCACTGTTGCATCGGTCTTGGCGACCACCCTGATGGTCTCGAAGACTTTGATCATCTTCGCGCTCGAGCCTACCATCTCCTGAAAGCTCTCCTGTTCCCGGATCCTCCGCTGCAGGAGACGGTTCTGGCGGATGAGACGACTTCTCTCGAGTGCCTTTGCCACCAAGTGAATAGCCTTGTCCAGGTCGAAGGGCTTGGCCAGAAAGTCGTACGCCCCCTGTTTGATAGCCTCCACAGCCTGATCGATAGTGCCGTACGCTGTCATCATTATTATCGTCGTCTCCGGGTACTCCCGCGCTATCTCCCGCATGAATGTCATGCCGTCCATTCCGGGCATGCGAATATCCAACATGGCTAGATCGTAAATGTTCTTATCCATGAGCTCCCGGGCTTTGTACGCATTGATCGCGGTATCCACGTCGCAATCGATCTCAGCCGATACGCTTCGGTCAAGCAGCCGCAGCATGTCCTCTTCGTCGTCCACTATGAGCAGCCTGGCTCGAGATGGTTCCACCATACGGTCCCTCTTCTTCAGAAAATCCAAGGAGAAGTTCGGGTCTGTCCCATGTCTTTGTGCCGTGTCATGCTATCGCCTGGGTGCCGTTCCGGCCGCAACGGTCGCTGTCAGCGATCCTTCCAGACCGCGCTGTGGGAGATGGATCGTAAACGTGGTTCCGACTCCTTCTTCGCTCTTGACCTCTATGGAGCCGTCGTGCTCGTGAATTATTCCATAACTCACGGCCAGCCCGAGGCCTGTTCCTTCCCCTACGGGCTTCGTGGTGAAGAAAGGATCGAAGATCTTGTCTACTACAGCTTCCGGCACTCCGCACCCGTTGTCGGAAACCGTGATTTTGATCTGCTCGGTCCGCGGTTCGGCCTCCGTGCTTATCCAGATCGTTCCGCCGTCAGCTATGGCTTGTTTGGCATTCATAACCAGATTCATAAAGACCTGCTTCATCTTTTCACTGTCTCCTACCACGGCCGGGAGATCAGGGGCCAAACGTATGTTCACGGTTATGTTATCCCGTTCGAGTTGGCGATTGAGAAGCGCGATAACTTCTCGAAGTGATTGGTTAACGTCAAAAGGAGCCCTTGCGGTTTCAGCCGCCCGCGCGAATTTGAGCAGATCCGCCACGATCCGTTTACAGTTTCCCGCTTGTTTTTCGATTGTCTGCAGATCGAGATATGCCTGGCTCTCGGGAGAGTGCTCCTTCATCAGCAGTTGAGTGTACCCGAGAATGACTCCCAAAGGATTGTTGATTTCATGAGCTATGCCTGCGGAAATCTGGCCCAAGGAGGCCAACTTATCGGCTCTCTGGAGCTGGCGCTCTATGCGCCTCCTGGCAGTGATATCCTTTGCGATTCCATGATACCTTGTAATGTGACCCGAATCGGACTTGCCCGCGGTCATGCTCAACAGGACCAGCGCCTCAGAACCTGAGCCGACGCGCAACCTGTATTCCCGGTCCCTCACGAAGCCGTCCCTACGCAGGTCCTCCATGAGCCCTTGGAATTCTTCAGGAAAGACGAACGTATCTTCGAGGGTCTTCTGAAAAACTACTTCTTCCGGCGCATCGTATCCCAGGGTGGTGAGTCCTGCCAGATTGATGTCAGTGAATCGGCCATTCTTATCAAGGACGAACACGATGTCCGTCGACCCCTCGAATATAGTCCGATACTTTTCTTCTGACACAGCCAGCTCGCGGGTTCTCACCTCTACCAAAGACTGAAGATTTTCGTTCAGCCGCATGACCTCCTGAGACGCTGTCTCGAGGGCTTTCTTGTCATTAAGAATTCCCGTGTTGATTTTTTGCACGCGCTGGAAGAAAAGCGTGATCGATCCGGCTACGATAAAGGTCATTGTGTTGATCGCTCCGCTATAGGGAGCCAAAGCGTCCCAGATCTCTTGTCGTCCTGCCAGAAGAAGCAACCTTTTTGCGAGGTGCCCCACTCCGCGGGAGAGGGCAAAAGCCGCTAAGGCCGCTGACAAGGCAATGAGATAGGTCCACATGATGTTAGTGGGTTGGGCACGGCCGAGATGCACCGCGTACCACAGGCACAGAACCGTGAGGGCGATCATCAAGGAGGACCCTATGACGTCGGTGAACCATATGGGTGCCATGGAGATCCCGTCCATCATCCGGACTTCTCCTTCCGCACGATCTCTCCATAAAGCTGGCGAAACCCGAGCAACAGAAAAAAGACGGCGGGAACGCAGAAAAGATGATCCAGGTTCAAGAAGAAGTACGCCGTGGCCCACGGCGTTTGGTCCGCCAGAAGAATTGTTGACCAAGTGCCCGCCTCGCCTGTAATCATTTCCGGCTGGATTTGCAGTGAGACAAGGTGTCCTGTCAGTGCCACCAGGTTCCACAGTACGAGCAGCAGACAAGCCACCTGAATGTTGCGCCACCCGCGAGACTCGATAAACCTGTTTGATTCAAGCCAGTAGGCCAGGAGACCCATAGTGGCGCCGAAGAACAGGTGGGCCAGCTCGTGAATCACCAGTCCCTCGGGTTCGCCGTGAACTTGAAGAGCAATCGAGGACCTCGGAAGACAAAGGATCCCCCCGACCAGCAGGCATGTGGTTAGCCCGAAGTGCCGTTTCGGCCACCGTCTCATCTTATGGTTCTCCCCCATCGGGCCCACTGGTCATGACGCTCTTAGTTTTGCCCCCGCGGATTTTCGGAGATGGTCGAGAAAGGCATTGCACAGGGGGGACATTTGTCGGTTTTTCCTCAGTGCGAGATAGAGGGGTCTGACTATCCGGATTCCCCGGATGTCAACCCTCACCAGATGCCCATATCTGAGATCTTCTTCCACAGCCTTATGCGAGAGAATGGAAACTCCGATCTGGGATTTGATTCCCTGGCGAACTGCTTCGGTGCTACCCATTTCCGCTACCACTTCCAGGCGGCCGAGGTCGAGATCGTGCTCTTCAAGCGCCTGCTTCATGACCATTCTCGTGCCGGATCCCTGTTCTCGAAGAATGAATGGCTCCCGCATCAACTCTTGCGGCTCTATGATTCCTCGACTTGCCCACGCATGTCCGGGAAACACTGCCAGCACGAGCTCGTCCGAGAAAATCTTTTCGGTGATGAGCCGGCGGTCGGCCCATTTTGACCCAATCACTCCGGCTTCGCTTGTTCCTTCCAGGACTTCGCGAACGATCTCCGCAGTGTCCCAGATTCTTAGCGTGATCTGAATTGCAGGGTACAAGCGTTTGAATGACCCGATCAACTTTGGGAGCACATACGTGCCCGGAATGGTGCTGGCCCCCAGAATGAGAGTGCCTGTCAAGTTCCCTCTGAATTGCTCGAGGGCTCGGACCGCCTCGTCTCGGAGCTGCACGATGTTCCGAGCGTACTGATAGAACAACTTCCCCGCGGGCGTAGGAAGCACTTCACGGCCAAGCCGGTCGATCAGTCGCTCCTGGAGATTCTCCTCCATGGTGCGGATATGTTCACTTACGGTCGGTTGGGACAGCGAGAGCGCCTCGGCCGCCTTGGTGAAGCTCCGGAGCTCGACCACCCTGCAAAATACCTCCAGGCGACGCATATCCATCGTCAAATCCTCTCCTCGCTTTCAGGAGGCAGCTCGTCGTATTCTCTGCCGCTGAAGACTGTAAACGGTTAAGTATAACACTACTCCCGGGATGAAGGAAACGTAGCGGTGCGGGAATCTCCACCAATCCGACAGAAGATCCGGTCTGAACATAATGAGGGTGACCGACAGAAGGACGATAGTCTCGTACCACCGATTTCGCGTCACGAACCATCCCTGAGTCGCCGCCACAAATGCTATTGCCCCCAGAGCTGCGCTACCGAGGATCATTACTCCTTGGGCCAGCCCCGTGACCCCAATGAGGAGCAACTCGTGATTGAATATGAACATGAACGGGAGAATGGCGGTTCGAATATCGTACATGAATCCCTGCAGTCCTGTAGGTATGGGGTCCGATTGTGCGATTGCAGACGCAGCGTATGAGGCGAGGCCTACCGGCGGGGTGTCGTCAGCGAGGATCCCGAAATAGAAGCAAAAGAGGTGAGCCGCCATGAGAGGCACGATCAGACCGCTGCTATCTGCAAGTGAGACCAGGGCAGGCACCGTCAGAGAAGCCATTACAATGTACGTAGCCGTCGTTGGCAGTCCCATGCCCACGATGAGACAGGCCAGGCTGGTTATTCCGAGCATTGCGTAAAGGTTCCCCCCGCTGAGCTGGTCGATCACTTCCGTGATCAGTCCACCCAGGCCTAGCGTCACCACTCCAACGATGATCCCGGCGGACGCTGTGGCTATGGCAACCGGCACCATGTTTCGTGCGCCCGCAGCGAGACTCTCCCAGATCGTGCGACCCAATCTCGCGAGACCGTGTCGAACCGGCAGACCGCTTCTCAAGGCTTCCAAGGGATACTGGATACACAAGATCACCACAAGACAGAGTATTGCCCTGAACACCGCCATTTGCGGCGAATGGCGAAAATACAAGAGCTCAGCCACGAGCACTCCAATGGGAATGAGGTACTGGGCACCTTGGGGAAACACTTCCCGAAACATGGGGGTCTCCTCACGGCTCAATCCCGCTATTCCAAGCTTGCACGCCTCGATGTGCGTAATATAGAGGAGGGCGATATACGAGACGAGAGCCGGCACCAATGCGGCCTTGATTACCGCGATGTACGGGACGTTCACATACTCGGCAATAATGAATGCCGCTGCCCCCATCACCGGAGGCATCAGTTGGCCGTCGATACTGGCCGCCACCTCTACGGCTGCAGCTTTAGTGGGAGGGTATCCCACCTTTTTCATCAGGGGAATGGTAAACGTCCCGGTTGTGACAACGTTGGCTATGCTCGAGCCTGAAACCATTCCTGTCAGGCCGCTCGCAAGTACTGCTGCCTTGGCAGGACCGCCTCTGAATCTTCCCATTACCGAGAGCGCAAGTCGTATAAAGTAGCTGCCCGCTCCGGCTCGCTCCAAGAGAGCCCCAAAGAGCACGAACAGGAATACCACGTTTGCCGATACATCGAGAGGTATGCCGTAGACGCCTTCCGTAGACATGGTCATCTGTCCCACCAGGCGATTCACGGACGTGCCTCTGAACGCGAGGAAGTCCGGCATGTAGCTGCCATACAGAGCATAAAAGAGAAAGAAGACACTGATGATGGGTAGAGCAGGGCCCACTACTCTCCGGGCCGCTTCCAGGAGAAGGACAAGCAGCACAATTCCGAAGAAGATGTCCCTCGCAAGTGGCATGCCGAGACGAGCACTCAGTCCCTCGTAATCGATCACCAGGTAGATCGATGAAACGAAGGCCAAGGCTGCTATCCCGAACGCGAGCGCTACCGACCACCGCCGCTCTCCGATGGTCCAAAGGCGATCGTCCCGCCGTCTCCTGAGCAGGGGATACCCGACGAATGCAATGATCATGGCGAAGCCCAGATGTGTCGCGCGGATTACAACGCTGTCGAGTATGAGGAAGCTGGCGAGAGACAACTGAAAAAGGGACCAACAGACAGCTACGACCGTGATCGTGCGTGCCCTCCACCTTTCGGAGCGAGCGCGGTCCTCTGCGAAGCCCCCTGACACAGGCTTCTCCATGTTTTCCCCTTCGATTCCCGCTTTCCTTGATTCGACTGTCATCTGAGCTCTCAGGTCTGATTTCGGAAGCAACAAAGCATGAAGGGCCTCGGCTCAGCACACCATGGCGCAAATATGTTGTGCCACGGCCGGTGAAGAGACTTGAGCTCTAGAGCAGTGCTACTCGAATGATCCCGCGGCACGCGGGATCTCAACCTGCGGGCCGGCTCGTTTATTGCCCGTGCTGGGTGCTGACAAGTTTCTCCAGACCACGCTCTCGGAAATAGGCCAATGCTCCTGCGTGCACCGGGAGAGGCAAATGGGCGAGCATCTGTTCGACCGTAAGCTTTTCCAGCGCCGGGTGGAGCTGTTTGAGCTCAGAGAGATTCTCGAAGAGCTCTCTGGTCAAAGCAGCCACCACGGCATCGGGAACCTGCTCCGTCGTCAGAAGGCAGGCCCTGACCCCGAAGGTGGGCACATCTTCGGTGTTTTCCACTCCCGGATACAGAGCTATGGGTATCACCGCCTCGGAGTAATAGGGGGCTTTCTTGAGGAGCTGGTCCAGGTTCGTCAAGGGCACGAATCTCACCTTCGTTCCGCCGGCCGCGGCCTCTTTGATAGACCCATTGGGATGTCCCACGGTGTAAAAGTAGGCTTCGATACGGCCGTCCTGGAGCAGGCTTGCCGCCTCGGCGGGCTTTATTCCTTCAGCCTTACCGAGATCGCTGAAAGACAGGCCGCAGGTGGAAAGGGCATCGGCAGAATTGTCCCGGGTTCCAGATCCAGGGGGGCCCACAGCCACGATCCTCCCGCGCAAATCCTGGCACTTCCTGATATCGCTGTCCACCGATGCTATGAGGCACACCGTCTCGGCCTGCAATGCACAGATCGCTCGCAAGCTTTTCTGCGGGCCGCGGTCTTTCCATTCTGCCGTACCCCGCCACGCTTGTCCCGCTTTGTCTGATTGAGCCAATCCGAAATCCATGTCACCCGCAACGAGAGCATTGATGTTGAACACGGAGCCTGCGGTGGCTTCCGCGGTCAGCTTCAAGCCGTAAACACTGCGCTTCTTGTTCACAAGCTTGCTGATTGCTCCGCCCACAGGGAAATAGACTCCCGTTACTCCGCCGGTCCCGATGGTCACGAATCTCGTTTCTGCCGGGGATGGTTCCCAACAGCCGAGTAGGAAAAGGCATGTCACGGTAAAGAAGAGGAGCTTTTTCACGACACCTCCTGTCTAGAGCATTCATCAATCGAAGCCTGATGTTCCCCTCCGATTGATCGCGTAGGCCCCTTGAGGGCTCACAAAGGGCATGATCAGGATGTGGAACAAGGTGAGGCGAGCAGGGTCTCGAAACTGCTTCAATCCGATCGTCATTCCCTCGTGCCCGTGGGTCGGCTGGTCTCTGTACGTGCCGCACAGCCTGTCCCACCAGGGCAAGTTGAATCCAAAGTTGCTGTTGGCCTCCGCAGGAAATACGGAATGGTGTACCCGATGCATGTCGGGAGTCACAACGAGCCATCGCAAGACCTTGTCAAGGCCCAGGGGCAATCTCAGGTTCCCGTGGTTGAACATGGCAAGACCGTTCAACAGCACTTCAAACGCTATTACCCCTACGAGGGGTGGACCGAGCACCAGGATGGCGCTCGCTTTGATGACCATGGAGATCAGTATTTCAAGGGGATGAAATCGCGTCCCTGTGGTCACGTCGAAATCCATGTCCGCATGGTGCATCATGTGAAGACGCCACAGCGTTGGAACAGCGTGGAACATGACGTGCTGCAAATAGACGACGAAGTCGAGCACAATCACGGAAATCGCGACTTCAAGCCAATACGGGAAGCGGGCATAGTTGAACAATCCCCATCCCTGTTGGGAGGTCCAGGCAGCCAAACCTACCGCTCCCGCCGGAAGCACGAGACGAAGAACGCCTGTGTTGATTATCACGATACCGATGTTGGCGACCCATCGCGAAAGCTTCGCTGTCCGGAGGGCGCGGCGCGGCGCGAAGAGCTCTGCCACTGCAACAACCGCGAATATTCCCACGAAGAATCCCAGCCGGATGGAAAGCTCATGATCGAGGACGAAATCTTCCATAGTCTGATACCATATTCTGAGAGGGAAGGGCGAGCTCCCCAGTTGGTCTGATGGTCCCCCAGCGTATCGGTTGGCGCTCCATTGCAGTGCAAACCTCATTACCATCTACCACAGAAAACCACTTGTGAGGTAAGGTGCTGGAGACACCCCTCACGCAAACCCTGGGAGATTGGAATGTCCGTCATCGAGATCCTGGAAGACCTCTTCTTCGTCCAGCGAGGATACCTCAACGGCAACCACTTCGTGTATCGCTCCAAAGAGCCGATCCTCATTGACACCGGGTATCGGAAGGATTTCGAGACCACCTTGACTGCAATTCGCAATCTCGACGTCGATGTCTCGCACACCAAGCTCATTGTCAACACGCATTGTCATTGCGACCACGTGGGTGGAACAAGGCTCATTCAGGATATGTCCGGATGCGACGTCGCCATGCATGAAATCGGCAAGCATTTCATAGACACGCGAGACGACTGGTCGACTTGGTGGAGATATTACCGACAACAGGCTGATTTCTTTACCTGCACGCACGCGCTTCAAGACGGAGACTCGGTCGCTATCGGACCCCACGAGTTTCGAGTCATACACACTCCGGGCCATTCCTGGGACGGAATCGTCCTCTATCACGAACCTGAGCGAGTGCTCATCTCATCCGATTCCCTTTGGGAAAACGACATGGCTGTCATGACTGTCCGGGTTGAAGGGAGCGCAGCGTGCTTCCTCATGCTCGACTCACTGCGTAAAATTGAATCCCTCGCTCCATCTAAAGTGTACCCCGGACACGGTCGGCCTTTCGACGATGTGGCCGGAGCCGTTTCCCTTGCCAGAGCCAGATTGGAGGGATTTCTCGCGGACAGGAGGAAGCTCGGAACAGACCTGCTCAAGAAGATCACAGTCTACACCATATTGATGAACGGACGCGTAGACGAAGGGAGCTTCTTCGATCATCTTATGACGACTCACTGGTTCAAGGAAACAGTGGATTTCTACTTCGACGGAGACTACCGCAAGCAGTATGACAGGATCATGAAAAGCTTCCTCTTGCGGGGCATCGTTAAACGTCAAGACGGCCATTTGCTAACTACGGTCAGGCCGTAAAGCCGGTAAACGCGCCGATCGTGGTCCAAGAACGGCGCGGCATCCTGCACGAGAAACCCGTCGAAATGTCACACCTTCGAGTCTGTCATGATTTTGGACCCAGTTCCGACTTGTCCGGCGAGCCCGTCCACGTGTACCTCAGGTCTTTCCACTCCGTTTCCGACATCTTTCCGAGAGCATATGTGCCAAGCTTCCATCCGGCCGAGGCCGCAATGCCCACGAGAAACCACCTGACTATAGTCCCCACGAAGGGTGCCAAGGGTGCAGCCATAATGAATTTCCTCCCTTCCATCGCGATTTCCGGCCCTTTTGTTTCGAATATTACATGCCGGAAGCATCGACGCAATCTCGTTAGCCCACAGAATTCAGGAATAAGAGTGGAGCGTATTGAAACTAGGTCTGGGCCTGATTCACTGGCTAAGTACGGGATTTCATTATTACGGTTCCTTATTCTGCCTCGACTCAGTTGGAGTTCTGCGCTCTGAAGGAGCGCACCTTCAGTAGTCCCGCGAGACGCGGGATTCGCCACCGTATAACCACCAACCTTCCCTGAATGGGTCGACCAAGAGGATTCTCCTCGCCTGGTATAGGCACCGATCATGAACGAGCCATCGCTCTCGGTCATTTCAATGGTGGACCCCGTCAGGGTCCTGCTTGTTTGTTTTCTCATTCCCGTGGGTTAAAATCCCACGTCTTGCGGAACTACTCATGGTATGCCCATTCAGGGCATGAAGCAGTCAATGATCACCGTTATTCCTCTTCTTGATGACGCTGAGATACGCAACCGTCCTTATGAAATCGTGTACTAAGCAATAAATTACCATGTGAGAGTACTGTCCACCGTTTCAGGCCTATTAGCTCCTCTCCTTCGATGCCCCGCCTCGTTCGTGTGGCGCAGGCCTGTCCGTCTGTTGCACGCAAATCTCCCTTGAAGTCTGCCGAAGAAAAATCGATCGCGAAGGAGGGATCTTGCAGACAGCATCGCACTTGACTTTTTAGGGGGGAAAGGATAAAAACCCGGTCTGATTGTGGAAATAGAACCCGGGAGACTGGAGCAAGTGCCAGAAGGCTCATCAGGTACAAAAGAAGACCACGGCTCGTCACTGACAGCCGCAAGGCAACGGAAGATTCAGGAGTTGGCGGAGCAGGGGATACCTGCCTTCGCCACGGGATTTCGACCAGACGTTAGCGCTGCCCGATTCAGAGATCGGTTCGGGAGCTCAGAGGTATTCGACGGATCGGAAGACCCCGTCTCCATGGCCGGCCGCATTGTAGCCCTGAGGATTATGGGAAAGGCCACCTTTGGCAGAATCCGTGATTCTTCCGGGGATTTCCAGGTTTACCTCACGCGAGACACCATGGGGGCGGACGCGTACAAGCTGGTTAAGAAGCTTGACGTGGGAGACATTGTGGGGTTCCGGGGCCGACCGTTCAGGACCCGCACCGGGGAATTAAGTGTCCTGGTGGACGCGATGACGTTGTTGACCAAGTCTCTCAGGCCATTGCCGGAGAAGTGGCACGGGCTGACCGATGTGGAGACTCGCTATCGCCAGCGGTACGTGGATCTGATAGTCAATCAGCACGTCAGAGAGGTCGTGGCCACCCGGAGTCGGATAATCTCCTCCTTGCGAGACTTTCTTGCCGAACGGGGATTTCTCGAGGTGGAAACCCCAATGATGCAGCCTATACCCGGCGGCGCCACGGCTCGTCCGTTCGAGACGTTCCACAATGCGCTCAACCGCCACCTTTACCTGAGGATCGCTCCAGAGCTGTATCTCAAGAGGCTCCTGGTGGGTGGTTTCGAGCGCGTGTTCGAGATTAACAGGAACTTCCGGAACGAAGGAGTGTCTACTCAGCACAATCCGGAATTCACCATGCTGGAATTCTATCAGGCGTACAGCACGTACGAAGACCTTATGTCCCTCACGGAGGAAATGATCGCCACTTGTGCCGAAAAAATAACAGGCGGCATGAAGATCCCTTACGGCGAGGGTGAGGTTGACCTGACACCTCCGTGGCCTCGCCTAACTGTCAAGGAGGCGCTGAGGCAATACGGTGGATTGAGCGAACAGGAGATCTGCGACCGGAATGCAGCGTTCATCAAGGCGGTTGAGTTGGGATTGGATGTCCAAAAGGAGGATTCCTTGGGAAAGCTCCTGATGGCCCTATTCGACGAGCTTGTGGAAGAACGCTTGTGGGGTCCGGTCTTTATCGACAGGTATCCTGTGGAAGTGTCCCCCCTTGCGCGCAGAAATGACGAAGATCCAACGGTTACGGATCGATTCGAGCTGTACATCTGCGGGAGGGAGACGGCGAACGCGTTCACCGAGCTGACAGACCCCGTGGATCAGCGCAGCCGCTTTGAAGAGCAGGTCCGAGCCCGAGCCCAGGGTGACGAGGAAGCACATTTCCTCGATGAAGATTTTCTCAGAGCCCTTGAATATGGCATGCCCCCGGCCGCCGGCGAAGGTATCGGCGTGGACCGTCTGGTAATGCTTCTCGTGAACGCCCAGTCCATACGAGACGTGATTCTCTTCCCGCACATGCGTCCGGAAAAAGGTGTCGGATGAAGCTGCCCTTCGAGCTCAGCGTGGGCCTGCGGTACATGAAAGCAAAGCGCAAGCAGGCCTTCGTATCCGTTATCACGACCTTCAGCGTGGTGGGAGTGATGCTAGGGGTCATGACCCTCATCATCGTCCTCGGCGTCATGAACGGGTTCGAGAAAGATCTGAAGGAGAAGATCCTCGGCACCGTCTCGCATCTGGTCGTCATGAGTCAGTCCAGCAGGCAGATGTCGGACTGGCGAGGCGTTATGAAGCGGATAGAACCCATGGACGGAATCTCCGCTTTCACGCCCTATGTGTACGGCCAAGCCATGGTATCAAATTTCGGGAGGGTGAGAGGCATCATCGTGAGAGGAATCGACCTGGCCACATCAGGAAAGGTCATTGCACTTCCTCAGTATCTGAGGCCCAAAGGCAAGGTCGAGATCGGCGATATTAGACCGGGAAAAGACGGGTTGCCGGGAATCTTCGTGGGTGAGGAGCTCGCCGCGGCTAGCTTGCTCAAGATCGGGGACGTCGTACAACTCATCTCGCCGCAGGGGAAGAGAACGCCCATCGGCGCGGTTCCCAGGGTGCAGAAATTCCGCGTGGCCGGTCTGTTCAAGTCCGGGATGTACGAATTCGACGCCAATCTCGTGTACATGGAGCTCAACCAAGCGCAGAATTTTTTCGAGATGGGCAATGGGGTGACTGGCATCGAGCTGGCTCTCTCCGACATTTATGACGCGCCGAAGTTGGCCGGTCGCATCGAGGCCATGCTCGGTCCCCACTATTCGACCAGGACGTGGATGGCGATGTACAGCAATCTGTTCAGCGCGATGAAGCTGGAAAAGATAGCCATGTTCATTATCCTGATGTTCATAGTTCTGGTGGCGGCCTTCAACATAGTGATTTCCCTGATCATGCTGGTTATGGAGAAGAATCGGGACATTGCTATTCTCAAGGCCCTAGGCGCGACGTCCGATCGGATCATGCGGATTTTTGTGGCACAAGGGATGATTGTGGGAATCGTCGGAACCGCTCTTGGAGCTCTGGGTGGAATTGGAGGAGCTGCTCTCTTGACGCGCTACCCGATCATCGAGCTCCCACCCGAAATCTACACGATCTCAAAGCTGCCCGTGGCAGTCGAGCCCATGGACGTTGTGATAACCTGCGCTGCTGCACTGACCATTTGCTTCCTCGCCACAATCTATCCATCCCTGCGCGCTGCCCGGCTGGAACCTGTGGAGGCCCTTCGCTATGAGTGAGCCTCTGCTCTACGAGGTGGCGGACCTGTGGAAGAGCTATTCCAACGGGACCAGGGAGGTTGAGGTTCTCCGAGGAATAAATTTCTCCGTAGACCGGGGCGAGAGCGTGGCTGTTACGGGGCCGTCCGGGGTGGGAAAGAGCACGCTGCTGCACATCTTGGGACTTCTGGATCGTCCGGTGAGCGGGTCGGTCCTTCTAAATGGCACCGATATACTTGCGCTGGGCGATTCTGCCCGCGCGAAGGTCCGCAACCAGAGCATCGGTTTTGTCTTTCAGTTCTTTCAACTCCTACCGGAGTTCACCGCGCTCGAGAACGTGCTCATGCCTGCCCTCATAGCAGGAGAGCACGGAAACGGTGTCCGCCAGCGGGCTCGTGATCTGCTCGCCGCGGTAGGTCTCGCAGACCGAATTCTCCACAGGCCGGGCGAGCTGTCCGGAGGAGAGCAACAGAGAGTAGCAATAGCTAGGGCTCTCATCATGAACCCCATCGTGATCTTGGCTGACGAGCCGACGGGCAATCTCGACCCCGATACGGGTGAGGAGATCGAAACGCTACTCAAAGACCTCAACCTGCGTCAGAACACTACGCTCATCGTTGTGACCCACAAGGAGTCACTGGCTCGATCGATGAATAGAAGAGTCGGTCTCGTGGGCGGCAAGCTCGAGGAGCTTCAATGAAGAGGCTTCTTGCACTCATCGCGGTCTTCTTTCTGGTTCCCGCGGTCTCTTTAGGTCAGGAGCGCCAGGTTCAAAAGATCATTATCTTTCCATTCAAGGTTGTCACAAAAAAGGGAGTAGAGTCTTTCAACAATGAGATGGCGGCTGTGATGGGAGCGGAGCTGGGTCGAGAGGGAGACGTGCAGGTCATCTCCGGCGCGCCGTTTCTCTCCGCCATCAATGTGCGGACCGTAGATCCTGCCCGGCTGGCGCGGATCGCCTCTCGCGTAGGGGCCGATTCTGTAGCCTGGGGAAAGGTGACGGAACTGGACGACGGGCAGTCCCTGGAGGTGTGGGTAACAAAGGCCAGCACCCCTGATAAACCCCGCCTCTTCACCGCAACCGGAAAAGACTTCACTGCTCTTGTGGAAGGTCTCAAGGAGCTCATTGCCGACATTGGCACCACCGTCCTGGACAGGCCGAAGATCGGTGAAATCAAGATTGAGGGGAATAAGCGGGTCACCAGGGAAGCTATACTCAATAAGCTTAAGATGAAGCCCGGCACTGCGTTCAGACGCTCCGCTGTGGGAGACGAAATTCGAGAAATCTACTCGCTGGGCTATTTCGAGGATGTCCGGATAGATGCGGAAGAGACCCCCAGGGGAACAGTCGATCTGCGCATAGTTCTTAAAGAGCGCCCCTCGATTAAAGAAATAAAAGTGACAGGGAACTCGGTATTTACCGCGGATGAAATACTTGACAAGCTCACCAGCAGGTCATTTTCCGTCGCGAGTGTGGAGAAGATCAAGGACGATATCGAAAAGATTAGCAAGATGTACGAGGCAGCCGGGTACTACCAGCCCAAGATCGAATATGAGATCCAGGATGTAGACCAAAATGAGGCGAATCTAGTCTTCAAGATCCAGGAAGGCCAGAAGAGTTATCTGACGGACATCGAGTTCGAAGGGAACAAGAGCTTGTCCAACCGCGAGCTGAAGAAGATCATGAACATCAAGGAGAAAAGTTGGACCTGGTTCCTGGATGAGTCCGGGACTTTCACGTCAGAGAAGCTCGAAGAGAATCGTCTCCGGTTGATGCAGTATTACATGGATCGCGGATTTATCCAGGTGCAGGTGGGAGCGCCTCAGGTGGACATCCATGAAGGCAAGGTGAAGGTGACATTCCCCATCCTGGAGGGGGACCGCTTCCAAGTGAGAAAGGTCAATGTGACGGGAGATCTCATACTCCCAGCGGAAAAGCTCGAGGAGAATCTCAAGACCAAACCGAGGACGTGGGTCAGGCGGTCGCTTATAGCCGAAGACATTCGAGAGCTTCAGAGACTTTACAACAATAGGGGCCACGCATACGTGGACGTTGAGCCGATTCAGAATGTCAATGAAGAGCATGACTTCATGGACATCACGTACAAGATTGACAAAGGCCCGCTCGTTCACATAGAACGTGTCGACGTTGCTGGGAACGACCGGACGAGGGACAAGGTCATTCGACGGTCACTAGTCCTTAACGAAGGGGATCTGTATAACGCAGACAAGTTCGAGGAGAGCAAGAAGAATCTCGAGGCCATGGACTATTTCGATGCGGTGCGGATCAAGACCAAGCCAGGATCCAGACCCGATCAAATGGACGTGACCGTTGAAGTGCAGGAGAAGAAGACCGGTTCCTTATCAGCAGGGATCGGATACTCGTCCCAGGATGGGGCGATGGGAAACGTGGACCTCAAGGAGCGCAACCTTTTTGGCCTTGGCATAATAGCGAATGCCAAATCAAACTTGTCGGCTCGACGCAATAATTATGAAGGATCGCTCACGTACCCCTGGTTTCTCGACTATCCGGTTACGCTGAATCTTAGCGGCTACAAGGCCGTGCAAAAGGAGATGCATTATCTGAGAGAGGGAGATGGTTTTAGCACCAGCTTGGGCTTCCCGCTTTACGGTGCCTGGAGCATGTCTACGGGGATTGCCCGGGACTCGTCCAAGCTTACCCAGTTTGAAAAAGTCTTCGCCAGATCGGTGGTCGAGTACTACAAGCGGTATAACACGTCGGCCCAGAAGTACCTGAACATTGCGGAAAACTCCGTCTCAGTCAACATCGGTCGCGACACCCGTATCGGGACCGTCATTCCCAGAGGAGGCAGCAAGATATCAATCGGAAGCCGAATTTCCGGTTTCGGTGGTGATGTATCGTTCTCACGCTATTTCACGGAAGCTATCTATTATCAGCCTCTGATATGGGGAGCGATATTTAAGATCCGGGCCCATGGGGACATGCTGCTGGAAACGGGCAACGAACCCATTCCCTTCGATCGCCGCATCTCGCTCGGGGGTATCCAGAGCATCCGCGGGTATCGTGCCGGAGAGGTTGGGCCCCAGGACAAGTTTGGCAATATAATCGGTGGAGATCGAGCCGTGTACAGTAATCTGGAATGTCTATTCCCAGTCGTACCGAGCATGAATCTCAACGGTGTGGCCTTCGTCGACGTAGGGAACGCCTGGAACGCGGAAGCTACCCCTATGCTTCAGGAGGTGAAGGCAGGCTACGGGGTTGGAATACGATGGATGTCTCCCATGGGGCCCATACGATTGGAATACGGGTGGAAAATCATGCCCAAGAAAGGGGAGGAGCCGGGTGCATTCGCTTTTGCAATGGGCCAGCTATTCTGAGCCCGTCAAGTGCCGCACCGGTTCTTGAGACCGATCTCAAATATCCAGCGAAATAGAAACTCAGATGAGAGTGGTCAACGGGGCTACGGAAAGCGACTAACCTATAGTGGAGTGCAGTAAGAACAGGTCCCAGCCTAAATCGCAAACTGGGTCGCAGAATACCGCGTGAAAGCACGGGCAGCGCTCGACTATCGTGTTGGCCATAAGTCAGGAGCTTCGCAGGCAGTGTTCGGAAGTCTCGACCTCTTTCATGACCACTTGTCGATCGAAGGCTCATTGGCTTTCAACTGCGATGACTGCCACGCATATTCAAGGCGTGGCAGTATAGCTCGACCCGTTGTAAGACGTGCATCAGTGAAATTTGCCCCTCAGCTCCGGCGTGGCCGGGTTGAAAGACAGGGCAGAGTGCTAAGCAAACACAAGGAGTCTGGCCATGACAAAACATGCGGCAGCGGCCGTCGGCGCAATGCTGGTGATGTTCATCTTTTCCGTGGGCACCTGTGCGGCTGAAGTAAAAATCGGATTCGTGGATTTCATCGAATTTGCCCAGAAATCGAAGAGGGCTCAGGAAGAGCAATCGAGATTCCAGGGACTTGTCGCGCAAAAGAGAGCGGCTCTGGAAAAAAAGAAGAAAGAGCTTGAGGACCTGCAGGAGCAAATTCAGAAACAGGCACCCATGCTGAAAGAAGACACTCGCAATGAAATGATCAAGAAACTGGGCATCAAGGAAATGGAGTTGAAGCTCGCTGAGCGAGAAGCGGAAAATGCTTTGCGGAACGAGCAAAAGGAAGCCCAGGAAGTCTTTCAGCGCGACGTCATCCAGGTCATAGCCGAAATTCGCAAACAAAAGGGTCTTTCGATGGTGGTTAACGGGTCAGCCCTGCTGTCGGTAGACGATTCTCTTAACCTGACCGACGAAGTCATCAAGGCGTACGATGCCCAGAAAGGCGCGCCGGCGGCTGCAAAACCCGCTCCAGCGCCACGACCCCCGGCACCAAAACCTGCTGCGGACAAAAAGCCTGGGCCCAAGTAAAACCTTGACGGCTATGGCTGAACCAGAGGCCAGCCTCCAAGAGACAGGGACATCAGGTTGCCACTCGATCCAGGTGGGTCAGCGGGGCAACCTGATCGCCCTGTAGTCGTCTCGACTGGGTCGCGCACGTACCAACTCTTGGTACAGCGCGTGATGGAGCTGTGTCTTGCAGGCCAGAGACTCGGCAAAGACGCATCGGAGATATCGGCTCCCTGATGAGATTTACGCTTGAACAATTGGCCCATGTTTTGGGCAGAGAACCTTCGGAAGCCCCCGGGCCCATGATAACAGGTGTCCGTCCGGTGGAGTTCGCGCAGAGCACAGACATCACCTATGTCAGTGACGTCCGCTACCTCGACGCCCTGTTCAAGGGGAGCGCGTGTGCTGTGGTCGCGCCGTCGGAATTCGATGTCCGCGGTATGCCGTGCATCCGTTCCGACAATCCGGAGGCAGATTTTGCACGCCTGACCGCTTTGTTCTGGGCCTACGAATCCCCCCCTCCCGGAATCTCTCCCAAATCCGAGATTCATCCTGAAGCACATATAGCCAAAGGAGCCTCAATAGGCGCGTTCGCCGTGATCGGCAGGGGAGCTACTGTGGGAGATCGAGCCGTGATCGGGCCGCACGTGGTGATCGGGGAAGATGTAGAAGTGGGCGAGGACTCGAGGCTGTTTCCCCATGTCACCGTTTATGACCGAGTCAAGATCGGAAAGCGGGTGATAATCCATTCAGGAACCGTTATAGGTTCCGATGGGTTCGGCTACGCGCGGGATGTGGATAGCCATGGTGCCCCCGTCGCCATTAAGAAGTATCATAGCGGCTCGGTAGAAATTGACGATGACGTGGAAATAGGGGCGCTCTGTGCCATAGACCGGGCCTTGGCCGGTGTCACGCGTATCGGAAGAGGGGTCAAAGTGGACAATCTCGTCCAAATCGCTCATAACGTCCAGATCGGCAGTGGCTCTGTCATCGCTTCCCAGGTAGGAATTGCCGGCAGTTCCTCAATGGGAAAATACTGCCTCGTAGGCGGACAAGTGGGTGTCAAGGACCACGTTTCCGTGGGCAACGGTGTGGTTCTGGCTACAAGAGTGGGCATCTACCGCAACGTGCCCGACGGCTCAGTCATGGCCGGTTCCGTGCCTGCTATGCCTCACAAGATATTTCTTCGGGCTCAATCTCTATTCAAGAGGCTTCCAGAGATCTTTGAACGGGTCAGAAAGCTGGAGCGCCTCGCTGAAGTGAATCGCAAGGAAGAGGTATGATCCATCCTACGGCAATCGTTTATCCTGGAGCCTGCATCGGGGAGGATGTCAAGATCGGGCCGTACGCAGTAATAGGCGACCAGGTCGTAATAGGTGACAGGGTGGAAATCGGACACCATGTCAGCATTGAGGGGAACACGACCATCGGTTCGGACTGTTTTATCTCGCCGTTCGCTTCGATCGGCGGCCCGCCGCAGGATTTTTCGTACAGAGGGGAAGACACTCGCGTCATCATCGGAAATCGCGTGCGGGTGAGGGAGTATGTGACTATCCACCGAGGCACAGTACGCGGCCGGGGCTGCACCATCATCGGCGATGATTGTTACCTCATGGCGTACTGCCATGTTGCCCACGATTGTCAGTTGGGGGATGGGGTGGTAATGGCGAACTCCGCCCACTTGGGAGGCCATATCGACATCGGCCAGAGGGCCATTCTCGGCGGTATCGTTGCCGTGCACCAATTCGTCAGGGTGGGGGAATTCGCGCTGGTGGGAGGAGTCTCGGGCGTAGCCAAAGACGTCCCGCCGTACACCCTTGCTTCAGGAGCCAGAATTTACGTGTACGGACTCAATGAAGTGGGGTTGAGGCGGAATGGATTCTCCCGCGACACGATCAGGTGCCTGAAAAGGGCGTTCAAGATCGCGTTCCGGTCGAGCCTGGGAATGGCCCAGGCAGTGGAGAAGATTCGCGCTGAGATGCCGGCAGTTCCGGAGGCCTTGAAGTTCGCGGATTTCTTAGCGACTTCTCGGCGGGGCACTGCTCGCGTCTCTCTGAGCCGTCACTCATTCAGGACACTCTAGCCGTGAACAGTGTGGGAATCATTGCAGGATCGGGAGATCTGCCCCTCCACGTGGCCGGAGAGGCCTCACAGCGCGGTCTCCATGTGGTAGCCATCGGATTTCCCGGATTTACCGATCCATCAATGGAATCCATGGTGCACGAGATCCTGTGGCTCAAGCTCGGTCAGCTCGACCGGGCAATCAGCGCGCTGAAATCGAGAAGCATCACCCGAGTGGTCATGGCTGGAAAGATCGAGAAGAGTAATCTCTTGCAATTTTGGAACCTCAGGCCGGATAGGAGGGCCCTGAAGCTCATTCGGTCCATGAGGGATTGGCGGGACGACACGATCCTCGAAGCTATCGCTCAAGAATTGCTTAAAGAAGGAATTGTGGTCGACGAAATTACGGGGTGGGCGTCGAAGCTCATGGCTCCGGCTGGTGTGCTCACGCGCAGGGTTCCAACGGAAAGCCAGTGGGTAGATGTCGAGTTCGGCAGAAGAATGGCCCAGGGAATCGGTGCCCTGGATATCGGCCAGACCGTACTGGTGAAGAATCGCGCAGTCATTGTTGTGGAGGCAATCGACGGCACCGACAGAGCAATAAGGCGAGCGGCGGATCTCCAGATTCCTGACACTGTCGTTGTAAAGATGGCGAAGCCCTCCCAGGATATGCGGTTCGACGTTCCGGGCGTTGGGCCTTCCACCATTGACAGCATGATCGTCGCCCGGGCCCGGGTCCTAGCCGTGGAAGCTGGAAAAACGTTGATCACCGGCTTTAGCGAGATGGTACGCAAAGCCGACGATGTAGGAATGGCCATCGTAGGAATTCCACCGCACGGTCCGGTGAAGTAGGAGACGGTGGACCGTCAGGGTCTTTGTCAGACCGCTGTCCCACCCCTATGAGCTTTGCTGCGAGCGCGATTCTCAACGCGCCCCGCTATAGCTTTCAATCGTGATGAATGTTAGACATACTCAATGCATGACAGGATAGAATAGTTGGCAATGTCTGGCGGGCTACACACATCCGGTCCGCTTCGCGGCCAATGGCTTTCACCACACCGGTGCCGATGAGGCGCTGGAAAAGACAGGCTCTGCTCGCAAGAGAGATTTCTTCGATCGCTCTGCCTGCAGCTTGGGAGGCTCCCGGTGCACGTTTATAAGAGAATGCTCCGCTATCTCAAGCCGTATCTGGGACGGTTGATATTGGGGGGCGCGTGCATGGTGGGAGTTGCCATATTCACGGCTTCCCTGGCATATCTGGTGAAACCCGCCCTGGACGAGATTTTCTTCGCAAAAGACCAGCGGATGCTCTTTCTCATTCCGCTCGCGGTCATAACGGTTTACGTTCTTAAGGGCTTCTGTGACTTCGGGCAGTACTACCTCATGGCTTTCGTCGGCCAGAGTGTGGTGCGAGATCTCAGGGGGGAGATGTTCTCCAAGCTCGAAGCAATGTCATTGGCCTTCTTCGTCAGACATTCCACCGGGGAGCTCATTTCCCGGATGAGTAACGACGTCATGCTGGTACAAGGGGCCATGACCAGTGCAATCACCGGCATTGTGCGGGACGCCCTCACCATAGTCGCGTTGGTCTGTGTCGTGTTTTACAGGGATTTCACTCTTGCGCTCATCGCTCTCATCGTCTTTCCTCTGGCCGTGTATCCGCTCCTCTCTTTCGGCAAGAGGCTGAAGCGATACTCCAGAAGGATGCTAGTCACGCTGGAGGACATCACCGCTCGTCTCAATGAGACCATCACAGGTATTCGCATAGTCAAGGCCTTTGCAATGGAGGCTTACGAGAAAGAGCGTTTCGACAAGGTCAATCAGACTTTGTTCAACGCGTTCATGCGAAGGTTCAAGGTGCGCGCGCTGTCCAACCCGGTCATGGAGACCCTGGGAGGAATAGGAGTGTCCGGCATAGTGGCGTACGGCGGCTACCAGGTAATCCAGGGCACCAGCACCCAGGGGACGTTCTTTTCGTTTATGGCAGCCCTCATAATGCTTTACGAGCCCATAAAGAGGATCAACGACGTTAACATCACTATTCAGGAGGGAGTGAGCGCGGGCGAACGGATTTTTGCGCTCCTCGACTCCCCCGTTGATGTGAAAGATCGTCCTGATGCCGTAGAGATCGGCAGCATCGAGCGCGATATCGTGTACGATAGTGTCTTCTTCGGGTACAACGGCCAACCGTTTCTCAAAGACATAAACCTGACCATCAAAGTGGGGGAAGCGGTCGCGATCGTAGGGGAGAGTGGCGTAGGCAAGAGCACCCTGCTCGATCTGCTTCCGAGGTTCTACGATGTCACCGATGGTGCAATTCTCATCGATGGCAGAGACATCAGGAGCTTCACCCAGAGATCCCTGAGGGAGAAGATCGGTATAGTGACCCAGCAGACGATCCTGTTCGACGACACGGTCAGGAACAACATAGCGTACGGCCGTCCCGATCTGCCGCATGAAAAGGTCGTTCAGGCTGCCAGGGCGGCTCAGGCTCACGATTTCGTCATGGCCCTGCCCAACGGATACGACACAGTGATTGGCGAGAATGGGATCACGCTCTCGGGGGGAGAACGCCAGCGTATTGCCATTGCCAGAGCGCTTCTGAAAGATCCGCCTATACTCATTCTGGACGAAGCCACCTCGAACCTGGATTCTGACTCCGAAAAGGCCGTCCAAATGGCACTCGAAGTTCTCATGAAAGGTCGTACAACGTTGGTGGTAGCGCACCGCCTGTCTACCATCAGAAATGTCGATCGCATCTATGTCCTCGTGAACGGCCGCGTTGCGGAAGAAGGCACCCACGACGAGCTCCTGACCAAGGGAGGAGAGTTTGCCAGACTGCACGCTCTCCAATTCGCGCCGGGCAACAATGCCGATGATGGCGCGCGAGCGACAAACCGTCCCGTGTCGTGATATGGCTCTGTCGTCATCACTTTCTTATCCCCTATTCGGCGCGGCAGCGTCTGTCTATTCAGCGGTACAACGGCTCCGGGATTCGGCCTATCGACTTGGAATGCTGAAACCTGTTCGGGCTCCGGTGCCTGTTGTATCGATTGGGAATATCGTCATGGGGGGCAGCGGGAAGACCCCCTTTACCATGTACCTGGCCCAATTGCTGAGGGAACGTGGGTACAAACCGGCAATAATCAGCCGCGGGTATCGGGGGACGTACCAGGAAGGCTACCTCGTGGTCGCGGGAGATGATTCAACAGCCCCGACAGCGAGTCCTGACCAATGTGGTGACGAGCCGTTTCTCATGGCGAGTCGGCTGCCTGGCATCCCCGTGATCGTGGCACGCAAGCGGATCCTCGGAGTGCAGGCCTCGAAGATGCTGTTCCACTGCAATGTCGCCCTCCTGGATGACGGATTTCAGCACCTTCCCCTGCACCGAGCCCTGGACATCGTTCTCATCAGCGGAGGTGAGGACCACATGTTTCCGCTTGGGAACTTGCGAGAGCCCATATCTGCGTTGCGGAGGGCCGGCGTGGCCGTGTCCACGAGCGGGGATTCAGGGGTACCGCCAAAGGTGAGACCGTTCTTGCACCACGTGCCCCTCTTTCGTTGCACTCAGCGAATAGTCGGATTGGCTGCAGGACCGTCATGCCCAGCGGTCCCTCCGACCCTCTTTTCAGGAAAAGACGTTGTCCTCGTCTCAGCCATAGCGTCTCCGGAACGATTTCGCTCTGCCGCGGATTCTCTGGGATGGCACGTGATCCGTCATTTCACGTTCAGGGATCACCATCGACTTTCCGAGAGTGAATTGGACCAAGTGAGGAGGGCGGCCAAGGATTTACCCATAGTGGTCACGGAAAAAGATTGGGTCAAGCTTCCCCCATGGTTCACCGAACGTGACCAGGTACGAGCCCTGAGGATAGGTATTCAGCTCGAAGATGAGCGCGGATTTGAGGATGTGCTCCTTGCGGGTATTGCTCCATGAATCTGGATAACTCGCGAATTCTTGTCGTGAAGCCCAGCTCTCTGGGTGACGTAGTCCACACCCTGCCAGTCGTTCACGCGCTCAAGAGACTCCACCCCTCATGTTACATCGGATGGATAGTGCAGGCGGGCTTCTCAGCGATTCTCGAGCCTGACCCCGCCGTAGACGAGATAATTCCCATAGCCATCCCGTCCACCAGCGATCCCCATGCAGCTCGCGGAGCAGTACTACGAGCAACGACTGCAACAGTGAGCACATGGAGGAAGCTGCGAAAACGGTTCCGCTCAAGACCGTATAACGTCGTGCTTGACCTTCATGCCTCGTTCAGAAGCGGTCTCCTGGAGATTGCGAACCCGGGCGGAATCCGAATCGGATTTGCCGACGCGAAGGAATTGAACACGCTTTTCCAGCATTACACCATCGCGCCGGATCCCCAGAAACCTCATGCCGTGGACAAGAACCTGCTCTTTGCCGAATATCTCGGCTGTCAGCCGCAACCGGAGGACTTCCGGATCGCGACGAGCCCACGTGCGCGCGATAATGTTCGCAAGCTTCTGGAGTCCGAGCAAGCTCCCGCCGAGCGCATTGTCTACGCCAATCCGGCAGCACGGTGGACAACCAAGATGTGGACTGTGCAGGCATGGGCCGAGCTGGCGGACCTGCTCATTCATCGAAGTCATGCAACCGTGGTCTTTGCCGGTAGCTCAGCAGATGTGCCTTACATTCGTTCGATCACCCATCGTATGAAGGCCAGGCCGGTCGTAGCAGCCGGTAAGATCGACCTGGCTGATGCTGTAGCACTCATGGAAATCTGCGCGGCTTACGTGGGAGTGGACTCAGGCCCCATGCATATTGCAGCATTCTCCCGAATCCCCGTGGTTGCCTTGTTTGGGCCCACAGACCCTGCCAAAGTGGGGCCGTACGGGAACGGTCACCGAGTAGTCAGATCGGAGAGCCTCACGTGTCTGGCCTGCAGGAAACGATCCTGCGATGCCCGCCGCTGCATGGAGGAAATCGTTCCGGAGCGTGTGTACGAGGAAACCAGAGAACTACTGAACTGGTAAGCAGCAGACAAGCGCAGTTCCCCGAATCGTCTCAAAATCCAGTTACAGCCTGAAATCAGGACGCTTCTCGAAGCACCCGTACAGGCCCATCGTAATCCGAGCAGGATTCCAACATGGTTTCTCCTAATCTTGCCTCACGTCTGCCGAGCGGTGAGTAAAGCGAAGATGCGGCACGAAGATTTTCATGACAAACTACCCCTCGTTTCGAGTGTCTTATACCATTAAAGCCAAATTCCCTTATGCCTTCCGGGCACGGGAAGCTGGCACAGCGTATGTTGGAGGGGGGAGAGCTCTGCCGAGACTTCTGTCCGGTTCCCATGTGCGAGGGACTAGCACGGCCGGACTGCAGCCCGGTAGGAGGCGCAACCCTACAGAGCGGGCGTCTCGCCCGTTGATTTGAGGGGTAGAACGAAAGTGTCTCAAAAGCCGGCAGCCCGTGATAATCGTGGCACACCCCCTCACCCTGACCCTCTCCCCCGAAGCGCATAGGCGTTAAGTTAGAAGTGGAACGGCCAATTGTTCGTCATTCCGGCGAAAGCCGGAATCCAGTC
>Ga0067045_1028265_pt1 | contig 37843 bp, 21 predicted proteins | sample TerdegcTABiofilm_FD_59184 | JGI IMG/M metagenome (GOLD analysis project Ga0067045, IMG submission 59184) | Combined Assembly of (Gp0054472, Gp0054536) Wastewater bioreactor microbial communities from Singapore -Terephthalate degrading... | reverse complement strand
GCGGCGGCTCCGTCGGCCCCGGGCATCGCCGGCATGACGCTTCAGACGCTCGAACGGCTGGCGATCACCGACGCCCTGCGGCGCTGCCGGGGCAACCGCAAGGCCGCGGCAGCTCAACTGGGCATCCATCCCAGCACGCTCTTCCGCAAGGCGAAGGCCCTCGGAATCCAACTGCCCGAAGCGGATGGGCGGAGCCGAAGAAAAACCTAGCCGGCGGTGTCGTGGGCCGGGGCCCCGGACGGGCCCGACCCACAAACGCAAACCGCGACGGCCTTCTTCCCTCGCAATTGCAAAATGCGACACTGCGCGCTAGGCTCCCTGTCCGTGCCGTTATCGCAACATCCGGTCACAAAACGTCTTGCGCCGTGAAGGGGGCTTTTTTACCGGCTTGGCATGGAGTTCGCATTACCAATAGCCCTCATGCGAATCGCCATCCCAATTTGGCAGGGCCGGGTTTCGCCGGTGTTTGACGTGGCCGGGCAACTGCTCCTGGTCGACGCCGACAATGCCCTGGAGCAGTCCCGGCGAGAGGAGACCTTGGCCGACGAGGAGCCCGGGCGCCGCGCCGAGCGGCTGGCCGACTTGGGCGTGACGACGCTCGTCTGCGGGGCGATCTCGCAGCCGCTTTTGGTGTTGCTCGAAGCGAAGGGGATCGAGGTGGTTTCTCGCGTATGCGGAGAGGTCGACGAGGTGCTCGCGGCGTTTCTCGGCGGCGGGCTTTCCGCCGACCGCTTTGCCATGCCCGGCTGTTGCGGCCGGATGCAGCGAGGCCGACAAGGCCGTTGCCGCGGCGGGCGAACCGCCGGAAGACACAGGAGACACGCATGAAGGTGATCGTGACGGCTCTAGGAGCGGGAATGGAAAGCCCGGTCGATCCGCGCTTCGGACGCGCGAAGTACTTCGTCCTGGTTGATACGGAGACGGGCGAACACGCGACGCACGACAACGCGCAGAATCTCAACGCGATCCACGGGGCGGGCATTCAGGCCGCGCAGTACGTCGCTCGGCTCGGCGCCGAAGCCGTCGTCACCGGCCACGTCGGCCCCAAGGCGTTCGCCACGCTGCAAGCCGCCGGCATCGCGATCTACAAGGGGGCGTCCGGCACGGTCGCCGACGCAATCCGGTCGCTTCGTGCCGGGCAACTGCAACAGGCCGCCCAAGCCGATGCCGAGGGCATGGGGCATAACCGTTCTTCCTCTTGCTGCTCGGTTGGAACATGTGAACCCCGACAAACACATAACGAAGGGAACGACCATGGATGAGAAACAGGGTGCGGGCATTCCGTTGATCGGTGAGACGGCGCCGGCTTTCGAGGCCGTCACGACGCAGGGCAAGATCCGTTTTCCCGAGGACTACCGAGGCAAGTGGGTGGTGCTCTTCAGCCATCCGGCCGACTTCACCCCCGTATGCACCACCGAGTTCATGACGTTCGCCGCCCTGATGCCGCAGTTCGAGGCGGTCGGCTGCAAGCTGATCGGCCTGTCGATCGACAGCAACTACAGCCACATCGCGTGGCTGCGGACGATCAAGGAGAAGATTAAGTACAAGGGCATGGAGGGCGTCGAGGTGACCTTCCCGGTCATCGCCGATCTGAAGATGGATGTCGCCCGAAAGTACGGCATGGTCCAGCCGGCCGCAGACGATACGCACGCCGTCCGGGCGGTGTTCGTGATCGACCCCGAGGCGAAAGTCCGCGCGGTGCTCTACTACCCGTTGAGCAACGGTCGGAGCATACCGGAGGTACTGCGGCTGGTCGTCGCGATGCAGACGAGCGACAAGCTGGGCGTGGCCACGCCGGCCGATTGGCAGCCGGGCGACGACGTCATCGTTCCGCCCGCCGGCTCGTGCGGCACGGCGGAGGAACGCGTTCGGAGCAAGGAAGAGGGCGTCACCTGCCTCGAGTGGTTCATGTGTTTCAAGAAGGTGCCCAAGAGCGAATTGACGCTTCCGCCGATGTGGGCGGAGGACAAGGGACGGCAACCGCGGTGACGCGGCGGCCGTATCGTGTTGTGCGTTTGGCAAGGAGTGAAGAAATGCCGGGTGGAGATCGAACGGGACCGATGGGCGCCGGGCCGAGGACCGGCCGAGGCGCCGGTTACTGCAGCGGCTCGCCGGCGCCGGGGTTCGTCAGTGCCGGATTCGGCCGAGGACGGCGCGGCGGCGGACGCGGATGGAGGAACATGTTCTTCGCCACCGGGCTCACCGGCCGGCAGCGCGCGGCAACGGCCGGCAGCGACGCGGCGGCAACGCCAGCGAACGTGCCCCCCACCTCCAAGACCATTCCGACGGAACTCGATCAGCTCAGGCAGCAAGCCGCGTCGGTCGCCGCGTCGCTCGAACAGATCCAGCGGCGGATCGACGAGCTCGAGAGGGAAGCCGCCGGTGACGAGTCGCAATGACGGCACACGCATCGCCGTTGCCAGCGGCAAAGGTGGGACGGGAAAGACGACCGTTGCGACCAATCTTGCATGGGTCGCGGCGCGCCGGGGACGCGCCGTGGCCTACCTCGACTGCGACGTCGAGGAGCCGAACGGTCGCCTCTTCCTCCGGCCGCAGGTGGACGACGACCGGCCGATCGAGAAACCCGTGCCGGTGGTCGATCCGGCGCGGTGTACGCATTGCGGAGCCTGCGCCCGAATATGTCGCTACGGGGCGATTGCCGCCCTGCCGAGCCGGACGGTCGTTTTTGCCGACCTGTGTCATGCCTGCGGCGGCTGTGCGCTGGTTTGCCCGGCTGATGCAATCCGCGAGGAGCCGCGTCCGATCGGCCGGCTCCGCATGGGGCGCAGCGGCGACATCCGATTTGTCGAGGGCGTCCTCGACGTCGGCGAGGCGATGAGTCCGCCCGCCATCCGCGCGGTCAAGGCCGTCATGCCGGAGGTTGGCTTGACCCTTCTCGATGCGCCGCCGGGCACCTCCTGCCCGGTAGTCGAGACCCTGCGAGGATCCGACTACGTCCTGCTGGTGACCGAGCCGACGCCGTTCGGCCTGCACGACTTGAAGCTGGCGGTCGAGATGGTTCGGACGCTGAAGATGCCGATGGCCGTGGTGGTCAATCGAGCGGGCACCGGCAATGGGAAGGTACGAGCATACTGCGCGAACCGCCGCATACCGGTGCTGGCCGAGATTCCCGACGACCGCGCCGTGGCCGAAACCTACTCGCGCGGCGAGATGATCGCCCGGACCGTGCCGGGCTACGCCGAGCGTTTCGCCGAGTTGCTCGACCGGCTTGATGAGGCATTACTGCGGGCGACGAACCGCGGCGGACGCGACGCATGAAAGAACTGGTCATCATTAGCGGCAAGGGAGGGACGGGCAAGACGTCGATCGCGGCGTCGTTTGCGGCGCTCGCCCGGCCCGCGGTGCTGGTCGATTGCGATGTCGACGCGGCCGACTTGCACCTCGTGCTCCTGCCTCGTGTGGTGCGGCGCGAGGACTTTGTCGGCGGCCGTAAGGCACGCATCCAGTCCGGCCGCTGCACCGCCTGCGGAAAATGCCGGGAACTCTGTCGCTTCGACGCGATCCGCTTCGACGGACCGGGCAACGGCCGCGTGCCGCGGACCTTTCGCGTCGATCCCTTGGCCTGCGAGGGCTGCGGCGTCTGCGTTGAGTTCTGCGCCGAAGGGGCCGTCGAGTTTCTGCCCGCGATCGGTGCGCAGTGGTTCGTTTCCGAGACGCGCTGCGGGCCGATGGTCCACGCCAGGCTCGCCACGGCGGCGGAGAACTCCGGAAAGCTGGTGACGCAACTAAGGCGGACCGCCGCAATGGTTGCTTTGTCCAAGGGCCTGGAGCTGGTGATCTGCGACGGCTCGCCCGGCATCGGCTGCCCGGTCATCGCTTCGCTTGCCGGGGCGAGTTTGGCTTTGATCGTCGTCGAGCCCACCATCTCGGGCCTGCACGATTTCGAGCGGATCGCGAAGCTCGCCCGGCGGCTCGGCGTTCCCGGACTGGTCGCGGTGAACAAGGCCGACTTGAATCCGGCGTTGGCCGATCGGCTGGAAGACGCAGCCCGTTCGATCGGCGTCGAACCGCTCGCGCGCGTGCCCTACGACCCGGAAGTGACCCGGGCGCAACTTGTCGGTCGCAGCGTCGTCGAGGCTTCTACGGGCGACGCGGCCGAGGCCATCACCACGCTCTGGCGGCGCGTGGCGCACCACCTGAACGAATGCGCGCCGACCTAGGCAGCCGGGCCGGTGGAATGGGATACCTCGCCGCGGACGAAGCAGCGGAACGCCGGCATGGGGGCGTACGCCCGGAGATGCTGGGACGTCTATAACCGCAGTAGAGCCGTCGCACAATTTACGACGCATTCTATAAGCCTCTCCTAGATTTGGGTGGGAACCTTCGGCAGGAATTCGACTCCGCCAATGTCGCTCGCAAGTGCAGTGCGATCTACTGGGAGGTCCAAGGGCGAAAACGGTGGCTCGACCTGCGCTGTGACTTCGTGATGCCAGACAGCATCAAAATAGGTTCGGAAGAACAGGAAAAGGGTCATCGCCAGGCGGTTTGGGAGAAAGAAAACGCTCTGAAGAACTGCTGGGCCCACTACCGCAAGTGCGGCTGCGGGGAACCGCCCCCACCGACGGCTTATTGGGTACTGCTAGGTAGGGATCCCTTTAATCCCTCGGGCCCGTTTGGGATACCCGGACTGTTTTGGTAATAAGACGTTATTGATACAATCATCCGCAGGGGCCGGGTCAGTACTGCTTGTTTCAGGCTGAGCTGACCTGCATTTGCCTGGGCCGTGAGCGCGTCGAGATGGGAGATAGTCTATGAGTAGCGTAACTCCGCAACCCGACCGAGCGTGGTTTCATGTCGATCCGCAACGGGTCGACGCCGAGTACCTGGCATTTCTGGCCGAACGGGTGCCGAAGGATTTGGTGGAGCAGTTGCACGGCGATGGGCAGCCTGAAATTGATTTGGACCGAATTCCGCCCGCCAGTTTGGTAGAACCGCTCTCCTCGGGAGTTTTTCCCCGAGATGAAAACGAACGCCGGGAGCTCGAACAACTCCTTTGGCACATGACCTGTAACTATGGAACTAGCGAGGAGATTGGCAGGGTCGAAGACCCATACAAGCTTGTTTACGCCATGTCGCTGTATCTGCACTGCTACATATTGGGGGGAAAAGACCCGCCGCCGGACGTTTATCTGGATGCTTTGCGAATCTTGGTCACTGCTTGCGCAAAATTAGATTTCCAGACGCGGCTCCACGTCTGCCGATTCCTTGGGTCGCGAATAACCATGCTTCCGCCGGACCCGTGGGATGCTGTGGGCGCAGTGTCGGGGTTGGTGTGGGCCATAGCGGTCGTGCTTGGGAGCCTTGTGGAGGATTTGGCTGTTTTCGCGGAGGCCGCGGCCAGGGAAGAGGCGATTGAGCAAAAGTGGCATCCGGGGCCCGAACTTGCCGATCCTGAGATAGTGAAAAGGATAGAGGAGTTGCTGAAGGAGCTATACGGCCCAAGTGGAAGGGTGCGCCAGGCGGCGGACCGATTGCTTACGGCCCTAGGGGGACCCCGCAACGGCGAGACGGCAACCGGGGATACAACTTCGTAAGCGGCGAGTTTCGGTCGCATCACGCGCAGTTATTGCGCAGTATCCTGGATGCCCGGGAAAGATGCGCACACCGACCGCGGCGGTGGACCGGATTCCGGCCGAGGAAGAAGTTGACGGCGGCACGGCGGATTTGGTTCAATGGACGTTGACGGACCACCTGAACACGGTGCGGGACTTCGCCAAGTACGACCCGCAGACGGGGACCACGACCGTGGTCAACCACTTGGTCTACGACGCCTTCGGCTGCGTCACGTCGGAGACCGAGCCGCCGGCGTGAGCCGGCGGTGGACACTCTCTTCCTCTTCACCGCCCCGCCGTTCGACCCCGACACGGGCCTGCAAAACAACCTCAACCGCTGGCATGACCCCGCGGTCGGCAGGTGGCTCAGCGCGGACCCGATGCGATTCTTCGCCGGCGATGCTAGGGCGAGCGCGATGTTTGACGGCCTGTATCGGAGGCGGACGCCGGTCCACGGGCGGCTGACGCCCACGGCTCAGCGGAATCCAAGATATTAGTTGTTGCTCGGAGCACTTCGATTTCGTGTTCGGCCGGCTCTACCGGGCGGAGTCCGTTTTGTCATTAACGAGCTGGTTCGTGGGCGGCGAGTCTCGTCATCTCAACCGTCGCATTCCGAGGACCGGTCGGCCCACGATGCGTTTTGCACCTCACCGCGAACCCCGGTATCCGGCGCTTCGAACGTCCCGAGCGCGAAGGCGGGGGCCTTTGGTCGCGCAAGCCATTACCACGGAATGATTTGCCACCGGCCAAGCGGTTTCGCCTTGTCTCTTGCGGGACGCCCGTTGTGCTCTCTGAGCACGGGCGATCCGGCCGGAGCCGCCTGTTCGCCGCGCAAGTCTCGGCGTTTTCCGAGGCACCTTCTTCCCGCCCCCTCGCTCCTCTGCGGGCGTGCCCCTCGGGTTGTCATGTCTGTGATGCCGCCGCGGCAGATCTCGCGTGCCGTTTCATCCGCGCCCCCGCGTAGAGGCGACTCAAGGGGGTAACCGTTTCGGCCACACGCTGTTGTTTCAATCCGGGCCCTCGTGCAGAGGGCGACGGGAATAGGTTTGGGCATACCCTATTCCATGGGGAGTTTCAATCTGGGCGCTCGTGTAGAGACCGCCCCCTTTCTAGCAATGCTATCACATTACACTCATTGTTTCAATCCGCGCCCTCGCGTAGAGGGCGACGATGCGGCCGGGGCTGAGGTCTTCGCCGGAAAGGGTTTCAATCCGCGCCCTCGCGTAGAGGGCGACGCCCGCTAGAATCGCCTCTCTCGCAGCACATTGAGTTTCAATCCGCGCCCTCGCGTAGAGGGCGACCGGGATTTGTGTGTGTGTGTGTGTGAGTGTGTGAGTGTGTGTTTCAATCCGCGCCCTCGCGTAGAGGGCGACTAGCCAGCACTACTACACAATAGCTATGGCCAAGCGTTTCAATCCGCGCCCTCGCGTAGAGGGCGACTCCGGCCGCATTGCGGAGCACGTGCAACGACTGGTTTCAATCCGCGCCCTCGCGTAGAGGGCGACTCGCCTTGCCCCGCTGAACGTCAATGAGCTGGTGCAGGTTTCAATCCGCGCCCTCGCGTAGAGGGCGACGTTCGGGTTCGACTCCCGAAGCGGGGTCTTGGATAGTTTCAATCCGCGCCCTCGCGTAGAGGGCGACAGCGATGAAGCGTGAAGAATTGGAGTCCCAATTGGGTTTCAATCCGCGCCCTCGCGTAGAGGGCGACCTATGCCGTATCGTGTCGTATCACGCATTCTATCCGTTTCAATCCGCGCCCTCGCGTAGAGGGCGACGAGGCCATGAATTTCGATTCGCCGATCAGTCGCGTTTCAATCCGCGCCCTCGCGTAGAGGGCGACATGTCCATCGCCTTTTCCAATCCAGCGGTAGCCGGTTTCAATCCGCGCCCTCGCGTAGAGGGCGACATTCGGGTGAGGCCGAGTTACAACTTCCGGAGGTTCGTTTCAATCCGCGCCCTCGCGTAGAGGGCGACGGCGACAATGTCGCCCTACTACCTTCTGTCTCTTGTTTCAATCCGCGCCCTCGCGTAGAGGGCGACCGGCCCCGCGGACGGCCGCGAACTCGCCATATCTCCGTTTCAATCCGCGCCCTCGCGTAGAGGGCGACCTCGTTCTCCTGCCGCTCCCTTTTGTCGCGAATTGTTTCAATCCGCGCCCTCGCGTAGAGGGCGACCGGCTACGAGGCCGATCAATTGCCGGAGTACGGCGAGTTTCAATCCGCGCCCTCGCGTAGAGGGCGACCGAGGCTGATCGGGCCCTGGTCGCCGATCTCCCAGGGTTTCAATCCGCGCCCTCGCGTAGAGGGCGACATCGAGTCCGCTCGCAATATGATCTAAGAAGGAGGTTTCAATCCGCGCCCTCGCGTAGAGGGCGACGGTGCGCGATCCCAGCGAGATCGTCACCGGGAGTTTCAATCCGCGCCCTCGCGTAGAGGGCGACAGGAGGATAGTGCCATGTTTCCGCAGAATGATTTGTTTCAATCCGCGCCCTCGCGTAGAGGGCGACTCTATCGCTCTCCACCAAATCCCGCCCTAGGGATTCGGTTTCAATCCGCGCCCTCGCGTAGAGGGCGACTCAACCTCGCCCCGACTCCCTCGATAATCCCTTTCGGTTTCAATCCGCGCCCTCGCGTAGAGGGCGACCGTTTTGCCCCCCGTCACACAGGGGGCCGGGGAGGTTTCAATCCGCGCCCTCGCGTAGAGGGCGACACGGAATCCGATGTGAGTGAACTTGTACAACATTTGTTTCAATCCGCGCCCTCGCGTAGAGGGCGACCAAACCGACCGCGACTTGCCGGAGTGGCTTGAGGTTTCAATCCGCGCCCTCGCGTAGAGGGCGACATGTCCATCGCCTTTTCCAATCCAGCGGTAGCCGGTTTCAATCCGCGCCCTCGCGTAGAGGGCGACTTCAGTACTGCTACAGCATACTGCGTAGACGCCGGTTTCAATCCGCGCCCTCGCGTAGAGGGCGACAATAAACTCGGCGAACGCTTCCAAATCCGCGCGGTTTCAATCCGCGCCATCGCGTAGAGGGCGACGCGTCGCCGTGCGCAGCATCTCCGCCGTCAACTGTTTCAATCCGCGCCCTCGCGTAGAGGGCGACACATGCGAGGAATGCGATTGCAATGCGCATCGATGTTTCAATCCGCGCCCTCGCGTAGAGGGCGACCGCGCACCTTCCGGCAGCTCCGTCGCGCCCTCGGGGTTTCAATCCGCGCCCTCGCGTAGAGGGCGACGCCCTGCTGAATCGTGGATTCCATATTTCAGCGTGTTTCAATCCGCGCCCTCGCGTAGAGGGCGACTCGCGAAGCGGAGGAACTCGACAAGGTCGAGGAGGTTTCAATCCGCGCCCTCGCGTAGAGGGCGACCAAATGGCTGGAGGCGGTTATCCGGAGAGCGGAGCGTTTCAATCCGCGCCCTCGCGTAGAGGGCGACGCTATTGCGCGGAAAGTTGCTTTGAATTGGCTTGTGTTTCAATCCGCGCCCTCGCGTAGAGGGCGACGAATCTTATCGCGATTGCCACGCTCGGCTTCTTCAGTTTCAATCCGCGCCCTCGCGTAGAGGGCGACCCTCGCCGCTCGCCGTAGACCAAGCCCACGCCGGTTTCAATCCGCGCCCTCGCGTAGAGGGCGACCAGGCTTTGGTCGCCGGGTTCTCGCCGCCTGCGGAGTTTCAATCCGCGCCCTCGCGTAGAGGGCGACCATCGCCCTCCAGCCGCCCCGTCTTTTCGGCCCAGTTTCAATCCGCGCCCTCGCGTAGAGGGCGACTCGATCGCCGACCAGGACGCCGAGATTCACGGGAGTTTCAATCCGCGCCCTCGCGTAGAGGGCGACTAGAGTAGCCGCTTGGCAGCGACAACAGGCCGTAGGTTTCAATCCGCGCCCTCGCGTAGAGGGCGACGAGCCGCATAATTGTCCGATTTCACATCGCCGTCGGTTTCAATCCGCGCCCTCGCGTAGAGGGCGACTAAAATCAATGGATTGAAACCGTTACAGTACAAGCGGTTTCAAACCGCGCCCTCGCGTAGAGGGCGACGCGGAACGACTCTCATCCCTGATTCGGTGATCGCATGTTTCAATCCGCGCCCTCGCGTAGAGGGCGACAAGAAATTACAGCACTTTCCTCCAGGAAAGCTAAAGGTTTCAATCCGCGCCCTCGCGTAGAGGGCGACCGATCCAGCGGAGCGTTTCGCCGAGGTCGCTAACGTTTCAATCCGCGCCCTCGCGTAGAGGGCGACGGATTGGGTTCACCAGGCAATCCCACGCGGCGGGTGTTTCAATCCGCGCCCTCGCGTAGAGGGCGACGAAGCGCGAACGAAATCATGCGATTTCACCCATTGTTTCAATCCGCGCCCTCGCGTAGAGGGCGACGTGCTGCCAGAGGTTGCTCAACACGTCCTGCGAAGTTTCAATCCGCGCCCTCGCGTAGAGGGCGACTGGAAGCGACGGAGCAGCTATCGCGCGGCTCCATCGTTTCAATCCGCGCCCTCGCGTAGAGGGCGACCGCACTCCATGCCGAGCCGGTTCGGGCCGATAAGTGTTTCAATCCGCGCCCTCGCGTAGAGGGCGACTTAATTGCATTAAATGATTTAATTGCATTAAATGAGTTTCAATCCGCGCCCTCGCGTAGAGGGCGACGATGCGGCTGGCATGAATATTCGCTTCGTGCTCGAGTTTCAATCCGCGCCCTCGCGTAGAGGGCGACGTCTCCTGGACCCACCCCGTGCTGCGTGGCATGGTTTCAATCCGCGCCCTCGCGTAGAGGGCGACGCCGATTTCCGGCTCGAAGTAGCGGCGGAAGAGGGTTTCAATCCGCGCCCTCGCGTAGAGGGCGACAGAGGGGTTTGTCGAGTTTATTAAGGCAAACCAAGTTTCAATCCGCGCCCTCGCGTAGAGGGCGACCTTCGTCTATCCAGAACCCGGCAATCCGCTGCTGGTTTCAATCCGCGCCCTCGCGTAGAGGGCGACTCGCGGCGTGCGGCGCAAGAGCTTGGCCACATCGCGGTTTCAATCCGCGCCCTCGCGTAGAGGGCGACGAACGCGATGCTTGGCTGTGCCCGATTGATTCCGGTTTCAATCCGCGCCCTCGCGTAGAGGGCGACTATTTGTCCTTTTGTCGCAATCAATCGTCGACCGTTTCAATCCGCGCCCTCGCGTAGAGGGCGACGGCGAACGGGTTCCGCCCGTTGCAATATAAGAGGTTTCAATCCGCGCCCTCGCGTAGAGGGCGACCCCCGCCCGCAAAGGATGGCCGCCGGAGCACGATATGTTTCAATCCGCGCCCTCGCGTAGAGGGCGACAACCCGCCCCAGGGAGTCGAACCCCAGGCTATCGGCGTTTCAATCCGCGCCCTCGCGTAGAGGGCGACTGGAAACCTCCAAAGCGACGTCTTGATTCGCCTTGTTTCAATCCGCGCCCTCGCGTAGAGGGCGACTCGGTGGGAGAAGCGGAAGAATATCGGCGGAGGGTTTCAATCCGCGCCCTCGCGTAGAGGGCGACTTGTGGCGCCGGGGGGCTCACGCATGGCCTTATCGTTTCAATCCGCGCCCTCGCGTAGAGGGCGACGCAATATAAGAGGAAGGGTAGACCCTCCCTCTTAGGGTTTCAATCCGCGCCCTCGCGTAGAGGGCGACGCGGCGGAAATTGCCGGAGAACTGAATGCAAAGAGCATTGGTTTCAATCCGCGCCCTCGCGTAGAGGGCGACTCGACGCCGACGGCCAACTAATATCATTATCCCAGTTTCAATCCGCGCCCTCGCGTAGAGGGCGACGATTGATCATCATAATCAATCGGGCTTTCTCGGGTTTCAATCCGCGCCCTCGCGTAGAGGGCGACACGCTCCCGATTAATTTGATTAAATCCTGCCGAGAGTTTCAATCCGCGCCCTCGCGTAGAGGGCGACGGAATCGACGCGAAGATGTATGGCGCTGTAATGCGCCGTTTCAATCCGCGCCCTCGCGTAGAGGGCGACCCGTCGCCACCACGGCCACGTCCCCGGAACCGACGTTTCAATCCGCGCCCTCGCGTAGAGGGCGACGAGACGGATTCGCCTGACATCGAGCAGCGCTTGCGTTTCAATCCGCGCCCTCGCGTAGAGGGCGACATTGCCGGCGGATCTGCTGCCGCCGTTCCTGAGCGTTTCAATCCGCGCCCTCGCGTAGAGGGCGACGAAGATCGCGCCCTCATAGATGGCCAAGGCCCCGGTGTTTCAATCCGCGCCCTCGCGTAGAGGGCGACGGGAGTTTGCTTCCATGCTCGTTCGGCTTCGCGGCGGTTTCAATCCGCGCCCTCGCGTAGAGGGCGACACCAAGCTACAACATCGATGTCGCAATCAATGCTGTTTCAATCCGCGCCCTCGCGTAGAGGGCGACGGACGCCGCCCGGGTTGCCCAAACGCCACGAGAACAAGTTTCAATCCGCGCCCTCGCGTAGAGGGCGACGGCCGACGCGTTGCGGGCAACGGCCGCCGATATTGTTTCAATCCGCGCCCTCGCGTAGAGGGCGACGCGGAGTTCCATGATTCCTTGTTCGTCGAGTTTGGTGTTTCAATCCGCGCCCTCGCGTAGAGGGCGACGCACTTTCTGCGGATTGACCAACGTGAAAACAGGTTTCAATCCGCGCCCTCGCGTAGAGGGCGACCGGGGCGGGTGGCGGCCCTGGTCTGCGACGGGTGCGTTTCAATCCGCGCCCTCGCGTAGAGGGCGACTACACCCCCGTTTGCCCCGCGATCGGACGATTGCTGTTTCAATCCGCGCCCTCGCGTAGAGGGCGACTGTGAAAGATCGACTGCCGTCGACGCCGACGGCCGTTTCAATCCGCGCCCTCGCGTTGAGGGCGACGCCCATCAAGCGCGCATCTTTACCAGAAAGCTCAAGTTTCAATCCGCGCCCTCGCGTAGAGGGCGACGTAAGCCGCGCCAAAGAGCCATGGACGCTTTATCTCGGTTTCAATCCGCGCCCTCGCGTAGAGGGCGACCGGCAACATCGTTGGAACGAAACAACGGATAATTCGGTTTCAATCCGCGCCCTCGCGTAGAGGGCGACCGACGCTGCGGATTGAAAACGGCCCGCCCGATCCCGGTTTCAATCCGCGCCCTCGCGTAGAGGGCGACCAACGGGATCGGATCGCCGAGGCCCAGGATGTCGGTTTCAATCCGCGCCCTCGCGTAGAGGGCGACGCTCAGACGAACACGCCGCCGTGGAGGCGAAGTTGTTTCAATCCGCGCCCTCGCGTAGAGGGCGACGCATGTCCAGGCGATTATCTCATTTGGTTAGAGGTTTCAATCCGCGCCCTCGCGTAGAGGGCGACCGGACGACCGACAGGATTTCGCGGGCCAAGGCGGTTTCAATCCGCGCCCTCGCGTAGAGGGCGACGCTTCCGGTGCGATCTACTTCGATGCGCTCCGCAGTTTCAATCCGCGCCCTCGCGTAGAGGGCGACTCGTTCCGATTGCGATCATGCTCATCTTGCTGCGTTTCAATCCGCGCCCTCGCGTAGAGGGCGACCGCGATGCTTGGCTGTGCCCGATTGATTCCGACGTTTCAATCCGCGCCCTCGCGTAGAGGGCGACGGCGGATCGGTATGCAAAGAAGTCGTGGGCGAAAAGTTTCAATCCGCGCCATCGCGTAGAGGGCGACTGAATCTATCCGGCACGGCGGCGGAAATTGCCGGTTTCAATCCGCGCCCTCGCGTAGAGGGCGACTTACTCATATGGCCGGTACGGCAGGCAATGAAGCGATGTTTCAATCCGCGCCCTCGCGTAGAGGGCGACTGGAATCCGCATCGTAGTCAGCGAGATCAACGGCGAGTTTCAATCCGCGCCCTCGCGTAGAGGGCGACCGCATGATCTCATAGTACGGGCCGAAATTCTCGTGTTTCAATCCGCGCCCTCGCGTAGAGGGCGACGCGACTTATGGCTTTCTCGGAATTTTCCCTGTTGTTTCAATCCGCGCCCTCGCGTAGAGGGCGACTCGCGCGCAAGGCCTGGATAATGGCGGCCTTAGAGTTTCAATCCGCGCCCTCGCGTAGAGGGCGACATTCGCTAAGCAGTAAGTACATTTCAATAAATTGTGTGTTTCAATCCGCGCCCTCGCGTAGAGGGCGACGCGCAAAATAACGCGCCGACGCGATCGGGAGCAGGGTTTCAATCCGCGCCCTCGCGTAGAGGGCGACTGGCAGGCGGTGGTAGTTCCGCTGCATACGGCATCGTTTCAATCCGCGCCCTCGCGTAGAGGGCGACCAATGTGACGGGTGGTAGTAGTAGTAGTACTACAGTTTCAATCCGCGCCCTCGCGTAGAGGGCGACCCAAATCATCCGCGCGATCCTCGAATTGCGGAGGGTTTCAATCCGCGCCCTCGCGTAGAGGGCGACCGCATTCATATCCGTATCCGTATCATTTAATATGTTTCAATCCGCGCCCTCGCGTAGAGGGCGACTATCCGGCACGGGTATTGACTTCAGCCATCCTGAGTTTCAATCCGCGCCCTCGCGTAGAGGGCGACCGGGCTATATATGCATGAGTCCGTTGAGCATATTGGTTTCAATCCGCGCCCTCGCGTAGAGGGCGACTTTCATAACATCTTCCTTTGAGGTTTCCAAAGGGTTTCAATCCGCGCCCTCGCGTAGAGGGCGACAAGGCCGTCCTTGCTGAAAGAAAACCTATTCCAGTTTCAATCCGCGCCCTCGCGTAGAGGGCGACCTCGATTGCGGCCATCAAGGCTAAGACCGACAAGCTGTTTCAATCCGCGCCCTCGCGTAGAGGGCGACGCGCCGGATAACACATCCATCGCTGCGATCAAGACGTTTCAATCCGCGCCCTCGCGTAGAGGGCGACAAACCTGTTTCAATTGAAACAGGAAAAGCCGCGTGTTTCAATCCGCGCCCTCGCGTAGAGGGCGACTGGGGCATCTCGGCCGAAATCTATGCGGACAACGAGGTTTCAATCCGCGCCCTCGCGTAGAGGGCGACATGACGGCGCCGTAGACTTTGGCGTCGATCCCGGTTTCAATCCGCGCCCTCGCGTAGAGGGCGACGCTAGATGCTCGAATGTATGGCGCAATAATGCGCCGTTTCAATCCGCGCCCTCGCGTAGAGGGCGACGCCGATCCCTCCAACGTCGATCTCCGCGTCGGCGGTTTCAATCCGCGCCCTCGCGTAGAGGGCGACACTCCGTGCGCAATCTCCGATATTTCACGCCTGTTGTTTCAATCCGCGCCCTCGCGTAGAGGGCGACCTCATCGCTGCGCACTAATTCGAGGATCGCCCGGGTTTCAATCCGCGCCCTCGCGTAGAGGGCGACCGTAACCGTCGTCGAGCTTCAAAAGCGATTTCCCGTTTCAATCCGCGCCCTCGCGTAGAGGGCGACATGGAGCCGTTGGAAGACGATGACGTTCCGTTCGTTTCAATCCGCGCCCTCGCGTAGAGGGCGACGCACGTAGGTCCAGCGGCCGTTCGCAATGTGCGTGTTTCAATCCGCGCCCTCGCGTAGAGGGCGACCCGCGTTCCGTATCGCAGACGAGCCGACCGCCTTCGTTTCAATCCGCGCCCTCGCGTAGAGGGCGACTGATGCTGCCAATCCCGCATCATCCAGTCGATATGGTTTCAATCCGCGCCCTCGCGTAGAGGGCGACCTTGGAGAATGCGCAGGTGGCTCATGCGGCATCCGGTTTCAATCCGCGCCCTCGCGTAGAGGGCGACTTGATCACGTAGACGCGCTCGAAATAATCGTGTAGATGTTTCAATCCGCGCCCTCGCGTAGAGGGCGACTAGCGTGTGCGACGATTTGCAGTATGGCGACATCGGTTTCAATCCGCGCCCTCGCGTAGAGGGCGACAGATTCGTGAATGGCTGGGGATTGGATTCCTATCGTTTCAATCCGCGCCCTCGCGTAGAGGGCGACCGGCAGGCCTGGCGGCCTACGTCTCCACGGACAAGTTTCAATCCGCGCCCTCGCGTAGAGGGCGACGCCGAGGAGTCGAACCTCGCACTCCGGGCGTATGAGTTTCAATCCGCGCCCTCGCGTAGAGGGCGACCGACGACGCCGCAGGCATTCCAAGGCAGCCTGCTGAGGTTTCAATCCGCGCCCTCGCGTAGAGGGCGACGCGTCGCCCTCCAGCCGCCCCGTCTTCTCCGCCCGTTTCAATCCGCGCCCTCGCGTAGAGGGCGACGAGGCGGGCACGCCATGTGCGGCGTGGGGCTGGTAGTTTCAATCCGCGCCCTCGCGTAGAGGGCGACGCAGATGGACGATTACATTTGGCATTTCTGCGGCCGAGTTTCAATCCGCGCCCTCGCGTAGAGGGCGACACGGCGCCGTGCGCGAACGACAGAAGGTCCGCAATGTTTCAATCCGCGCCCTCGCGTAGAGGGCGACTTTCTCGATCTCGTCGCCTACGTGGGAAGAGTTCTGGTTTCAATCCGCGCCCTCGCGTAGAGGGCGACTCGCTCGGAATGGAAGCCGATTGACTTTTCGCATTGTTTCAATCCGCGCCCTCGCGTAGAGGGCGACCGCAGACCGGTAGACGAGCGCAGATATCCCGAATGTTTCAATCCGCGCCCTCGCGTAGAGGGCGACCTCTCGAGAAACGCGAGACGGTATCGCGGAAATCGGTTTCAATCCGCGCCCTCGCGTAGAGGGCGACCCTTGCCGACATTGTCCCAATCGGCCCGTTTGGCGTTTCAATCCGCGCCCTCGCGTAGAGGGCGACGCGAAGGCGTACTGCACGGCTGCTTTGAATGCGTTGTTTCAATCCGCGCCCTCGCGTAGAGGGCGACTCGCATTCCTCCTTCATCTGATATGGCCAGGCATGTTTCAATCCGCGCCCTCGCGTAGAGGGCGACGCCCGGTAGCGCAGGGCATAGCCGCAGGTCCCCGTGTTTCAATCCGCGCCCTCGCGTAGAGGGCGACGCCAGGGGCAGAGTATTCCCGCGATCATCACGCAAGTTTCAATCCGCGCCCTCGCGTAGAGGGCGACATAGCCTCTCGATCTTCCGAGGGTCTTGAGCAGAGTTTCAATCCGCGCCCTCGCGTAGAGGGCGACCTCCGGCTTTGGCCCAGGACGGGATGGGCTTCGCGTTTCAATCCGCGCCCTCGCGTAGAGGGCGACAGCATGTGGTACCGATTTTCGAGGGCTTGCAACGCGTTTCAATCCGCGCCCTCGCGTAGAGGGCGACGCATCGGCTTGCAAGCTCTGGCTCGTGCGTGCTGCGGTTTCAATCCGCGCCCTCGCGTAGAGGGCGACAAGCGAGCGAACGGCGGCGGCTATATCACAATCGTTTCAATCCGCGCCCTCGCGTAGAGGGCGACCTCGAACGGATGATGCTGAGCGATCCGGAGTTGGTTTCAATCCGCGCCCTCGCGTAGAGGGCGACCGCAAGCGGGCCGTGGCGCTGTTGGGATGGCACTGTTTCAATCCGCGCCCTCGCGTAGAGGGCGACATCAACACGCTCTGGCTGCCGATCGGCACGGCCCGTGTTTCAATCCGCGCCCTCGCGTAGAGGGCGACGCCAATAATATGGCAAAGCGTGAAGTACGTAAAGTTTCAATCCGCGCCCTCGCGTAGAGGGCGACGCAGGAACGGGTAATGTACTCGTAGACCATAATGTTTCAATCCGCGCCCTCGCGTAGAGGGCGACGAACGTCAGCGACGCCGGATATACGATCAAGGTCGTTTCAATCCGCGCCCTCGCGTAGAGGGCGACTTATTCCGTATTGAGCATTCGCACTACCGCCGGGTTTCAATCCGCGCCCTCGCGTAGAGGGCGACCGGCAATGTGACAGGCGGTAGTGCTACCAATGCAGTTTCAATCCGCGCCCTCGCGTAGAGGGCGACATCCGGCGCAGATTTGCTTGATCATGGGGTGGCCAGTTTCAATCCGCGCCCTCGCGTAGAGGGCGACTTCCGGCGAGATGGTGGATTACACGCCGTCCGCCGTTTCAATCCGCGCCCTCGCGTAGAGGGCGACACAGTCGCACTGGTCGCGCCGTCGGCTCCCAAATCGTTTCAATCCGCGCCCTCGCGTAGAGGGCGACTCCGCCGGTTGGCGGCAATGCCGCAGGCGCTTTGGTTTCAATCCGCGCCCTCGCGTAGAGGGCGACGCCCGATTCAGTCGCTTACGGCGTTCCCGTAGATAAGTTTCAATCCGCGCCCTCGCGTAGAGGGCGACAAATCCAGGAATAGGTATGAAGTGTGGTATCTTTGTTTCAATCCGCGCCCTCGCGTAGAGGGCGACTGCGCGATCAGACGCTCGATACTGTCCTGCTGCGGTTTCAATCCGCGCCCTCGCGTAGAGGGCGACTGCCATGTGTGGCGTAGGGCTTTTACATGATTCTGTTTCAATCCGCGCCCTCGCGTAGAGGGCGACCAGCATTTCGGCATCGGAGAGCGGCTCGGCCAGCGGTTTCAATCCGCGCCCTCGCGTAGAGGGCGACGCCAACAAGTATGAGCCCGTTGTAAGCGAGTATCTGTTTCAATCCGCGCCCTCGCGTAGAGGGCGACACCCATAATATTCTCTCTCCCAGTCCGTCCGACCGGTTTCAATCCGCGCCCTCGCGTAGAGGGCGACGAATCCGCGAGGGCCGCTATCGCTCATCTGGATCGGTTTCAATCCGCGCCCTCGCGTAGAGGGCGACTTCACGCCAGGGGGGTGAAACTTGAAAATCGCGAAGTTTCAATCCGCGCCCTCGCGTAGAGGGCGACCACGGCCACGATGCCCGGAATGGAATCGCCTTCAGTTTCAATCCGCGCCCTCGCGTAGAGGGCGACTCGAGGGGTCGGCGAGGACGGCGATTTCATGTTGTTTCAATCCGCGCCCTCGCGTAGAGGGCGACAGAATGCTGCTACGGTGTTTTCCGCCGGGGCCAAAGTTTCAATCCGCGCCCTCGCGTAGAGGGCGACTCCGCTATCGCGAAGCTTCGGAAGCAAAAGGATGCCGTTTCAATCCGCGCCCTCGCGTAGAGGGCGACGTTCCTCCGCCTCTTTCGGCTTGAAGGCGCGGAGGGTTTCAATCCGCGCCCTCGCGTAGAGGGCGACCGGCACGGACGTCGGTGCGCCCCGATCTTCGGTGGTTTCAATCCGCGCCCTCGCGTAGAGGGCGACATAGGAGACAACTATCGTCTCTATGTGCGGCGCGTTTCAATCCGCGCCCTCGCGTAGAGGGCGACGAAGAGATCGGCGGGCTTTTGAATCTCGTCGATGAGTTTCAATCCGCGCCCTCGCGTAGAGGGCGACGCCTGGCCCAGACCTGCGCCGAGGGGGCCCGCAAAGTTTCAATCCGCGCCCTCGCGTAGAGGGCGACTGGTCGGCATTGCGCTGACTGCGATTTCCGCGAAGTTTCAATCCGCGCCCTCGCGTAGAGGGCGACACGGCTCCTGACAATGCCTCCATCTCTGCGATTAAGTTTCAATCCGCGCCCTCGCGTAGAGGGCGACGCACGATGCCATTCCAGCCCGGCAGTATCGTCGGTTTCAATCCGCGCCCTCGCGTAGAGGGCGACACGCTCGAAACCCCTCACTCACAACAATTGGATTTGTTTCAATCCGCGCCCTCGCGTAGAGGGCGACGACCATTAGTTGTTAATCCATCGTGCTCTGTTACAGTTTCAATCCGCGCCCTCGCGTAGAGGGCGACGGTCGCAGCCCTTTACGGCGTCGATGAATTATCGTTTCAATCCGCGCCCTCGCGTAGAGGGCGACATAAAATGAGCACGCAAACCGCAACTCACATCAGTTTCAATCCGCGCCCTCGCGTAGAGGGCGACATCCTTCAGCGAGCGGCGCATCATAGTTGATGCGAGTTTCAATCCGCGCCCTCGCGTAGAGGGCGACTACCGTCACCGTCGTCCCACGAAGACTGACGATCGGTTTCAATCCGCGCCCTCGCGTAGAGGGCGACTACCGTCCGGACAGTTCTTATTCACCTCGGACTTGTTTCAATCCGCGCCCTCGCGTAGAGGGCGACGCGCGCTTGCCGTGGCGGGAGTATTCGATGTCGCGGTTTCAATCCGCGCCCTCGCGTAGAGGGCGACGCTGGTGACGGGTTGAGAATGCCATAAACGTCGATGTTTCAATCCGCGCCCTCGCGTAGAGGGCGACGGACCGGCTCCCACAAATCGAAGGATACTGCAATGAGTTTCAATCCGCGCCCTCGCGTAGAGGGCGACTAGTCGATAGGAGAAACGAGATGGCGGTCGAATGTTTCAATCCGCGCCCTCGCGTAGAGGGCGACCGGGGAAGTCCGGCATTTTTCGCCGCTTGGATAGTTTCAATCCGCGCCCTCGCGTAGAGGGCGACAGCCATTAGCAGATGCGGAACGGATTGGTAGAATGTTTCAATCCGCGCCCTCGCGTAGAGGGCGACATCCGACCGTAATCCTTTGCATTTCGTGATATTTGTTTCAATCCGCGCCCTCGCGTAGAGGGCGACCCCGCCGGCCCGCTCCGGCAAGATTCCGCCAGAAAGGTTTCAATCCGCGCCCTCGCGTAGAGGGCGACGCAGAAATCGGCCCACCACTGCGCGGTCTCCAGTTTCAATCCGCGCCCTCGCGTAGAGGGCGACGGCCCGGCGGGAGTCGATCCTCCTCGAGCGCGGCGAGTTTCAATCCGCGCCCTCGCGTAGAGGGCGACAATCGACCCGATGGGAGATGAATGAGTGGACCCCGGTTTCAATCCGCGCCCTCGCGTAGAGGGCGACATGAAGCCGAGACGTTCCACCGGATCGCCGATCGCGTTTCAATCCGCGCCCTCGCGTAGAGGGCGACTTCGGTCGTTCAAGCCTCGCGAGGCTGAGGAACTTGTTTCAATCCGCGCCCTCGCGTAGAGGGCGACGTTCGATGAGAGCATCGACGCCGAAGCCGCTATGGTTTCAATCCGCGCCCTCGCGTAGAGGGCGACCCTGCCGGGCCGTATGGCTGGGTATTGCGCGATCAGTTTCAATCCGCGCCCTCGCGTAGAGGGCGACGGCATTTTCTGCGACGCCGCCAAGCTCTGTGAATGTTTCAATCCGCGCCCTCGCGTAGAGGGCGACGTCGAACACCACATTCCGCCTTGCCCTGGCCCCTGGTTTCAATCCGCGCCCTCGCGTAGAGGGCGACATCAGATGGCGGAACTCCACAGCCTCGACGCCTACACGTTTCAATCCGCGCCCTCGCGTAGAGGGCGACTCGATTGCCCGAGGGTACGACGGAATTGCCCGAAGGTTTCAATCCGCGCCCTCGCGTAGAGGGCGACCGGCAAGCCTCCGGGTGCGCTGACGTATCGCCCCGGTTTCAATCCGCGCCCTCGCGTAGAGGGCGACGCCCGCCCCTGGTTCTAGCTCGATTCTATGACGGCGTTTCAATCCGCGCCCTCGCGTAGAGGGCGACCGGGGCGAAGTGCGATAGGACTATCCCGGCTGAGTTTCAATCCGCGCCCTCGCGTAGAGGGCGACGCCGACGATCGAGGAAGCCTCACCCGATCCCAAAGTTTCAATCCGCGCCCTCGCGTAGAGGGCGACACGCCGCATGACGATCGCCCCAGACGCCCGCGATGTTTCAATCCGCGCCCTCGCGTAGAGGGCGACCATGAACAGCATCCGGCGGGTCTGGTGCTGGATGGTTTCAATCCGCGCCCTCGCGTAGAGGGCGACACAGTCCCAAGCCTCGAGCACGCGGAACCGCTTGTTTCAATCCGCGCCCTCGCGTAGAGGGCGACAGCCGGCCCCGCAATCGCACGAAGGGGCCGACCGATGTTTCAATCCGCGCCCTCGCGTAGAGGGCGACCCATTTCCTCATGCTTGCGCGCGACTTCCCATGGGTTTCAATCCGCGCCCTCGCGTAGAGGGCGACGGCAAGCATGGCGCGTGCGTCGTCGTCGGCTTCGTTTCAATCCGCGCCCTCGCGTAGAGGGCGACACAAGCGGCCGCGAAAAGCGACTGGCAACCTCTGGTTTCAATCCGCGCCCTCGCGTAGAGGGCGACCTGCAATCAATGCTTCAATCGCGGCAACGGCGACGGTTTCAATCCGCGCCCTCGCGTAGAGGGCGACGGTCCTGGGGAGTCGAGCCTTCACAGGCATCGCACGTTTCAATCCGCGCCCTCGCGTAGAGGGCGACGGCTACCCGCCGCGGGAATGACTGGGCCTTAGATGGTTTCAATCCGCGCCCTCGCGTAGAGGGCGACGCAGGTTAATTTTTTACTCCACGGCGGAAATCTGTTTCAATCCGCGCCCTCGCGTAGAGGGCGACGCCGCGCCCGCCATATGTGATCTCGATCACCTCGAGTTTCAATCCGCGCCCTCGCGTAGAGGGCGACTCTGTTAGGAGTGCGGGCGCAAGAGTCTCGCGGGCGGTTTCAATCCGCGCCCTCGCGTAGAGGGCGACGGTGGCAGGCGTCGGAAAACGAGAAGACCCCTTTGTTTCAATCCGCGCCCTCGCGTAGAGGGCGACACCTTATTGCGCAGTATCATGGGGCAAAGATTCGTTTCAATCCGCGCCCTCGCGTAGAGGGCGACGCAACAACGACTTCGCCGCGTCGCCTCGAGTATGTTTCAATCCGCGCCCTCGCGTAGAGGGCGACCGAGGGCGATTGCTCGATGACGAGGCCTTCGAGCGTTTCAATCCGCGCCCTCGCGTAGAGGGCGACAGCCCGGCCCGCCCGTTGCCGAAGATTTCATGCTCGTTTCAATCCGCGCCCTCGCGTAGAGGGCGACCCGCCCTCTCGAAGTCGGAATCGAGGACTTGCAAGGTTTCAATCCGCGCCCTCGCGTAGAGGGCGACGTTCTTTTCAAGCTCTTTGATCGCGTCCGAGATGTTTCAATCCGCGCCCTCGCGTAGAGGGCGACGACGACTTGCTGCGATGCGCCGGCCTTGAGCTGCGGTTTCAATCCGCGCCCTCGCGTAGAGGGCGACCAACGCCCACTCGGCTGCTTGCCGCGTACTTGTGTTTCAATCCGCGCCCTCGCGTAGAGGGCGACGCAAAGGCATTGCACGCGCCCTGGCCGTCTTGATCGTTTCAATCCGCGCCCTCGCGTAGAGGGCGACTTTCAGAATGGCACACCCATGACCACCCCAGACGGTTTCAATCCGCGCCCTCGCGTAGAGGGCGACGCCGGCCACAACCAGGGCCGATCGGGGCCAATCGTTTCAATCCGCGCCCTCGCGTAGAGGGCGACATGAGCCGCTCGCGGATTCCACCATCGCCCAAAGTTTCAATCCGCGCCCTCGCGTAGAGGGCGACTAGAAGTCGATTGCGAAGGCGTCGTAATTCGTCTCGTTTCAATCCGCGCCCTCGCGTAGAGGGCGACTGCCCATTGGCCAGATTCGATTTTCAAGATGTGAGTTTCAATCCGCGCCCTCGCGTAGAGGGCGACGCTCGGCAATCGCTTGATGCGATGCGTCGCTGCGGTTTCAATCCGCGCCCTCGCGTAGAGGGCGACAAGCGTCCAAGTCCATTGCCCCGACTCGTGTCCGAGTTTCAATCCGCGCCCTCGCGTAGAGGGCGACGGCTGCGCGAGGATTTCGTCGAGGTCCTCCGGCGGTTTCAATCCGCGCCCTCGCGTAGAGGGCGACCGAGCATCGACATGGCGCCGAGATTGGCATTGGCGTTTCAATCCGCGCCCTCGCGTAGAGGGCGACGACGGCCGACCGAACGCCCGAGCAAGCATCCGCTTTGTTTCAATCCGCGCCCTCGCGTAGAGGGCGACTGCCGACGGCAATCCGATCAAGGCTCGTCCGCGAGTTTCAATCCGCGCCCTCGCGTAGAGGGCGACTCGAGCTTCGGCGCGACGGATTCTGCGGCATAAATGTTTCAATCCGCGCCCTCGCGTAGAGGGCGACAGGCCACGGCGAGTCCGCTCGCAACATGATCTGAGGTTTCAATCCGCGCCCTCGCGTAGAGGGCGACGTTGTAAGCGAGTATCTGACCAGTAACGGCGCATCGTTTCAATCCGCGCCCTCGCGTAGAGGGCGACCGATTTTGAGGCCCCGTCGGACGGCGTGATTGGGGGTTTCAATCCGCGCCCTCGCGTAGAGGGCGACAGCGAGCGTATGCGTCTTGAAGTCTACGGCTTCGTTTCAATCCGCGCCCTCGCGTAGAGGGCGACCCTTGGACGATAAGCCCAGCGCATTGAGGGCCGCGTTTCAATCCGCGCCCTCGCGTAGAGGGCGACTGGCGACTTTGATGCCCCAGCCTCGCCGCTCGCCATAGTTTCAATCCGCGCCCTCGCGTAGAGGGCGACGCGGCTACCTTTTCCAATCGATATTGGCCCGTCAGGCGTTTCAATCCGCGCCCTCGCGTAGAGGGCGACTCCAATGTCATGATGGATATCCCATCTGGATATTTGTTTCAATCCGCGCCCTCGCGTAGAGGGCGACTTGTGATCGCGGCGCAGGACTTGATACTCGGCGGAGTTTCAATCCGCGCCCTCGCGTAGAGGGCGACGCCGCACCACGGCCAAGTTCGCGAGGAACTTCAAGGGTTTCAATCCGCGCCCTCGCGTAGAGGGCGACAAGCACAAAGCGAATAGATCGGCGACGATGTTCCGTTTCAATCCGCGCCCTCGCGTAGAGGGCGACGCCGAGAAACGCCCGGCCGTGCCGCGCTGGAAAGTTTCAATCCGCGCCCTCGCGTAGAGGGCGACCACCGCCTCCTGTGGAGCCCATGACGCCCGACCCAGTTTCAATCCGCGCCCTCGCGTAGAGGGCGACCCTGAGCGAACCCGCGGAATGTTGCGTTGTTCGTCGGTTTCAATCCGCGCCCTCGCGTAGAGGGCGACGAAAACACCGTAGCAGCATTCTTCGCGACATCGAAGTTTCAATCCGCGCCCTCGCGTAGAGGGCGACGCGAGGTTCGACTCCTCGGCCTGCAAATAAATGCGTTTCAATCCGCGCCCTCGCGTAGAGGGCGACCCGGCTTATGCAGAGAGTCACTGATTACATATGTGTTTCAATCCGCGCCCTCGCGTAGAGGGCGACGCCAATTCGCTTATGGATTCTTTGGATGAGATCTAGTTTCAATCCGCGCCCTCGCGTAGAGGGCGACTCAACCACCGCGCTGATTCGACGTGATACTTGTTGTTTCAATCCGCGCCCTCGCGTAGAGGGCGACCGGATTTGCCGGATAATCCGAAGCCAATCAATCGTTTCAATCCGCGCCCTCGCGTAGAGGGCGACCGCCTCGTCGTATCTGCTTGTATTTTCGGTATTTTCGCGAGGGGTTTCGCGAACCTTACCGAAAATGCCGGTCGCACCGACGAGACACGGCAGGGCGTAGTCCACAACTATCATATTATGCGCCATTTCCGGCACACGCGAAACGGCAGGATTTCCATCACCGGTCGGGGTTCGCGTTTGGACCGCTCGAGTGGCGCCTACGGGGGCGTGCCCGATCGCATGGGCCGCTCGGCCGGTGCCGTCCGTCAGATTAGGAGCAACCCGTCCGGATCGATCGACGGTTTGGCTCCGATGTGTTCCACCCGGTGTTTCCAATTCGCGCCGAGGAAATAGAAGCGAAGGCTATCCTGGTCGGGTTCGATGAGCTCCATGAGGTCGCGGCGGAGGTTCGTCCACTGCTCGGGGGTCACGGAGCACTCGAAGACGGAGTTTTGCACCCGTTGGCCGAAGTCGAGGCACTTCTTGGCGACGCGCGTGAGTCGGCGGGCGCCAGCTTTGTCCTTGGTGGAGACATCGTAGGTAACGAGGACCATCATGGTTAGGCTCCGTGAAGGGATTCAGCGTAATACGCAGGGCGGATAGGCCTCGGTATCGCCGCGGATGAAGCGGGCCAGGAGGCGAGCCTGGATGTGCGGGACCAGCCCGAGCGTCATCTTTTCGCCCAGGAAGGGGTGGGTGACGACCTCGCTTTTGCGTTCCTGAAAGACTTGGAGGAGGGTGCGGCGGGCCTTGTCGGAGAGGAGGACGGCACCGGACGGTTGCCATTGGAAGTCTTGCGGGCGAATTTGCCGGCGGTTGATGAGGTTGAGGACGACGCGATCGGCGATGAGGGGCCGGAGTTCCTCCATCAGGTCGAGGGCCAAGCCTGGTCGCCCGGGTCGGTCGCGATGGAGAAATCCGACCGAAGAATCCAGCCCGGCGGCTTCGCAGGCGGATCGGACGTCGTTGAGCAAGAGGGAGTAGGCAAAGGAGAGGAGCGCGTTGACCGGATCGCGGGGCGGGCGTCGGGATCGGGTCGTGAAGGCGAAGCGGCTATCGGAGGATTGAATGAGTCGGCCGAAGACGGCGAAGTAGTCGGCTCCGGCGGCGCCTTCGATGCCGCGGACGGTATCGAGGGGCAGCGGCCGGCGGAGCATCTCCAGGGCTTCTTGGAGGCGGTCGGCGGCGGCGTCGAGGGCCTGGGCGGCGGCGGGGTCGCGGTGTTCACGGGCGGCGCGGCGGAGGACGGTGCGGCCATTGGCCAGTTTGCCGAGGACGCAGGCGCGGGCGACTTCGGCGGAGCGCTCGGGGCTGTCGGCCCAACGGTATTGTTGGCGGCGGAGGAGGACGTTTCCGGGTGTGAAGCCGCGGGTGACGGCGAGGAGTCGGCCGTACTCGGAAAGAAAGGCCACGGAAATGCCGTTGCGAGCCAGGGCGCCGAGGAGGGGGGGCGAGACGGAAACGCGCCCGAAGCAGACGAGGCCGCCGAGATTGATGAAGGGGCAGCGGAGTTGCGTTTTGCGTTCGATGCGAACGGCCACGGCTTCGCCGTCCTTTTTGAGGTAGGCGCCCTGCGTGCAGATAAATAAGGTGTTGAGGTGGTGTTTCATCAGGAGTCTCCATTCCGATGGGGCTGCGACGGCGGGGCTGGGTCGTCGTTCGTGAGCCGGCGGAGATAGGCGGCGGCATTGCGACCGACGCTGATTTCGGGCAGGCAGAGGTCGCGGAGAGAGCAACCCCGGCACTTGGGTCCGAGTTGAGGCGGGGGTACCGCGGCGGTCCGCATCATTTCGTGCATGCGCTGCGCGGCGGACTCCACGGCTTGGCGGAGCTCGGGGGTGAACTCGACCTCAACGCGGCGATGGGAGAGGGCGAAGAACAGGCATCCCCGGCGGAGGTCGAGGTTGAGCGTTTCCTCCAAGCACAGGGCCTGGGCACAGAGTTGGACCTCGTATTCGAGCTTGCGTCGGGGCGTGAGCTTGCCGCGTTTGTACTCGACGATGGTAACGTCGGTGATGGGATCCTGGTCGGGGAACTCGACGACGTCGGCGATGCCGAAGAGTCCCAGCCGGGCGGAGCTGAGGTAGAGACCGCGGACGACGCGCCGGCCGTCCGAGCGGGTATCGGCGGGGCGGTGGGCGCGCTCGTGGACGTGTCGGCCTTGTACGGTGAAGACGTTGTCGGCCCACTGGCGTTCGACGAAGATCAGGCCGGCGCGTCGGGGGCAGTACGTGTACTGCGACAAGGCGGAGATCGGGATGAGTTCGTCTTCGGGATACATGACGGGATCGACGCCGGATTGTACCGGCAGGTCCGGGTTTGCGGGCGGCAAAGCGGCGCCGCCGACCGAAGCCGGCGGCACCGGCTATGTTCGGGAACGCGGCGCCGCCGGCTTACTGCGGCGGAGCCGAGACGGCCCACGTTGGAGGCAACACCGGTTGACCCCGAAGGCGCGGGCCGTGCGATTAGGTGAGTTTGTCCATGTCCTCGGGGAGGCGGAGCAGCTCCGTTCCCGCGGGAATCTTGTCCTCGTGAACGGTGACCAGGTAATCGTCGAAGGAGCGGGGGACCTGCACGCCGTCCTTGCGGGAGACCTGAACGATTTGCTCGAACAGGAGGTAGGCGGGCGCGCAGCCCAGTTTGGCTTGGGCGGCTCGTTGCTTGGGATCGGAATCCGTGCCCACGTGCTTGAGGACGAACACCGGCCGGCGGACCGACATCCGCCCTTTGCTGGCGGAGCGATCGTGGTCGTACATGTTGAGCAAGGCGTCGAAGAAGAGTTTGAGGTCGTCCGTGGTGAAGCCGGTTTGTCCGGCCAGGTGGGCGGAAATGAAGCCCTTGCCGACGTACAGGCCGTAGGCGATGAGCGACTTGCGGCCCATGGTGCGGAGCTTGTCCTCCTGTTGCTCGGCCTCCCACTTTTCGTAATCCTGCCAGCTTTGGGCACCCTTGACGTCCTCGGCGACCGCCATGCGCGTGATGGAAACGTCGAGCGGCAAGACGGGATCGACGGATCGGGCGAAGGTGACCTGAACCGGTCCGCGGACTTGGCCCGCATTGGGACCGGTGGACATCACGGCGCCGAATGTGCGGACGTCGTAAAAGTTGCGGCACATCCACTTGCGGGCCTCGTTGACGGCGTCTTTGTTGCCGCTCTTGCCGCTGGGGAGTTCACCGTTGGCCTCTTGGTGGGCGCGGGTGATGTGCTTGTTCAAGTTGCAGGCATGCTCGACGAAGATGGCATTGGGCATGGCGTTGCCCTTGGCGAGCTGCACGTAGTTGCGGATGCGGCGTTTGACGGCGACGTCGGAGACCAGGCCGTGCATGTCCTCCGGGTCGATGCGGGGGGCGTTGCCGGCATCGGGATCGCCGTTGGGATTGCCGTTCTCGCAATCGAAGAGGTACAGGAACTCGTAGCGGTTTTGGATGGTGTGCGACATGATTTAAGACTCCGAGATCGTGAAACGGGGTTCGTGATTTGCCTCCGCGCCCTCGCGGTGAGGGGAAGCGGAGCGTGGTTTGGGAACGGGGATCTGCCGATCGGTCACTCCGCGGTTGTCGAGGCCGGCTCGCCGTTCTTGACGGGTTTGGCGCGGGTGGCCAGTTGGTGGTAATAGCCCATCGCGAACAGCGTCTGCTCCTCCAGCGTGAGGGCACGGGGCGGAGCGGTTTGCAGTCGCGACCAAAGTTCCGCGAGTTGGTTTTCGAACCAGTAACGGAGGCCTTCCTGCTCGATCTTGGGCAGGTGGGCGATTTGGGCGGTACGAACCAGGCGTCCCAGGACCAGGGCGGGGGTGGCGCTGGCCGCGGCGTAATACCGCTGAACGACACCCGCCCCAACGTTGGGATTGGCCGTATTTTGGATGCCGGCCAGGAGGGCCATGATTCGGCCGCTGACGTACGCGGGGTGATTTTCCATGGGATTCAGCTCGGGATTCATCTTGGGCAACCTTTCATTACGATTGACAAAGGCCTTGAGTAACGCGAGTCGGGCGACACGCGGGGATTCGCCTTGGATGAAGTCGAGGCGAACGCGATGGAGGGTCTGGGCCATCACGGTGTGGGGGATGGGTAGGCCGCGGACGGCGCTCCGCCAGAGCGTCGTCGTCAAAGGCGCGGAAGCCTCCTTGAGTTCGCGGACCGGCGCGGCCAAGAGTTGCGTGAAACGAAACTGCTCCTGAATGCGGCCCTCGCGATCGACGACGGCGAGATCCGTCAGCCAGCGATCGACGTTTTGGGCGAATTCCTCGAATCTTCCCTCCGTGAAGTCGCGGATCACGACCCGCCCGCTGTTCGCCGAGAGCGTGATGGCGTAGAAGCGATAATCCTTCAGGTCGGGCCGTCTGCCGCTACGGATGGCATCCAAGGCTCGCCGGGCGCAAGACTCGGCTTGATGCCGTTCCGCAGAGTCCCCCGAGGTTTCCTTTTCATCCTCGGCGGCCGGTCCGAAGGCGCTCAAACCGAAGTCGTTTTGCGGATCAAGCTCTTCGGGGACGCGGCCGCTGTACCAAAAGCCGACCTTGACGGTGCTCAAGCGGCGGCAGCGGTGCGCGATGATGTGATTCAGCGCCGTGATGTAGGTCTTGGCGCTGTCCTCGCACATGGCGGCGTTTTCGGCCTGGTCCAGCCCGAAGGAGGTGTAGGCGTCCTTGTCGAACCCAATGAGCGAGTCGCCGGTGGCCAGCCCGCCCACATCGTTGAGCTTTTCGATCTTGTTGTGCGTGAGCAGCGGCACCACGGGCGCGGCGGTCAGCAGATCCAGCATCTTGGGCTTGCCTTTGGATTGCCTGCCGGAGCTGCGTTTAGCGGGTTGGGATTCGCTCCGATCCTCCTTGATGGATTGCAGGAAGTCTTGCCACCAGCCGTGCCAGGAGTCTTCGCCGACGAAGATGCGCTGCCCGCCGTTCGAGGCGGCCAGGGCGACGGTGGCCGAATCGGTGGGTTTGGCCTTGGCGTTCCTGAGGGCATCGCGGATTTGATCGAGAACGTTCGAGGACTGCAAGGCTTGAGCGACGGCAGCCAGCTCGGGGACGGTCGCGGCCGCTTGCTTCAGGAGATCGACGAAGAACGCATTCTTGCGGACGGACTTCGCGTCGGGGGGATCTTCCTTGGTGAACAGGACCAAGGTGGAGAGGGCCTCAATGAGGAAGTTGGCCCGACCGCCGCCTTGCAACCAGGCCTGTGCCACCTCGGGGCAGGCGGGGAACTCGCGGCCTTTGGACTTCTTGTCGCCGCCCGTCAAGTCCACGACGGATAGGAATTGCCCTCGCTCGTCGAAAACGATGAGCCAACGGACGGTCTTGGGTTTTAGCCCGGGGACGACGCTCAAGTTCTCGCGGCGGGCATACTCCGCCAGATGGTGCAACATGGTCGTAGGCTCCTGCTCAGGCGATCACGGGTTTGCGGACTTCGGGGCTGTCGTACGGCGGGACCTCCAAGACGCCGTGCTCGATTCTGGCGCGGAAGAGCGTGATGAAGGGCGGGGCCGAGCAGTCGTTCACGCGGTCCAAATCGTAGACGTCGTAGAGCATCCAGCCCAAGTCTTCGTTATGGTCGCGGGCCGGCGTTCGTACCTCGCCTTCCTCCAGCAACTTGAAGAAGGCGGCGAATTCGCGGCATCCGAAGGCCGGTTGATAGAAGCACTTTCCCTGGGAGGCACGGCGGGCGAATTGGGCGTCGTAAGCGGCCTGCTGATCTTCGTATCCGGGCCGGGGCACGATGTGGGCGGTAATGCGAAACCGGGGGTTCCGCAAGGCCATCGTCTGCCGTTGCGTGCGGCCCTTGCCGGCGGAGCCGGTAAGCTCGGGGTCGCCGTCGGCCAGGATCGGCTTCGGCTCGGCCGTGCCGCGCATCCACTTTTTCACGTCGGCTTCGCTGATCTTCTCCTTAGTCTCGTTCCGCCGCAGCCCGATGTACGCGATCTCGGAAAGGATCTCGATGCGATCCACCTGCCAGCGGAACTGGGGCTTGAAGTAGACGGCCTCGAAGATCCCCCGAGCCGCGCTCGGCGTGGGACAGGGGTAGGAGTAACGCTCGACCTTCATTTCGGGGCGTGTGAAGCACGCGAAATCGCCCCAGACCTCCAAGGTATGACGTCGTGCCGCCATGAGTGGAACCTCCTAGGTAAGATTCCCACGATTCAGATGAGCCAATCGTTCGATTCCTCGGACGCAACCAGTCCCAGCAAGTCGTCGTACGGCAATCCCGGCAAGGCCATGAACCAAGTACTCTCCTCCGATGCCGCCGATGCTCGGGGGAAAAAGGCGATCGGTTGCAAGTGGTTCGCCAGGCCGGAGCCTTGCGGCGGCCGGAACATCGAGACCGCATACGGCGACGCGCGGCGGATCCAATCACGGATCCAATCCCCCTTGCGGTCGGTCGCGCGGTCCAGCTCCGCCGCCAATTTTTCCGTCTCCTCCGGGTTATACGTTGTAACCACGTTGATCGTAACATCAGGGATCAAACGATAGAGACGCTCCACTTCGTCGAATCGGCCGGCGTCGATGGCTCGCCACAAGGCTTGCTCGTCGGACGGATAATTCTCTGATTCGTCTCGTCCGATGGTTTTGTAGAGCGATGCGAAATATGTGCTCATTGTGCTGGGATCGTAAAGTATGCCACTGTCTTGGGCGTCTTGGGTGATATTTAGCTGTTTTAATAGAGTTTGGGTTATTCCGACCGGATATCTATAGTCGGGAGGATATTCGCTCCGCTCGTCGGCGACGCGAAAGATGACGACTGTGCCGGGGCTTTCGGCGCCGTGGCGATTGCAGCGTCCCGCCGCTTGCACCAGGGACTCCAGGGGGGCGATCGCCCGATAGACCGCGGGAAAGTCCAGATCCACCCCGGCCTCCACGCACTGGGTGGCGACGAGACGGATCGGCTGTCGCTTTGCAAGGCGCTCGTTGACCGTGCTCAAGACGCGACGGCGATGCTCGGGACACATGTTCGTGGAGAGATGGAGGACGTGTCGGTCGCCGCTGTCGCGCAGCAGCTTGGCCAACTCGGCCGCGTGACGCCGCAGGTTGACGACGCATAACACCCGGTCGTGCCCTTGCAACTCGGCGGCCAACTCTTGCAACGCGAGGGGCCTCTCGTGCCGCCACACGGTCCGGACGCGGCCGGCCGCCGCGGAAAAGAGCCGCTCCGGTCGCCGCACGATTTCCCGAGGGCGCCAACCGCCGGGGGCGTACCGCGTGATGCGGCGCTCCAGCGTCTGGAACGCCGGCTGCGTAGCCGTGGCGAAAAGCACGCTGGAACCGTACGGGCCGTCCGCTTGTGCCAGCCGCGACAGCGCCGCCAGTGTGGCGACGGCCAGTTTGGGCGGCAGCGTCTGGACCTCGTCGAACAGAATCACGCTTTTGGCCAAGCGATGCAATTTGCGGCAGCGGGAGGGCCGGGCTGAAAACAGCGATTCGAAGAATTGCACCGTGGTCGTCACGATGATCGGGGCGTCCCAGTTCGAGGCCAAGGCCCGCGACGCGCTTTCGCGCTCCTCGGCGTCGTCGTGCTCGGGATCGCCGGGGAGGTCGGGCCGGTGTTCCGCGCCGTCGCGACCGTATTCCGCCAGGCTGTGATGTTCTTGGACGACGCCGGGATCGAAGCCCCGCCGTTCACTGAAGATTTCGCGATACTCCTTGGCCGTCTGATCGATGATGTTGAGATACGGGAGGACGACGACGATCCGCCGCAGTCCGTGGTGCCGCGCGTGGTGCAAAGCGAAGGCCAGCATGGCGAGGGTCTTTCCGGAACCGGTCGGCGCGGAGAGCGTGAAGAGGCCGGTCGGCGCTGCGGCGGCCGCAAGGCAGTCTTCGAGCAGCGTCTCGCGCAAGGCTCGCATGGGCGAATCGGCGTTGCCGGGTCGGCCGCGGACGGATTCCAAGTGGGCCTCGAAGGCCTGAATCGCCTGCGCGAGGTCCAAGGGCGGGCATTCCGCCGGGGGACGATAGGGCGTTTCGGCGTCGCCGTCGAAATGGCCCTGCGTCGCCGTATGGTCGGCATCCACCAGGGCCGAGTACAGCATCCGCGCGTCCAGCATGTCGGCGATCAGCTTGCCGCTGCTTGTGAGTCCGCTCACGGCGTCGGGCAGGCTCAGACCGTCCCGATCCATCCGCCTCTTCAACTCGGTGAAATCCGTGATCGTGAACTTGGCCGGCGTTTTGTCGAAGTCGTCGAGCCGGTGCTTGGCGTAATCCTTCGCCGTGCAGGGCAAGTACGCGATGCCGCCGTGATGGCCCTCGATCGCCACGGCGGGGAAGAGGCCGGCCTTGCCATACTTCTTGGCCGCGAGCACCGCTCCCGGCACGGCATGATTGCCGCCGCGTCGCGCCTGGCCGCGAACGTACCTTTGAAACCGATCACCGTACTTGCCGACATCATGCAGCAATCCCGCGGTGTGAGCCTGGGATTCGCACGAAAACGGCTCCGCGAAGCGTCGCGCCAGCTCCGCCACGCGCAGCAGATGTTCGCGGAGCGGTTCGGAAACGCCTCGGCCGCCGGCGTTGGCGCTGTGAGCCAGAAAGTCAGAAAAGCCGTCGGTTGTCATCGCTTGCTCGCCCTGAGGCATATCTGGGATCGGGTTTGTTCTTCCATAAGGTACGCCGCACGGGGTGCGTTGATAACCCATCTGCGGCCGAACGGGTCCCGGCTTCCTCGGCCCAGGGTTGCCGCCGGCCGAACTTGCAGTCTAAATCGGGGCTTGGACAACGTAGGTCCAACCCCGTGCGTTTTCCATGTGGCGCCGGTTAGAAAAGGGCGATGGCGCGGTGAGTGCCTCGGGCGTCAGACCGAGCGAGAGCTGCTGCTCGACGACGCGGAGACTACCGCGGCGTGCCGACCGCCGGCACGAGCCGACGCCGGAGAATCGGTGCCCGCCCTTATCGCGGGAACGAGAACGCGGTAAGCTCACGGAAGGGAGAGGCCCGGGTCGGAGCCGGGGCGGAGACTGCCGCGACGGCGTTCGCAAGCACGCCTCCGATCGCGGGGGCCGTTTCCCCGGCACTTTTCGCGGGACCGCAAAGGGAAGCACGCGATGACGCATCCTCCCCCCAATTACTGGCTGAGGCGGAACGGCGCGCGGGGGCGGAGCCGTCGCCGGGCCGATTTCCCCGCGGGGACCAATCTCTGCCTGCACTGCCCCGCCAAGTGCTGCCACTACATTGCACTGCACATCGACACGCCGACCACCTGGGACGAGTTCGACACCGTCCGCTGGTTTTTGCTGCACGAGCACACGGCGGTTTTCGTCGACGGGGATACCTGGTACCTGATGGTCTACACGACCTGCCGGGAGCTGCGGCCGGACGGGCTGTGCGGCATCTATCCCACACGCCCCAAAATCTGTCGCGATTACTCGACGGATCAGTGCGAGTTCGAGGAGGATTCGGTGTACGACCGCTTGTTCGAGGTCCCGCAGCAGATTGAGGAATACGCCGAGGCGTTGCTCGGCCCGCGCCCGCGGGAAGCGTCTCCCGACTCGGTCCTGCCGGTGTTGACCGTCCTCCCGTCGCCGGCGGCGGGAGAGGGGAACGGGGCTGCGCGATCGAACGGCCGCCGACGACGACGTTCCAACCGTGCCGCGCCCACCGCCTGATTTGCCCTGATTCTTCGCCCAACCCGACCGCCATGACGTCGATCATTACGCCCCGCACGCTCAAAGGCTTTCGCGACTATCCGCCGCACATCATGATTCCGCGCGAGCGGATCCTGGAGACGGCCCGCCGCGTCTACCGCTCCTACGGATACGCGCCCATCGACACGCCCGCCCTGGAATACCTGGAGATCCTCTCCGGCAAGGGCGGCGAGGAATCGGATAAGCAGCTTTACCAGTTCCAGGACCACGGCGGCCGGCACGTGGCCCTCCGCTTCGACCTGACGGTGCCCCTCGCCCGATTCATCGCCCAGCATTTCAACGAACTGGGGACGCCCTTCAAACGCTATCACCTGGCGACGGTGTGGCGGGGGGAGAACACGCAGCGGGGCCGCTACCGCGAATTCATGCAGTGCGATTTCGATACCGTCGGCACCCGCAGCGTGCAGGCCGACATCGAAACCGCGTTGGTCATCCACGACTTGTTGCGGGCGATCGGCTTCGAGGACTTTCGCGTCCATATCAACAATCGCAAGGTCCTCAACGGCCTGTTGGACGTGCTGGGGCTGCGGGATCGGGCGGTGCCGATCCTGCGGGCGCTGGACAAATCGGCCAAGATCGGTCCCGAGGCGGTCTGCCGGGAAATGCAAACCGCGGCCGGACTGACCGAGTCGCAGGCCCGTCGGGTCTTGGAGCTGACTTCCCTCCGCGGTGAGAACGAAGAGGTGCTTTGCGGCCTGGAGGAGTTGGTCCGCGGCAGCCCCTTGGGCGAGGAAGGAGTCGCCGAATTGCGGGACCTGTTATCGGCGGTGGGCGCGGCGGCCCGGCCCCAATGTTTCCGCGTGGACGTTTCCATCGCCCGCGGGCTGGATTACTACACGGGCACGATCTACGAGACGTTTTTGGAGGCCCTGCCGGGCATCGGCAGCGTTTGCTCGGGAGGGCGGTACGACAACCTGGCGGCCCTGTTCACGCGGCAAGAGTTGCCCGGCGTGGGGGCCTCGCTGGGATTGGACCGCTTGCTCGCCGCGATGGAGGAGCTGGGCATGATCGAGGGCGTGCAAACGCCCGCCCCGGTCTTCCTCCCCTTCTTCGAAAGCACGCGGCGGAACGATTACCTGCGATTGGCGGCCCTGATTCGGGCGGCGGGTTGGGGCGTCGAGTTCTACCCCGAACCGAAGAAGCTGGCCCAGCAGCTCAAATACGCCGATCGCCGCGGGCATCGCGTCGCCCTGGTCCTGGGTGAAGAAGAGTTCCAAGCCGGCCGCTGCCGGATCAAGGACCTGAAGTCCGGCAACCAGGTCGAGGTCCCCCTGCAAGACGATGCCGCGGAATTGATCGCGGCCCTGCGGCGGATGCTCGATTGATCGCCGGCGAGGCGGCTGCTATGCTTACGAGCGTCGGCGGCGATGGGAGATCGGGCCTCCGTATCGCGGCCGAAGGGGGAGATTCCGACATGGCCGATCGGGGAAATCACTACGAAGCGGCCTTCGAAGCCTACTTGCGGGCGGAGGGCGTCCCCTACGTCGCCGTGGACGAGGCCCGCCGCGCCGTGATGGCCGACGGGCGCTCCCTAAAAAGCCTCGACTTCATCGTGGCCTCGCCCCGCGGGTTCGCGTGGCTGGTGGACATCAAGGGCCGCCGTTTTCCCTCCGGCGACGAGCACCATCAGTATTGGAAGAACTGGTCCACGCGCGACGATCTGGAGAGCCTGGCGGAATGGGAGCGGCTGTTCGGCGAGGGGTTTCGCGGGCTGTTCGTGTTCGCCTTTGAGCGGGTCGGTCGGCGCCTGCCGGTCGCCCCGGAGGAGCTTTTCACGTTCCGCGATCGCGAGTACGGATTCTTGGCGGTGGAACTGAGTGCGTATCGCGAATCCGCCCGGCTGATCTCGCCCCGCTGGGACACGTTGGCCGTATCGGGAGGCGCGTTTCGCCGCTTGGCCCGGCCGATGCGGCAAATGCTCGGCCTGCCCGACACGGCGAGCGTCGCTTGAGCCGGCCCGCTGCGCTGCGTTTCCGCCGGGGAGCGTCCTGGGGGCGTCCGCGTTTCCCCGCAGCCCTACGTCTGACCGGGCGATCAAAACAGCCGCCGCTGCGTGGAGCGGCCCAACAGTCGGGCGTCCCAGCCCAGCTCTTGCAGGCGATTGACGAACTCCTCGGAGCCGTGCGTGCAGTACACCACCCGCGGCGCCACCCGTTCCACCATCTCCAGCAGTTCGTCGTAGTCGGCGTGATCGGAGAGGGGTAGGGCGTGATCGACGCCGAGGCGGTACTTGGCGGCGGGATCGACGGCCCAGCCCGTGACGGCCACGCGAACTTGGCGGCGTCGGGGAATCTCCAGTCGGCTGCGAGGGGGCACCACGGCCACCTCGCCCGGCTCGATCGCGCCGTCCCATTGCCGATACCGCCCCAGCTTCACGCCGAAGGATTCGTAGATGCGACTGACGGCCCAGACGTGCGGATGCTGCACCACGCGGTAACCCAGCTCGTGCAGGCGGCGGGTGATCTCTTGCCCTTTCCCCAACGAATAGGCCTCGATGACGGGAACGGCCTCGCTCTCCAGGGTTCTCCGCAGCAGATGGTCGAGTCGCGCTAAAACCTCCTCTTGCGGCGGCATGCGGTATTCCGGCGTGCCGAAGGTGCTTTCCATGATGAGGATGTCGGCCCGCGTCGGTTCCGCGGCGGCCACGGTGGCGGAGGGGCTGAGCTTGAAATCGCCGGTATAGAGGAGCGATCGCCCGTCGGCTTCGACACGGAGCATGGCGGCGCCCAGGCAATGCCCGGCGGGGAGGGCCGTCAGGGTCACGCCCGCCCAAGAGATCGGCTCGCCCGGCTCCATGATGCGGACCGTGCGTTTTCCCAAACGATGCTCCATCAAGGCCGCCGTGGGGGCGGTGCATAGCACGTATTCGTGCCGCGCGATGTGATCGGAGTGGGCGTGCGAGACGAACGCCCGGGCGTGCCGCCGCCGCGTGTCGATCGCCAGATCGGCGACCGTCAAACGGAGTCCTTGCTGATAGACGAACATGTTGCTCCTTCGCGCCGCGACGATCCCGGCGACTCGCGCGGCGGCCGTTTCTTTTGCAGTGCGACGCAAGCCGTGCTCGCCGCAACCTCATTTATCTTACGTCCGGAGGGAAGCGGCGCCCCGAGGACCGGCGCACGCCGGCCGGCGGTTCGGCTCGGCGGATCAACTCTCCCATCGGTCCAGGGCGTCCGCGATCCGATCGACTTCGTCGCGCGTCCATCCCAGCACGGCCCCGGCGGCGTAGTCGGCCGCTCGCGCCGGCGTACCGTCCGCGGGGTAGGCGTCGGCCGCCTCGCGGTGCCGCGGATTTTCCGGGCAATAGCGCGGCAAGGGCCAGGTTCGGATCATGCCGGGCGAGCCGAAACCCTTGCCGCCGCGGCTCAGTTGCATCGCGCTCAGCAGCCGCCCGGCCGGGCCGTTCAAAAGGACGGCCAGATACCGCGCCTCTTCCGGCGAATCGGCCGGAATGAACGCGCAACTCTCTTGCGGAATGACCGGTCGCGGACCCAGGAACGGATCCTCGATCGAACCGACG
>Ga0067045_1002917_pt1 | contig 37843 bp, 33 predicted proteins | sample TerdegcTABiofilm_FD_59184 | JGI IMG/M metagenome (GOLD analysis project Ga0067045, IMG submission 59184) | Combined Assembly of (Gp0054472, Gp0054536) Wastewater bioreactor microbial communities from Singapore -Terephthalate degrading... | reverse complement strand
GGGTGAGGGGGTGTGCCACGATTATCACGGACTGCAGGCTTTTGAGACACTTTCCAAGGGGTGCCCCTACGTCGTGGCAGATTACGTGACCGTATTTAGGAAATGGAGCACTAAGTAAGCTCTTGGAGCGGATCAGGATTCGTCCGGGTTAGACACGAAGCAACTGGTGATACGGATTCATGGAAAGCATTGCGTTACGCAATAGCCTCGTAGCTTCTTTTCCGGCAGGCTGGGTTCAGGGCGTTTCTCAGAAGCCTTATGGAATCCCTGCCGTGACCATTGGAACAACAATTGAGCAAACAATCCTGAACCCCTGGCTCCCGTGAGGACGCCGGCTTAATGGGATCGTGTCCAGTCCGAACTGGGAATCACTCGGAATTCGACCCAGGAGTCGTCTCCCGCGAGGTTTACGAGGCCGTTGCCCCGCTCGAAAGTGTGTCGATTTCGCCGAGACTCGCGCGTGCTACCCTGACGGGGAATCTCGTGTAAGGGCAGCGTAAAGACGAAAGTAGCCCCCTTCCCGACACCGTCGCTCTCTACCCAGATTTTTCCCCCATGAAGCTCCACGAGTCTCCGGGTCAGCGCGAGACCCAACCCCGTCCCCTCTGTTCTCCGGGAGAAAGAGGAATCGACCCTCTCAAAAGTACCGAAAATAAGCTCCTTGTGTTTTGGGTCAATACCGATGCCGTTGTCAGAGACACTTATCTGGAGTTGACTTTGGGCCTCCAGCGCTTCGATCCGTATCCGCCCCCTTTCCGGTGTAAATTTGGCGGCATTGGAAAGGAGATTGAACATGATCTGTTTGAGCTTGGTTTCGTCCGCCTGAATGGCACCACGGAGGAGTCTGTCGTGAATCATGCATTCGATACATAAGTGGCGCTTTTTCGCGTCTTCCTTGATCATGAGAATGCTGGCCCTAAGAAGGGCACGCAGCTCCACCGCCGACGTGTCCAAGTCCATCTTGCCCGATTCGATCCGGGACAGATCGAGAACATCGTTAACAAGAGAAAGAAGGTGGTGCCCGCCATTCACGATATGCCGCACGTATGAAGTCTGCCTCTCATTGAGAGAACCGAAAAGCTGGTCTTCTAGTATTTCCGAAAAACCGATAATAGCGTTGAGTGGCGTCCTCAACTCGTGGCTCATATTGGCAAGGAATTCACTTTTCGCCCTGTCCCCGGCCTCGGCCCGTTCTTTGGCCGCAACGAGTTTTGCTTCTGCGAGCTTCCTTTCTTCCACTTCTCTCAACATGCTTTCATTGAGCGCCTCGGCTTTGCTCTTTTCTTCCCAAAGGGATTCTACCAGCGCTCCCTTCTCGAATCGCAGGCGTAAGGCTTCGCTAAAGGCCAGATTCATGCGCCGAGCAGTGGCGATGAGGACGATGGCGAAGAGGATTATTGCGAATCCCGTAATCATATGTGTCTCGTCCGCCTCGAAGATGAATCGCGCTGAAAGAGGTGTCAGGCAGCCGACCAGAGTGGGAACGTAGCATTCGGTCCGTGGAGCGTACACTACTGCCGCAGCGGCGCTAATTCCTGAAATGAAGAGGGCCAGGAGAAACTGGTGGAACGGCGAGTCGACAGGAAACAAGAACAAACCAGCCAATCCCCAGAGCAAGCCTGAAAGGACCGTCAGCGCAGAAAACCAGGCTCCCCACCTGACGGTATCTTCGTCGCTAAGGGTTCGTTTGGCGAAGGACCGGACCAACAAGTGCCGCGAATTTGCAGCAGAAGATAACTGCCAAGCCACATGGCAAGCCGCGCGTGAGGCACGACATCGCGAAGAGCGTACACGAGGATTACCGCGCTTATCGCAGTTCCTACCAACGCTGTCTTCGACTGAGAGTAAAGTTGCCTCACCTGTGCGGCGCGAAGTCTAACATTACGGTTCGGTGGGTCCGGTTGCTTCGGCCCCGCCCTTTCGTTGATAGCCTTCGTCCGTGCCCCAGATCTAATCAACCAGGAAAAACACAAGAGCTCACCCCCCCCATCGGTGCAACGCTCTCCGAGAGAAGTAGCGCATTAGCGGCTTCGGAAGCAGCCCATACTGCTCACATGCCCTCCTTGTTAACTATTGAGCATAATTCACTGCATCTTATTGGTCAACACGTTATGGGGAAGTGGACCGATACCATCATTCTCCCCCACAAGGGACGGCCACACTCGAAAAGGCGAAGGGAAAGACGCGTCAGACCTGATCCTCGCGTCCTCTCACCAGGCGAGCCGTCCGGCCCAGCAGTCCCATGATTCCACCTCGAAAAGCGAAAACTGCAACCATGAAAATGATTCCCATGATGAGGCTCCAGCTTTCCGTATAGTTGCTGATGATGTCCCGAAGCAGAATGATGAATACAGCGCCGATCACAGGACCGAAAAGAGTTCCCATCCCCCCCGTGATGGTCATCACCACTACTTCACCCGATGTGGACCAGTGCAGAGAGCTCAAGGGTACCATGTTGAGAAGCAGAGCATAGAGTCCGCCTGCCAGTCCGCAGAAAAACCCGGAGATCACGAACGCTATGAGACGAAAGCGGTCCACGTCATAGCCGATGCTCATTGCTCGGTCCCGATTTTCTCTCAAGGCCTGAAGGACTGCTCCAAGCGGCGAGTGGACTATCTTGACCATCAGGAGAACGGAAATAGTGACAAGGGCGAGAATGAAATAATACAGATTGATTTCCGAATGGAGATCCACAGGCCCTAGTGCAGGCCGCGGCACGCCCTGCAATCCGTCGTCTCCACCCGTCAATCCGGTCCATTTGAACGCAATGAAATAAAACATTTGGGCAAAGGCCAGCGTAACCATGGTGAAATAGATACCATGTCTGCGAATGCTTGCGTACCCGACGAACAGGGCAGCCGCGCTACTTATCAACACTGCTGCTCCAAGCGCAAGAGGCACGGACGGAACGAGCCTCAGCAAGAAAATCCCGGTGGCATAGGCTCCTATTCCGAAGAACGCCGCATGGCCGAAGGAAAGCATCCCGCTGTAGCCGAGGACCAGATCGTACGCCATGGCGAAAAGAGCGAAAATCAGCACTTCGCTGGCCAATGCCTCATATGGAGCCAGGTGAGGAAAAATCAGGGCCAGCACAAAGAAACAGCCAATAGTCAAAGCATCCGAACGTGGCATAGGGCATCACTCGTGAAAGGCTTCTCGACCGAAAAGCCCTCTGGGGCGCACCAGCAGAAACGCTGCCATAAACAGGTATATCATTGTGTTAGCCATTGGCGGCCATACCATGACTCCGATCGCTATGATCTCGCCCACGATCAATCCTCCGATTATGGACCCGCCCAAGCTCCCCATTCCTCCGATCACCACAACGACGAAGCAGTCGATGAGAAAATCCATTCCCATCAGTGGGCGAACATTCTGTATGGGAGCAGCGAGAACCCCTGCCAGTCCTGCCAAACCCGTTCCCAGGCCCACAACAAAGGTGATGATCTTCGAGATATTGATTCCGAGCGCGTCAACCATTCGCGGATTGTCCGTCCCGGCTCGAATAATGCTCCCCAGCCTCGTCTTGGTGAGAAATAGCCACACTCCGACAGCAGCAACAGCAGTGACGAGGATCAGGAAAAGACGGTACGTGGGGTAGTACATGAACCCCAAGTTGACCGCACCGGTGAGGCCTTCCGGGGTCCCAAAAGGGACGCCCATGCTTCCGAAAATGATCCGGGCCAGATCCTGGAGCGCGAGCATCAAGCCAAACGTGAACAGCATGATGTACAATGGTGGAACGTCGTACAACCTCCTGAAAAACAGCGCCTCGCACACCGCGCCAAAAAGAGCCATAAGTAGCGGAACGCATACCAAAGCTACCCAGAAATTAGGAACCAGATGCGCGGTAATCGTGTACGCTGCATAGGCACCTAACATGAAAAAAGCCCCGTGCGCAAAGTTGATGATGCCGAGCATGCCAAAAATGATCGACAAACCGAGTGCAAGGAGGACGTACAAGGACCCGAGAATCAGGCCGTTGAACAATTGCATGAGAAGCAGTTGGGTGGTCATAAGAACTTCCGCGCTTATGCAGGGAGCTGCACTAGGATCGACCTGCCCAGCTCCCCCTTTGAGATTCCGGCGGTGGCTATTCCATCTTGCAGCCGGTGTCTTTCGGATCCTGATAAGCCTTGTCCGGTGGTATGGTTCCCACTATGGTGAACACGTCCCAATCATCTTTGTCCTTCGGCTTCTTGGCCTTCAAGATGTATGCGTTCCCTACCTGCATATGGTCTTCTGCCCGGATTTTGCCGGGATTGGCGAGGAGATCCTTGAACTCATGCCCTTCCAGAGCTTTTACCACAGCTAACGAGTCCTTGGATTTGGCTCGCTCCACTGCCTTCAGGTACTGAGTTACTGCGCTGTATGTGGCTGCATTCATCCAGTTCGGTGGTTGTCCGAACTGTTTCTGCCACTTCTCCACGAATTCCTTGGATCCCGGGTTCTCACTCTTCCAATACCAGGCGCCGGTTACGTAGTCGCCTTCAAACACGTCCCCCGCTGCCTTGATGTTTTCGATAAAGAGCAACGCATGGACGATCTGGGTCTTATTCTTGAGTCCGAATTCCATCGCCTGTTTTGTGGCATTCACCGCATCCTTGCCCGCGTTGAGCAGAACCAGAACCTCCGGGTTGGTCCCCATTGCCTTGAGTATGTACGGGCTGAAATCGGACGTGCCCAAAGCCACCATCTCATTTCCGAGGAGGGTTCCCCCCTTCTCCTTGAGCGCATCGGAGAAGTGGTGCAAGAGATCGTGCCCCCATGCATAATCCGCGGTGATGGTGTACCATTTCTTGCCAAGATTATCGGCAGCCCACAAGCCCACGGCAGTTGCTAACATGTAATCGTTATATGCCCATTTGAAGGTGTAGCGGTTACACTCGGGGCCGGCCAGCCTTGTGGTCCCAGAACCGATGGCGATAAACACCTTCTTGTGCAACTTTGCTTGATTGGCCACTGCGAGTCCTGCAGCACTGTTCGGGCAGTCGAAGATTACATCTGCCTGCTCCTTTTCGTAGAGCTCCTTCGCCTTCTGATTGGCCACATCGGGTTTGCACATGTGATCCCGATAAACGAGCTCGATGTTTTCTCCCAGGATCTTGCCGCCGAAGTCTTCAATCGCCATCTTTGCCGCGTCCACGTTCCGCGCTGTTATGCCAGCGTATGGTCCCGACATGTCAGTTAGCACCGAGACCTTTACCGGTTCTGCTGCCGCAGAAAAACAATGGCAAAGGAGCAGTACGGACAAAGCCACGATCAAACCAAAGGTTTTCTTCATTCCATTCCTCCTCGCTGGTTTGCGGCAGCCTCTCTCCCGGAGCGACTCCCGCCTTTGTCTAGACCCCCAAGTATCGGGATTTCACCTCGTCGTCCGCCTCGAGCTCCTCATTGCTTCCCGAGTAGGCGATCCGACCGTTGTAGATCACGAAATGGTAGTCGGCCACTCGTACTGCGAACCGTGTATTTTGCTCAACCAGGAGGATGGTCATGTCCTCCTTTTTCAGTTGTTCCACTATGTGGCCTATTTCTCGCACCAGCAGTGGAGCAAGACCTTCGGTAGGCTCGTCCAGGAGAATGAGCCTCACGTTCATGGTCAATATGCGGGCTATGGCGAGCATTTGCTGTTCGCCTCCCGACAGCTTCGATCCCCCGTGATGGCTTCTTAGCTTGAGTACGGGAAAATGATGGTAGATCTTGTCGATGTCCCATAACCCTTTCCGCCCCTTGGAAAGGGGTAGCGTCAAATTCTCGTACACGGATAAGCTGGGAAAGATGGCGCGCTCTTCGGGCACGTACCCGACCCCCAGATTGGCTATCTGGTGAGGTCTCAGTTTCGTGATGTTCGCGTTCCCCAACCTTACGATCCCTCGGGCCGCGGGGAGCAGACCCATAATGGTTCGAAGCATGGTGGTCTTGCCCGCTCCGTTCCTTCCCAGAAGCGTGGCTACTCGTCCTATGCCTAACGAAAAGCTCATTCCCTTGAGTATGTGACTATCGCCGTAATAGGCATGCACATCGTCAACGGACAGCACGTCAATATCCTCCCAAATAGGCTTCCTGAACATCCTCGTTCGCCTGTATTTCCGCCGGAGATCCCGCGGCGAGCAACAACCCCTGGTACAGCACTGCGATTCGATCTGAAATTGCGAGCACCACGTCCACATTGTGCTCTATGAGAACTACGGGAATCTCAGTCGATATCTTTTTGACGAGCCGCAATATGTTCTCCGTATCTTCTCCACTCATTCCTGATGTTGGTTCATCCAATAGGAGAATCCGGGGATCGGTCGCTAGGGAGATCCCGATGTCCAGACACCGCTGCAGACCGTAGGGCAGGTTCTTCGCTGGCGCATCCGCCCATTTCTCGAGGCCGACGCCCTGGAGGATTCGCTTCGCTGATGCCGCGATTCCGGGTAGTCGATTGCTGGAAACGAGAAAGTTGTAGCGCGCGCTCACGCGGGATTGAGCCGCGACACGGATGTTTTCGTACACGGACAGCGCAGGGAATATGCTTGTTATCTGAAACGATCTCCCGATCCCCAATTGGGAGACCTCGTAAGGAGCGAGCCCGGTTATGTCGCTTCCCCGATAGAAGATCTTTCCCTCGTCAGGAGTCAGGAAGCCACTCAGCAAGTTGAAAAAGGTAGTCTTTCCGGCCCCATTCGGTCCTATGATGGAGTGCACCCCTTCGCCGATCCGCAAGCTGACGTTGCTCACAGCGGTAAGCGAACCGAAATGCTTCGTAAGATTAACAACTTCCAGGACTGTATCTGGAGAGGGATGCGTCATTGGTATTCCATGCTGATATTAGATCTCCGACAATCGCCGCAAATACTATCGGGAGAGCAAGTCTCGCAGATGCCGTTCTGTCACGGAGCCTTGGCCCCACACGAAGGCGCTCTTTCAGTAAAACCAAGCCGGGCATACGAGAGCACGCTCCGGTCCAGGCCGGTCTGAGAAATCACGTTCTGGCTGCAAGACCTTGAAAATAAACCAGCGATTCGGGATTCATCATCGAGTCCGTGTTTACGGCCTTTTCCACCGGAACGCCTGACAAAATCTTCTTCACCGGTACTTCGAGCTTCTTTCCATTCAAGGTTCGCGGAATGGACCGAACTTCATGGATCTCATCCGGGACATGCCTCGGAGACAGCGATTTGCGGATGGCAACCTTGATCTTGTCTTTGAGTGCTTCGTCAAGCTGAAGAGACTCTTTGAGCACCACAAAGAGGGGCATGTTGTACCGCCCCGAAGAATCCTCATATCCCACAATAAGGCTATCAACTACCTCCGGCAGTTCCTCCACGACACCGTAGATCTCGCTGCTGCCCATTCGCACGCCCATGCGTTTCAAGGTGGAATCGGACCGTCCGGTGATCACGGCTGATCCGTACGAGGTAACCTTCACCCAGTCTCCGTGACGCCATACGCCCGGAAACATCTCGAAATAGCTTTCTCTGTACCGCCTGTCGTCCTGGTCATTCCACAGATACAGGGGCATGGAGGGCATGGGCTCCGTTATGACGAGCTCGCCCACCTCGTCTCGCACGGGATTTCCCGACTCGTCGTACGCTTCGGCCTTTACGCCGAGGCACCGGCACTGGAGCTCGCCAGCCCTTACCGGCAGCAAGGAACACGACCCGAGAAAGGCGGAGCACGGGTCGGTTCCCCCGCTGACCGATGCAAGCAACAGATCGCTTTTCACACCGTCGTACACCCATTTGAATCCCGCTGGAGAGAGGGGAGAGCCCGTGGAGCCGACGGTACGCAGAGCTGACAGATCGTGGGATACCCCGGGCTTCAGACCCTCAGCCATGCACGCGGTGATGTATGCCGCGCTGGTTCCAAAATTTGTCATACGGGCCTCTTCCGCGAGCTTCCAGAGTATGTCCATGTCCGGGAATCCGGGGCTGCCGTCGAAAAGCACTGGCGTGGCGCCCAGAAGAAGGCTCCCCTGAAGGATATTCCACATCACCCAACCGGTGGTGCTGAACCAGAAGAACACGTCTCCAGGCTTTACGTCCACGTGCAATCCGATGAATTTCCAGAATTCGATCAAGATTCCGCCCTGGCTGTGAACCAGCGGCTTCGGCAATCCGGTAGTCCCCGAAGAATACACCACCCACATGGGATGATTGAACTCCACCTGGTCGAAAGTGAGACGTTCGTTTACAGTCAGCAACGAGTCCCATTTCACCAGATCGTGGAGGTCCGAGGAATCCTCACCCGGGTACAAGTACGGCACGAGCACCGTCCGCTGCAACGTAGGAAGAGACTGCTGCAGCAGCGCGATTGTCGGTCTGCAATCGAATTTCTTCCCGCCGTACTGGTACCCGTCGACAGCGAAGAGCACCTTCGGCTCAATTTGACGGAACCGGTCAGTGATACTGCGATGACCGAAATCCGGAGAGCAACTAGACCAGACAGCCCCTATGGCTGCACACGCCAGAAAAGCAACTACGGTTTCCGGAATGTTCGGCATGTATGCAACTACCCGGTCCCCTGCGACCACCCCCATGTCCCGCAGTGCGGTAGATACGGATGCGACCCTTTGGGACAACTCGTCCCATGACATGTCGGTCAAGGGACGAATCTCCGACTGGTATTTCAGTGCAGGGGTCTTGAGGGATGCCCATCTGAACACGTGCTCGGCATAGTTTAACCTTGCTCCCGAAAACCACCTCACGCCAGGCATGTCACGGTGATTCAGGACCTTCTCATACGGGCGAGAAGCTTTGACCTGGTAGAAGCTCCAAAGCGAGGCCCAAAATTCCTCAATATCGGTGACCGACCAGTGCCATAGCTCTTGATAGTCTCTGAAATTACGGCCTTTTTCTTTTCGCAGCCACTCCAGGTACTTGGTCACGTTCGCCTGGCGCTTCCATTCCTCGGACGGTTCCCACAGCAGCGTTCCTTCTGTCACCGCGTTGTTGGCCATACCTGCACCTCTTCATCTAGATCCGACCTCAACAAGCCTCCGATGGGATTGAGATCCTACAAACCATTTCTAGAAGTTTACCTTGTCCTTACCCTTCAGTCCGAGCATTTGCCTTGTCTCGTCCGGGGTAGCTGGCTCGTACCCGAGCTCTCTGGCGATCCTCACCATCTTCTCCACGAGCTCGGCATTGGACTTGGCCATGACGCCTTTTTCGAGCCACAGGTTGTCCTCCAGGCCGACCCTGGCTCCGCCGCCGAGGAGCACAGAAACGGTGCACATTGCTATCTCGTTTCGTCCCGCTGCTATGGTGGAGAAAATAAGGTCTTTTCCGAACAGGTCGGACGCTGTTCGATGCATGTGCGAGAGGTGGGGGATAGTGGCCGCGATTCCACCGAGGATTCCCATCACGAACTGAACGTACACCGGGGTTTTCAGTTGGCCTATGGAGTAGTAATAGTGTGCATTGTGGAGATGCCCCACATCGTATGCCTCGAGCTCCGGCTTCGTGCCGGCCTCCTCGAACACAGTGAATATCCGTTCCAGGTCTCGGAAGGTATTCCGGAAAATGAACTCTTTGGTGAATTCCAAGTACTGCGGCTCCCAAGGATATTTCCACTCCTTGTATCTTCCTATGGTATGGAAAAGACCAAAGTTCATGGATCCAAGGTTGAGCGACGCCAACTCGGGTTTGAAACGGGGTATCGCAGCGATCCTCTCGTCTACCGTCATGTTCATCCCGCCGCCGGTAGTGATACAGACCACGCCGTCGGACTTGGCGTTAATCTGGGAAACTATCTCGCCCATGATGTCCAGATTGGAAGTCGGAATCCCCGTCTCCGGATCTCTTCCATGCACGTGAACCGTGGAGGCTCCTGCAGAAATGGCATCAATAGCCTGTTGCGCTACATCTTTGGGTTTGATGGGCAGATATGGGGCCATGGTAGGCGTATGAATTGCGCCCGTGACGGCACAATTGAGTATGAACTTGGGCATCAGTTTTCCTCCTATGGAAAATAAGCGCCAAAATTTTCGGGCGCTTGCACTTCATCACCCTGCTTCCTCAGGAAGCAACTTTCCCCAGCGGACCAGTTGCTCGAGCGGAAGCCCTGTGCATGAGTTATCTAAGGCGTGTCCAGGTGAGAGAGATCGGTGCTCTCATTTTTGCCCTTGGCTGGGGGCGAAGTGCCTTATGTCAAGGATATGCCCCAGTTTCTCTTCTTCCCAGACTGCCTTCACTTTCATACCATTTCGCACCGCGGCCTTTACGGTCTCCAGGTTGTCCAAGGGAACGCCTCCGATGAGGTGGAGAAAGTTTGTGTCAGTTCCCTCCAGGCGGATGAGCCCGCTGATGTACGGCGGCTCGATAGGCATGCCGAAGTACCGGTAGTGGACCAGGACCCAGGCCTCGATAGTCCCTTCCTGCGAGACCTCGACCCAGTCGTCAGTATCGACGAAGCAACGCGGGCAAAATGTGCGGGCTGGTACGAGTACGCGACGACATTTGCTACACCTCGACCCGTAAATTTTCTCTTCTTTCAAGCCCTCGAAAAAACGTGTCCATGTTGCTCCGCATGCCAGCCGGTACGGCAGGCGCACTTCAGTCTCAATCGTTCGGTATTCTTTCGGAATGGTCATAATCTACTCCTGTAAGCCGAACCTGTCCAGTCGCAGGACGGGAGGCCGGAGAGAGGACAGCATGATTGTCCATAGCGGCATTTCCGTATCACAGCTCCGAGCCGAGGATAATAATGCCGTTGAACTGGTCTATACCACCCATGGCATGAGCCAGGGCCAGCTTGGCGCCCCCGACTTGATGGTCCCCTGCCTTTCCCGTGACCTGCATGGCAGCCTCTGCCGTGCGAATGAGTCCCGTAGCCCCTATGGGGTTGGTGCAGAGCACTCCACCCGAGGGAGAGCAGGGCAGGGTCCCCGTACGATCAAAGAACCCCTTGAGTACGAGGTCGGGCGCTTGGCCGAACTCACAGAAACCGAAGCACTCGTAGAAGAGCATTTCTTGGTAGGTGAAGGGATTGTAGACCTCAGCGACGTCCAATTCCTCTGCTGGGTTGGTAATACCCGCCATTTCATAAGCCTCTCGCGCGGCTTCCACTGCTGAGGGCCAGATGGCCTTGTCGCTGTCACCGAAAAACTGCTCCTCCCCGCGGTAGCCCACGCCCTTCACCCAGGCGGGCTTTGCTCCCAACCTGTTCACCCACTCCTCCGATGCGAATAAGACTGCGCACGCGCCGTCGGTATTAGGGCACACGTCATACAGTCTTATGGGATACGTGATGATAGGCGCGTTGTTCACGTCCTCGGGGGAAAGGCGGAGCTTGATGTGTGCATAGGGATTGTCGAACGCTGAATCGTGGTGATGAACACTGATGTGGGTTGCAGCCTCGCGAATTTTCTCCTCGGGAATATTGAATCGTACGGACCATTGCTGGCTCTGCATGGAGAAGACGCCTGGAGCTCCAGCAATGAAATACCTCTGATAGAAGGGCTCCAATACGGTGGTCATCGTAGCCTGACTGTCGCCTTCGTTCATCTTCTCGTGTCCAACGGCAAGAACCAGATCAGCCTGCCCCGAAGCAACCCAGTAGTACGCGGTGTGAGCGATGGACACGCCGACGGATCCGCACGTTTCGGTCTTCAATATGGGCTTTCCGACAGCGTGCATTGCGTCCGCCATGTAGAAGTGAGTCATGGCAATGCCCTCCATCATCGAGGGCATGGTTCCACACACCACTGCGTCTACATCATCGGGACTGACACCGGTGTCGCGGTACACCGCCATGACTGCCTCGCGCACCAGGTCGGGATAAGAGATTTCCATCCTTTTGCCGTGCCTCGTCTGGCCTGTACCAATAATCGCGACCGGTCGTTGGCTCATAGCATCACCCCCTCATACCCCAACTACGGCTACTGCATGGCATTGGCCTGCCAGGCCGTGACAGCCGTGTGCCAGGGCGGTTTTTACTTCGCGATCCACCTGGTGTTCACCAGCCTCGCCGCGGATCTGCAAAACGCACTCCACTACCCGCGCCAACCCCCGGCTTACGTAGGGATTGGTGGCAAGCGTCCCGCCCGAGGCGTTCACCGGCAGATCCCCATTGGTGGCAGTGATTCCGCTGTCGAAGAGCCTTGCGCCCATGCCCCGGTCGCAGAACCCCAGGTCCTCCAGCCAGAGCAGTTCCTGGAACCCGTAGGGCTCGGTCAGCTCAACCAGATCGATTTCCTTTCGAGGATCCGTGACTCCGGCCCGAGCATAAGCCTGTCGTGCTGCAGTAGAGAGTTGTCCGTTAAGCAGATCTCGATCGCCAAGATTGAACGTATCCAGCGAACAGCCGTATCCCTTAATCCACACGGGCTTAGCAGTCATCTGCTTTGCCTTTTCTTCGGAAGCCAACAGCACTGCCACGAACCCTTCACTCTTGGGGCCGCACATAAGGTCGGTCAATGGCTCTACCGTAAGGGGTGACGAGATTACCTCCTCCACGGTGAAGCTTCCCTTCCGATGAGCATGCGGGTTGCGCAAAGCGTTTCGCAAATTCTGGACCGAGACCATGGCGCACTCTTCCGGGGTAATTCCGTACGCGTCCATGTAGAGCCGCATCTGAAGGGCAGCCGCGACAGTTTCGTTCAGCCCGAGGGGACGTTGATAGAAAGGATCTGCAATGAACTGAGTGATAGAGTCGTTGGCAGGGTTTTCCGAACCCTTACAGAGGCCAATGGCAAGCACGGTGTCGAAGTGCCCTGTCATGATCTTCATCGCTGCATAATAAAGGGCGAAAAGGGATTCCCCGTCCTGGCGGGTTCCTGCCTTGAGGAACGAGCCCACGGCCTCCCAATAGTAGGCGTTGGCGCAGGAGATGCCTCCGTGGAATACGTCCGACGAGGCCGAAACAATGGTGCCGAGCTCGTGTCGGGATAGCCCCGCCTTGTCCAGGATCTCTTTAGTCACCCGGAAAGCCTGGTCGTAGAAGTTATCCTTGGAATCCGGCCCGGCTAACTGAGCCACCTCAACGATTGCTACCTTGGTTCCCATGTTGTCTCCTTTGTCGGCCTTAGAGGCCTTACAGGTCAGCGAACACGAATGTGCTCGCGGCCGGGACAGTAGGGTGAAGCGCTCGCGGCCAAGGAGTCGGCCTGTCGACGGTGTCGCGGGATGGTTCGAGCGACTCCCCATCGCGTGCGCGAGAGTGCACGCAACTCTGGAAGGGGACATTTCTGAACGAACGTTCAGATTTTTTACCGCTCAGGTATCAATTTTGTCAAACTTATGTTGAGCTCCTCGGTCAAACAATTCCCGTCATCCGGTTTCCGGCAGGCGAAGAGCCAGGCCGCGGCCGGCAGCATGATTCTCGGACAGCTCGCTGTTGAAGGGCTGTGTGGTTCCATCTCTGCCAGTCAGTCGAGCTATTCTCCGTGTGAACGCGTGCGCGTGAGGTGCGACGGAAGGAATGCGAGCCGGAAAGCTCGGTTCATGATACGTATAGGATATATTATACGCCCATTTATAATAGATACTCCTATTCCTTTAGTCTGTCCTCGATGGCTGCCCAGAAATCTTTCACCGCGTCCAGCCATCCGGTGAGCCACTGTATCGCGAATTCATTGAGCTGGTCTTCGTCCGATTCCGGATTCGTCAGGTCGTCCGCTTCCAGCGCATCAATGAAGTAATGCCCCAGGATGTCGTCGTGGAGCGGGATCGTGGGGTCGTAAACTCCGTCGCGATCCGTGGGGACGAACCGGCGGGCATATTCCAGGTCTGGGTACGATGCTGCCTTGGCCCAACGGAGGCCGGCCTCTCTCCCCTTGACGAGATAGTCGCCCTGCAGCCGGGCCTTCTCTCTTCTCAACCGTTGAATAATCTGCTCCATCTCTTCATCTCCTTCCAACCTTGCTTCAAACTCTTCCTGCTTCCTGATCCGTTCAGAGACCGCGTCCTGGAAAATGGCCGACAGGCTCCCCAGGAGATGGCGTCGCTCTTCGATCTTTTCGGCGAGATCGTTCGGCACTGAAAGGTTGAACTTCCTGACCATGGCGCCTCCTTGTGATCTGGGCGTATGATACAAATAGATACGCCCTAGACGAATTGTCAACCCAAAAAATGAGGGGCGCCCGAAATCCATCAATTTCCTCTCTCCGGCTGAAATCGATCTGCGGGGAGCTCGTAGGTCCTTCGCCTTTACTTTCGAGCGAATAGATGATTCCACAGGCGCGGGTAGGTCTTGGGGAAACAGGTTTCAAACGCCCTCGCCCGAATTCGGTGCTCGCCGCGATTCCCAACGCGTGCCACCGCAATCGGATCAACCACGTTGCCGTGAACAGGGCACCGTCGTTGCGAAATCGGTTACTAAGTAGGCAATTTCATAATTACGGTCACCTATTCTGCCATGACTCCGTCAGGGATTCGCGCACCGTAGGGGCACCCCTTGTGGGTGCCCTGGGCGGGCACAAGGCCCGCCCCTACAGTGCGAACGATGCGCTCACCACGTACACCGCGGTGCACATACGGTACCGTATTTGTGCCACCGGCCACTAAGGAGTACAAGAGAGCGTAACGCCCATGTGGGCGTGCATCGTTGGTTATCGTGGAGACTTTCTCTCGGCCCGCCTTTTTATGGGAAGCTCCCGCAGATCCTCAGCCATAATCAACTCCAGTCGAGAAAGGATACGCCGGTACAAACTTTCCCTTATCCCCAGGTGTCGAATGGAGTACGGAGGTGGCGCCATGAAAACTTTTCGCTTTGTCACGACGACACATCATGACGTGCATGCCGAAAGCGTTGAGGAAGCCATCAAGGCCTTCAAAGAAATGAAGGAGAAAGGAATTCTGTCGGAGCTAGACAAGGTCAACAGGATCGAAGTCCAGGACGAGAGCGGCAACTACATTCCTGTGGATCGGCCGTTGCGAGCCGGGGATTTGGATGCTCCGAAGCAGGAGTGGATGCACTGAGTGAGGGGTTCGACAATCCTCTCGTGCTGCGGCTTGCGCTTCTTTGAAGAGGTTTCGCGGCAGGGGCGGGAGCCAGAAAATGTCCCAAAACTCGGGACACACCAAAAATCGTAGCACTATTGAGCGTCGATGCGTGGAAAGGCACCCTCACGCCAACCCTCTCCCAGAGGGCGCGGGAGCCGGAAGAATCCCCTCTCCCCCGCTTTGGGGGAGAGGGGCAGGCTGAGGGGGTGTACCACGATTGTCACGGAGTACGGGCTTTTGAGTCACTTTCGCCGCCAAGCCCACCCCTGCCGCTGCACCATCACTCGAAGCAATCGGCCGTGTCTCCAGAAAACTGCCTTTATGATGCCGCAGGCAAGAAGAAACTATCTGCCGGCAGGCTGGTGCGTTCCGGGGAGAGGTTACGGTTTTATCTTGTCTGCCATGGCCTGAAGAGTCTTGGCCAGGAACGATCTGGCCTCGTGGGAAGATTTTGTTGCACTTTCCTCGAGGAATCGGGCCATTTCCTTGATCTTGCCACCGGCCTCTTCGGTCAGGGGCCCCAAAGCCTTTTCCAATGCTTCCCTTCTTTTCTGAGCTTGTTCCAACGTCTCATTGAAGATCGATTTCAGTGCTTCCGTGACGTCGAACTTGTCCCGCGCCGGTTTCCAGTCGGAAATGGGCCCAAATTTCCGCTTGAGGAGCTCCGATCTGAATTTGTCATCTTTCATTGTCTCGCCCTCCTGGTGATTAGGACCAGCTCTGGTCTCAATAGTTTCCGGCACATGCTTGCCGGTAGCAGGAAATGATTTCCATCTCGTTGCCGTGATTGCCTGCCGGTCGGTGTTAAAAGGATCCCCGTGGCAGGAAATCCTTACAGTACACACAATCAATTGGGCTGAGTTGACCCAATTGTCAATCCTGCGCGGATCCGATCGTGCAGGCTTGGTCCCTCGACATATCGCGAGAGCCGGCGCTGATGACAGGTGTCTGCAAGGGGAGTGCTCTGATCGGGACGGACGAGTCACATCTTGTGCAGGGTTTTTTTCCCAGGTCGGCGAGCCAATTCCTTGACAGAGTGGTTGAGGGGTGGCAGGGTGACCGAGGTCGGCCCGCCTTCGCCGATGAGTGCCGGGTGCTGAACGGCAAAGAGGGCACCAATCTCAGCTTGGTGCGAACATCACATGTTTATCAAAGACCTATTTGACGAAATGATACGGAGAATGGAATGGGCCAGGGACCGCAAGCTCATGCCCGAAGTGTCCCTCGGACCTCTCGGATACACGGTGTCAATTCCAGTAGACAAATCTCTCAAATACGTCGTGAAGATCAACGGAATTGAAGATAGAGGCGTTTTGGTGACGTCATTCTTTCCAGACGGGGAGCCGCATCACTGCATTGGCATATCGGGGATTAATCCGCGAGAGGCTGCTGCACTGGTCGATGCCGCTGCTTTAATTGCCTATGGGAAGCTCCTGATTTCCGGAACAGAAGCGCAATCGTAGTAAGCCGTAATCGGTGCGCACAGACGTGGAGCTCCATTTCACACGTGCATGCAATTACTGGGTGCGTGTCGCAGAAAGTAGATAACCCTCTTCATCGTCTCTGATCAGTTCCACACGGAAACCTGCCGCTTCAAAAATCCGTTTCATTTCAGGTTCGGGAGGGATCAGATCGTTCAGTACGGACGCGTGCGCCTTGCGGTGCATGTCGTTGATTTCCGCTGCATTCATGAAGTGAAAGACGATGAAGGTGCCTCCTACCTTGAGCGCGGATGCCAGGTGTGCCACGGCTGCGGGCTTGTTGTCAAAATGGGGGAACACGTTATGGCACACCACCACATCATAGCTCTGCATATCGAAGGAGCATCCCTCGATTGCTTCACATTCAACGCTAACATTAGGACACGTGCCGACGCGCTGCCGGGCTGCCTCGACCATTTTCGGGCTGATGTCCAAGGCATGGACGAACCCCTCAGGCCCCACCACGTCAGCTAGGATAGCGGTGAGGCGGCCGGTGCCGCAGCCGGGCTCGATCACGCGCATACCTTCTCGAATTCGGGCCTGCCTCAGCATTCGATCAATCTTTGCCCTCTCCACAGGACCGAATTCTGAGGCAGCCCAAGGCTCTGCAACTTGAGAATCAAAGAAATCCGCCTTCGTCTCGTTCATCCCTCTCCTCTCTTGAGGATACCGTACGTTCGTGAACAGGGCTGCGAACAGTCCGCGTCAGAAATCCACTTTCAGGGTTATCTCGCCTCCAATCACCGGATCGATGTCTCGGTCTGGCCTGGTGCCGAACGGATAGAACGGCGTTGCGTCCGTTTGATTGTCCCATCCGGGGACACTTCTGTCTATGCATGCGTAGTTGAACCACTTCCCCGGCTTCCAATAGGACAATATCCCGCCGAGAGTATAGCGATCGAGGAGCTTCCAGTTGAAGCCGGTTGTGATTTCCCAGCCAAGGGCAGTGTCGGGTATATTGGGTGCTCCGGCATGTTGCCGATACGTCAGTATAGGGGTCCACACAATGCTGTCAACTATGGCGGTGCCTGCCTGATTGAGCGATCTGGTTACTGTAGCTGTTTGATTAGGCCTCAGGTATCCCCAAGGATAGCCGTGTGAGCTTCGCTCAGCCCATAGAAAGCTTCCAAACACCTGCAGGTTGGCAGCGACCGCGTAATCGACTCGGGACGCGAGGACCCACGCTGCGTTGATATATCCATACTGATTGATATTGAAAGCGTTCACTCCGGAACCGTACGCGTAGCCCAGGAGATAGCTATAAGGTTTGAACACGTCGTAAGCCCCCTGGCCAGGACCATTGGTATACGGCTGCTTGTTGATTAGGGCTCCGGCCCGTCTGTCTGGACCAGGCATGAACGCGTAGAGGAATCTGATTGTGCTTGGGCCAGCGAGAAGACCAGTCTCGACCATGTACCGCCACGATTCCCTGTACCGGGGTCCGGGAAGTGCAGCAGAAAGGGTGTTAATTGTCTCAAGATAATAGGCCAACTCCGTGTTGAAAAAGAATCTTCCGTCGAAGTACTTCAGATAAAATACCCCCATATTCAGGACAACGTCATAGGGATTGAACGCGGGGCGAGTTCCGGGCAAGACGCCACCCGCAACTGTTGAGGTAATACCTTGCGATTCGCTCCCCGCGTGCCAGCGCATGGGTGCCCAGTTAACGCCTGCATCGATGGGGCCGTTCTGGTACGTCACGAAAAAGCGCATACTCAAGCGACGCAGGTTATTCTTGTCGAGGATGTTAAAGAAATTGTATTTGGTATTCAATTCCGTGTCCGACTGAAGGAGCCATTGGGGCCGGACCATCCAACTTATTCGTAATGGTCCGTAGGGGACTATCCATCCCACTCCATCGGTGGTATTGTTGCTTGCGCCGTTGAATTGAAGGCCTGTGCCAAACATCTCCGGTCTCTTACCGACCACAAACTGACCCCACGGAGTCTGTGCCACTACCCACCACTGGGTCCACTGGCCGTCCGAGGCGGCTATGTTGGTTCCTGGTCGAGTGTTAGTAAGGTAGTCGGAATTATTCGGGTTTCCATATTCTCCCAGCCTATACTTACCTCTGAACCGTATGGCTTGGTTTATTCGAAATTCTGGAAAGAGCTCGAGACTTTGGCCGTGCTTTACGGCATCTGACCCGGCAGCGAAATCATTACCCTGTCGTCCGATCTGTCGACCAACCCAGCCGTTGAGCCGGGCATAATCGCCAGGCGCCAAGCCTCCGACCCCCACGCTTCTGTCTACGTTGAACGGTCCGAAGAATCCTCTATCGCCTTGTTGCATGTAGTACTCGTAGTCGGAGTTGAAGGAACCTTCCAGGGCGAATTCCCACGCGTGCCCGTGGGAGCTCAGGAAGGCCAAAATGATAAGACAGGCCAACACGGCCACGTTAGTACGCCAACGCATCCTGGTACCTCCAGTGGGTCCGGGGTGCTGTCCTCGCACGGAACTGGAGTCAAACGGACCCCCAGAATCGCCGCGAGGACAGACCGCTCGGAGCACGCAATAATAAATCATGGCATGAGATGCTATGATGCTACATTACGTGCCACCAGATGATTGTCAAGTTCTTTTTCGTACTATCGGACCGATGGATCTTCGGCGTTGGTGAAAGAAAAGATGTCAAAAGTACTGAATTTGGAGTTACTTTTCCCTAAAGGACCCCATCTCGTCAGCGACCCGCCGCACAGGACCAGAAGAGAGAACAGCGAGCCCCCTCACTCAACGGGGAAAACCAAGGTCTTGCCCAGGGGGCCGAATTGCTTTTCCATCTCGTGATAGACGGGTTTTCCTAAGAGCCCGGCGTAGATCTGTTCAGACTTTGCTTTGAGATCTACGTCGGCGAACCTCTTCGGAAAGAGTATCTTCCCTACGGCATACGAATCTGCCAGAGCGGTGCAAATATTCGTCACGTAAGCGATAAACGGGTAAACCAGATAGACTCTTCCGTTGCGGAAAGCCTTCAAGGACCGGTAGAATTCCGCACGCTTGACGATATCCTGTTCCACGACGCTCATGCCCCCTGCATCAAGAAAGATGACATCCGGGTCCCATCGAAGAATCTTCTCCTTGTCCACAAAGATGTGACCCTCTTGAGCCACTTGCTTTGCGAGGTTTCTGGCCCCAACCCATTCCATGGGCGCGTAACTCGCGTCCGTGCTCTCAATTCCTTGGAGTCCTTTGTAGAGAACCGCGCCGGCATAGGCTGCGGGCTTGGCTCCTTCTTCAATATCCTGTGTTCTTGCCTTTAAGTCCTTTCTGAAACCCTCAATGAGGCGCACTACTTCGTTTGCTCTTTGTTCTGCCTTCAGAATTCGACCGGCGAGACGAATGGAATCGTAAACCGTCTCATCGAAGGTGGCGAATTTCCCATGGGTGAGGATGACAACGGGAATGCCGACCTTGTTTTGGAGGGCGTCTGCTCGTGCCGCCTCCATGTAAGAGATGAAGATCACCTGGGGCTTGACTTCGAGCACCTTTTCCAAGTCCGGTTCCTTGTTGATGTGGCCAGGACCCCCAGGGGAGACGGTCGGCAAGGGAAGCAGGTGGGGATTAGCAAGCATGTACGGTCTTGTAGCGGTCCTTTTCCGTTCAAAGTCTTCGATGCCGACGACTTTTTCCGACTTCTGCAGATAGCAGATTTGTCTCAGTGTCCCGGAACTGAGGCAGATTATTCTCTCGGGATCGAGCGGGACTTCCACCGTGCGCCCCCCCATGTCGGTGACGATGATTGTCGCTGCGGAAGAAACGGACGCTGTTAATGCCAGAAAACAGGCGATGAGAGAGAAACAAATCGGCCACGTATGACAACTCTTCACTTCGATCCTCCTTCATGAGCTTCACATGTCGAGCAATGAACCGGCATGAGCCAGCGGAAAGCTCTCGATGCACCAATCATCGGGTCTCGGAATCTAACATCGGTGGCACATTATCATAGAACGTACCAAACTGCCAGGGTCTCCTAGGACCCAAGAAGAGACTCAGGACCAGGCGTCAGATGCAGCTGCGCTGGAGTTGTGGCGAAGCGAAAGTGCGAAGACTTCTCAGTTGGTAGGTCACAAGAAGCTCATGGTGTGCGCAAGATCGTGTGCGCAGGGGAACAAGCGAGCCCCCATCCGCTCAACGGCGGAGTTTCTGAAGCAACGACCCGCGAGGAGGAGTGTCACCATCCGCACACCTCGTGCGGAGTATCTGGCTCACGGTTGTAAGCTGCTCCGTGTAGCTTGCCAGGTCCGCTTCTTCCTGGGGAGTCAGGCCGGACAGGAGGCTCTTTTCCTTGCGTTTGAGGGCACGAGTCTTGACGAGGAGGGGAAAAAGCACCTTTCTCAATTCTCCACAGCTTTTTCCCGCGTATTTTGCCTCGTCCGCTTTTGAGGACTTTAATCCTTGGGCCATTGTTTCGGAATCATAACCGGTACAATCGGCAGCTTCCTGCCTGAAAACTTCAAGCTCCTCTTTCAGTTGCTTGATCTTATGATTCAAAGCGTCCGCGATGCGTCGATCCCCCCCATCATAGGTGGCCTGGAGAGCCTGCAAATACTCTTGCAGCCTTTTTTGTTTTTCGGCGAGCTCTTTCTTGATCTCGCCGCACCAGTTTTCCGGCCCCGCGGCATGTAAGTGATTCGTCAACGGCATGACCACTACGGAAAGGACGAAAACTAAGAATCGAAGCCGTTCCATCAGCAGCCCTCAATCAACGGTGAAGTATCTAGAATTCTTTTATCATTTAATGACCGGACTTGGAAGTCGTTCCCCTGTGGATTACCCCGAAATTCTGCATCCTTTTGCAGAGATCCGCATCTATAAGAGCAAATTGGCGCCAACCGGGCCAAGACACGAGCTGATAACAACCTATGATAGGAGAGCATACCATGGACGAAAATAGGGAACGCTACCAGGAATTCGGGGTTGAATCTTCCCATCCCGAAGACGACTTCGCTCGTTGGGTCGCGGAGAAGAGACGGAAACAGGGGCATGTGCCTCCCGTGGTTGACATCAAACCCGGGACGCTTCGGGAATTCATGTACCTGTGCAGTGGATCTCCAAGGCGATAGGGCGAGGAAGGGGCTTGTCACTCGGGGAGATGCAACCGCAGGGGGACCATCGCGGACGGTGCAAAGCCATGTTTTTCGTAAAAGCGAATGGCCCCGGAATTTGTCCGATCGGTGAGGAGGGTGATACGAGCGCATCCGGCCTCCTGAGCCGTCTCAATTGCCGCTCTAAGAAGCAACGACCCGCAGCCGCGGTTCCGGTGCTCGGGCCGGACGATCATATCCTCCAGAAGAGCGACTCGGCCTCCACACGCTGTGCTGATCGTGTAAAGGATGTTGACCATGCCGAGGACGGCGGCAGCATCTCGCGCCACCAGGATGCTCCCGATCTCAGGATCCTCGATGATGTGGCGCAATCCTGCGGCTTGTTTCTTCACGTCCGGACAGAAATCAGCCTCCTGCGTGAACAGGAGAGTCAGTAAGTCGCACAAATGCGGTACATCAACTAAGGTCGCGTTCGCTACGGTAACCATAGAGCATCCTTTCTACTGCGAGCGTACCGGTTCTCGCTACGGGAGTCGGGAGGGAAAGCGAAGAGCTTTCCCTCCCGCAAGAGCGCCACGGCAATGGGACGGGTTGCGTTGACGCTCAAGTCAAAATGCATTTCCGCAGCTCACTGCTTATACGGAATCCACTGCCTGGGATTTCCGTGAGAAGATCACATACATGCAGGGCATGAGAAACAACGCGACGGGCACAAGCATGATTAGGCCACCTATGGCTCCAACGGCCATTGGCTGCAGCATGTCCCCTCCCTCTTCAATGTTCAGGGCCAGAGGCGTGAGACCGAGAATGATGGGAATTGTCGTCATGAGACGCGGCCGCAGCCTGATTTTTGCCGCAGCAACCACCGCTTCAACCGCTGACCATCGATTCCTCGCACGTAGCTCTTCTGCGAAGGTCAAGAGTAATACGCCTTCATTCACGGTAGCGGCAACCACAATCAGCGCTCCGATCACTACGGTAGCCCCCAATGGCAATCCAGTGACATAAAGCCCGTATATCAAGCCGACTTGACAAACCGGGACGCATCCCAGGATCAGGAACGGCAGCTTCAGGCTGTTGAATTGCACAGCCAGGACTACGAATGCAAAAAAAAGGGCAAAAGCCAGGACCGTCAGTGTGGTCTGCTTCATTTCAGCCATCATCAACGCCTGTCCGCCGTACGTGAGCTCGTAGCCAACAGGTCGCTCCATTTGCTGGATGGCCTCCCTCAATTCAGCGAGAGCCTGTCCGACAGTCACCCCAGCAGCGTCGCCCCTGACGACTACGGCTTTGACTTGATCCTCGCGAACGATCTCCACAGGTCCCACCGCGGGGCGCACCTCCGCCAAATCCCGCACCCGCAAGTAGCCGCCCTGGGCGCACTGCAGGACGAGGTGCTCCACATCCTCCTTCGATTTGATGTCCCGTTCAGGTACCACCACACGCACATTGTAATACCGGTCGCCATCTCTGAAACGTGTCGCTACCGCCCCCTGAACAAGGGAACGGACCGTGTTGGCCACATCCTCGATTGAAACCCCAAGCTCCGCTGACCTTTCGCGGTCGACGTGGATCTGGTATTCCGGCTTTGTCATGTCCATTGAAACATAGACGTTCGTGAAATGGGCCAAGGTTGTCATGGCATTGGAGGTCTTTCGGGCAAGGTCGAAAAGCTCCTTGATGTCCTGTCCTTTGATCTTTACTTCGATGTCCGCGTCGCCGAGCTTTCGGATACCCTTGACAGGCAGAGGCATGACCATGGCCATGCCTCCGGGGATGCCGACTTTGGCCACTACCGGCCGCATCTTGGCCACGTACTGCTGCGTGCTCAGCGCGCGCTCATGGCGGGGAACCAACTGAATGTCGATTTCCCCTTCATTGGCAATTTGGTACGTGTACAGGCCCCAAACCTTGCCTCCCACGAGGGTGAAATACGACTCTATAAGCGGATCGTTGGCTATCAAGGACTCGATCTTGCGCAGAGCCTGGTCGGTCTCGTGTACCGATGCGCCAGTGGGAAGCCGCACCTTTATCATCACACGACCATCGTCCATGCGAGGGAGGAATTCGGTACCGACTCGTGGAATGACGAATGCCCCGCAGGCAAGCACGAGCACTGATGCCCCTGCAGCAATCCATCTTCCCCGCAACACTTTCTTGAGGATTTCGCCATACCGTTCGGTTACGCGGAAGAAAAATCGCTGGAACCGGGTGTCCTCGTCGTGATGCGACTTCTCGCCGAGAAGAATTGTGGTGAGCATTGGCGCAAGAGTGACAGCCGTAAGGAGGCTGATCGTGACCACGCCAGCAATGACGAGAATAAGCTCTCGGAAGAGCAGGCTCACCAATCCCGGAACCAGGAGAAATGGGACAAAAATGGCAATGAACGAGAGGGTCGCCGCGATGATGGCCGGCCCTACCTCGGCCGTGGCCTTCACAGCAGTCTTCGCTGAAGGGTCATTGGGGGACTCGTGCTTCAAGCGCGTGATGTTCTCGATCACCACAATGGAGTTGTCCAGCACCACTGCGATAGCAACGACAAGTCCTCCCAGAGAGAAGATGTTGAGCGAAAATCCTGCGATCTTCATAAGCCCGAAGTTGAGGACCATGGTGATCGGCAGTGCCAGAGCCATCACGAGGGCCTGACGCCAGCTACCCAAGAAGACGTATACGATGAAGATGACGAGGAAAGCCCCCTCCAGGGCAGCGTTTCTTACCCCCGCGAGCGCAGCCTCTATGTAATCGGCTTGGTTTTCCACCATGCCCAGTTGAATACCGGCCGGCAGCGCCGGCTGGAGCTCCTCGATCTTCTTGTTCACCGCCTTGGCCACTTCCACCGTGTTGGCATCGGCCTGCTTGAGCACACTGAGCTTCACGCATGGCTTGCCGTCGACACGGGTGATGACGCGAGCTTCCTCGTGCGAGTCCTCGACCCGAGCCACGTCCCCCACGTGAACCTTGCCTTCGTCTTTGCGAGCGAGAATCACCTGTCCGATCTGGTCAATGGAGCGGAATTCGCCAGTCGTCCGGGCGATGAACTCACGTGGGCCCGCGGTGACTCTCCCGCCGAACTGCTCCACGTTTTCGTCTTTCAGTCTCTTGATTACTCCGGCGAGAGTGAGCTGGTGTTTTTCCAGGGCGGTAGGGTCCAGGTGCACTCGGATTTCGCGTCTCAGACCTCCGACGATCTCAGTTCCGGCAACGCCTGGTGCCGACATAAGTCGATCCTGCAGCCAATCCTCAGTCCAGGTCCGCAGCTTGACGAGGTCCCATTGATCAGAGCTGACGGTCAACTGAACAACGGGAAGCTGCGAAGGGTCAGCCTTGATCACGATTGGGGGCTCTATGTCTTTCGGGAGGTTTCGAGCCGCGCGGGCCATTGCTGCGAGAGTATCCTGGTAACCAATGTTGACGTCCACTCCGTACTGGAAATTCACCAGCGCGGTGTACATTCCTTCAATGGCCGACGATTCCAGGTAATCAAGTCCTTCCACACTCGCTAGTTGGCGTTCAATGGGATCCGCAAGGTTCTTGTCTATCTCTTCCGGCGTGGCTCCAGGCCAATAGATGTGCACCCTTATGAGGGGGTACGTCACGTCCGGCAAGAAATTCACGGGGAGTTTCCACAGACCGAACGCTCCCAGAACGACGAGCGCAATGACGATCACGCTGGTGGCTATCCGGCGAGTGACCGCGGATTCTGTGATTCTCATGTGCCGGCCCCTCCCGCGCTCCCATTGCTCTTCGGATTGGGCTTTTCCGGACTCTGTTTCTGCTCGCCCCGCAGTCGAACCTCCACACCGGTTTTCAGTTTCTCGTTGCCAGCGATGACGAGGCTTTCCCCCTCATGCAGACCGGAGAGGATCTGCACTTTGCCTCCCGCTTCGATCCCGGTTTTCACCTGGCGTTGAACCGCCTTGCCTTCCTCAATCACGTATGCCACACGCTGGCCATTTGGAGTGACGAGGACCGCCTCGGACGGAACCACAACAGTGTCATTCGCGGACCTCATCTTCACGGTGAGCCTCGCGAACATCCCGGGTACGAGCTGCACATCATCCGAGACCATCACCTCCGCTGTGCGGGTTCGCATGCGTCTGTCCAATTCGGGATAGATCCGGGAAATCTTGCCATGAAAGACCTTTCCACCGTGCGCGTCAAACCTGACGGAAACCTCCATCTCAGGGAAGATGTCCTGGCTGTGAGCCTCGGGAACGGCCGTACGAATCACAAGGGAGCTTGGGTCGAACATTTCCACTAAGACGCTGCGGGCCGCGACGTAATTCCCGTCCGCAACCAAGACCTTGGATATTATCCCGTCCCACGGGGCTTCAATGTCATAGTCCTGCGAGCTCTCCTTCACTTTCTCGAGTTGCGCCATCGTGCGGGCTCGACGCGCCCTAGCCACATCCAACTGATCCTTGGGTATGGCTCCGCTCTGAACCAGCTTCTCTATTCTGCCGAGCTCCTCGGTTTCTGTTCTCAATTCTTGCTCAGCCGATCGGAGCAACGCTTCGGTCGCTGTCTTCCGACCAATTCTCAACAGCTTCTGTCCTCGCGTCGCAGTGTCTCCTTCTCTCACCTGCGAGTCATGGATCGGTCCCTCTGCAGGAGAAGCAAGACGCGCTACTCGGGTTGCTTCTACCGATCCTGTCAGTTCCAAGGTGCTAGAAATCTCGCCCTTCCGAACCGGCTCCGCCACTACAAGAGGCTTTGGCTTCTTAGGCGGAGCATTCTTGAGACCTTGATTGGGTGTCCCGAATGTGGCTATCACCCATGCGCCCAATCCCACTACGAGAATGCACCCGATTGCTATTGCTTTGGATTTCATGGTGTCTCTCTATCCTGAGAGCTCGGTTTACGGATGTCATCGTTTTTCGCCTGTAGCCAAGCCCAGTTGTGCCAGAGCAATGTTGTAATCTGCCAGGGCACGGTAGTAATTGGACTCAGCTTCGAGCATGGCGGACTGCGCGTCGAGGACGTCGGTGATAGTCCCTTTGCCGAGGTCATATTTTTCCTGCTCGATGCGGAAGCTCTCCTTGGACTGCTCTATAGACTTGCGAGTGGCCTGGACTCGCTGTCGAGCCGAAGAAACGTTCAGGAGCGCGGTCTCCACGTCCAGGCGAATTTGAAGCTCGAGCTTCCTCAACTGGGCCTGCCCCGAAGCAAGCTTTGCCTCCTGGTCGCGGATCTGTGACGAGATTCTTCCTCCGTCAAAGATCGGGTAGTCGAGCACCACTCCGAGGCTCCCAACAGGCAAGTTCGAATCCGGGTTGGGCCATGGGCCGCGGAGAGGCTTGATTTGCGCTTCATTCAATCGTTTCGTATATGCAACCCCATTATCGTCAATTCCTGCCGCGGCCCGCAAGCCGAAGGCTCCATCCACGGAAATCGTTGGCCACAAGGCGGCCCGTGTGCTTCTCAGCTTCATGGCCTGCGCATCGAGGGACGCTCTGGCGGCCCTGTAATCTCCTCGCTCTGCAAAAGCCATGGCCAATGCACCGTCGAGAGCGGGGGCGGTGTGCCCCAAAGCCAGCTCCCCCTGAATATCTACCGGGACTCCCCGGTCACTGATACCTATGAGAGCGGCCAGCAGCCGTTTCTGAATTTCCAGAACATTGGTCTCGCGAGCCAGCCTTTGGTCAAGGTCCGCAATGCGGACTTCGATACGGAGGACGTCGACTCTTGCAGCCTTGTCTGCTGCCATCATGTCGAGAACGCGACGTTTGTGCTTGGCAAGCACGTCCCGAGAGAAATTGAGAGACTCTATGAGACGGCGCTGACCCAAGATCGTGTAGAATGCGCTCGAAATATTGAAGATGAGCTCTTCCCACGTCCGTGCCAGACGATTCTCCGCGGCCAGAGCTGCCAGCTCGGCAGAGCTGATCTCGCTTCGAATGCGGCCGCCGGTGAACAGGGGCATGTTGAGCGTGAGGTCAACAGAGAGAATGCTTGACGAGAACATTCCGGGCTCGGCATTCAGCCTTGCAGCCTGGAGCCGTTGAGGCTGAACATAGTTCCGATAACTGTCTTTCGTGCTTATCTGGGGCCACCTCTGGGACGAGGCCACGTTCCTTTGGGCCCACAAGCTTTGCACGTCCCAGGTGCCTGCAGCAAGGCCGGGATTGTTTCTGCGCGCGAGCTCGATGCACTGGTCTAGAGAGAGCGAACGTTTCTCGGCGGGTGTGGGTGACGGTGGCCTGTGCCCAGGGGCCGAGACGGCCGGCACGGCTACATTGGTGACGCGAGGCGCAAAGATGCGCGGCACTGTTATGCAGCCACAGAGCAGCAGAGCACACAGTCCACAGATCAGTTGCCGAATTGCAGCCATTCTACCTCCCAGTCCTCCAGGGACTGAGTCAGGTATTCGCTCTGCAGTCCCCACGGGATCCGCTATTGCACCTGCAACCGGCTCCGAAAATAGGCCTTGTTCAAAGCGCGGTACAACAGCCTAGACCTGTATCAAAAGCTATGGCAATCGGTCAATCAGATCCTCCGACGATGTCATTCGACGGGGGAAACCGGGGTATCTTTCTTTGGGAGCGTCTTGACCCCAAGACTCTAAAGCAATAATATTAACGGTACGTTATTAGAGTCGTGCCTTTTGCCGGATTGCTGAGACACATAAGGGGCTTCTCCCGTGGCCAAGCTTCGAAAGCCGCTGTGTACAGGTGTTCTTCTCGGGACCGTTGTTGTGGCATTGCTCTTCACGCTGGGAGGATGCGGCAGGGAAGGGGAAACGAGAGTCGTCGATTTCTCAAAGACGGTTGCGGTGAGCGTGCCCGATACTTCCGCCCGCGGCCCTGACGACTTGAAGGTTGCGGTGGCCTCTATGGTCTCTCCGAAGGAGAGCTTTGTCTACTACCGGGAATTGTTGGATTACCTGTCGAAGAGGCTCGACAGGAAGGTCGAGCTCGTTCAACGGAAGACATACAGGGAAGTGAACGATCTCCTGAAGCGAGGACTAATCGACCTAGCGTTTATCTGCTCGGGGCCATACGCGGCAAGCAAGGGCGAGGACGGATTTGAGCTACTGGCAGCCCCTAAAATCAGCGGAAGCCATTTTTACCAATCGTATTTGATCGTTAACAAGTCGAGCACTTATCAGGACCTCAGCGATCTCAGAGGCAAAACCTTCGCGTTTACGGACCAGGAGTCGAACACGGGGAGACTGGTACCGCTTTACTGGTTGGCCTTAATGGGCGAGCGACCGGAGACTTTCTTCACCAAGTCTGTGTTCACATACAGCCACGACAATTCCATTATGGCCACCGCCAAGGGGCTGGTCGATGGAGCCGCTGTTGACGGCTTGATCTGGGAGTACTTCAATCAGACAAAGCCGGATGTGACGTCCAACACGCGAGTCATAAGAAAGTCGGAACCATACGGGATGCCGCCGGTTGTGGCATCCTCGTCTCTTTCTCGGCAGATGAAGGATCGAGTCCGGCATGTGCTTCTCACCGCGCATGATGACTCCGAGGGGAGAAAGATACTGGATGGATTGAAGATTGACCGTTTCATCGAACCGCGGGACGATTGGTACGATTCCATTCGAGAGATGATAAAGAGCATGCAAGGGCAACCGGGAGAGCGGAATGAACGTGCAGAGCCTTAAGGGAAAGCTCCTGCTGGGCGTGGCCACTCTCGTGATCGGGAGTGGGCTTTTACTCTCTCTGGTCGTCACACAACATTACAGCAAAAGCCTCCGCACATCGCTGACAGCCCAGGCGCAGAGTCTTGCCCACGCGGCTTCTCTCGAAGCTGCTGAAAAGATACTCATAAACGACGTGGTTTCCCTTCAAAAGCTCCTCCAGAACCAGATGAGTAGCAGCCCTGCAATCTCCTATATGTTTGTGGTGCGGGATGGAGAGGTATTGGCTCACACTTTTCCCAATGGCGTTCCAGTGGACCTGATTGACGCCAATGCACCGATCGCGGCAATACACGGGAACGCGGAAGAGATTGCCGCCACCGAGGGGGACCGATACGTGGACATAGCCTGGCCGATCTTTGAGGGAAAGGCGGGGACATTACGATTGGGCATCTCGGAGAAGCCTTTTGCGGAGCAGGTACGGATGCTCTGGTTTGAGATGATGGCTCTGACCGCTGGCATCCTAGTACTCGCATGTGCTGGGAGTCTCCTGTACGTGCGCAGAATCACTCGCCCCCTCGGGGAGCTTGCCGAAGCTGCCAAGCGGTTGGATAAGGGCACGCTGGATCTTATGGTTCGGCCTCGCGGGAATGACGAGGTCGCTGCTTTGGCGTCAGCATTCAATAGCATGGTAAACCGCGTGAAGGACTTTACCAGGCAGCTCGAAGAGAAGACGCGAGAGGTCGAGCGAAGCCACGAGCAGACCTGTGCTTTCTGCGACATCGTGCGAGAAATCGGGTCCTTGCCGACGCTGGGTGAAGTCGGCTCAGCGCTCATCCAGAGAATTGCGGGTATCTTGAAGTGCCGTCACATAGCGCTTCTCGTCCTCAATGACAAGCAGGACAAGCTCTATGTAGCGTCTGAAAACAACGTCACAGTGGTCAAGGAGGAGGATCTCCTTCAGTCATTTTGTCAGACCCTGGATGGACTCGGATCCACGGTTCTGTTCCACAGGCATGTGCTCGAGGCTCCACTGGTTCCTGACTTCTTTGGGTTCGCGTCTCGGCAGGCGATCATTCCTTTGGAGAACGAGCACCGGATGCGGGGCGTGCTGGCGATAGCGTGCCCGAATCACTGCGAGTGCGACCTGAACGAAATTGACTGGGTCAGTCTGATTCTGGCTCAGAGCGCGGGAGTAGTGAGGCGGGCACTTCTGCAAGAGGAGGCGGCCGAGGATCTTCACAGGCGCATCGAACAGCCCGCAGGATTCTGGGGGCTGTTCGGTAAGGACCCGAAGATGCAGACAATTTATGGGCTCATCCGGGACATAGCACGAACGGATGCAACGGTATTGATCCAGGGGGAGAGCGGTACCGGCAAGGAATTAGTCGCCCGCGCGATCCATCTGGAGAGTGACAGGAAAGACAGGGCCTTCGTGGTGATAAATTGTTCAGCATATCCGGAGGCTCTCCTTGAAAGCGAGCTTTTCGGACACGAGAGAGGGGCTTTTACCGGAGCGATCAAGAAGCGTGCAGGTCGCTTCGAACAGGCCGATGGTGGCACGGTCTTTCTCGATGAGATAGGAGAAATCGCTCCCGCGGCCCAGGTCAAGCTCCTGAGGGTTCTGCAGACCCAGAGCTTCGAGCGGGTGGGAGGCGAAGAGACGTTGAACGTGAACGTTCGCGTGATCGCGGCAACGAACAGAGACCTGGCGCGGGAAGTGGAGCTCGGGACGTTCCGAGAAGATCTCTTTTTTCGGTTGAACGTGATTCCTATCCACGTGCCACCGCTGCGGGACCGCAGGAACGACATTCCTGCACTGGCAGGCCATTTCCTCCAGCGTTATGCCTCAGAGCAAGGCAAGAGCATTCAAGGACTGAGCGCGGATGCAATGCGAGCCATTCTCGCGTATTCGTGGCCGGGGAATGTGCGGGAGCTCGAAAACACGATCGAGCACGGGGTCGTCCTCGCCAAGGGAGACGTCATCGAGCTGTCCGACCTCCCACCTCCCGTGTGCATAGAGCCTCTGCGAGACCGGAAACGAAGCATGTCAGTTCTGGAAGAGAGCGAGAAGTCGGCTCTCGAGCGGGTGTTGGCACAATGCGCTTGGAACAAGAAGGAAGCTGCCAAGCGGTTGGGAATAGGCCGGACAACCCTGTATGCAAAATTGAAAAAGTATCGAATTCGAGGACCGTTAATTCAGTAGGCACGGTTATGGAGAATGAACATGCGCGGCACCGAATCCCGGGGTTCATAAGTGGTCGCCTATGACTTTTCTCGGTCGGGGTTATGGAGAATGAACATGCGCGGCACCGAATCCCGGGGGTCTCTTTGCATGGGTAGGTGTTCAGAGGGAGGGATTCGGAGGAGGAGTGTGTGCCGAATCAGGACATGGTAATATCTTGGTATGATGGTAGATAACGAGTAGTTCTCCAAATGTGTTCAGATCCGGAACACGAGCACTGACGAGGGTCCCCGATTCACTTCTCCATTCTTCTTCCACTTCTCGACCCAAGCACGATAAGTCCGAGGCGCTCCATCGAAAAAAGATGCTCATGTCAACCAGTTGGCAAACCCGGCTTCTCCATCCCCAATGAATCTTCCTATCTTTCCCTCTCCCTGTGCGATGCGGCACGAACATTGAAACAGGCCTATCGATCCTCCAACAGTCACCGATCGAGGCCGTTCCCATGGAGACCTTGATAGCTCTAGTCGACGCATCCAGCAAGGAATGGCAGCAGATTGCCGGGATGTTGAAGGAGCATGGCTACTCCGCAATGTCGACCGGGAAAAAGGGATCTCTGGAACGATTGATCCAGAAAACAGAATGCCGAGTTGTGATCGTGGATCTGGACTATTGCTCGGCCGACAACCGCTTTTTCAGGTTCTTGAAGACAACCAGGCCCCAGATGAACATCTTTGCCATATCCGGCCGGCCCTTTCACCCTGAGCTGAAGGAGGCACTTGCGACTCACATTTGTGCGTGTCTGCGAAGACCGCTGGATGCAGACGAGTTGCTCTTCTGGTTGAAGGCAGTATTGCCCGGCGGAGCGCATGCCCGGGACCCGACTCCTCCGCACGGTGAATGAACCTCGCACCGTGACTGGTTTGAATGAGAAGCGTGATCTGGAAAGGAAAGGAGCTTCCCCATGAGTCAAGGAAAAATGCCATTGGACAGGCGAGAGTTTCTTCTCGCTGGCGGGCTTGTGGTCGCGGGCGCGGCGGCCGGGGCTGCTGTAATTGTGAAGGACCGGCTTCCGGGCCCCCCGCAAGACCCGACAGGCGAGCAAACGATACGAAACCTCAACGTGCTTCAGAATGTTAAGGAACGAGCAGACGAAGACGATCATGTGCGGATGCAACGGGAGCTGGCCCGAGCCATGGGAAAGCCTGTGGAGCAACGGCATTGGATAATGGTCATCGACATAAGAAAATGCATCGGATGTCAGGCCTGCACCATTGGTTGTGTCGCGGAGAACAAGCTGCCACCCGGGGTGGTGTACCGGCCGGTGACGACACGGGAATTCGGAACGTATCCAAACATTCGGATTGAATTTCTTCCTCGACCCTGCATGCACTGTGAGAACCCGTCGTGCGTTCCAGTGTGTCCGGTTCGAGCGACCTGGAAGAGGCCGGACGGGATCGTCGTGATCGATTACGACAAGTGCATAGGGTGTAGATCGTGCCTCAACGCCTGTCCGTATGGGTCGCGTACCTCTGACTTCGGAAGGTTCTATTCAGATGGTGCTGCAGAGGGCGCACCTGCCGGCGCCGGCAGGGCTTTGGATGGACCCCGGTCTCCCTACGAGCATCAACCGAACAATGAGTACTCCAAGAACTGGACACGGGAGGGCCATGCTTCTCCAGTGGGAAACGCGCGCAAGTGCCACTTCTGCCTCCACAGGTTGGAAGTGGGACAACTACCCATGTGCGTAACAACATGCATAGGCCGAGCGACGTATTTTGGAGACTCGAACGATCCCAAGAGCCTGGTCGTTGAACTGGTCACCAAGAACAACGTCCAGGTACTCTTGGAGCATTGGGGCAATAAGCCGCAGTGTTATTACATCGTGTAGGGAGGGCACCGTCATGGCACAGGCTTCCGCTATCTCGGACGTAAGCAGCTCGGAAAGCAACACATCCATGGGGTCCGGCCGGGCCTTGGTGATGTGGGTAATTTGGATATTACTCTTAGTGGCCGGCTTGGCCGGGCTTTGGCAAAGGTTCGTGTACGGTCACAATACCGCTGGATACGGCTCCTACGTGCCGTGGGGCATTTGGATCGCCTTGTATTTCATGGGAGTTGCCATTGCAGGAGGCACGTTCGTGTTTGGGGCTGCGGGGTTCATACTCGGGTGGCCAGGGTTTGACACCAAGGCCGATCTTAGGCTCGCAATTGTCCTGAGCGTTTCGGCCATCCTCCCCGCGTTTATGGTCATTTGGTTGGACCTGGGACGCATGGATCGGTTGTACATGGTGTTCACATCGGCCACGTTCACCAGCATGATAGCGTTCAACGCGTGGATGTACAATTCCTTTCTCGTCGTGGCGGTGCTCAGTTGGCTGCTGAGCTTCAAGAACGAGTCGGTCTGGCTCAAGCCCCTGTTGTGCCTCGGGGCCTTCCTGTCGATTCTGTTCCCGAGCCAGAGTGGCGTTTTCTTTGAGGCGGTCGGCACCAAGGAGTATTGGAACAGTCCACTGCTGTCCATGATGTTTCTTTCGTCGGCTCTGGCTGCTGGAGCTGGTTCGCTCTTGTTCGTCCGAGTTCTCTCGGGGGGAAAAGTGGGCGCGTCGGAGTCCGAAGGCGATAAAGCAATACGGAGGCTCCGAGTCATCACAGTGCTCGCGTTGGTCGTATACCTTGCCTTCGAGTTTGCCGAGCTCTCTATCGCAGTATGGAGACCGTATTCCGAATCCCGGGCCGTCGACTTTCTCATTCAGGGAGGGTACTGGTGGGTCTTCTGGATCGTGCAACTTCTCATAGGAGCGGCAATACCTCTGGCCCTCTATGTGATTTCCGACAGCAGGGCAGCATGGGCTGTGTCGTCAGTCCTCTTGATTGTCGGATTTGTGGCTGCTCGCCTTGGAATCCTCGTTCCCGGCCAGGTCGTTGGCCAGATCCCCGGCCTGCAGGAAGCTTTTCAGGACATGAGGCTTGTCTACTCGTATCATCCGACCTCAATGGAATATCTCATTGGCGCGCTGATGGTTGCGGTGGGCATGGCGGTATTCTACGTCGGCCGGCGCCTGACCGTGGCACTGGCTGCCAAGACAGAGCAGAGAGCGTGAGGTGAGAAATGAGAGTAAGCGAAGACAAGAAGACGTCCAGGAGAGCCTTCCTTGCAGGTGGAGCCTTGCTCGGAGCCGGACTGCTCGCCTCGCACCCGCAAGCCTCTGCTGGGGGAGATGTGAAGAAGGCTGGTGCTGTGATGATCAGCGACAGGCCCGATCGCCCGTACGAGCTGGCGAAGCCGGAAAACATGATTCATACGGTGTGCCTGCAATGCAACACTGGTTGCGGGATACGCTGCAAGCTACAGGAAGGAATCATCACCAAGGTAGACGGGAACCCGTATAATCCGTGGACACTTCTCCCACACCTCGACTACGACACACCTCTTGAGGATGCAGCCGCAGTTGATGGCTCCATATGTCCCAAGGGGCAGGCGGGCTTACAGACCGCGTACGATCCCTATCGCATTCGTAAGGTCTTGAAGAGAGCAGGAAAGCGTGGAGAGAACCGCTGGGCAACCATTTCATTCGAGCAAGCAGTAAAGGAAATCGCGGATGGCGGAAAGCTCTTTGCCCACGTGCCGGGGGAGGAAAATCGGCATGTTGAAGGACTCAAAGACCTCGCGGTACTAACCGACCCGGAAGTATCAAAGGCAATGGCGGATGACGTCAGCCGCATATTGAAGGAGAAAGACAAGGCAAAGAAGCGAGATCTCGTTGATTCCTTTAAGAAAAAGTACGCCGAACATCTCAACAAAATGATCGATCCGGACCACCCCGATCTCGGGCCTAAGAATAATCAGATTGTCTGTGCGTGGGGCCGTATGAAGGACGGACGAAAGGAGCACTACACCCGATTCGCCAACGCGTTGGGAACGGTGAACGCACACGGCCACACGACTGTGTGTCAAGGGTCCCTGTATTTCACCTGCAAGGCCGTAAGCGAGCAGTACCAGGAAGGAAAATTCGGGGGCGGCAAGAAGTTCTATTGGCAAGCGGACACAGAGAATAGTCGCTTTATCCTCTTCGTGGGTGCTAATCTTTTTGAGGCCAATTACGGTCCACCGAACAGGTCGGTTCGTTTGACCGGCAATCTTGTGTCAGGCCGCACGAAAATAGCAGTGGTCGACCCCAGATTCAGCAAGCTTGCGTCCAAGGCCTGGAAGTGGTTGCCGCTGAAACCTGGAACAGATGCGGCCGTCGCTCTCGGAATGATCCGGTGGATGATCGAAAACAAACGCTACGACGAGAAGTTCTTGAAGTGCGCCAATCAGGCGGCCGCCAAACACGCTGGTGAGTCAAGCTGGTGCAACGCGACGTGGCTCGTTCACATTGAGGATGGCAAGCCCGGCAAGCTGGTCCGTGCTGCGGACCACGGTATAGCTGCTGCAGAGACGAGAAAAACAAAGGACGGCAAAGAGTACCAGGAGAAATTTCTCGTAGTAATGGACAACGGCAAACCAGTTGCCTTCGACCCAAACGACAAAGAAAAGCCTGTGATGGGCGATCTCTTCGTTGACACGCAATTGGAGGACGGAACAAGGGTCAAGAGTGGGCTTCAGGTGATTTATGAGTCAGCCAAAGAGCATACCGTCAAGGAGTGGGCGGACTTGGCCGGCGTGGACGATTCAGTGCTCATCGATATCGCACGCGAGCTGACGAGCTACGGGAAGCAGGCAGCCGTGGACTTGCACCGCGGACCGGCACAGCACACGAATGGCTTTTACAATGTGCTCGCCTGGATGACAGTCAACATCCTGCTCGGTAACATCGACGCGAAGGGCGGGATGATCCTGGCGAGCAAGTATGATACCAGCGGCAAGAAGAGCAAGCTGTACGATCTGGAGAAGCACCCCGGCAAGATCAAGAAATTCGGCATCAGCTCCATCCGGCACGGGATCGCATACGAAGACACGACCCTGTTTGCCGGCTACCCGGCAAAACGCAACTGGTATCCGCTGAGCAGCGACGTGTACGAAGAGATAATACCTTCCATTGGAGACCAGTATCCGTATCCGGTGAAGGTATTGTTTCTGTACAAAGGGGCTCCCACCTATGCCCTTCCCGCGGGCCACACCAACATCAAGGTGCTTTGCAATACGGAGAAGCTACCACTGTTCATAGCCAGCGACATTCTCGTAGGATCGGCATCGATGTACGCTGATTACATCTTCCCGGATTTGTCGCATTTGGAACGATGGGAATTCCAGGGGAGTCATCCGAGCATGCCCAATAAAGTCCAGCCGGTGCGCCAGCCTGCCATGGCCCCCATTCCGGAGGAAGTGACTGTGCTGGGACAGCCTGTCCCCATCTGTTTCGAGTCCATGATGATGGGAATAGCGGAGTACATGAAGCTACCCGGATACGGCAAAGATGGATTGGGAAAGGGACTGGACTTCAATCATCCCGACGACTTGTACTTGCGAGGAGTGGCGAATCTTGCTTTCGGCGAAAAACCTGATGGATCGGAGCAGGTACCCGACGCGAACGAGCGTGAAATGCAGATTTTTCGAGAAGCCAGGCGGCATCTGCCGAAATCCGTGTACGACGAAGAGCGCTGGCGCAAGATCGCAGGGGAGAAATTGTGGCCCAAGGTGGTGTATGTTCTCAACCGAGGGGGACGTTTCGAGAATCACTCGAAAGGTTACAAAGGTCAATGGGTCGCTCACCCGTGGAACAAGCTTCTAAACTTNTATCAGGAAAAGACAGCCACTACGAGGCATTCGGGGACTGGAGAGTNCCACCCCGGACACGCAACCTATCTGCCGATCAGAGACTANCACGGTAAAGAGCCAACGGATCTGAGAAAGGGATATGATCTTCACCTGATCACCAACAGGACCATCGTTCATTGTAAGAGCCGAACCATAGCAGATGCGTGGCTGACTCCCCTGTTGCCGGAAAATGGGATTATGATGAATCCTCAGGATGTCAGACGGCTAGGCCTTCGTGACGGACAACAAGTGAAAATTGTCAGTGCCACAAACCCTGAAGGAGATTGGGATTTAGGAGCTGGCAACAAGAAGGCGATGGTGGGCAAGGTCAATGCCACGGAGACCATGAGACCCGGCGTGGTCAGCGTAGTACTTGGATTCGGGCATTGGGCCACCGGAGCCTCGGACCTGACTATCGATGGCACACGGATACGGGGCGAAGCGAGGCGAGGGACAGGCGTTCATGCCAATGCAGCCATGTGGATCGACCCAACCCTGAAGAACACCTGTATGCTCGATCCTGTAGGGGGCAGCGTCAGCTTTTACGACACTCTCGTCCGCCTAATCCCTGTTTGACACGTGGGGGCGGGTTTCAGAAACTGTCTCGGAATTGCGGCAAATTTTAAGATGGTGGCACGCTTCTTTCTTATCAGCCTCACCCTAGCCCTCTTCTGAAGGGAGAGGAGACTTGCAACCGCCCGGAATGACAGAGCCCTCTCCCGCTGGGAGCATAGGCGTTAACTTCGTGGATGACATCACGTGATTTCAGTCCGTTGACTTAACAAGGACCCCGTCACCCCGGCGAAAGCCGGGGTCCATAACATATTGGAAGGACTGGATTCCGGCTTTC
>Ga0067045_1002903_pt1 | contig 37844 bp, 25 predicted proteins | sample TerdegcTABiofilm_FD_59184 | JGI IMG/M metagenome (GOLD analysis project Ga0067045, IMG submission 59184) | Combined Assembly of (Gp0054472, Gp0054536) Wastewater bioreactor microbial communities from Singapore -Terephthalate degrading... | reverse complement strand
CGACGGGACAACGTCGATATGATCGAAGCAGTCGCACAGTAACTTCGCGGCCGAGCCGCCCGGGGAAAGTGTGTGCTTGTTTCGCTTGCCGCGCAGTTTAATCATGAAGTTGTAATCGGTGCCGAGTTTTTCACTCTCCCAAAGGCCGAACTCGTTGTCTTCTGCGAACATCTGTGCGTCTTGGAACATGAACAGAGAATTCTTTTCTATGTCAAAATCGCTACACGACGTGCCATATCCGTTGAGTACGGAGAGCAGGTTGAAAAGAACATGCTTCGTCTGGCCTTCGTACTGCACAGGCAACCACGCATAGCACAGGAGGCGGCCCTTGTCGTCTTTTACAGTACGGTCGTACGAGAGTTTTATTTCGCAACCGTCGAGAACTGTTTTGGCGAAGGCGGCGGCTTCCGGCCCGAAAAACGCGGGCGGCGAATTTGGATCTACGATCTCGGGAGCGTCGAGGCCGAGGAGTCTTACCTTGTCGATCACATTGTCTGTTGCGGCGCGATCTACACTTATCGTATCGCCATCTACGATGCCGACAACCAGTGCGTCTTCCTTGCCTGTCGCGTTGTACATATCGAAATATTCCGAGAAGTACCAGACTTCGGCGCCGTTGATATTCAGTTTGACCGGAGTGAGACCGTTGGTGCCTAAGAGCTCTGCCTTCGCCGGATAAGGATTGAGATGGAACATGAGCTCCGAGTTCTCGTCTTCGATGAGCGACTGCACGAGTTCGCCGGCCTTTCCGTCCGGAGTTCCGACGACTCCTATTTTAAGCAATTCCTTGTCGTTTAGGCCGTGGGCCTGGGTAGGAAGTATTATGAGCCTGTGGTCGAAATACGATTTTGCGTCGCCGTCGGTATCGGCTATGTTGAAGTGAATGTATTTTGGGAAGAACGAAGCGACTGATGCCCACATATCGCAGCAACGCGGATCGGCTTCCTTCAGGAAGTCGCGTAAGACGCCGGTCGAATCAACGTAAACCGGATTGACTATCGCAGCTTCCATCTGCTGGTCGAGATAGAGATCTACCAGTTTAATAACAGATGGGTCATAAGCCCATTGGTCGATCATGTTTACAGCTTCATAATGCCCCGTCGTGTCGTACGATTCATCGGTCGGAAGACCTTCGACGTATATGCCGTTTTCGTTTTCGGCCCATCTCTCGTCTTTCGGGAAAGCTTCTATACTCTTCCTGTATGTCTTGAAGTCATATGGCGTATTCTGCTTCTCGTAGTTAACATTCCAGAAATTTATCAACCGATCCAACTCCCTTCGCAAGAAAGGAATAACTTGGAGGCCCGTTACCTGCCTATTATGGAAACTTTGGAATTCTGCCCGGTACGTGATAGCGCGACAGAGGCTATGGCCGAGGAATCGAGTCCGTAATTCGAATTCATGTACATCGAAACGTCCGGGGAGGTCGGTACGAACTGGTTTATCCTGTTGGCCGGCATGACTTGAGAAGCTGCGTTCATTTCGGCCCTTTCTCTTTCCTTGTTGAGATTGGCTCTCGATATGGCTCCGATCGTCAAAGCGGCCGCGAGGATACCGCCGCCGATCAGGCCGGCTGTTTTCAGCGTCTTTTTCTCTCCGCTGTTGAGAAATTCGCTCTTGAAGATCCTCTTGAAGTCTTCGATGACATTGGTAACTGGCTTTTCTTCCACCTGTTTCCCGACCGCTTCGTCGGCCTGCTTGTTAACCGCATCGACGATTTTCTGGATATTTTCGATCGCTTCGACGTTGACCTTGCCGTCTCTGACGAACTGACTTAGCGTGTTCTTTATCCCTTCGAGTCCTCGCTCTATATGCTCAGCCGAACCTATTCTCACGTCCTGCGTCTGCCCGTACGAAGAGTAGAAGACGGAGTAAGTGTCAGATAGCATTTTTAGGAAATTGACGTAAGCGGCCTCCGTGTATTCGCCGTTCTTCATATCGTCGAAGAATTCTCTTATGTTGTCGCCTATCGAATTGAGTATCTCGGCCGCGTCGGTTGCACCCTGACTTATGTATTGAGCGGCTTGCGTTTGCCGCTTTGCGGCTTGAGTCATGGATTGGACTAAGGCTCTGGCACCTTCGCTCAAGTTCTCGACTGTTTTCTCGTCGAAGAGATCCACCATTTCCGTTATTTCCTTAGAAACGGCCTCGAGCTTCTGCGCGGTGTTATGGATATCCACAATAGCCTCAGCTATCGCTTGCGAGCCTTTCCTGCCTTCGATTATCTCGGAAGGATCTATCCGTTCGAAGGCTTCGGATATTATGTCCATAGCCGCGAGCAGACGTTCCGGCGGGAGGCGTTTTGCCTCGGGGAACTCTATCGTCTTCTCAAAAGCGGTCTCTTCGACAAGTTCGATCGTGCCTCTCGAGCTTTTGAGCCTGTTCAACTCATCGAAAAACCTGCCTTTGCTATCGGAGAGTTCTTCGATTAAGACCGACTTGCGGGCCTTGCCCATGTTCCCTTCGACGTCTATGAAGTTGACGCCGGAATCCACACCGCCGAGATCTATGGCGTTTATCATCGAAGACATCTCGGCCAACTGCTCTGTCTTTTCAAGGATCAGGCGCTCTGTGCTCTCTTCGGCGGTTCTTGGCCTGGACCTTACGACCATCTTGACTACTTCTCTTGCGCCGAGCCTGCGCTGCTCCTGTATGTATTCGTCGAAATAGTCCGCTGTTGCCGTGTGTATAGCGTCGATCAACTTGGACGGGACGCTCTGCGTTTCGTTGGCGTACTGCCCGGAATTTGGAAGCAACTGCCTCAACACGGTCCTCATGCTCAAGGACAAGGCCTCTACGCCGTTCTCTCCGATACCGGCGACGTACCGCTGGCCGGTCCTGTCTTCGAGTACGGGAAGGCCGAATACCGGTTCCACGACGGTGTACGCTTCGTCGCCTTTTTCTCCCGCTATGACGACGTTTGCCCCCGGAGTATAAAGAGATCTGAGCTGTATATTCCTCTTGTACTCCTGGAATGGCCTNGCCTGACCGAACGTCGTGTGTTCCGGGCCGTATATTTTTCCTATCTCCTTCGAATACATTCCGGTGCTGTCCGGCTCCTCTATTTCGCTCTCTTCCAGTTCNGCCAGCGCCTCTTTGTGGACGTCGATATCGTCGGCGTACTTCTCTGANCGCGAATACTCCTGCGCTTCTATTTCGTCGTCGGGCAACCGTTCGGTTTCACTGTCGAGGAAATCTTCTTTCTCGTATTCTTCGGCAAGCGAGTCGAGTAGCAAAAGGTCGTCCTTGATATCTTCGTCAGAGAACATGACGTTTCGCAACCTGTACATCTTGTCGAAGATATCCATAGCGCTTCCGCTAGCTATCGGCGATTCTTTCAGGATACCGGCCTGTTGAAGAAGCTCTATCTTGGCAATAGCCGCGTTGTAATCGAGGTCGTTGAATTTTTCGTTCAGTTCCGACATTCTATCTATGATCTCCCTAGACATCTCCGCGTTCGACCTTATGGAAATGATAGATTCGATGTTCTCGCCCCTGAAGATCTTCACCTGAACCTCTCCGGTTGTCGCGGCCTCTTCGACGTCTGGAAGGAATTCTGCGGACACTCTTGTGCTGTCCAGAGAAGCGATTACAGAGCGTGCTTCCTTGCCGCTGGCGATTTCTGCGTTCGTGATAGATCCGTCTGAAGTGTTCGCGAAGAACATATTTGCTGTGTTTATTATGCGCTCTACGATACTCTCGGTGTAGTTTTCCTTCGTGGACATTGCGCGTGCGATCTCGAGGTCCGACGCCTCGGCTCCGAGTTCGCTCTGAAACACGTATGTTATAGCGTCGAGTGCGTCGGCCATGTATTTCCTGTACTTCTCCGATGAGGTTCCCATCGCGTCGGTGTCGGACGATCTCTTTTCTGTGAAATTGATCTTGAGCGCGTTGAGTATATCTCTCGGGACTGAAGACATTGCCGAGCGAACGCCGGAAGACGGTTCGATCGTTCTGGCCTCGCCTATATCCATAACTATTTTCGAATCAAGGCCGGCGCGTTCCAGCAGGCGAACGCTCTCGCGGTCTCTGCGAAGTTCTTCGGCGGTTCTCTTTTTCACGTTCTCGATCACCGTGTCGTTGAGTGCTTCATATTCCCTATGCGGTTCGAACATTCCCGGTTCAACTTCGAGATGCCTTGTCGGCGATTCGTATTCTCTGGGTTTTTTCGGTGGAATATAACCGGTCGATCTGTCGTATTCAACCACATCCGATTCCTTCCCCTGGAGCAGATCCATTGAGGTTGCCGAAAGCTTGAAGTCGTCATTACGGCCGGCTGTGAGTTCGAGTATCGGCAGTGCCGAGTAATTTTCGAAATTGTCGCTGCCCTGGTCGAGTATTTCTTCGTATTTGCCGTATCCACCCATGAACGCAAGAAATTCCTCCGGCGTTTCGAACCCATAGTCGTAATGGCGTTCTGAGATGTTCGCGATCCTTTCGGCAATGTATTCGGCCGATCTTTCTGCGTCGTGTTCTATGCCCATCGCGTCGCTGTACTCGCCCGAGAATCCAGCGAACACTCGCGCAAGCTTTTCTACGTCAGTCCCTGTTGTGAACTTAGTGGAAGAGGAATCTATGAATTCTCTATTCGAGCGGTCGGTCAATGTTCCCAGCACTGAGTCGAGGACGCTGTCTTCCACGAGAAAATCTTTTGTTTTCGCGACTTCCGAGATCTCGACCGGCGTTATTGAGGTCCACTCTATCGAGCTTCTGCCCATATCTACGTACGCCTGCGAGTACCTGTCCCTTATAACCTGCGACACGGCACCGACGAGTTTCTCTCTGGTCTCTGCACTCTTCAATATCTCCGGATCTAGGAAGCTGTTCGAAAGCCCTTCCCTTATGTCGCTGGCTATAACAGAGCCAATTTCGTCGATCGAATCGGAATGTTGCAACAGGAAATCCGAGACTGCTCCTATCCCTTCTTCGTTGAACTCCTTGGAGGAAAAAGCCCTGTAAAGACCTGCGAATTCCTTGGAACCCTGCAACTCTTCGAGAAAAGTTTTCACGAACATCTCTTCGTCGTCGGTTTTCCCTGCGATTGCGTCGATCATAGACTTTCCGTATTTGTCGGAGATGTATCCGAGGAACTTTTTGTCCTCTTCAAGTTCTTTGTTTGAGAATTCGCCGAGACTCATCTGGATCGAACGCCACTGTCTTGCGTATTCGAGTACAGGGCCTGGCATTTCTTCGTATGCGTTGCCTACATCGTCGCCCCTTTCCGACGCACTCAGCACTATATCGAACATGTTGCGCCCGGACATATCTATGAGAGAGAGCGAAGACACGTTTTCCATTTGCTTCTTAGCCGCAGACGCCATTTCCCTCAACACGACGCCGTCTATGAGCGAGTCGAATTCAGAAACCACGTCCTCGTTTCCCGATTGCGCGGCGCCTAGCAACCTTCTCGTCAGATGCGAAGCGTTTGGATCTACGTCTTCGGCTTTTGCCGCGGAGAACCAGAACTTAAGAAGGTCCGACGCCTTGGCCGTGGAATCGACTTCTTCGATTGAGCTTTTGAGTTCTTTGGCAGCGGCCTCGCGGATTTGTGCTTCGCTCATCTGCGCCTTTCCCTCTGCTTTTTTCCCGTACGCCTCTATGAGCGTTTGCGTGTACAGCTTTTCAACGTTCAATTCTTTTGCGTATTTGTTGAGGAGCGCGTGCGCGTTCTCTACGACAGGGTCGTAACTCTGACCGGCTTTTCTTTCGCGGGCAGGGTTGAAATTGCCCAGCGCGCGTCTTGTCAGTACGTCTATGACGCCCTGCGCAATTTCCGTTGTGCTGAGTCCCTTCCCATCGACCAGGTGGCCGCCGCTCTGTGCTATTCTTTCCATCACCACGCTTACCCTGCCTGTGTATTCTTTGGCGGCTTTTGCGTACAGTTTCGCCGAGGTCTCGCCGAAGGATTTTGAGATCACCTTCATTCTCTCTTCGGGCGTTGTGGCTTTCAAGAACTCTCCCTTCGCGTCTGTTTTCACCGAAAGCGCTGTACCGAAAACCATATTGAATACGTTGTAGGCCTGTGCTGCCTGCCTCTTTGCGTCAGGCACGATGCCCTTGCCCTTTTCTAACGTCTCCATTCTCTTCAAGTAAGCGGAGGCTTTCTTCAGACCCGTTTCGATACGGTCTTCACCCTTCTTGTCGAACGTGCCTTCCAGCGAGATGGTTTTGGCCAGTTCCTTTATGGCCTTTGCCCTGTCTTCCGGTTTGGAGGTCCTGTCGGTCAGGATCTTCCTCACGTCGTCTTTCAGTTTCGCGTCGGAGTCGATCATGGCGTCGAACACGCCCTTCGACTTTCTGTCTATTTCTTTTTGAGAATACAATCTAAGACTTTTGTACTCGTCGGCCTTCGTCTCGTACTCAACGTCCCGCATGAATTTAATGAAGTTCTTTGCGTAGCTTTTTATTTCGCTTTTCAGGCTGCGACCGGATACCGAGACGTCTTTCACGGCGTTCAAGTCTTTCATGTGTATCGAGTTAAGTGGTTTTGCGAACACTCTCGAGGACAGGTCGGACTCTGCGGGCTTCGCGTCGGAAATTGTGAAATCGACTCCTCCGTACGAAATCACGCGTCCTTTAAGAAATGACGAGACGAGTTTTTCGAGAGAACCCTCGTGCGATTCCTGCAAGGCGCCGTATATGCCTTTATGCTCTTTGCCCTTCAGAGATATTGGAAGGTACGGCATGTTCGAAGCGTACTTGACCAGATCGCCGAACTGGTCGTAGTCGTAATAATACTCGGTCGGTTCTGCTCCGAGCGCCCTTCCGCCAGCTTCGAGCAAACGCGAGAAATTGTCGTACAACTGGTTATAACTCTCGCCGCCGGAAGCCCTGACCTTCTCGGTAGTGTTTTTCATGGCCGCGAGTCTGTCGGCTATGTCGATGGTCATTTCTACGTCGAATCCAGCTTCGTGAGCTCCGGAAACCGTGCGCCCGGTGAATGATCTGTAAATAGAGGAAAGCGTCGCTGTCTTGCCGAGGTCCACTCCGTAGAAGCCTTCCGCGAACCCTTTGTTTTTCAACACATCTTCGTACACGTCGTACACGGTGTGATCGCCAACGGCCTTCTGGAAAATGTCGCCTCCGAAATACCTTTCAAGGAAAGGTATGTCGAATTCCTTTATGTTGTATCCGGCCATTTCCTTCGCGTCGCTCTCCTTGAGGAACCTGCTTATGCGGCCAAAGGCCTGCTCTCTGGTGAGCGAGAAAGCGTGCCTCTCGCTTCCTATTACGGTTTCGAAGAGGCCTTCGTCGTTTTCCACAAAATCGCCCTTCGTTACAGCCTCGGCAAGAGTTTCGATCAGTGCCTTCTGCTCTCTGAAGCGAGCTGTGGAAGAAGGAAGCGATTCAAGCACGTCGTAGTTTATCCTGTATCCGTCGTCTTCCTTTCGGACTATTTCGGAAAGGTTGAAGAACGACAGAGAATTCTTTGTACTGTCGTCTTTGAAAGCGAACTGAGTTATCGTCCTCTTGTTTTCTGGAAGATACCTGTTCGAAGAAGTCTCTATGTCGAAGAAGATCCTGCCGGGCTTTTTCAGTTCGAGAGAAGGGAAGTTGGTGTCCCCGTAGAGCGCCCTCGTCTCCTCGCCTAGTCGCCTGCCGGCTATTGCGTCGATCATTCTGTAAACTTGCGGCTGGAGTCTGCTGTGGCTGGTGCGCCCCTCTTTGAAATCGATCTTGTCGCGGAATTCGAAGGCGAGTTTTATGTTGTCGCTGGCCTGTCTCCTCAACTCGCCGGTGTTGTATATAACATCGAACGGTTCACCGCCGGCTTTTGCAGAGACCTTGATTATAGGCGATATCTCGTAGCCAGGAAGCTCGAATAGCTCTCCGGCCATGGCTTCTTTCGACAGCTTAGGGCCGAGCGCTTCGGAGTTCTTCACTTTTTTCCCTTTAGTCTTCAAAAAGTCCATGACTTCCTCTTCGCCTAGCAGGTCCGTCGATTCCCCTTCGCGCCATAAATTTATTCCTACAATCTGCGAAGACATTTCGACGCCGGACACCCTGTGCTGCCTTGACAGTTGTATCACACCGTCCGAATCGTCGAGCAAAGTGTCGCCCAGGCCAATCTCACCGCTAAGGCGGTCGTATATAACGCCGGGCAGTTGCGCGTATTCCAGTTCGGTCTTTTCACCCAAGGCGCCGATCAGTTGCTTCGCGTTCACCACAGTCGTGTTTCTGGACATGACCATTGATTCCCTGAACGAGCCGGTCACGGCGATGAACGTATCCTTCAACTGGCGTCTCCCAACCGCGATTGAGCTTTCCGGGTCCGTCATGAACGAAGCGACCGGTATCCTCTCGAAGGAAGCGGCGGACTTCGTTTCAAACATACCGGCCAGCCGCGCGAGCGGTTCGGAAGTCGAGAAGGCCAGTTCTTTCCTGCGTGAGAAACCGTGCGAGAACGTGTTTCTCTCGATCCTCCTCGCGTCGTTGGCTATGTCGTAAACGGTGATCGAAGAGCTTGGCGGTTCTGGTGATGCTGGCGGATCGTACTTTATAGCCATCTCGTTCAACCTCACTTATAAACGGTCATGTTGCTGCCGCGCGGCGCAAACGACATACTGACATGGCCGTTGCCGAGCCTAGACAGTTCGGCGAAAATGGAGAGCGTGTTTGACATATCCATGCCGGAGGAGTACATCGAATTGGCGGCCTGTAAATTGGCCAGCGAGATTTTCGCGTTCCTTATATCGTCGTAATAGATATCAAACTTGGATATATCCTCGAAACGGTTGTAGATATCCAGCGCCCTAACGGCGTTTATATCCACGTAAGGAGACATGAGTTCTTCGCGCCTGTCCCACTCTTCTCTGTTGGCCTGTACGTATTCTCTGTACCTATCTGAAGGAATAACTTTTTTCGCCGATTCGGGGAGTCGTGTCCCGCTTTCTATTGCAGATATCGTCTTCTCTTTGAGCGTCCACATATGCTGGAGTACGCTCTCGAAGCCCGGCGAAACCATTCTGGCTATCTCTTCTCTGTCTCCCTCCGGAGCGTTGGTGAAGAATTCGAGGAAACGCTTTTCCGTTTGTGGCAACGCGGTTTTTGCCCTAGACACGCTGCCGATGTTTTCAAGCCCGTAAACCGTTACGGCCGATTCTCCGAGAGTGTCTTCTCTCTTCTGCCTCAAATAGTCGTACATCGTTTCCAGTTCCCAACGTTCCCTCGTTTCGGCCGGTATCCACGGAGATCCGTCTAGCCGCGAGATCTTTTCGGCGGTCGAAATGGCAAGGCCTGTTGCCCCGAGGAAGGCGCCCGCGAGGACTTGCGTTCCGATGTTGGAGCCGCTCAACGCGCCGAGCATTACGCCCCTTGCGAGGCCTGCGAATGGATTGCCTGCGGCCGTGTTGAAGGCTATCGGCTTGAGGAAGTCCTCTATCGGCTTCTGCCAGAGCGCGCGTTCCTTGCCGTAAGTCTCGTACCTGGAATAATACTCGGAAGCCGAATACTGGCCGGCGAACTTCTCGAAGAAGAAAGTGTTTATATGCGAGATCCTTTCCCACAACTGTCTCGCTGGATTTGTGCCGTAAACGGCGCGTTTCCCGAAGTCGTCAGACGTGTCTGCGACCAGGTCGTTATCGCGAATCATTTTCGGAGTCTCCGGTATTATTGCGCGTTTGTAAACGGACTCGGGCGATTCGTAGTGGTAGCGCAGACCCTTGTCTTTCGGAACGAGCAATTCGACCTCGCGGCCAGAATACGATTCGAGTATCTCGGCAGCTTTTTCCGTCTTCGCCCTCGCTATGGAATAGGCCGTGTCTATATCGACGCCCTCCGATTCATATATCCTCTTGGCCGCGATGTCCACGTCTGTCTCAAAACCATAAACCTTGATGGGCATAGTGCTCTTGCCGCCGGGCAGCACCGTCTCGAACATGCCTTCGCCGATGTAGCGGCCGAGAGAAACCTTCTCGCGGGCCATAGGCATCGAATAGGGATATTCGCTGAGGTCGTACCGCTCGTTGAGCATATCCACTCCTTCGAGTGCGGAAGCGACTTTGTAGCGCACTTCGTTCGGCAAGACGTCGCGAGCCATGAGCTTTTTCACGGCCGCCTTCTTCATGGTGTACTCCCTCGAATACGGCGCGACATTTGCAAGAACAAGGAACTGGTCGATCAGACCATAGTTATCGACGAGTTCGTGGGTTGCTTCATAGCCGGAACCGGGCAGTCGTATTTCGCCCATCGGGATCTTTGAATAGATATCGCCCTCCTGGAAATTCATGAAGTAGTCCTCTCCGGGTAGCCACGGATACTTTTCCTTTACGTACTCGTTGTCTATCTCGTTGACGTACTGATTTCCCCACAGCGAGTAATTCTTTATGACTATTCTTCTTATGTATTCGGTGAAGCCCGCCATGCCACCGAGTTCCATGTTGTAGAACTGGCGTTCTCGACCGAAGCCTACGTCGGAGGTCGCTACCTTGGCTTTCAACTGCTCTTCCTCTTGCGAACCGGCAGGCGTTATCGTGCCGGCCATGAACCCTATCATACCTGCGTAGTTTTTCAACCAGTCGGTGAAATTGCGCAGACGTTCTTTAAGCTCGTTTTCGGATTTAGGCAGCGCGTATTCCGACGAATAGATATCGTACGCCGGTTTGGCTATCTTCGACTTGTATTTGCTTTCCATCTCCTGCGCGAAGGCCCTCAATTGGATAACCATGTTTTTGTATTCGCCGGCTATTTCTTCGAGCGACGCCCTTACCGCCTTCGAATTCGCGGCCATCGCGTTGACAATCCTGCGGTAGTCTTCGGTGTGCATCTCGACTGGCGGCTTTATGAACATGTCTATAGGCGCGAGCAACTTCCCTGCGATCGGGATCTCGGAAAGCGGGCCGGAACCGGTTACAGGGAAGGGCCTGTCGTGGTAATGTTTCCTTTCGAGCCAGTAAGGATCGGCAAGCTTGTTGAAGCCGAAGAGATTGAGCGGCGTAGGGAGCCACGACGCATGCTGGAAGTATTCGAGCTTCGAGCCGTACAGAATGTCTGTGTACTGCCAGCCGGAAGTCGCGGTGTGTATCAGCGAAGGCCGCCAGTACGATATCTTCGAACCCCAAACTGGCTGACGTCCGAAAGTCCAGTACCTCGATTTCCTGACTTCTACTTCCTTCTCGCCGGAGACTTCGCGTTCGAGCTGGGCAGTAGGCCTGAGATCATGTTCGGCCACGGCAGCCACTTCTGCTGCTATCATCGCTGCCATCGGGGAGCGTGTGAGAAGCATGGTGCCTCCGAAGGCGAGCGAGGCAGATGCACCTGGCGCTTTTTCCCTGAAATGTCTTGCCGCCCCGACTATCCCGAGGCTTTCCGCGACCGTGTTTGCGCCTATAGCGATGGTTTTAACTGCTTCGGCGCCTATCTTCGAAGCGTCGCCGCCGGTTGCCGTGTCGAGCAAAAAGCCTCCGAATTTCAACGCCTCTATGCCCATCCATATAGGGAGTATCCTCGTCGTGAAGACTCTGCTTATGGATTGAAGGGCGTTTCTCGTCTTTTCGGGATTCGGCCTGCCTATGCCGAGATCTTCAAGGAGCGATATCGGCCTGTCGGCTATGTAGTGGAGTATCGTAGATGGTATCGACGGTACCTGATTCTCTTCGTTCGGGAATATCCTGCGCAGCGGAGATATGGAGCCGTGGACTCCCGGCTCGGCTTCTCTGAAGAAGAGCGAAGTATTGGCACTGGCTATGTTGTCAAGCTTCGATTTTGAGCGCATGGCGCGAGAGGTTATCCTGAACCAGTCGCCTGTGAAGGACCTCGGCACGAGCGTTTCGTACGAAGAACTCACTAGCTGTTCGTAGTCGCGCGTTACGAGTTCTCTGAGCACATCGGGTATCATGTCCTCTATCTCTATGTTCTTCTGAGAGTAGAGCTGGCGGCCGATCAACAGGTTCATAGCGTCGGCGGCTTCCTCGTAATTCTTACGCCAGACGAAATCGACGAAAGCGTTAGACGCTATTATAGCCTCCGATTTCTTCTTCGCCAGTATCACAACGCCCTGCAACTGTTCGAAGTCCTCTGCGTCGAGAGAGAGGCCGGTCTCCTTCACGAACTGGCGTATGAGAAAATCGTTGTCTTTCGTTCCCGAGCGGAGTGCGATATCGGTGAATTTGCTGACGAGGGCGGAATTGAGCATTATGTCTTCCGTCGTTTCGCCGTACCTGGTTATCACTCTCTTGAAGATATCGGCGTAGAGGCCGACGTTTGCGCTGTTTATGAACTGGTTTTCGAACTCGTCTTTGATATGTCTCTCAAACTCGGTCGGGCCTATCCCGCGTAACATTGCGAGCAAGGCGCGGGCTGTTGCGTCGTGTTCGACGTCGATCTGTGCTTTTTCGAACGAACCGCTTATGCGGCCGAAAGTTTTCGCGTCGGTCTTGACTCCCCTGATGAACGTTTCGAACCACTCTTCAAGGCCTACAGATTCCTTGTATTTCCTCGCTATCTTTCTGAGGCCCGGCGAAGATTCGGAAAACTTCACGAGGTCTATAACGAAGCCGAGATCGTAAGCCGACTGTTCCAGATCGGAGCCCTGAACGACTCTCTTAGCCGGTCCCTTCTTAATGCGTTCCAGTTTATCCCTTATAGCGGAACCGCTGCCGGCCGAAACATCGTCTTCTACGCCGAGGCGTTCGAAGATATCTTTGAGCGCCGTGTTGTGCGTCATGACCTTGGCGGCGCGGCCGAGCCTTTCGAAGTAAGTCTCCTCGAAGTTGGCGATGTTGTTGAACGGTAGGTCCAGCCTTTTGAGTACACTGGTACGCTCAGGAAGCCTCAACATTCCGGCCTGCATCATGTAGATCTTCGACATTCTGCTGCCTATGAAGGATTTTCCGTAGGCACGGCCTTCGCCGATCGTGTCGGTTATATCTATGTACACGGCCGGCAGCTTCTTCTTCGTCTTAATGTATTCGATCATCGGGGTGAAATCGACTTCGAGCACGGACCTGTTGCCGATCATTATCATGTTAGCGTCGCCGATTATATCGCCAACCTGGAAAGCGGACGGTATTCTTATGCCCTTGCTGGCGAAGTAATCCTCGGCCAGTTCGAGTACGCTCTTGGGTCCTTCTTTCGTCGGGATATAGTGCTTCTTCCTGAAGACGGTGGCCGAGCGTTCATACATGGCTTCGTGAACGAAACGCGGATTGAACAGCGCGATCGGATTGAATCCGATCACTGGAATCTTCGTGTTCTCGGCGAGCCAGAGCGCAGCGTCGGCAGCACGTTCGCCGAACGATCTTATAACCTTCGGTTTCCCGCCGACCTCGAAGACGCTTCGGCCTATCGGCATCTTCTCGAGGATGGAGGAATCGATCCCGCGCTTTTCCAAAAGTTCGGTGAGCTCTTCGAAGTGCTGGGCGCCGGCCCTGACTTTGCCCTTGCTCGCGTCTATGATGTTCAGATAATCGCCGACAGTTACACTTTTGAGTTCGAGGATAGACTTTATGCCTCTCTCGTTGCCGGCCTCTTCTGAGATCTTCATGAACTCTTCGAAGATGTTCTTTTCGATTGCCTCGGATATCCTGTTTTCCGTCGAGTTCACGTGCCGCAAAACGTTTTCCAGTTCGTAAAGCCTGCGTATGTTGTACGAGTAGAAGCCGAGACGTTCGCCCTTTATTCCTTCCGACTTCGCCTTTATCTTGGCGATAACGGCCTTCCGGCCACCGGAGAAGATATCGAATATGTCTTTCCAGCTTCGCTCCTTCACCGCGTCGTTTATGTAATTGACAGTTCCGGTTATTCTATCGACGAAATCGTCTGCGAAGGATATAGCCGAGATCGCTTTCTCTCTCAACGCGTTGTTTTTCATTACGGCCTTGGCTACGCCTTTTATATTCAAAGCCGACGAAATCGCAGAGAAAGGCAAGGCCGTGGTGGCGAGGTATTCTCCGTACGATTGTTCCTTCGCCCTTTCACCGCCGACGGCCTTGTAAACAAGATAAGAAGCGGGGTTTGACATGACCATTGCGTTTCTTAAAAAAGCGCTTATCGCGTTGCTTCTCGATTCGTCGGTCAATTCGTCGAACCGTTTTATTATCTCACCGGCACCGGTGTTCCTGAGTGCGGCGGTTAGCATGCCGCTAACGCTGACGTCGGCGAATCCTTCTATCGACTTGGTGAATATGCTCGTGTGTTTCAGGTTGTGTCTTACTGTGTTGAGAACTGTAGGATTCAGTTCCTTCTCGAGGGTGTCTATGTCGAAGAATTTCTGGAGAGACGGGAGTTTCCTGAGAGCCGAGGCTCCGATTATGTAGTCGAGTCGTTTGAACAGGCCGGTTGCCTGACCGCCCAAGAGAAGAGTTGCAGCTCCGGCCGTTACCCAGCCGAGCGGTGAAGTCTTTCTCTTTTCAACTCTTTCGCGTGCTTTTTTCGTGTCGCTCTGAAGGTCGTATTCGTCAAACACGCGCTCGGGCATGGTTTTAATCCTCTGTGATTGTTATGTTAGGGAAACCAAACGGATTGAACTCCTTGTGGTACGTCGGGCTTTTTTCGGGATTCTTCGGCACGACGGTCGTGGGGGTAAATCTGTCGGCCTTCGCCGGCGCGGTGGTCTGAGACTTTTCTTCCGTCATCTCGTCTATTACGGCGTTCTTCACGACAAGCGCATCGATCTCTTTGTCGAGCAACTCGTCGAACCCATCACCGGTGAAGATGCTGACCTTCAGGGCCAAGTTGTAAACTTCAGAGTGTGACCTGTTCAGCACGTCATTTTCAAAGGTCTTGTATTCTTCGGAACTTACAGGCAGGATATCTGCTATCTTCTCTTCCATGTCGTAGCGAAGTTCATCGGAATCGTCGTTAGATTCGACGAGTAGGTCTTCGTACAGAAGCGAAGCGATGAAGTATTTGTCCTCGTCGCGGAATATGGCGGTTGACACTGCAGCCTCCAACTCTCTCACGCTCGGAAGTCTGCAGATGACGTACCTTCCTTCTTCCTCGACGAAAAGGATATACCCGTGCTTTTTCTTCGCCCTGTAAATAGCGGAATCTACGGCCTTCATATCGTTACTACCGGATTATCGGACGCGAAATTGCTCGAGGCAAGTATCATGTCGGAAAGCGTCTCGATTATGCCGGCGTCCATGTCGTCTATCATATCTTCGCTTATCTTCGGGTACAGGGAGCATGCGACGACGAGTTTGTCGGTAAATTCCAGAGCGTCCTTAGACTCGCGCTTTATCTTCTTGTAAACGGACCTCTTCACCGGGCAAAACACGAACACGTTGTCTTCGTCGAAGATGTAGGCGAATATCTTGCTCTTGTCCTCGGCGCCCTCCATGATTGCGAAGGCCTCGGGGTGCTTTTCCTTTATCATCGCTACGGCCAGTTCGTTGTACAGCTTCAACATGGATTCGACTTTCGTCTCTTCTAGTTTTTCCGTTTCATTGGTTTTATCTTCCATTTAACTCCGCTCCTTATATCTCGTCTCTCTTGACGAGATCCATAGAAATAAATTGGTATATGTCTTGAAGTGGGTTGCCGTCTGGTACGGCGGTCTTTACTCCGCCGCTGAGATAGAGACCGTTGAAGGTGAATGTCGGAACTATATCGTTGCCGGTCGCGGCTACGACCATGGATGGGAGATATATCGTTCCATTCCAGAGAATCTTGGAGCCCGGCACTTTCTTGGTGAGGGCTTCCAGATAGTTTGCGTATTTCAAGTTGAAGCCGAGCTGGCCTTTCACGATCTTGTTCGTTTGCAGTACGCCGCGCGGTTCCGGCGAGAAGCAACTGTAAAACGGAACGACGCCGCTTCCGTTGGCCCACTGAATGTAAGAGACAAGGTCGAGGACGTAACTACCGACGACAATCTCGACGTCGGAGCCGGAATAATAAACGGAAAACTGCTTCTGTTCCATCAGCATCGGCATCACGTCCCTGATCTAATTATCTTTTCGTATTCTCTGGACCAGTCGGCTCTAGGCTTGTTGAACCTTATCGCGCTGGCGTCTATCTCTATGGTGCCATTCTGCGAGTCGGTGGAGACCCGCGCGTACGAGTGCCTGAGCCTTCTAGCTACAAAATCGTATATAACTATCGGTGTTGAATTGTGGTCGAGTTCCTGGCGCGACGACACTATTTTCATTTCGTCGAGAATGTCCATCGGAACTCTGCTTTCCAGTATTTCGGCACGGTAGATTATGATTATAGAGAAGGGGACGGTCTTCTCGGCCGGTATTGTGTCCAGAGAGGTTATGTAGTGAACCTGCTCTATGTCAGACAGGCGCTTGTAATAGACGAGGTTGCCGATTTGGGAATCCGATATCTGGCTCAAGACCTTCGCGAACGGGTACTCCGTCGTCTTGTAGAACACGATGTTCCCGACGACTACGTTGGAGCCGAAAGTGAAACCATCGACTTCCTGAGTGCCGAGGTTGAAGACTGGCCTTGCCGAAGCGTCGCGAGATACGGTTATTGACGCCACTGTATCCATATACACCGGCGTCGCCATGGCGTCGGCTCTGTACATGAATATGTGGGCGTCGCTTGGTGTTATTACGGCCTGCGGCATAATACCACCGGCTTACTGAGCTGCCGAAGTAACTAAATCTTTAACCTTCCCTATTTTCATGAACGGGAACACTCTTCTGGCAACGAATTGGCAACCTTCGACGACTGAAGCCTGCCCGAGTTCGATCGAATGGGTGTTGCTCGCGAAGATGACGTCTTTGACTATCATTATTCCGATATCGCTCTCGTCATTCAAGCCGCCGGCATGACCGAGTATAACGATGTCTATAGGCAAAAGGTCTGTAAGCAATTTTGGAGTTATTTTCACAAGAAGATCCACTACACTGCCGTCTCCAACCGAACCTATTTTCCCGGCATAACTTTCGCCAGGGTCATTCGGGCTAAATCTTCTTTTGAAGAATCCTGCAGTATGCCTATAATCGTCTTTAAGCAGTTCGTAAAGCGATGTTCCGTCGATGTTGGCGTTCCTTATAAATCCGGTAGTCCCCCTGTTTCCCCTGTAAACGACGGTGTTGTCCCGGGAACCTACGAATGGAACGTTGGTCATTTCCCTGTTGACCTGGACGGTTATGCCCTGGATTGTTCCGAGGCGCACTCCGTGAGTCGAGTCGATTATGTAAATCTGGTTAGGCGTAAAAGCGGGCAATTCACTCACCTCCAAGTGAAGGAATAACAACGAAAGCGAAAAACGGACGACCTGTTTTGCCGTCCGCTGTTGAGAAGGGGGTAATGCGAAGAGGTTAAAGAGATGCCGGTTCTGAGAAGATCGGTTTCCACGAGTCTATTGATCTTGCAACGAAATCTATGGTTTCGGATATCACGGGCGAACCTGCGGCTATATCCATTCTTATCGTCGAGAATCTNACGTCGCGAATGGTCATCTTGTATGCCTGCACGTTGTAACCTCTGTTGGCATCGTCTCCGGTTATCGCGCCAGCTTCAGGCATTCCTATGAGCATTATGTCGAGCGCCGGGAATTCGTCTAGGCCGAGAGGGAGATACGTGTTCCAATCGATCGGCGTGTCGTTGGAGAAGTTTGTTTGGACCGCTTCTATATCCCACAACTGCCTTATCGTGTTCTCGAACTTCGAATTGCCGTCCTTCAAATACGGGAAATCCGAAAACTTCACGGTTTCGCCCACGATAGGATCTGAGAGCCTCACGACTTCGAAACGCTTCTTGTCGTTGTACCTGGCATCGACTATCTTCTTGAAAAGCGAGTCTTCTATTACGGCGTTCACGAGCCTTCCGTAAACAACGTACGCGGAATCGCCGAAGTCGATAGGGTCGATGCTTCCTAATCCGTGAAGCGGAACTCTGTTTTTAGCTATCCTGGCCATTATCGACTGAGCGGTCGCTATAGTCACTCCGTCAACTGTCAGAACGATGTTGGTCGGACCTATCGCAAACATTCTAGGCATAAGGATCACCTCTTACGCCGTTGCCTGAGCTTTGTGCCAACCACTAAACTTTCTGCAAAGGAATTCGAGTCTCTTGACAGGAGCCGTTCCATCAACATCGACTCCGAAGTCTTCGGAATTGAAAACCACGTCTCTCATAACGGCTTTATAATAAGCACCCGACACGTCGTCTTCCTGAATGCCGATGAGCATAATATCTACCGGAAGGAACTCGGTTATGTTTCTCGGCACGAACTTGTACGCAGTAACGCCTTCCGCGAGGTTCCCTATGGTGTCAATCTCGCCGGAGAGGAAGTCCTGGTCGTATATGCCGAACAACTTTCCGCTTGCTCCGAGCGCGCCGATTCTGTGCTTCTGCTGCGCCTTTATCGCCTCGAAAACATTGTCAACGTCGAAGATTACGTAGTCGAGAGAACCTGTAATTAGCCTCACGGACCTTCCGAACAGGTCGGGATCGATAGAACCAAGTCCGTAAAGAGGGTTCACTTTTCTGGAAACATTCAGTCTTACAGACATCGCGTTACCGACGACCGTGCTTCCAACAACAAGCTGTATATTGCTTCCGCCTATTGAAAACTGTGGCATTGTACTTTTCCTCCTTGATTTAGCGTAAAAACGCAGGGGAGCTTACGCCCCCCGGCGTCAATTAGGCTGCGATCTTTCCGTAAACGGCCTTGATTCTTACTGCTCTGATCTCCATGTAGGCGCGGATAGTCATGTTGACTTCTACCTGTCCGACGGTTCCACCGGCCTCTGTTACCTTTACGTCGGCGACGCCGAAAGCGAACTTACCGTCGGCGGCCGCTTCGTTGAGAAACTTCTGGATCTCGTTCTTCATAGACTCGCGCATGGCAAGGCTATTTGGTTTGCCTATATATCTCTTCGCGATGGTTCTGGCGCCGTCAACACAGTAATTGGCCACCGCGACCGAATCGTATCTGGAGTACGAGCTGGCCTCGTCGGCGAAGGTCCTGAAGTCGGGAATCTCATAGACCGGGCCGGTAGCTGTTCCGCCGGCCACCCTCGGGACGATTATTCCTGCGGCGAGAAGATCTGTTATATCTGTTTCCGAGAGTGCGAATGCGCTTCTGAATCTTGCCGAAGAGGGAATTTCGATGAGTAAGGAGCCGCTGCCAGGAGTTCTGGAGGCCGCGAGTCCGCAGAGATATCCTGCCATTGACTTGAGCGTTCTTCCGTCGGAGCTGAAGAGACCGGACACAACCACGTGCTTGCCGAGGTCTATTTCTACTCCTAGTTCGTCGGAAACCCTGGAGCCGGCGTAGGTGCCATCACCGGTCTTGTAGAATCCGGTGTTCCCGAAGGTCACCAGAGAGCTCTTCCAAGTGGCTATTCCTGTCGAGGTTATCGACACCGGCTTCTTGACAGTCATGAACCCGACTACGCTTCCGTAATTGGTTGAGAGCCCTTCGAGGAGTTTGGCGAATGTATAGCCAATATAGGCGTCCGTATCGCCGGTAGCTTCATCGGCAGGCTTTTCCATGAACACGGCGTAAGAAGGGGAAACTGCGCCGAGCGAGAGGAAGGCTTCGGTGAGAGCGGCTTTGTAATCTGCGGTGGTTGAAGGCACGTCAGCATACTTGACCGCTATCTTCGCATAATCGCCCTGCGCGAAGACGGCTGCGTCTGTTATCGTTGCCTTTAGGCCAAATGCGTAAATGTCTATAACCGTGGAGCCGGTTGCGAGCTTGGCCGTCGAGTATTCCTCGATGTAGGATCTTCCTTCGTCGATAGATACCTTGTAAATTCCATCGACTAGATAGATCCTTATGTCTCCGTTCCATTTGCCTGTGTATGTGCCGGTGACGGAAACACCTGTGTATTCGGTGTCGGTAGCGTTCTTCTTCGCCGTGTAGGTCGTCGGTACGTTCGGCTTTCCGAGCCTTACTCCAACGATGGTCGCGACGTTGACGTTGCTTCCAAACCCGAGTCTGGTGTTGGTTATGGCTTCGAGCAATGCTCCGTCGAAATAGCTGGCGAGCTGTTCCGAGTCGTAGATCACGTAAGGCTCGTTGAACATTATTCTCTCACCGTTGTGAGAATCCTTCGAGCTAGTGCCGAAAACGACTATTCTCGGAAGGCTTGTATTGTAATTTTCTGATATTCCGCCGTCTGTGTAAAATGCCTGTACGCCTGGAAGGTCCATGAGATCTTTCCTCCTTTAATTCATAGAGAGAACTGTTGTTATTTCTCTGATCACTGATTCATCGGTTTCAAAGATTTTTCTGGTGCGAACGTAGTATTCGAAAGTGGCGACGTATAAAGTCTCGTTCGATACGCTTATCGTCGAATCCTGGTCCCTGGCGAGCAGCGAAAAGTCCGTTATGCCCTTCGAGAGGATTGCTTTTTTCGCTAAGATCATGAAGTTCTCGAACTCTTCAGCCACACGCTGACACTCGCTGTAATCGGCCGAATAGACTCTGAACCTGACCAGGTTGTCGTATTCGAGGAAATAAGTTATCCTTGCCGAGATGTTTCCTATATCGACGGTCTTGGCCTCGAGCGGATCTTTTGGCTGCCATTGGCCGGAGAAGGGACTGGACTTGTAACTGGCCGGCTGCCTCTTGACCAGAGAGTAAGTTATCACCGGACCGGAATACGCCCTCTTGCCGAAATCGTCGAGTGGAGTTTCGTGCGTGATCGATACGTTCCTGCTTTTCAGCTCGACATATCTTGCGAACATGGCCTCTACGTGTTCGAGAAAGATCCGTATCTCGTAAGGCTTTATTTCTTTCAGGTTCTCTGCGCTAACTAGCAATTGGAGCCACCTCTTGTTTGTTACAGTACAAAATGTAGAACATGGTGTTCCCGTCGATTTCTATTCGTTCCACCGTGTTGACCTCAAAGAAAGAAATAACTACGAAAGGTTTTTTGAGAACGTTGTTTTCGTGAGCCAATCTCAAAACCATGTCGCCACCGCTAGGTTCTACCTTGAAGTCGGCGGCCGAACAATAGAAGACGTCATATGTCTCGTTCGACACTCCGACCGGTTCGTGCCGTATGCTCGCCGATTTTGAGTAATTGGCTGTGTTCAGCGTGTGGTACATCTTCACGAGGTAATCGGCCTTAAAATCGCCGCGGAACGTTCTGAATCCATAGAATGTGCCGTATTCTTTCAGCTTTTCGTTGATCACCGACTGGAAGTTGTTCATCTGTAATCACGTCCGTCGGTTCTCCAGTTCCTCTCGAAGAAGCGAGGAGATGAGCCTCCGCGCCTTGCGTTGGCTACGTATCCAGCACTCCTTGACACCTGCTTTTCGAGTTCTTCCAGCCTCTTCTCGCGTTCTCTCTTGAAGTGTTCAAGCAGAGCCACGATCCGATTGGTTTGCGACTTGACCGACAGGTTGCCTATCATTATGTCGTTCGAAGCGGCGGCGGCCTCCATGGCCAATCTCTCGCAGATTATCTCGAGCGTTCTGGCGTTTATGTACTGCCTCTCCGGGCCTGTTATTTTGGCGTTGCTGCCTATGAGCACCTTCGCCGTTATGTCCTCTACGTCCCTTATGGCTTCTAGGATCGAAATGTATATGGTGTTCTGCGCGAGCAGCTTCTCGAGCGGGCCTACCTGCGACTTTATGTACGGGAGGCTGACGTAGGCCGGTTTTATTCCCGTGAAGAAGTTCATCGTGGTCGATGAGCCGAGAGTCGAGCCGTCAGACGATTTTATGTCCGGCGAAAGCTCGACGATTATCGCGCTGTTTTCCGAGAGCTGAGACAGGAAGATTATCTGAAGCACGTTGCCGTAAGGCGTCGCGGCGAACATCATGTCCGAATCTATGATCCCGTACGGATTCTCTACGAGAATGGTCGTGAGTTCGTTGAAGTTCTGCATCTCGTCGAGTTCTTTGGAGAAGACTATTTCGAGTCGCCCGTTGAGTACGGGAGTGTAGCGTGGGTTCCAGTCGGAAACGCTCAAAGATTCGTCTATGGGCGAGAAGCGAGGGTCGAGGTAAGGGTTTTCGGTCGGTATGCTGGTCGAAGACTTCACGGTTGACGAGGTAAGAAACTTTATTATCACGTCGTTCTCCAGCTCGTCGCCGTAAACGGACTTGACCACCGCGCCGATCATGAGGTTGAGTCTAGTAAACGTAAACGTGTACTGAGTAGTGGCCTTCAAAAGCTCGTCGTGTCCCACGGTTAGCGTAGTGTTGTCGTTGCTCCAGACGAGAGTTATCGCAACTGCGCTCCCCTCGTCGTCTCTCAAGGCTATGCACGACTGCGAAAACGTGTCGTGGTCCACGGGCTTGTCGAAGTTCATCACTATTGGCTGGTTAAGGCTTACACCGATCGACGAATGCTCAGGAACTATGCTCGTTAATTTCATGCTCTCACCCTGAGAAGGAATAACAAAAAAGCCCGGCAGAGCCGGGCTAGTTATTCATTCGATTATGGATTTGGAATGAGCGTCGGGAACTTCTCGTAAGACTTCTTGAGAGTTATGCCCTTTATGAGGGACATACCATCGCCTTTGTAGGCTGGAGCGACTGCGTATCTCTCGATTATCTTGGTCTTGCGGATATCCCTGTACTTGTCGTCGTAATCACTGGTGGTCGGAAGCTGGTTTACGACGAGAAGACCGAGCGCAGCGCTGTCGGCGATAATGAGGTCAACTGTATTTTCTGTCGGATTGAAAGGAGCGAACGGAGAGAGCACGACGTTGAAGTCAACACCGAACAGCGACGGGAAATTTATTCCGGCGATCTGTCTTCCGGCGGTCGGGTACTGGAATTCTCCGAGGTAAGGATCTATTGTGTTCTTGAATGTGACTCCGGCTTTGTTGTACCAGCTTCCCATTCTGCCCTGGGTGAAAAGGAACAGGCCTCTGAGAGTCGGGTTGGTAAGGAACACCGGGTAGGAGAGCGGGTGCACGATTATGGTGTTCGGGCTGAAGCCCTTGGTTATGAGCTTGGAGGCTGCCACGATTATGTCGTCGAACGTGAGTCCGCCGTTGGCGGTTCCGCTGGCGTCAACGCCGCTGGTGTGCATCGTCGGTTCTTCGCTGTCGTTGTCGAGCGCAACTTTAGCGTTCTGGAAGAGCATTTCGGAGACCTGTACTTCCTTCCATCTCGCCAGAGCCTTGAGCGATTCGTTTATCATGTGATTCCAGACCGGGAACTCGTTGTACATCAGGGTCTCTTCTGTAACTTCCACGGCGATACCGTGCTTGCCGATTTCGATTTCCTGATACGAGCCGGTTGTCATCTTGAAGGCTCTAGGCTCCGCGCCTTCGCCCATCGAAAGGTTTCCGCCGAATCCGGACAGGAAGGGCCACTTCATTCTGAGGCCGGTGAAGGTCATCTTCTGGAGCATGTTGGTGAGTACGAGGTTAGGTTCGATAGCCTCGACGAATCTCTTGGTGACGACTTTCGGGAAGAACTCCGCGAACTCCTCCGAGGTTATGAGGTCCTTGAGCATTCTTCTTTCGACCGATGTTTTTGCATACGTCGCGGCAACGGGGTCGATGTATCCGTCGCACGAGAGAATCATATCGAGAGCTGCGGAGCCCCTGTCTCTCTCTATGGCTTTCTTGATAGCCTCTGGTGCGAAGAGCGCGTAGTCCCTCGCGACGACGTTGCTCTGTATCTTCTGGTCTATGGTCTTTTCGATCCTGGCCATCAGATCTTCTATCGTAGGATTGGCTGTCATTGTTTCAGTGAGCATGTTAGTTTATCCTCCTTGTTTACTTACTAGATGTTGAGCTGAATTACAGCGGCCTTCTTGGTTACAGGGTCCATGCCGTCGAGAACTCCGCCGTTTTCCATGCCTGGCAGTCCGAGTCCAGGAACGGTTATGACCTTCTCATATCCGCCGGTCCACGTCGGATCAGCTTCGAGGTCGATAACCTTGACGACTCTTCCGACGACCTGTTCGAGCGCGGCCGAGATGTTTGCTATGATGGCAGCAGCGGCTGGCTGCACGTCTTCGATAGCATCACTTATCGAGCTGACTGCGAGCGGAACGTACCAGCCTGTGGAGTCCGGAACTATGAGCGTACCCGGCAGATATTCGCTGGAATCGTAATCTCCGGAGAGTGCCACGAGAATCATCCAGTCGGCCAGGATCGTGACCTCAAGGTCCATCTGGTAAGAAGGATCGGCCTGCATGTCCCACACGTGGTAATCTCTGAACACGACACCGAGCGGTTTGTTGCCTCTGAGGCCGGGAACTGCTTCGGCGGGCGCGGCCACTCTAGCGTCGGTCTTTTTGTTGGTGAAGGTCGTTATGTCGTAAACTCCTTCGGCAACGTCGAGCACAGTATAGTTGAAAACGGAATCGACTCCGCCGTTGGCAGGCACCACGTAACCGAACTGATCGAGCGAGACTATCGTGCCGGCTTCGAGGACTATACCTCTCTTCATTTCGGTATCGTATTTGACAACAGGAAGATAAGGGGCTGGCCTGAGCTTGAGTCCGGAGGCTATCCTTACACCTTCTGTGTATTCCGCGAATTTCTTGACACTTCCTTTTCTAGTTATGAGTGGCATTGATAATTACCCTCCTTATTTGCCTTTGTTAACCTTCAGAGCATCGTTGACCATTTCTGTGATTGTGGGGATTTGCGGTTTTACGTCTCCGTCTTTGATCAGCGTTTCGGAACTTTTAATCGTCTTGGCTTCGGGGTTGACGGCAGGCGGGTTGGTCGGATCGGCTGGCGCTGCAGTATCCGCCGCAGGGGCCGGAGGCGGCGTCTGCGCATCTTCCGTCTTGTCGGTCGGCTTGTCGTCTTCGACCGGCGCCGGCTTTACCTTGGAGTCCTCGACTTTCTTGAGCTGTTCGGAGATTTCCGAATACATTTCGTTGAGTTCTTCGAGGCTCTTGGAAGAAAGCTTGTCTATGATCTTGTTTTTCTCGTCATCGGTAAGGTTCTGGTACGAAGACAGACCGAGCTGAGTCTTTCCATCTACAACCTTAACCGCGACTTCTCTTCTCTTCACGTTCAGCCTGTCGGTTTCGATCGATTCGAGTTTTTCAATTCTGGTATTGAAAGCGCCGAGCTTTTCGTCGAGGTTCTTGACAATCGCATCTAACGAGGCGAGTCTGTCGGCAAGTTCTTTTTCCATCTGTTTTTCCTCCCCAATTTCTTTGCTTATTGAATCGGTGCCTTCAGAAGAAGAAATAACTACACTACTGTCTTTATCAGGTACTTTTCCTACGAAGAAGGCGAATTCGTCGGCCGGTAGAGTTGCGAAACTCAGTTCCTTGTAATGGAAGCCTTTTGGTATATCGACGCATTTCTTCCCGTCGTAAACCTTTCCGACGCGGTGCGGGCAGGCGTCGTAATCGGTGAGGTCTTTGCCGCAGATGCTGCAGGTGTGTCTGTCCGGGAACATGCCCACCGAGACGGTGTTGAAAGCACCGTTCCTGACCTTCTCGTACATATCCTGGTCGGTCAGTTCCACTTTCAGCAAAACTGCTCCGGTGGCATTTTCTGGCCACGGTATTTTTTCGTTTCCGACCATGTCCTTAATAACTCCGAGTTCGCCGGAGGTGAAGTAAATGGCTTCGAGGACCTTTCCAACCGGATCGCTCCAGTCGTTGTGGTGTTTGAGTACCGGCTTCTGGTAAGGATAAATCCACGTATCTATCGCTGCCGTTATCTCCGATTGAATGTAGATCCTGTTGTTTATCTCCACGTCGGAATGTGTGGCGATCACCCAAAACTTGTTGCCGGAAGTGACGAGTGCGTCTTCGATAACCGAATCGTCGGCAAAGGCGATGATCGGCATCGTCTGTTTTATGATTTCGCTGTTCCTGTTCTCGACGTGACCTTTCATTATTCCGTCTATGAAACCGCTGTTTTTTATGAATCTATCGAATTTCATGTCGTCATCCTTTCCTTAGCTGTGTTGATTCTTAGGCGCCGTTCTGTTGTCGGTCTCTTTCGAGTTGTCCGCCTGCGCTTTGGCTGTGAATTCGGCCTGTTGCTTCGTAACCCGCACAAGATGTAAGTCTTCGTCGATAGATTTCCCCGTGAACCCGAGAGCTGTCCTCGTTTCCTTGAAGGTCGCGACGTTGTGTTCGTACAGGAAGACACTGTTGTTGGTCTTCTTCGTCAACGTCTCGATGTCCGGCTCGTTGAACAGGAGTACCGGTCTGCCTTCGACCAGCGTGGCCGGGTGGTAGCCCATGTCGCACACGATGTGGTCGAGGAAGTAAGTCTGGAAGAAACTGGCGAAGAGGAGCTGCATATCGCGGACCTTGTCGAAGTGCGGCACTCGCGCGTCGCCGGAAGTCGCCCTGTTTGCCGCGCCGGCCTCGCCGAATCCGACGCTGGAACCTCCGATCGCAGAGTAGATCTTGGTCTTGAAGTATTCTATGAAGGAGAGTATGTCCTTTATGTTGGCGCTGACTATTCCTATATCGTGGTCGCCCGGCATCACCAGCATTCCGTCGGAAGGGTTCCACGTCAGGTTCTTCTTGACGGCGTCTATGTCTTGCTGTTTGCCTGGGCGGTCCGGAGTTCCAACCTTGTAAACGGTTATCACGTACATGTTCTGGCGTATCATGTCCTGGATAACCTCTTCGAGCGTCCTCAGAGCGAGTACGTCTTCGAGGACCTCCGAGAGCGGCGGCCGGCCGAACGGCGTGGAGTTTTCGTCGTAGATTATGTGGACCATGTCGTTCTTATCGACGTTAACGACGCCCTGCGTTCTAGTCCAGTTGGTCGGGTAATTGACGACGTCGGGGCTTTTCGCGTTTATGTAGAGCGAGGCCTCGAATACGCTCGCGTCGAGCTGGTATGTCTTCACGGAGCCGTTGTTCTTTCTGTCGATCTTCACCATGAGCGGATCTATCGGATAAACGCCGGAGATTGGTTCGAGCGTTTTGTCGTCTATCCACGTGTAAGAGCGGCCAGACGAATTGCCTGCGTTCCTTATAAGCACGGCGTAGGCGTTCCCGTAGGCGATGAAGTTGTACAGCATGGTTCTCACGAAGCGGTACATCGTGGTCTTGCTGGCGACCTCTATCTCTCTCATGCGTTCCTGCAGCTTTTTGTTTATTCCTTCATCGTTGCTCATAACGTTGAAGCCGTGGCGCATACAACCCTCGACGGTGTTGGATACCCACTGACGAAGTATGGAGTCGGACCGAATGGCGTCCCTCAACTTCACGACGAGATTGGAAAATTCGAACGATTGTTTCGGCCGTTCCTTTTTAGCGTATTGACTTATCTTCGGTTCTATAGCCAGAACCTGGGCGTCGTTCGATCGTTTTCTGAAGGAATCAAAAAAAGACACGGTGTTACACCTCCGCTCGTTCTCCATTTGAAGGAATAACACCGTGCCGGATTCAATGCCTATTCAACTTACATTCTTTCGAAGATACCTCTTATCTTTTCTATATCCTTAGATGTGCTGCTCTTTATGAACTTGACCGTGTTCACAATATCCTTGAACTTCGCGGGCGCCTCGAGCAGCACGGATCTCAAGACCTCCTCGGCTGCCGTGTCCTCGGGCGAATTCGACGGCGAAGCCATGCCGCCGCCCGCAGGTTGAGCTGCCACCAGTTCGTCGCTCTGCGTTTCGGCCGGGTTTATTATCTCGTGATCCACGTACACGTATGTGCCGTCCTCGAGCAGGAAGGTGGTCGAGTCTGGCGATTGCCGCCTGTTGACCACGAGGAGGTCGTCGTACTTAGAGTCTATGAACGTCGCTTTCGGGGAGGCGTCGATCCTTATGTTACCGACGGGGTCCAGGTACACGCCGGGCGTGTTCGTGGCCGGCACGTTCTGGTTTATACCCTTCAGCATGGAGTTGGAGACCTCGTAGGCGTAGTTTTCGAGGTCGAGGACTATCTCTTTGACGGCCTGTTGCACGGCCTTCGACGCGGCAGCGCGCAACTTCGGCGTATCGACGTTTCTCTCCCATTCGCTCTTCTTGTTCTGGTCGAGTCTCTTCTCTTCCCACTTGTCCTGAAGCAGCTCGGCGCCGTCCTTTATTGAGTCGATGATGGGGTTGACGATGAAACCGTTCCACAGATTATCGCCTATGTTCTCCCATATGTTGTCGCCGACGTCAACGTTCCACCAGTCCGGCAGAGAACCGCGAATAGACTCTTCTATATTTATCTCCATCTCTTCCGGTTTCGCCGTAAGGAACTTGTCGCAATTCATGTTGTCGTCTATGTCGTCCATTATCGACTTCATCGCGTCTTTCAGGGCTCGCCAGAAGCCTATTACGTCTATCGAGGAGAACGAGAAATCGACCTGTTCGGCCATCGACTTCACGTATGAGGATATGTTGAGAAGCACGTCGTCGATAGGTTTCTCGACGGCTTTGACCGAGCCGGAGATCATGGATTGCGAGAAGTTTATGTACCAGGCGCATTTCGCCATCTCTTTGGGGATAACGAGCCGCTTCGGGTTCTTCGACATCTTGGCTATCACGAATTGCTTTATCATGCCGCCGCCATCGCTGATGGTCGTTGGAACACCTTCGATCTCGACCTGCGTGTTGGCAAAAAGAAGCGCGTTCCTCGCCGCGATCGACGACTGCATGAGGAGGTCGAACATTCTCTCGAAGACATCGGCGAGCTTTTTGAGGACGCCGTACATGGTTGCGGCCACCAAGAAGGAGCCGATGCTGGTCATGAACTTCACAACGTTCTGAGAGGAGAGGGTTGTGTATATGTCCATGTAGAATTGGAGGTCTTTCACGTACTCGTCCATCTTGCTTATGAATTCGGATTTACGTATCTTTCGCATCTTCTCGACGACTTTATCCATTGTCTCGTTGACCGTATCGACGGCGCTAAACTCGCTTCCGGGAGCGTATATCGAAACCGCGGTGTCTGCTGTCCACAACGTGCAGCAAATGAATTCGAGAAGCACAGACTTCACGACTGGCGCATATCCCTGGTAATATAGCTGCGCGGCCGAAACGACCTTGTACATTCCGTCGAGAATGTCCGACAATTTCCCTTCGAGGTCGCTCATTTTCAGGTTCTTCCAGTAATCGGCGGTGAGGGCTGGCCTTAGCTTGTCCATTCCCTCCTTCCATGTCTGCGAAGCCTGACCGGCTATCGCGAGTTCGGCCTCGCTCATTAGCGAGTTTGGACCCTGTGTCAGGAACGTGGCCACGTCGCCGTAGCCGCCGAGCGCCTTCTCTATTGCCGAACCTTGCGAGCCCGCCAGGTCGCGCATCATGTCGGCCGAGTTGTTCATCTCGTCGCATATAGCGTCGGTTATGAGATGAGTGTTCAGAGAATTTGCCATAGCGACGGCAACCGTTTTTGCGCCGTCAAGTGCGTCTTCGAAACTCATTTCTTCTTCGCCGCCTGCTGTACGACTTTGTCTGCCATTCCCTTAGACAATTCCTGTTCCACCCCGTCGCGGAAAAAGCCGGCGACAGTTACGGCGCTCGCGCGCGCCTTCGGGTCGGAATTGGCCTGAACCGGGGAAACGGAATACCTGCTATCGACCACTTTCGATTCTATGAATATCTCTCTCTTTTTCGCAGCCATGTTGTTCCTCCGTTTTACTTAACAGCCTCAAGCACGTCGGCCGGGAAGACGTCGCCAAGGAAGATATACGAGTTCCTCTTGTGGAGCCTGTACAGCCTGATCGCTTCGCTCACCTGTTCGAGAGTCAGCTCGGTAGGCAAGTTGTAGGCCTGACACAACCTGTACCTCAGCTTTTCGCCGCTGTGGTACAGCTCGTCTATCTCGTCCATCGAGACCAGCGCGAGGATCAGGTCGTTCGGTATGTTAGGGTACTTCACCTGCAGTCCGAGTAGTTCGGTGGAGTCGAGCGGTATGAAGCCCTTCGGCACGGAGAGAGTGGCGTTCACATTTATTATGTAAGTGTCCTTGGTTATGTCGGCGCCAAACTCCACTCCGACGTCGTCCAGCGCGCTGGCCTGCAAGAACGGGTTAGAACGGGAATAGTTGAGTTTCCCGAGCAGTTCGTCAACCAGTTCGTTCATCTGTTCCGTTCCCTGTCCCTGTATGCTCTTGAGTATGTTCGTTGCCTCGTCTATGGCAGGCGTCAGATCGGCCTGCGTTTTATCGACCCACACCGAGCCGAAGACAGGCACCTTTTCTATCGAGAGGTTTATTATCCCTCTGAAGACCAGCTCCTCCATGAACATCGGGAGCATGTTGGCGACGTAGTCATTCTGGTACGCCAGATAGCGATAGCCGCCGCAGGATCTTATGTAGAGCTGTATCTCGCTGGCGAAAGTCTTCGTAACGTTCGATGCGATGTATAAATCGCCGTTGTTCTCGCGTACCCAATCGTACAGCAGCCTCGGTCCGTCGATGGGGTCGGCGATGTAGGCCTTCGGTATGACTATCCTGCGGCACATCAAGCGCTGCTTCCTGTAGGCGGTGAAGTACGCGAGCTTCTCGAAAGCGAAGGATTTCTCGTAATGTAAGGCGCGGCACAGGAGTTCTCCTACCGCGAAGGGTCCTATCTTTATCGACTTTATCGCATCGACGGCCCTGTTGTGCAGGTATTCGAGCCAGCCGAAGACGAAGACGAAGATCTGCATCATGTCGAGGTTCGTGGTTTCGGAAATTACGAGGCTCAAAAGCACGTACAGAAGGTAATCTTGCGTCGGTGTACAATCGGCGATCGGTTTGTCCTCCTCGTCGCTGAAGACGAAGACGTTGCCGTCGGGGAAGACGTATGTGTTCTCGCCCCACTGAGTGAAGGTCGTAGTGAAGACGGGGTTTATGTCGGGGCTGTACAGCAACGCTTCCTGCGGCGGTTTGGTGAGCCGTATCATGTCGTTGGCGTACAAGTAATCCTCGTACGTGACCTCGTCTTCCGGCAAATTGTCCCTGTATCCGTGGCCGCCGCCTATCTCGAAAGCCTCTATGTAATCTTTCAGCTTTATCTTCTCGATCCCCTTACCGTCGTCAACCGTTCCGGTGCCGGGCCTCGGTTTAGACGGATCGTACTCTCCAGACGGTGGTCTTGACGGTTGCTGCTCGATCGGCAGGCCGGTGACCGGATCTATCTCCGGCACAGTAGTGCCGGGCTGTGTTATTGGCAATCCGGTGATCGGGTCTGTCGCGGAGCCTGTTCCAGGCAGCGTCGTGGGCGTTTCGCCGGGCCTGGTGGTTCCGCCGGTACCCGGGCCTGTTATGGGCATGTAAGAGCCGTCTCCGTAATCGACATAGTAATTGTTTCCGGCCTCCCTGTCGAAAAGGTCGAGCGCCTTGCGGAACGGGCCTTCCATAGCGCCACCTATAAGACGAAGGTACTTCACGGCCTCCTTAACGTCTGGCCTGTTAGAAGGTATCTTTATACCGTAGTTTTTCAGTCGCCTGAAACCTTCGCGAGCGTTCGCGACTCCGAGTATGTACGCCTTCCTCAGCGTCTTGAAGCGTTTCTGCGCAGCATTTATATACGCGACGAACTCCGGCGGCAGGTTTTCCCTGCTCTGCTCCTCAAATCTGGCGTTGCTGATCTCGCTATTGGTTGAAGTCTTGCGCAGATCTCCGATCTTCTTTATCACGCCGTTCATCTCCTCGGTGCGAAGCCTCTCCTAGTTCTTCTGTTCATTGTAGCCCACGATCGGTCGGATAAACCGGCTCGGCCGGGAACGACGAAACGGCCGGCCTCCTCCTCGCGTTTCGCCTCGACGGCAACTGCATGCGTGAGCGTCCTGTTCGATTCTGCGTTTATCAGGTACATTCCGTAGAGGGCGAGTATGAAAGCCTCGAGCGTGTGGACGTAACCCTTGCTGTATCGCGGCCCTCTGTCGGTAGTTCCTTCGACCTTGTAGGAGCGCAACTGTTTTACCAGCCTGTTCCCTATATCGTCGGAGCTAGATAGCGTTATGAGGTTCCTCTCGAAGTATCTCGAAGTGGTCTGCACGATGAAGACCTTCATCATCTGCTCGAACTTCTGCCCGTTTATAGGATGCAACAGCTCTATCGTGTCGGAGAAGCCGACGGGTACTATCTGGTCCTCTGTTATTAGCGACGGATTGGAGTCGGCTATGGAGTATAGAGATTGAACCTGCATCTGGCCGAAGCCTTTATCGACTACTATCTTCTGGAAATGGTACTTCTTGTGCAATTCGATTATCCTTCTCACCGCTTCCGGCTGCGTGAAACGCGAAGGTTCGACTATATCGGTGTATGTCACAAACCTGTTCAGTTCCGTGTCGTATCTCACCAGCGCAAGATGCACTCCGGCGAAGGACTCGTTCCAGTCAACGCCGAGCGTGTATATGCCCTGCGGCAAATTATCCACGTTGTACGAATAATCCTTGACGGCCCTGTCTATGAAGTGGTTTGGGAAGACGCCGTTCTCCTGCGCCGTGAAAAGCGCGAGGATTTCGCGTTCGTAGCCTTCCTTGGTGTACATAGCCTTGAACTCGGCGTCCTGCCTTTCCGAGTAATGTTCCATCGACTGGTACTGTGCGTGTAACTCCTTGAACTGCGGCGAGTTGCACCACATGTAGAAGAAGGAATGGTCACCAGACGGAGTCGAGGAGGCTATCAGGTCGGCGTCGGGATTGCCAGACAGTATCGCTATCACAGCTTCGACGTCCGGCACGCCCATGTAATCCATCTCGTCTATGACTATGAAGTCGGCCGACTGGCCTCTTATTCCCTTACCGGAAGAGAAGCCGGTCGTGAAACCGCTTATGACCGAGCCGTTCGAGAAAGAGATCTCGTATGGGTCCGAGCTGTAAAACCGCCCTTTTATAGACGACTTCGACGTTATTGAGGCACGCAGGAGTTCCGATGACTGGATCATCGAATTCATCTTGTCGAAGATGTTCTTCACCTGGTTGTCTTGCGGGGTCGCTATGAGCACACGCTTCCTCTCGTTGGTGAAGGCATAGTGAAGCGCCGAGATTCCCATGGCTATCGTTTTTCCGCACTGGCGCGAGATTCTCAGAGTCTTCCTCTTGGATGTACAGGTGAGGATCTCCCGCTGGAACCTTCTCAATTCGAAGCCGAGGTCAAATGCGAAATATACAGGGTCGAACAACATCATCGCGACGTCGTCGCCTTCATCTATGCCGTACAGTTCTCTTATTCCGCCTTTCGGTATTGGGCGGCAACGCACGTCGAAATCGAGGCCCTTCTCGCTAACGTGCCGGAATACGCAGTTAGCGCACATCGGGTCGAGCTCGTAGTCGATATTCAAAATCGCTTGCGCAAACTTGTTCTTTTCACTTTCCGATACCTTTTTCATAACTCACCTATCCCATGAATCTGTACATTATGTAAGGGTTATCCAGTCTCGGGACGCCGGCGTTCTCCGCCTTGGCCGCCATCATCTTCTGGATCGCCGCCTGCCTCACGGCGGCCGCGGCCTTCGAATCGACGAACTCTCCGCGAAAATCCGAATTGGAAGTTACGACTGGCCGTATATCGTTGTACACCTTGCCGAGATATCTGAAGTATTCGAAAGAGCCTTTGGCTAGCGAGGAGACCAGCCCTATCGTAGAAGCCACGTTGGTTACTGTCAAGACGTCGGCGACCACGCTTCCGAGTTTTGCGACTCCGACGGTCCTCGCCAGTTTCACGGCGGCCTTTTCTAGTTCGTCGGGTTTCACTACTCCGGCCAGCGCATTCTTGACGCCAGAGAGATCACCCTTCCCGAATATGAGGAGGAATGGATCTATTAGATCGTTTTTGACTATGTTCGCGTACTTCTTTCCGAAGTTTCCGAAGACGGCGCCCAGCTTCTTCCCAAAGCCCAATTCCGTACCCTCGGCACCGGCCTTCCACGCTTCCTTCATACTTCCGGCGAAGATGGACCATGTCGGCTTCAACTGGAACTTCTTCTTGAAGAGCGCGTCTTCAAGTCCAGTCTCCTTGATAACCTGCCAGAAGCGGCCGGCCGTTTCGCGTTGGACCCTGTTTCGCCAGCCGAGGAGTCCTATGTTCGATTTTTGCGCCAACGGCACATACGACTGGAGCGTTGCGCCGGTTATGCCCTTGGCCGCAGCGATGTCGTCTATCCACTTGACAACGTCGCCTCCTATTCGCTTCTTAAAGAGCTTGGAAGTCAAAAGGCCGGTCGAGACTCCGAACGGGGTCATCTCTATGTTTTCCAAAAAGTTAGCCAGTGCTGCGCGGCCTATGAACGTTGCGACGCCGCCGACAATAGCGGTGCCGCCGACGCCGGATTGTGAGACCTGTTCGTTGTTAAGCGAATAGAAGTCGCTTGGCATATCAGATTACCGCCACGTTCCCGCCGGCGTTTATCTTGGAAGTGCTGTTTGAGATAGCCTCGACGGTCTTCATCGGAATGGTCAAGGCGCCGTACACGCCGCCAGCGGCAGCGCCGAGGCCGAGCGAAGTCTTGGCTATCTGCTTGGCCGTGAAGCCGTACCCCAATTCCTTGTTGACGAATCTCGGGGCGGCCGAGTAGCCCTGCAGTTTCGATTCGGCGACCATCTTTGCCGATCTGTACAACTTGTCTCCGCTATCGGCAGCGGTGAGCCTCGTGCCTATCGTGTTGGCGTAGTTGTCCCTGAACTCGTCCCAGGAGAGGTTCTTGCCGGTAACTCCGGAAAACTCCTTGAGGATATTCTGCTGCTTGTTGAAGAGCGGATCGCCCTTCTTGGCGGCGCCGTACAGCGCGTGCTTTTGACCCTTCGTGGACAATCCGGTAAGGTCGTCGTAGTTCCCGACCATGAACTTTGCGGCCCTGTCGAGATGTTCGACGTATTCCTTCGTTGCAGCCATTTCCCAGGACTGGCCGCCAAGTCTGTTACCAATAGTCTTTCCCTCCACGACGGTCATGTCGTGAAGGAAGTCGAGGTTTTCGTTCTTCAATTTGTTGGCGAAGGAATAGGCGTAATCGAGTTTAGGATCGACGCGCATCTTCTGCGTGCCTTTTGCTACCTCGTCGGTTATGGCGAACCGGCCGCCGAGGTTGGCCTTCTCCTTGCTTATAACCTTGCTCAGTATCTTCTCGCCCTTCTTTATGGCGTGCCGGCCTCTAATGCTTGCAACGTTCGAATTCATGCCGGAGACTTCGCTTACTGCCTTCGAGATCTTCTCGTTGGAGTCGTTGACTGAACTGGCTACTTTCTTTATAACTTTTTCCATTATATCCAGGGCTTTAGGCACCGAACTCACCTCTCATCTTTTTCTCGAGTTTCTGTTTCATCTTGGCCGCCAGCACAGACGGGTCGGAGACCTTCTTGGCTCCCGATTCTCTGGTGGCGTTCAAGGCCTTCAATATTCTCATTCTCTTTTCGTGCCATTTCTCGACGGCCATAACGAGATCGTTCAACTTCTTCGAGAAAGTTTTCGACGTTTCCGTTTCCGTTACAACGACTTCGCGGAACCCTTCGCTTGCCAGCTCGGCCTTGGCACGCATTATCTCGACGTCTGTCTCCACGAGCGTCTGTATCATGGTAACATCGGTTCTCTCCTTGAAGGAAACGTCGAACTGCTCCATGTACTCCCTGGTCCACTTCTCGGCCAAGGCTCTCTCCATCGGGCATTTTTCGCCTTTCGGAAATTTCTTGGTCGAATAGAAGGGGCAGGACGCTCCGTATATGCACTTTTCTGCCTTGCATTCGAGGAGGAAAGTGAAGAGGACGCCGGCCGACATGTTGAGTACCGCGTTCTGTATGGCGGCCTTCTCGTCCTGATTGAACTTGTCCGGTACGAATTTTAGAACTTCGTTGACGTCTAGCGGAAGACTAACTATTTTCTGTATCTGATTCTCCATCTTCGCCCTCGAAAAGGCCGGTCTGTGAAGCCTGCATCTTTATTATCTGCCTGGAGTATTCCGAAAACCTGTCGAGCGACTTGACGGTGGCGAGCGGCACCTCGCGCTCGGTCATGTACTTGGCGTTCTTGAGATCGACCGGGAACCATTTTCGACTCTCCCTGTCACGCTTGGGCAACCTGACGACGTAGCGCGTACCGTAGTTGTTCGATTCTATCGGCGCCAAGAAGCCCCAATCTACAAGAGCACGCACGTTCTTCTCGACCGTCGATTTTCGCAGTTTCGTAACTTCCGCCATTCCGCGAAAGGAAAGATGGCCAGTCGTCTTCTTCCCGAAGGCTATCGAGTCCCTGTACATAACCAGATATACCCTCGTGATCGACGGTGGACGCACCTCTGTCAGAAAATCGAGAACGGTGTTCGGAATCTGAACGAACCCATAACCCGGCCTTGCAATCTTTATCATTCCATTCACTCCCTTATACATGGACACCAGTCCTATTTGTGAACCCCCACCGCCAAAATTATATCAACTCCGGACACTTAGTTGAAATCAAAAACGCAGCGAACGATAACTGACGAGGGAAGTGAGTTTGGTTTGCCAACTGCCTCGAATATCTATCACAAGTGTCCATGTATGTTACCAGAAGAATCGCCGGGAACGTGTTCCGGCCCCTGGCGAATTAAATAACCGCCGCAAATTGGACATTTTCGAAGTTTCTGTTCCGGCGTTTTCTCCAGAAACGGGTATTCCAACCCGCATGTTCTACATACGTAAACAAACAGCATATTCCCTCCTAATACAGGAATAACTTGCCGGCGTTTTTTCGGCGGTTTGCTTCGAATCTGTGCAGAATCTGTGCAGAAAAGGGTATCCGTACAGAAAAGGTATAGGGGGGTGTATAAGTTGGCCCGGTACAAATGGGTAGTGAGATTTTAGCCCCACCGGTTCCCGGGACACATAGAAAGGAGGCATGTGTATGCTCGATCTTCTGATCCTTTTTGTCTTCGTCGTGTGCTTCGCGTTCAACTTCGTCGTGGTTGCACGCAAACTGTCCGTCGTGCACAAGCACGCTCAGCTTGAAGGGGGTGTAAGCATGGTAGCTACGATTCTTCTGCTCCTCGTTGGGTTGTTCTGTCCCCTGTCCTACGAGGGGTTCGCGCCGAAGTTCTGCGATCCACGCACGCCTGCACGTGGTGTGTGGCATCGTATCAGAGTCCATCGCCGCAAGGTCCGCATGGCGGCGTACAAAGCGTACCGAAAGGTACTGCGGAGGTATGCGTTAAAGCGTGCCGTCAAGTTCGCAGTAGTATTGTCCGCAATCCTCGCCGCCTCATACGCCATAGGTTTGCTGGCCATCGGCGGAGTATCCGTCGCCGTTCTCTTCTTCAACAAAAAGAAGATAGCCGAGAGCATGCAGGCGGAGTCGGAGACTGACCCTGCACTGGATTACGAGGAACAGGTAAACGCCTGCCGCGGGGTAAAGAACAGGGCTCCGTTGACGGTCGGCATGTACAACAACATCGTTGGCATGCTGATAGAACTGTCGGAAAAGGGCGGGCCTGCGGGTCGAGATCTCATACGCCGTTTCTGCCTTCTTAGAGATAAGGACGGCAACGAGGCGCTTGACAAATCGTCAAACGCTCAGACGCTCATAGAAATAGTTCAGGGGCTGGCGGAGATAATCAAGCCCAAGGACCCGCTAGGAAGAAACCTGAACGGTGCAGATTCATGGGCGAAGCATCTCGCGTCAATCCGAGACTTCAACGATGATGGTCGCTTTACCGAAGACGAACTCAAGACCATCGAAGAAGTTGCTGCGGCGCTGAAACAGATGCGGTCGTTCGGATGCTCGGCGGAACTAGCAGACGACCAGCATAAGGGTGGAAGGTTGCGCTCTATTGCGCACATACTCTCGGTTGTGCAGAGGCTAAGGAGCGGCGCTGATCTACTGCCCGAGAGTGACACGCGCCAATCCTCCGACGCAGTCAAGTCCTGGGCGGCGGACAAAAAGTCCTCTGCGTCCGACGATCAGTCGGTCGGAGAGGTCAACAATGCAGTAAGGAGCATCGTTAACAACTTCGTCCTAAAGGGGTTCGGCCCTGCGTTCGGCAAACCAGACCTGTCGAAGGGTGAAATTGGGTTCGACATTAACGAAATAGTCGATCCCACCGAAGCCCAGGAATCTGGTGCGGTGGACGATGAGGCGCTGGACCAGCCGTCCGCATACAGTACCTTTAGCTACCAGTATGCGGTGTTGCCGATCACGACG
>Ga0067045_1028264_pt1 | contig 37890 bp, 34 predicted proteins | sample TerdegcTABiofilm_FD_59184 | JGI IMG/M metagenome (GOLD analysis project Ga0067045, IMG submission 59184) | Combined Assembly of (Gp0054472, Gp0054536) Wastewater bioreactor microbial communities from Singapore -Terephthalate degrading... | reverse complement strand
TGAACCGCGCCGGGTTTGCCGGAGGCCATTTTCTTTGAGAGAGTGGCCCTATGACAGACAAGAAGCAGAGATCTCATTACTCGCCAGAGGTGCGTGAGCGAGCGGTTCGGATGGTGATGGAGCATGGCGGGGATTACCCGTCGCAGTGGGCAGCGATCGTTTCGATTGCGGGCAAGATCGGGTGCGTGCCGCAGACGTTGCATGGCTGGGTCGCGCAGGCCGAGCGGGACGCCGGCAAGCGGTCCGGGCCAAGCACTGAGGAGCGCGAACGGATCAAGGCGCTTGAGCGTGAGAACCGCGAGCTTCGCCAGGCGAACGAGATCCTCCGGAAGGCATCCGCATATTTTGCCCAGGCGGAGCTCGACCGCCGACCGAAGACATGATCGCGTTCATCGATGATCATAAAGAGGCTTACGGGATCGAGCCGATCTGCAGGGTTCTGCCGATTGCCCCGTCGACCTATCATGAGGCGGATGCACGGCGGCGGCGCCCCGAACGCAGGCCGCCGCGCATCCGCCGGGACGAGACGCTGAAGCCGGAGATCCTTCGGGTCTTCAACGAGAACTTCACCGTCTATGGCGCCAACAAGGTCTGGCACCAGATGAAGCGGGAAGGCTTTGACGTGGCCCGCTGCACCGTCAGGCGCCTGATGAAGGCCATGGGTCTGCAGGGCATTATCCGCGGCAAGCCGCATCGCACGACCTATAGCGATAAGGCGGCGCCTTGCCCGCTCGACCATGTGAACCGCAACTTCAAGGCCCCGGCGCCGAACCGGCTCTGGGTCAGCGACTTCACCTACGTCTCGACCTGGGCTGGATTTGTCTACGTCGCTTTCGTCATCGATGTGTTCGCCCGCCGCATTGTCGGCTGGCGGGTCAGCCGGACAGCGCATGCGAGCTTTGTGCTCGATGCTCTTGAGCAGGCCCTGCATGACCGGCAGCCGGGCATCGGCAGCGGCCTTGTTCATCACTCGGATCGTGGCAGCCAGTATGTCAGCATACGGTATACGGAGCGTCTGGCAGAAGCAGGCCTCGAGCCTTCGGTCGGTAGTGTCGGCGATAGTTATGACAACGCCCTCGCCGAGACGATCAATGGACTCTACAAGGCCGAAGTCATCTGGCGGAAAGGTCCCTGGAGATCCATGGACGCGGTTGAATACGCCACGCTCGAGTGGGTCGACTGGTTCAATCACCGCCGCCTGCTCGAGCCGATCGGAAACATCCCTCCGGCAGAAGCCGAGGCCAACTACTTTGCAGCCCTGAAGAAAAACGCTATCGCTGCATGACTCCAACCAAACAGCCTCCGGGGTTATCGGCGCGGTTCATTTTTCTGGGCAAGCGGAGCGCAGTTTTTCTCTTGGCTGAGATTGTTGCGTGTCCCGACTCGCTGGGACTTTGATGATTAAGTTTCTTGAGTTGATATCAGTTCGCCACTGGCGGGGCTTTGGCGTCTACGGACTCCAGTGCTAGCTTGATAAATTCATAATCCGACCACTTTCCCTGATCTCCCCGCAAGGCTGCCGCCAGATCCAGTTCCGCAAGACGCACGATCGTTACGCCAAGCGAGGGGATGACGTAGAGCCTCTGATTGCCGGCTCCGGCTGCGACAACCATATCAACGGGAAGGAGTTCAGCATAATCGTCAATATCGGTTGTCGCGGTGACAGCATCCTTGGACTGTGAAGGCCGAGGCAGCCACCAGGATAGTCCGTAGGCTGCATTCGCGGCACTGCCCTTGAACAGCGCTTCAAAAGCATCAGGATCAACAATCCGGTTGCCCTCAATCCGGCCACCACTGCGCACGAATTCTCCGAATTTTGCCCAGTCGCGGGCCGACATGACGACTCCCTGGGGCATAAGGGGCTCTTTGTCGGGCCCATTTCGCCATTTGTAGTTCTCGATCCCGAGGGGCGCAAACAGACGCTCTTCGAGGTATTCCTTTGGCCCGCCTGACTTGCCGGATGCTTGCAGCTTACGGCGCATGACTTCACCAAAAATCTGCGACGGGACAGGACCGTAAAGGAATTTCGAGCCAGGTGGAGCCGTGATCTCGCTAGCGACCGCTTTTCCGTAGCCAGGTGGACGCCCGACGCGGCTTTTGTGCCCGCTGGTCATCGAGAGGAGATGACGAAGGGTTATTTTCTCGCGTTGCGTGTTATCCTGCCATTCGGTGAGCGTGGCTGCCGCAGGTTCGTCGAGTGACAACAACCCGTCTTTTGCTGCAATGGCGGCCATGATGCCAAGAAAGCTCTTTGTGCCCGACCATAATTCGTAAGGCTGATCCAGCGTTGGGCGAGGGCTGCTGCAAACTGGCTCTCCGTCCTTCAAGACAAGAACCGCCAGACCGCGGTCTGCGGCGGACATTGCAACCGCCCGTTGGCATGCATCGGATTTGCTGGCGTTCTCAGCGGGAATAGATTGAGCCGCACAGGAATACGCTGAAAGAGCTAGCACAACAGACAAGGTTCTAAGCACTTTTAAATGCTCCTTTATTAGATTATCGATAATTCTGCCTTCTAAAAGTGATTTGGACTAGATGCAATTTTGAAAAGATGGACAAACGGCGTGGCAGACCAGCCAGACGAAATACCCCAGGAAGCACCAAACGATGCGCTCACCCAGGACCGTGTCATCGCGGCAGCCTTGATTGACGATATTGTAGAATGGCGCATTCCGCCTGGCTCGTGGATCCGGGAGCGGGAGATCGCCAAGCGTTTCGGGGTGTCTCACGCGCCGGTGCGTGAGGCGTTCCGGCAAGTTGCGAATATCGGTCTGGTGGAAGTCGTTCCCTGGCGCGGCGCCCGTGTCGCGGTGATCGACAAACAGGCAACAATTGAGATTCTCGAGCTCTGGAAATCCCTGTTCGGCGTCGTCTGCCGACTGGCCAGCCAACGGATGACTGACGGCGAAGCGGAACAGCTCGTGGCACGCGTCAAGGAATTTACTGCCATCGCGCATGCGACGCGGAATACGTTCGAGCATCTCGCGGTCTCGAACCGAATAGGTAGCTATATTGCGCATTGCGCGCGCGCACCGCAGTCAAAGATATTGCTGGACCGCGTTGCGATTGTGGCCAAATGGCAGCACCGCGTCATCTCTCAAAAGTTCCTCGAAGACCTGCCCGTTGCACCGGCACTTAAGTCAGCTGAAATTTACGAACAGCTCTGCGCGGCTATTCAGGCCCGGCAGGCGGAGAAAGCTGACAAGCTCGCCCGGTCCTTGATTGGCAATCTTCAGGATTACTTCCAGGAAGCGCTTGCGACCTATCTGGATGGGCAGGTTGACCCACTTCCGCAAAGAAAAGTGCCGCGCCGGAAGTAGGCTGACGAATTCAGCCTTCCGTGTAAGTCGTTCATTCGGCGGGCCACTCCTGTTTCGATTTTGCGCCTCTGTCCTACCGCATGGATATGTTTAACGCAGCCTCAGGAGCGCTTGACAGATGCTCTCAAATATTATCGATAATTCCAAATTATCGATAATATGCCCAAATGGGCGCTTTGGGAGGAACATATGCTTCGCTTTATGCTTTTTGCTTCAACAGCCTTGACGGTAGCTGCCACCGGGATCGCGCCTTCTTCAGCGCAGGTGCCCGAAACTGCCGCAGCGCCCGCGCCAGCTGACCGCGCAGAACCGGCAGACAATGAAGTCCGGCTCGGCGAAGTTGTCGTCACGGCGCGCCGCCGGGAAGAGCGACTTTCCGAAGTTCCAACGGCTGCCTCGGTGATCGGTGGTGACGCGCTTGCCGAGCGTGGCGGCGCCCGCACCAGCGGCGAACTGCTGGCGGACCAGCCCAGCGTTCGTTTCAACAATCTGAATTCGTCAGTCACGTCTGAGTTGTCCATTCGTGCCTCTTCCACGGCGCGCGCGACAAACGGTGATCCCAGTGTCGGCCTCTACCGCAACGCCTCCTATATCGGCGGAGGCGGTATCGGCGGGCGCAACTTTGCGCTTATCGATTTCCTGGACATAGGCCGCGTTGAGGTTTTGCGCGGGACGCAAGGTGCGCTCTATGGGCGCAACGCGGTTGGCGGCGCAGTGAACGTCGTTTCAGCCCAGCCAGAATTCGAAACGTCCGGATACGTGCAAGCGCAGTACGGTATCGAGAACGAAAACCTCCGCGGTGAGGGCGTCTTCAACACGGCGCTCAGCGATACCCTCGCGGTGCGCTTCAGCGGTTTTGCGGTGGGGCAGGAGTCCGGTTTCTTTTATAATCCGGTCAATGACGTCTATTTCGACAGGGAAGAAGGCAACGGTCTGCGGGCGCAATTGCGCTATAGCTCGGGCCCACTGGATTTGCTCTTCCTTGCAGAAACCCAAACGCTCGAAACGCCGGCAATCCACTACCAGATCGAAATTCCTGCCGGAACGCCGGGCTTTCCTGGTGGTTACATCCAGGACCGGTTCAACTATCCTTGGAACACGCCGCCGTCGGCGGAACAGGATGTAGACTCCTATCAGATTGTCGCGAAGTACGATCTGGGCGGGGCGCAGCTGAACTCTACCACGCTCTACCGTGAGCGCGTTTCTGCTTACGATCTCGATTCTGATGCCATCAATGCGCAGGAACGTGCCGACGCTATCGCGGCTGGAAACATTCTGGCTGTCGTGCCGCTCGATGTAAATTCCGCCGCCTTTGTGCGGGATACGACCACCTCCTTCAACCAGGATATCCACCTTACCGGAGAGGCCATCGGCGGCCGGCTCGACTGGCTTGCCGGTATCGATCTTCTTCTCCTGGAAAGTGACTACTCTGTAGAGAACGCACGCACCCCCACGCTCGCCAACCCATCGACAGGCAATATTTCGCCGGTCAATCTCGAGTACAATTCCTACGCTGTGTACGGATCGCTTGGTTACGATCTTACGGAGCGGCTGAATCTCACGGGCGAGCTTCGCTTTACTCAGGATGACCGGTCATTGAGATCTCGCCTGTTTGATCGTGGAACGGGCGCGCCGCTCGGCGGCGCGGCCCGGGTGATCGATGCCAGCATCGACCCGAGCAATCTCTCCTACAACGCAACCGCCGCTTACAAGCTGACCTCAGATATCCTGACTTATGCAAAACTCGGCACCAGCTATCGCGCAGGCGGATTTAACACCAACCTCGGTGACCCAAGACAACCCCGTCTGATCGACGCCGCCTTCGATGACGAAACCTCGGAGAGCTACGAAGTCGGCCTCAAGGGCACGCTCGGAAGCCGGTCCTATTTCGCTATCGCTGCCTACATGACCAATCAGGAAGACCTCATCGCCCAGACAGATAATGGCTGCGCACTGACAAATCCGACATGTCCCGTTGCGGCGACATCTTTCCTGACGAACGCCGGAGATGCAGAGAGCCGCGGAATCGAAGGTGAGATTTCGTCTCTGTTCGATGTTGCCGGTGGCAAGCTCTACACGGGCTTCAGCCTATCGTATCAGGAAGGTGAAGTCGTCAGCGGCAGGTTCGAGGGGCTTGATCTGGCGCAAGTACCCGAATGGCTCGGCTCTGCAACGCTCAACTATCGTCGGCCCATTGGCGACGACGCGGAAGCCTTTGCAAACCTTGTCTACACGGCGCAGACGGGTGGTGTTCAGGAGTTGTCTGCTACGACGGTGCCGCTCGACGATTTCGGACTTCTGAATCTTCGCCTCGGGGCTCGTTTTGGCAAGGTCAGCGTGACGGCGTTCGCCCGGAACCTGACTGATGAGCTTTACTTCGTCGCCCGGGCGCCGACCATCAATCGTTACAACCAACCCCGCCTGACAGGAGTCGAGCTACGCTACGACTTCTGATCCGGTATCGAGGTTCCTCCCGGAGCCAATTGCGCCTGCCGAACTACCGGCAGGCGCTTTTTTTGCTCTAGCCGATAGCGCGATGAACCATCTTGAGGAAAGCCGATCCGGTGGCTGTCAGTTCAATCAAGTCGACCTTGTCAGGCGTGTCCTGGTCGGTGTGATGGAAACGCCCAGCTCCAAATGCGCCAAATGCGGAGGTGTAGCCAGCGGCGAGGATCTCACGTAGCTCGCCGGCTGCGTCATCTGCCGACATTGCGTAAGCCGCTTCCAGTCCGGGGCGGCCGTTGAAAATCTCGCGCGCGAATGCGTCGAGGCCTTTCGTTGCGCCGAGATAGCGCTGCGGGTCGGGCGAGGGGATTGGCAGAAGGCTCGGGCCAAGATCATGAAAATCAATGGCCGAGAGGTTCGCGCCAAGATGCACCCAGAGCGCCGTCTCAGCGGGAGCGGGGGCGGCGCTTTCCAGGAACTTGTGCGCCCCCAAGTTTTCATACTCATGACCCGACGTCGCCACCAAATGGATGTCTGCATCCGGAAGCGACGAGGCGAGCCTTCGTGCGAGCATCAGAAAGATCGCGATTCCAGGACCTCTTTCGGAGGCGCAGATTCCCCAGCCGGATTTGGGTGTGCTGACGACGATCCGCGGGCCGGGGCCTTTGCGGCGGGCGATCAAATTGTCGGCCGGCCTGGTGGGACGCGCTGGCGCGATGGAAAGGCGGGCAGTTTGTCCTTCCGCAGCTACCCGAAGGACGGCCGCATTTTCTGGAGAGATCGTCAGCATGGGGACGAGATCGATATCGACGGGTGCGTTCAGCCGGATCGCGAGCCGGGAAGGGCCATTGGTAATGGCGACAATGCCTGCCGATTGCGCTTCGCGCGTGGCCTTCAGCATCCGCTGCCACTCCGGTGACATCAGGCTGGAATGCCGGCCGAAGCGAGAGTGATAAACCACCAGCTTGCCGCCTAGTTCCGGTGGAGGCAGATCAGCGTGCCAGTGGACGAGTCCTGCCTGTGTTTCGATAGCCTGTCCCGGCATCTGCACTGGTCCAAAAAGCGATGTGCCATCAGACAACGTCACCGAGCCGGTTTCGCCATCGCAGGATGGCACCTCGAACGTTTGCCGGCGCGTTTCGTATCCCGCGCCGAGCAATTCTCGGTCCAGCCAATCCGTTGTTGCAAGGTCACCGGCGCTACCAGAGAAGTGCGAGCCAAAGCTCGCATATGTGACGACGGTGCTCGCGAGTTCGCCACCAATGCTTTCCTCGAATTCCATGGAGTTCGTTTCCGTGACAGGCAAACTTGCGCAGGCGCTTAGCGCGGTAGCGGCGGGCAATAACAAGGCGCGTCTTCGACTGATCATGCGAAGGTCTCCCTATTCAGAGCGGTGAACAAGTGGGGCTGCTAGTGCGGCTTCCCGTCATATCTAGAAAGGATAAGATCAAGTATCGGTTTCCTGAAACCAGCGACAGTTCGAGTTTCAGGCGCAAAAAGCGCAATTTCATCGTGTTCAGGATCGTAGCGGCCCCAGCCGGGGGCTAATGCGCAGTCAGGATGGCGCATCTTCGCGAACGATGCCCAACATGCAGACAACTGATCAGCAAACATCCGATCCGCAGGTGTGAGTTCACCGACGACGCTCTCATAATAATCAGTCGAATCGAATACGTAAGTAATCTCTGATCCGTGTGCCGCGCCAGCTGACTTTGCGCGTCGGCGTTCTGCAACATAGTCGAAATGATAAAGGAAGCTCGGCGCGCCGTCGCTGGTCTCAGTCGCGAGCCATCGAGCCGGAGCGACAAACCAGATGTCTCCCAATGCCTGGCGCGCAAACTCCGGGTTGGTTGCCGGAAGGCCGTAAACAGTCTCTGCGACGGTCAACTGATCACCGAAATACGCGGTCGCAATATCAGGGCTCAGGCCCATTGCCAAAAGGACACTTGCTTCATTGCTGTTTGCGCCGATCATTAAAGGCACATCGATTTCTTCGCCGTCTGCGAACGCCTGAGACGGGGGAGCGCGCAGGAGGCGCCCATCGATGAACGGATTGACTGTGCCGCCGCTGCGCGCGCCAGCGACTTTTACCCAGTCATCAGCCCTTGTCGCTCGTAGGTCGTGAGCAGTCGCGTCCGCGTCAAGGCCCAGGGTGTTTGCTGCCGCGAGACCGAGCGCTTCCTGCTCTGTGAGGGATCTCGGCGGAAGTAGATTTACGCCGGACTGGACGATAGCGGCCGAAAACAAACCCGAAGCTTCAGGCATCGACAACAAGGTCATTGTGCTTACGGCACCGGCCGACTCTCCGAACACAGTGACCCTTGCCGGGTCCCCCCCGAAAGAAGCGATGTTTGTCTGAACCCAGCGCAAGGCGGCCAGTTGATCCATCAGTCCGAAATTGCCGAGCGGGGCGTCCGCTTCGACTTCGGCGGTAAGCGCCGGATGGGCGAAGTAACCCAGCGAGCCAAGCCGATAATTGAATGTGACAACAATAACGCCCTGCCGGGCCAGTTGTGTTCCGTCAAAGATTGGGAACGTGCCCGAACCTATCACATGAGCACCCCCATGGATCCAAACCATGACCGGCAGATCGGCTGCCTCTTTCGGGCGCCAGATGTTGAGTTGCAGGCAGTCTTCTGACTGGAAGTTGGCGACCCCGCCAGCCACCACGGCAAGCCGGATGGGTTGCGGGCAGGCCGGTCCCATTTGGGTGGCATCCCTGACACCGCTCCAACGGGCGGCATCAGCGGGCGGGCGCCAACGCCGCTCTCCGGTAGGTGCGGCAGCAAAAGGTATGTTTAAATAGGATTCAATCTCGCCATCGGTCTTTCCGGAGATCATGCCTTGAGGAACTTGAACAATAAGACCGTCTGCCGGCCTTTCAGTGATCAAGGCGCACGCTTGCATGACAGCAAGCAGGGCAATCTGGACAATCAGCCAACTTTTAGTCATTCGCACCCCCTCAAAGCCAATCGCCATAACTTGAATACCTCTGTCGCCCGATCAGCGGTTTCGTGCTTCAATCGAAAGCGAATGAGGGCTGAAATTATCGATAATATCCCACAAGGTCAAATGGAGATCCAGTTCCTGCGAGGGGTGGAGGACTGGTCAGGATCTCGCGAGCTAGAATAGTCATGCTTTCGCAGGCGTGACGCCGATAGCGGCTAGGCGCCGGTGCAAAGCAAAAGGCGGTGACCCAAAAATGAGCGGCCACCGCCTTGTCTGAAAAAGTCTTCTTTGTAAGGCGTGTTTTTGGAGCGGCTGTCCACCAATCTGAATCGGAGTGCAGCTTATGCCCCTTTCAGCGACTTATAACCCTTCAGTCCGCCGGCGATAAATTTGGCGTTGACGTATCCCATCTCTCTCAGCGTGTTGGCGGACAGAGCGCCGCGGTTGTAGGCGTTGCAGTAGCACAAGATGACAGCATCACGGTCGGGAATGGTGGCTTCCACGTTCATTTCGAGCTTTCCGCGGCTCAGATGCAGCGAGCCGGGAATGTGGCCCGCGTCATGCTCTTCCTTGTCGCGGATATCCAGAACGATCGCGCCTTCCTGTTGTAGGCGGTCGACGTCGCTCGGTGTGACTTCTTCCACTTGGGCTCGCGCGGCGTCGGCCAAGGCTTGAAACTTTTCTGAGTAGTTCATGGATGTCTGACTTTCCTGATGGAGCAATGGACGGTGAGGGACGCGACCACGCGCGACGAAACTTTGACAGCGGGGACTCGGTTTCTTCGAGTGTTACTTTCGAACTTATTGTTTAGCGCAATGGTCGAGCCACTGATGCATCTGCTCTCGTTCGGGCGACCGGTGAGATTCTGGTGGAGCTGCGTAACTTGGTTACTTTTACTGTCGCTCAACTTTTAGTCATGTGAGAACGGATGTGTTGCTTCTTCGACTTGCCTTGTTTTTCTTGGCCCTGATCATGCCCGGCATAATCGGACCCGCCAGTGCAGAAACCAGTCGTCTCGCCTAGAAACGCTGGCATATACCCATTGACATGACCCCTAGCTGGGGCAGGGGAATCGCATGTGAGGATCTGCATTTGATCTTGAAGGGGATTCTCTTGCTCGTGGGCAGAGGAGAGCAGTCATGGAGAGACCTTCGGTATTATTGACGTCGTTGGAAGACCCTCGGGGTTCGAACGTGGTCCATCGGCCTGGAGATATTATCCTGATTGCGGTGGCATCGGCGCTTGGCGGCGGGGCGACGTGTGTTGCTATTGCGCAGTTTGCTTCGGCTTTTGCCGACAGTCTCGACGGGGTGGTTGCGATTGATGGTAAGGCGCTGCGCCGGGCCCATGTGACCGGGATGGCGACGGCGCCGCCGCTGATGGTCACGGCCTGGGCGGCGAACGCACGCCTGGCGCTGGCCGGTGTGATGCCGGACCTGGCCAAGGGGGAGAATGAGGTCACAGCGGCGCTTGCCGTGCTCGACCTTCTGGACCTGAAGGGCACGGTCGTCACCGCCGACGCGCTGCACACCCATCGCCGGATGGCGGCGAAGATCCTGGAGCGCGGCGGAGACTATGCCCTGTGCCTGAAAGGCAATCAGATGAAGATTAAGCGGGATGCTGAAGCGGTCCTGGCCGGCGCGCAGAAAGACGCCACCGCTCGCTCGAGCGGCCGTGCGCATGGCCGGCGCGAAGCCCGCAGCATCCGCATCGCTGATGCACCGGGTTTTGCTGAAAAGCATGACTTTCCGGGCGTTGCCGCGATCGCCGAAGTGACGACACAGCGCGGCAACGCCAAACCCAAAACACGCCTCTTCCTGTTCTCACGCCGGATGAAAGCCGCTGATGCCCTGGCCGTCGTACGCGCTCACTGGACCATCGAAAACAATCTTCACTGGAGCCTCGATGTCGTGTTCAGGGAAGACGATCTGCGCGCCCGCAAAGACAACGCACCGGCCAACCTCGCCCTCATCAACCGCGCAGCCCTCAACATCATAAACGCCATCGACGATCCCAAAACTTCAAAACGACGAAGGCTCATGCGATGTGCGTGGGAAGACGAATATCTTGAGAAAGCCACAGCCCACATGCGATAGCCCTGCTAGCTGGGGGGGCACGCCAGCCGATCGCGGATGAATTTCCCCTTGGCAAATGTTTAGCCCAATCTGAAGAAGCTTCGCCGCCAACTTCTGTGCTTGTCGGCGCCTGTACCCCAACGTATCGTATGGGTCCGAACCTAGACTACTGGAGAAACTGATGACGATGCCAAAGCCCGTCGATCCGGTCCCCGCGGCAACCATGCTCCTACTTCGCGACGCGCCGGAGTTTCAGGTCCTGATGGTCAAACGCCATCACCAGATCGATTTTGCCTCCGGCGCGCTGGTATTTCCCGGAGGAAAGCCTTCGGCGGGGGATGAAGCTCTCGAATGGGCTAATCATTGCGAGGGCTGGAGCACTTTCGACGATACGCAGCGCACTTTGCGGATTGCCGCGATCCGCGAAGCGTACGAGGAAGCCGGCATCCTGCTAGGCGATTATCGTGACGGCGGTGCGTTCGAGGATACATGTGATCTTGAAAGCCGCAAAGCGGTGGAGCGAGGGGAGCGCGAATTTCTTGACGTCGTTCGCGAGGCCGGTGTGCACCTACGCCTCGATCGGTTAAGCAATTTCGCAAGGTGGATAACGCCCACCTTCATGCACAAGCGCTTCGACACACATTTCTTCGTTGTTCGCGCGCCCGAACGCCAGATTGCCGCGTGCGATGGATACGAAACCGTCGATGCGGAATGGCTTTCGCCGCACAAGGCGTTGGAAATGGAAGCCAGCGGCGAGCGAACCATTATTTTCCCTACACGCTTGAACCTGCAACTGCTGGCCAAATCTGCGAGCGCAGCGGATTGCGTGGCGCAGGCTGAAACCCGCGATATCGTAACGGTTCTGCCTGAAATCATTCAGCGAGACGGGAAGAATGTCCTCACTATTCCCGAAGACGCGGGTTACGGCCCCGCCTCCGAAATTGTGGGCTGACGGCAAGCTGCGAGCGGCGAGAAACCTTCGTCGTCAGTAACCGGACAATCGCGCAAAACGGTCCTTGAGGTAGCTTGACGACCCCCAACTCGCCTCGAGCACGCGAGCACGCTTGAGGTAGAAGCCGACATTGAATTCGTCGGTCATCCCGATGCCGCCATGCAGCTGGATACCCTGGTTGCTGATAGCGTGCAGCACGCGATTTGCCTCGGCCTTGGCGATGGTCGCTGCACGCGCGACTCCAAAACCGCTGTCGACTGCCTGTAAACCCGCCTCGACCGCGGAGCGCATCTGCGTGAGGTCGGCGAACAGATCCGCCATGCGATGTTGCAGCGCCTGGAAAGTGGCGAGCACCTGATTGAACTGCACACGCTGCTTCAGATAGTCGAGGGTCGTGTCGAACACAGCTTGCGCCATGCCGAGCATTTCGGCAGCGGAAAGCACGCGCGCCCGGTCGAGCACGTCGCCAAGCAGACTGTCGCCTCCGCCCTCGAGCTTCTCGGCGGCAGCGCCAGCGAATTGGATATCGGCGTGGCTGCGCTGATCGGTGAGCTTGCGCGTGGTCAGTGAAACGCCATCGCCCTTTTCGACCAGGTATAGGCCGTCCTTGGCTGCGACCACGAAGAGGCTGGCACCATGCGCCTCGTGCACGAATGCCTTTTTGCCGGTCAGCTTGCCGCCCGAAACGCTGGTCTCGATTGCGGAGGGATCGCAATGCGTTCCTTCCTCGACAGCCAGCGTTGCTACGGTTTCGCCGCTGGCGAGCCTGGGAAGCCATTTGGCCTTCTGCTCGTCGCTTCCGCCGAGCAGGATTGCGCTCGCCGCGATGGTTGTGGCCACCAGCGGACTTGCGGTCAGCGTTTTGCCGAGTTCCTCGACCACGAGGCCGGCCGACAAGAAACCGAAATCTGATCCACCATGGGCCTCGGGAATGATGATCCCGACCCAGCCCATTTCGGCCATCGCGGCATAGGCGTCAGCGTTGTAGGCCTGCGGTTGGCCTGCTGCGCGGACTTTGCGGAACTCGGATACCGGGCTTTCCTTGGTCGCCCAGTCGCGCGCCATGTTGCGCAGCATTTCCTGTTCTTCGCTGAGAACTGCCATTGTCCTTGCTACCCTCGCTTACTGGTGGTCGAGCATGCCAAGCACCCGCTTGGCAATGATGTTGTTCTGGACTTCGGTCGAACCGCCATAGATCGTCGCTGCCTTGCCGAAGAGCCAGCCGCGCACATCCTCAAGTTCGTCATCGCCAAACTCGTCGCCTTCCCAGCCGAGGCCCTGAAAGCCGCGGATTTCGATCAGCAACTCGCTGCGGTCCTGGGCCAACTTGGTGCCGACCTTTTTCAGAACCGAACTGATCTCCGAAACGCCGCCTTGCGTTTTGCTTTCCTCGACCGCACGACGCGCGGTGAGCAGGAAGCTGTTCCAGCGGATCTCAAGATCGGCGATCTTGTCGCGCAGGACCTTGTTGACGAGCGCGCCATCACCGCCGGTTTCGCAGTACTTCTTGGCGATATCGCCAAGGCTCTGGCCCATCATGCCGGCGAGGCGCCCTCCGCCCGAAATGTTCGTGCGCTCGTGCTGAAGCAGGCGCTTGCCGATAGTCCAGCCCTGGCCTTCCTTGCCCACGAGATTTTCTTTCGGCACCTTCACATCGGTGAAGAAGGTCTCGCAGAACGGGCTGGTTCCGCTGATCATTGTGATCGGGCGGACTTCAACGCCTGGTGCGTCCATGTCGATCAGCATGAAGCTGATACCTTTGTGTTTGTCTGACCGGTCGGTGCGGACGATGGCAAAGCACTTGTCAGCCCACTGGCCACCGCTGGTCCAGGTCTTCTGGCCGTTAATGAGGTAGTGATCGCCCTTGTCGACCGCGAAGGTCTGCAGGTTTGCGAGGTCTGATCCGGCATTCGGCTCCGAGTAGCCCTGGCACCAGCGAATTTCGCCACGGCAGATTGGCGGGATATGCTCCAGCTTCTGCCTTTCGTCGCCGTATTCGAGCAGGGTCGGGCCGAACATCATCACACCCATTCCGCCGATCGGATTGTAGGCGCCGACCTTGGCGAACTCATGCTCGATGATTCTGGCCTGGCCTTTGGTCAGTCCGCCCCCGCCATATTCCTTGGGCCAGGTTGGCGTGCCCCAACCACGCCCGCCCACGGCTTCTCGCCATTTCTTCTGGACAGGGTTCTCGTCGGTCGGACCGTCGAGCCCGGCCATCATATTGCCCGTGCCCTTGAGTTCGTCAGGGAAATTGGTGGCGAGGAATTGCCGCACTTCGGTGCGAAACGCGTCTTCGCTCGTGTGGACATCGGATTTTAGTTGTGTTGGCACGGAAACCTCCGTTCAAATCAAATTCGTGGCACCCCACTCGGACGACAAGGGCGTGCTCTGGCTGGTCAGTACTGCTGCGCAGGAACGTGCAAAACCAAACCTTCCATCTCAGCTTCCATGGGTATCTGGCAGGCGAGGCGACTGTATTCGCTGGCCCCTTCTGCAAATTGCAGGAGTTCGGCCTCCGCTTCGCCTTCCTTCAGACGACCAACCTTGTCGATCCAGGTCGGGTCGACATGGACATGACAGGTCGCACAGGCGCAGGCCCCGCCGCAATCGCCGTCGATGCCCGGCACGCCGTTGAAAAGCGCCGCTTCGCGCGCTGTTTCGCCCTCAGCAATTTCGACTTCCCGCCGCGTTCCATCGCTGGATACGAACGTCACTTTGACCATCATAAACTCCGTATTTCTGCCTTAGTAAATCAGCGGGCGTGCAGCCGCACCGGCAGCTTGGTGATCCCACGCACAAGGGTTGAATACAGGCGCTCGGGTTCGCCGGTCACCTCGACCTTGGCGAATCGCTTGTGAATCTCTTCCCAGATGATCCGCAACTGCAGTTCTGCCAGCCTGTTGCCCATGCAGCGATGGATGCCATAGCCGAATGACAGGTGATGGCGCGGATTCTTGCGGTCAATGATGAACCGGTCGGCCTGGTCGATAATCGTTTCGTCGCGGTTGCCCGACAGGTACCACATCACGACCTTGTCGCCCTTCTTGATCTGTTTGCCGCCGATCTCCCAATCCTGAAGCGCAGTGCGGCGCATGTGAGTCAGCGGCGTTTGCCAGCGGATGATTTCCGGCACCATGCTGGCAATCAACGATGGGTCGTTATTCAGTTTGCGATATTCGGTGGGGTTCTGATTGAGGGCGAGCACACCGCCGCTGATTGAATTGCGCGTGGTGTCATTGCCGCCCACGATCAGCAGCAGGAGGTTGCCCAGAAATTCGAGGAAAGGCATATCCTTTGTCGCCGGGGAATGCGCCATTATGGAAATCAGGTCGTTCCTCGGCGGCTCATTGACGCGCTGATCCCACAGGCCCTTGAAATACATCGCGCACTCGATGAGCTCTTCGCGCCTCGCTTCGTACGATGCGACGATGCCGGTTTCAGGAGCAGCGGTGGTGACATCGGACCAGCGGGTGAGCTTGCGGCGTTCTTCCCACGGAAAATCGAACAGGGTGGCAAGGGTCATCGTGGTCAATTCGATCGAGACCTTGTCAACCCAATCAAATTCCTCGCCGATCGGTAGATCATCGAGAATCTGACACGCTCGTTCGCGGATTGTCGGTTCGAGCAACAGCAAGTTGGACGGTGCCACAGCGGGGGTGACGGCCTTGCGTTGCTGGTCGTGCTTTGGAGGATCCATGGCGATGAACATTTCAAGTTCGAGCGCGCCTTCCACACTATGCATGTCCTGGATGGCGATACCGCCGAGCTTTGCCTCCGATGAGAAGACTTTGTGGTTGGTATCGACGGCCATAATGTCGTCGAATTTGGTGATCGACCAGAAGGGTCCGACATGGCTTTCACGGCAGTAATGGACTGGCTTCTCCTTGCGCAGCCGGTCGAAGAACAGGCCGATCGTGTCCTGCTGAAAAAGGCTCGGCCGAGAGACATCGATTTCGTCGATCGGGATGGCCGCGATTTTTTCGGCAGTATCCAGCTCCATCGTGTCGATGCTCATGTCTTATCCTCCATACCCAGCAAGCAGACTCACCTCGTTTGCCGATAGGTAGGGAATTTGCAGGCCGCAGTCAATAAAGCTTATAAGGATTATTGCAAAATCCGGTCAAACTGTGTATTTCATACGAAAGCTCTGGACATATCGTCAGATAAACCCTTATAAGGATTTATAAGAGGAGCGGTTCCCCGAGATGCTGCCTAAGGTCGATGATTCCAGGAAAGTCAAGCGTGCGCTTACGCTTGCGCAAGACATTGTACGCGATATCGAAGCTGGGGCGCATGTTGCGGGCGACAGGTTGGCGCGCGAGGACGAAATGCTTGCGCGATACGATGTCGCTCGAGCGACTTTGCGCGAAGCGCTCCGCTTCCTTGAGCTTCAGGGCGTAATCCATCTTCAACTTGGCCGTAGTGGCGGCCCGGTGGTCGCCCGCCCGCAGACCGGTGATTTTGCGAATAATCTTTCTCTCATTCTGCAATTCATGGAAGCAGACCTCAGGGGGCTGCTCGAACTGCGCGAAGCCATAGCGCCAAATGTTGCAGCCTATGCCGCCCAGCGCGCGACCACGGGTGATCTGAGCGCACTTGCCGATTGCCTCAAAGAGCTGGAGCGCAACGAAGCCAGCAGCCAGTTCGAGGAACTGAATCGCCGATTTCACGATATGCTCGGCTGGGCCAGCGGCAATCCGCTTTTCGGCCTTCTGACTTCCGCGTTGCACATGCTTACCCGCGAATTTTCGCTCTCGCTGGGGTATTCGGCGCAAGAGCGTGCGGTCCAGTTGCGCTTCTTGCGCCGCGTCCTTGAAGCTGTGCGCAAGGGCGATGCCGAAGGAGCGCGGCAGGCGATGGCTCGTCTCGTGGCGGGCTCCACCTCCTATCTCGCAGAAAGAAGCCCTGAGCTTGTGTCCCAGAAGGTCAAGTGGGGGCAGACGTAAAATAACAGGCGCCCGTGGATGGCGCAATTTGGAGAAGGTAACACGATGGCACTCAAGAGCCACATTTGCGAAATTCTCGGGATCGAGTACCCGATCCTTCTGGCCGGGATGGGCGGGGCCAGTGTCCCCGCGCTCGCGGCTGCAGTATCGAATGCTGGGGGGCTTGGCGTTCTTGGCGCTGCGGCCTGCTCGCCGGACCAGTTGCGTAGCTGGATCCGCCAGACCCGCGAGCTGACCGACAAACCGTTCGGGGTCGATACCCTTCTGCCTGCCTCTGTCAGGCGCGGTTCGGCCCCGCAAAGCGGCGCCGTGCCCGAAAACCCGATGGCATTGCTTGGCGAATACCAGCAGTTCACCCGCGATTTCATGGAACGCGAGGATCTGCCCGAAGTGGATGCCGCAATGGCCATGCGCGCGGCCGGCGCGCCGGAAATGGGCAAGGGCGGGCCGCAGTTGTTCTCGCGGGAGTTTTTCGAGGCGCAGATGGAAGTTGTAATCGAGGAAAAGGTGCCAGTCTATGCCGCCGGCCTCGGCAATCCCGGACCGTGGATGGACCGCCTTCATTCGAATGGCACCAAGGTCATGGCGGTGATCGGCAAGGTCAAACATGCCCAACAGGTGGTCGATTCCGGTATCGACATGATTGTTGCGCAAGGTCACGATGGCGGCGGACACAACTCCCCGATCGGAACCTTCTCGCTGATTCCACAAGTGGTCGATGCGGTGGGGGACCGGGTTCCGGTGATCGGAGCGGGTGGAATCTCCGATGGCCGCGGAGTCGCTGCGGCGATGATGCTGGGCGCTCTGGGCGCGTGGGTCGGAACGGCGTTCCTGGCAACGGATGAAGCCGGCATCGAACGGTTTCAGAAGGAAGCAATCACCGAAAGCGGCGATGCAGATACCATCGTCAGCCGCTCGATGACCGGCAAGCCCGCGCGCATGATCCGCAACAAATGGGCCGATGCCTGGGTTGCGGCGGGCAAGGAGCCGCTTCCCATGCCTTACCAGTCGATGATTTCAGGGCCGGTCATGGCTTCGGGCATCAAGGCTCAGCGCAAGGATATCATGCCCGGCTTCGCGGGGCAGGGAATCGGTCTGATCCATTCGATCCGTCCAGCGGCAGAGGTCATGCGCGATCTTGTCGACGGGGCCGAAAGGGCGCTGGCTGATGCCAGATTCTATTCCTGAATTCCGGCAAGACGGGGACGCGGTATGAACGCTTCACAGACCTTATCCTTTGCCGACAAGGCCGCCATAACCGGTGTGGGCGAAACCGTATTCGTGAAGGGCACGGAACGGACTGCAGTGGACATGATGCTGGAAGCCTCGCGCCGCGCCATCGCGGATGCCGGCCTGAAACCTTCCGATATCGACGGCATGGTGCCGCCGCCGATTTATACGACCTCGGAGGAAATGGCCGCCAATCTCGGCATTGATGTGCTGCGTTTTGCGGCCACCGTTCACATGGGTGGCGCCAGCCCGACGACGGCGCTGCAGAACGCTGCGATGGCGATTGCCAGCGGGCTTTGCGATCACGTGCTGGTCACGCTCGGTTGGAACGGCTACTCCGCCCTCAGGTCCAAGCCGGGTGCCCCGCCCACTCGGGCGATGAACATGAACACGCTGACCAATACCATCCAGGGCTATTACATCCCCTATGGTGTGTTCCTGCCGGTGCAGATGTATGCTTGGCTGGCGACCCGCCACTCGAAGCTTTACGGTGTGGGCGCGGATGCGATGGCGGCCGTCGCGCTGGCCTGCCGTCGTCACGCGCAGTTGAATCCGCGCGCCTTTACCTATGGGCGCGCACTCGACGCGGAAGCCTATCATTCAGCGCGCTGGATATCCGAACCCTTCCGCCTTTACGATTGCTGCCTTGAAACCGATGGGGCCTGCGCGGTTGTCATATCGCGAATGGATCGGGCCAGGGATATGCCCCATGTGCCCGTCAGCATCGCCGGTGCCGCGGAAGGCCACCCCTATCCCGCCGACGACATCCCGTCGCGGCCCGATCCCTTCAAGATCGGCCTTAGCTATGCCGCCCCGCGCGCTTTCGATATGGCTGGCGTCAAGCGCGAAGACATGGATTTCCTGCAGATCTACGATTGCTTTACCTATGTCGTCTTGCTGCAACTGGAAGCGATGGGGTATTGCGAACCAGGCGGACAGGCCGAATTCGTCGCCAACGGCCAGATTGAGCTGGGTGGCCGCTTTCCGATCAACACCCATGGCGGCTTGCTCAGTGAGGCGCATGTCTGGGGCCTCAACCACGTGGTCGAGGCAGTGCGTCAGCTTCGTCACGACTGCGGCGAGCGCCAGGTGCCGGGAGCCCAGACCGGCCTCGTGACCGGTTGGGGCGACCTCGGCGACGGCAGCATCGCCATTCTCAGGAGGTTTGCATGAGCAGCGAAAGCGATCTGCCCCCCAAAATGCGGCCCTCCGCGCAGATTGTGCCTCCCAAGCCGCGACCGCGCCCACAAGACCCGGTTGAGCAGGAATTCTGGAAGAGGTGCCAGGACGGCCATCTCTATTTCCAGCGCTGCGGCGATTGCGGCAGCTTCCGCCACTTGCCGCGCTATATGTGCGCAAAGTGCGGCTCGCCGGAATTTTCCTGGGAACGCAGCAGCGGCAGGGGCACGTTGTTTTCCTGGACCGTAACCCACCAGGCCCTCCACCCGGCTTTTGCCGCCGACATCCCCTTCGTGGCTGCGGTGGTTGAATTGGAAGAGGGGGTGCGCATGGCCACGCGGCTGGTTGGTTGCGATCACGAGCGTCTTGCGCTCGACCTTCCGGTGGTAGTGGAGTTCGAACTGATCGGTGAGGACTTCCGCCTTCCTGTTTTCCGCCTGAGTGAAAGTTAGAAGCGCCATGGATCTCGAATATGGACCCGAATACGATGTCTTCCGCAAGCAGGTGCGGGCCTTTATCGAAGCGCACAGCCATCTTGCTCCGCCTTCTTCTGACCGGGCGGCCCGACCTTCGTCCAAGGCGGTCGAATGGCAGAAGCTGTTGATCGAGCATGGGTATACCGCTCGAACGATCCCGCAGGAGTATGGCGGCTATGGAGCGGAGCCGGACATTCTCCAATCGCGCATCATCGCAGAGGAATTTGCGCGGGCCAGGGTGCCGGGCGGACTTTCCAATCAGGGAATCTCGATGTTCGTGCCGACTCTGCTCGAACTCGGCACCGAGGAACAGAAACGGCGCTGGATCGAACCCACGTTGAAAGGCGATGTTGTCTGGTGCCAGGGCTATTCCGAACCCGGTGCCGGGTCGGACCTCGCCAATCTCAAGACCAGCGCGCACATCGAGAACGGCGAATTTGTTGTCAATGGCCAGAAGATTTGGACCAGCACCGCCAAGCAGGCCGATATGATCTTCTGCTTGGTCAGGACCGAAGCTGACGCGCCCAAGCATGGCGGCATTTCCTACCTGATCTTTTCGATGGACACGCCGGGCATCGAGGTTCGTCCCTTGAAGACAATGACCGGTCACGCGGAATTCAACGAAGTGTTCTTTACTGATGTCCGCGTTCCGCTGGACCAGATCGTCGGCCAGCGGGGCCAGGGCTGGTTCGTGGCGAACGCAACTCTTGGCCATGAGCGCGGAATGCTGGGCGATCCCGACGCGCTTGAAAACCGGCTGCAGGCACTGATCGTTCTGATGCAGGAAGAGCGTTTGGGCCAGGGTCGCGCGATCGACAATCCGGTACTGCGCGACCGGCTGGTGGCACTTCAGGCCGAAGTGGCGGCGATGAAATACAATGGGATGCGGATCCTTTCGAACAGCCTCAGGGGTGAGCCGGGCGGCATGGCGAAACTGATCGTCAAGTTGCAAAGCTGCGAACTCGCTCATCAGATATCCGCGCTGGCAATCGACGCCATGGGCGAACTGGGCATTCTGTATCACCACAGCCCGCGTGAGCGGGAAGGGGGGGCGTGGCAATGGAACTATATGTTCCAGCTCGGTCTCATCATCGGCGGCGGCACCGCCCAGATCCAGAAGAACATCATCGCTGAACGTGGCCTCGAAATGCCGCGCGAACCGAAGCTGGCGAAGATTTCGGATGCGGCGAAAGCAACCGCAGACATGCCGCGTCACAAACAGGGATCAGCCTAATGGATTTCGGACTTTCTCAGGACCAGCAGATGCTGCGCGATGCGGTTGCGCGGTGCCTTGCGGATACCTGCCCGCTCGAGCATGTCCGCGAATGTACCGAGCGGGACAATCCGCTTAGCGACAAAGTGCTCCGCGCCGTCCAGGACCTGGGAATTCCAGGGATGCTGGTACCGGAAGAGCATGGCGGCCTCGGCATGACCCTTCTCGACGCTGCCATAGTTGCGGAACAGCTCGCTTATGCGGTCGCGCCAGTACCTTTTCTCGCCAGTCATGTTCTGTCGCCTATCGCTCTGAGCGAGGCAGGCAGCGAGGAGCAAAAGGCCCACTGGCTGCCAAAGATCGCGAGCGGCGAGGCGCGTATCGGTGTCGCGATTTCCGAGACAATCGAGGTGCGCGACGGCGCGGGGGTTTCCTCTGCTGCCGGGAAGCTCAACGGCACCGCCCTGTTCGCACTCGATTTCGAAGGAGCCGATGCCTTCATCGTCGCCGATTCCGGCGGCAGGCTGCACCTTGTCGGTGCCAAGGCGTCGGGCCTGAAGGCTATCGCGCTGACGACCATCGATCGGACCCGCAGCGTCGGGGAATTGCGGTTTGACGGGGCCGAAGCGGAACCACTGGCTGATGATGGGGGAGCTACCGTGGCCCGGCTGCGCGCTGCGGGGCGATTGATCCTCGCCGCCGACAGTCTTGGCGCAGGTCAGGCCATGATCGAAAAGGCTGTCGATTATGCTGGCCAGCGCGAACAGTTTGGTCGCCTTATCGGCAGTTTCCAGGCCGTAAAGCACATGTGCGCCGAGATGGCCGCGCGGCATGAACCGTGCCGTTCGCTCGTCTGGTACGCCGCCCACGCCTTTGACGCAATTCCGACAGAGGCATCGCTCGTCGCCTGCCACGCGAAATCACACACCGGCGAAGTCCATCGCTTTGTCGCTCGCACTTCCACCGAAGTGCATGGCGGGATGGGATTCACGGACCTGATCGGTCTCCACTACTGGTTCAAACGCATTGGATTCGACCGGCAGGTGCTTGGCGGACCCGAAACGGTGCGGGCCGAGGCGGCAGCACTGCAAGGCTGGATCAAGGCCGCGTAACACACTCGTTGAGGGGGCGTCCGAGACTGGCTGCCCCGTCCGGCAGGGAGAAGGAAAATGATCGACTGGAACCTCGGTGACATTCTCGACGCTGTCGAGCCCGCCATGCCTCAGGACGCTCCGGCGCTGATACACGGCGACCGGATCGTCACTTGGCCCGAAATGTCCGCGCGTTCGAATAATATCGCGCGCGCATTGCGTCAACGCGGAGCGTGCGATGGTGCCAAGGTGGCCTTCTACATGCGCAACCGACCCGAATATGGCGAGCTGATGGCGGCTTGTTTTAAGGGGCGCTTGACCCATGTGAACATCAATTACCGCTATCGCGCCGAAGAAGTTTTCTACATTTTCCACGATTCTGACAGCGAAGTGATTGTTTACAGTTCGGAGTTTCGCGAATGCATCGTCGAACTTAAGGACAGGCTCGAGAAGGTTCACACTTTCGTCGAAATTGGCGACCCTTCCGAAATCGCGTCTTTTGCGAGTCCCTATGAGACGCTGGCGGAAAAAGGGGACGGATCGGCGCTCGGCATCAAACGCTCACCCGACGATTTGCTCTTCATCTATACCGGTGGCACGACCGGGATGCCGAAAGGCGTGATGTGGCGGCACGACGACATGCGCAAGGCCCAGCTGGACGCGCAGAAGTTACTGGGCCCGGTTCCGCAGACGCTGGAAGAAAATGTTGCGCTGATCGAGAAAGAGGGGCCCGGCAAGCGCACTCTCTCCTCCTGCCCGCTCATGCACGGGACGGGCTTCATCACCGCGATAGGTGCGCTCATGTCGGGCGGCGCGATCGTCACGCTGACGGCCCCTTCCTTCGAAGCTTCAGAATTGTGGGACACGGTCGAAAAGCACCAGGTGGAAAGCATCGCAATTGTGGGTGACGCCTTTGCTAAGCCAATGCTTCGCGCGCTCGAAGAAAACCCGGGCCGCTGGGATACCAGGAGCCTCGTCTCCATAATCTCGTCCGGCGTGATGTGGAGCAAGGAGATTAAGGCCGGTCTATGCAAGCACATTCCCCAAATCGTGCTGATGGATAGTTTCGGCGCCTCCGAAGGGCTCGGCTTCGGCCTCTCCGTCACGACTGCTCAGGGCGGTACGAACACCGCGAAATTCGGGATTGGGGAATTCTGCGATGTCTTCGACGAAAACGATCAGAAAGTCGAACCAGGAAGCGGCGTGCCTGGCTTTATCGCCCGCAAGGGGGCCATCCCTTTGGGTTATTACAAAGATCCCGAAAAATCCGCCAAGACATTCCGAACAATCGATGGCGTGCGTTATTCGATTCCGGGCGACTGGTGCCGCGTAGAGGCCGATGGAAGCCTTACCCTGCTAGGCCGCGGCAGCGTATGTATCAACACTGCTGGCGAAAAGGTATACCCAGAAGAAGTCGAGGAAGTGCTCAAGACCCATCCCGCCATCGGTGAAGCGTTGGTCGTAGGTGTAACGGATGAAAAATGGGGCCAGGCCGTCACGGCCGTCGTCCACCTTAACCACGACGTCCCGTTCGACGAGCAAGCTGTCAAGGACCATGTGCGCGATCAGCTGGCAGGATACAAAACGCCCAAGGCCATATATCCGACGGAAAAACGCCTGCGTGCATCCAACGGCAAGGCCGACTATGCAACGGCGAAAGCAATCGCCGAACGTTTGACGGTCGCACCGTGAGCCAGCGGGAGTCTCCTGATTACGACGCTGTAATCGTCGGTGCCGGCTTCAGCGGGATATACCTGCTCCACAAGTTGCGTGACGCTGGATTCAACGTGTTGCTGGTGGATGCTGCGGCCCAGCCCGGCGGCATCTGGTACTGGAATTGCTACCCAGGCGCACGAGTGGATTCACAGGTTCCGCTTTACGAGTACTCTATACCTGAAGTGTGGAAATCATGGGCCTGGAGCGAGCGATTTCCCGGATGGAAAGAGCTCAGAGCGTATTTCCGGCATGTTTGCGATACGCTCGACCTTTGGCCCATGATGCGCATGCGGTCTGGGGTCAAAGGCGCGCACTATGAGAAGGAGACGAAGCAATGGCGTCTGCAACTCGACAGCGACAAAACTGTTTCGACACGGTTCCTGTTGCCCGCTCTTGGTTTCGCATCAAAGCCGTATGTCCCCAATTTTCCCGGCCTTGAGGATTTCGAAGGCCAATGGTTTCACACGGCGCGCTGGCCGCAGCAGGGTGTCGATCTCAGCGGACGTAAGGTTGCCTTGATCGGCACCGGTGCAAGTGGTGTGCAGGTCGCGCAAGAAGCGGCCAAATCCGTATCGAAGCTGACCCTCTTTCAAAGAACTCCCATCCTGGCGCTGCCTATGCAGCAGAAGAAGCTTTCAGAAGAAGACCAGGAACGGGACAAGAAGGGCTATGCCGCGATCTTCGAAACGCGCAAGCAGACGAGCGGAGGATTCGAATGCCAATCACTAGACGTATCGGCGCTCGAAGTTGACGAGAAGGCGCGCACCGCGCACTTTGAAGATCTGTGGCAACAGGGTGGCCTCAGGTTCTGGTATCACAACTTCGCTGACTTGCTTACCAACCGCGAAGCCAACCGCCACGCGTACGATTTCTGGCGCGACAAGGTTCGCGCAAGGATTGTCAACCCCAACCTTGTTGAGCTGCTCGCTCCTTCCGAACCGCCGCATCCATTCGGCACGAAGAGACCTTCGCTCGAGCAGGGATACTACGAGATTTTCGCGCAGGAGAATGTCGCGCTGGTCGATCTCAAGGCAACTCCGATCATCCGGGTCAAACCTCACGCGATCGAGACCGCTGACGGCGAGATGGAATGCGACCTCATCGTTTTCGCCACCGGCTTCGATGCCGGGCGCGGCGGGCTGATCGATATGAACATCACGGGGACGAACAGCCTATCACTTTCCCATGCGTGGGAAGACAGACTACGCGCCTATCTGGGAATGGCGGTATCTGGCTTTCCCAATATGCTGTTCGCATACGGGCCACTCAGCCCGTCGGGTTTCTCAAACGGCCCGACCAGCGCAGAGATACAGGGTGACTGGATCTGCGACTTTCTGGTCTGGATGCGGGAAAATGGTGCCGATCTTTTCGAAGCCGATCCGGTAGCTGAAACGGTCTGGACCGAAATGGTTGCCCAAGCAGGCGCGATGACACTCTTTCCCGAAGCGGATTCTTGGTACATGGGCGCGAACATCCCGGGCAAGAAGCGTCAACTGATCAATTTTCCAAGCGTGTCTGGCTATGTCGCACTCTGCGAAGATGTAGCGAATGAGGGGTATCGCGGCTTCTTGATCGACAAACCGACCAGCAAGGAACACGTATCGAAATGAACGTACTGTCCAAGATTGGAGATTTTCCCGACGACATCGACCCTGTCTGGGCCGGCGATGGTTCGCATCTGCCGGAATGGTTTGTGTCGGCCCTCAAGGTGCCGCGCGAAGAGGGTTATGTTGAGATCGACGGTGCCAGGACGCATTACTTCCGATGGGGCGACCGGAAAAAGCCGAAAGTGCTTATGACACATGGCTTTCTCTCCCACGCCCGTTGCTTTGCCTTCATCGCTCCGTTTCTCGCGGAAGATTACGACGTGGTGGCGTTCGATCTCGCCGGCATGGGCGACACGGAGATGCGCGGGCAAGCCGATCCCGCGGCAAGGGGGCGCGAGTTTGGTGAGATTGCCGAGGCACTCGATCTGTTTACAGATGGCCACAAACCCACCATCATCGCGCACAGTTTCGGCGCGGGCGCAGCGCTGACAGCCGTGACTCTGTCGCCCGATGCTTTCTCCGGCGTCGTGATTTGCGATCTCATGGTCATGCGGGCCGAGCTCCTAGAGCAATACTGGAACCATCGCCGCTCCAGCCCGGGATCAGGTGATCCTGACAAGCCCAAGCGGCTCTATGCGAGCTATGAAGAGGCGCGCAAAAGATACGTCCTTTCCCCGCCCCAGCCAGTCGGCGAGCCGTTCCTCCTAGATTACATGGCGTATCATTCAATGCGACGCGACGGAGACGGTTGGACATGGAAGTTCTCACCCGAGGTATTCCGACGAAGCAATAAGTCCGACGAATGGCTCACAATCGGCCATCGACTCGTGAATGCGCCGGGCCGAAAGATCATCGTTCATGGCGGAAAGAGCCAGCTCTTTACAAGGGACTCGGCTGACTACATCCGCGAGCTAGGGGGCGGTGATATTCCGATAATCGCCGTACCTGAGGCGCGCCACCATTTGATGCTCGATCAGCCATTAGCTTTTTTAGCTGCACTCAGAAGCATTCTCTCCCTTTGGGAGGAGCAGGCACACCCAAGGAGTGCGTGAAGGACAAGCGCGCCGAGATCCACGGGCGGATCACGGCGTATCAGGCTCAGATCGCGCAGGCGAAGCAAGACCTGGCTCAATTGAATGCGTCGATCCGGCTGTTCACCGATATCTGTGTGCGCCATCTTGAGGTCGATGGCGAACTCACAACCCGGGATCTCGCTGAGCGGGTGATGATCGAGCGCCGACTTGACGCGACGGATGCCACGCTGCGCAATTCGGTCGTCTTCAAGGTCGTCCAGGCCCTTCGCCATGCCGCCCGGCGCAAGCATGTCCGGATGGTGGAGAAGCGCAAGGGCATGTGCGTCTGGGCACCAGGCGATGCCGTCACGTTGCGGGGCGTTGCCAGTAGATGTTGGCATCCAACATCCGTTCGATCAGGACTCAAATCGCTTGCACCGGGAGAGCCGTCCATAGATATAGAAGTTGGCCGAGCTGACACCATGACGCTGGCACACGTCTGCGGCTGCCATGCCTCCTTCCTCTTCAGCCAGGGGCGCGATGATCTGTTCCCTGGCGAATTTGCTTTTGCGCATTGTCTGTCTCCGTTGCGACAGGCTCTCCATTCAAATGCGGGACCAAATGGATATCAGGTCACACTGTATGAATGCATACCATGTGCAAGCACATTGGTTGTCGAGAGGCCGATGAGGGGTGCGCAAAAGTCCGTTTGCTTACATACAGTATGGACGCGTGCGGATAGTTCGTGTATCGGAAATGGTGAAAATGGGTGGCGTAAGTCCCCGCAGATTATCTAAACGGTGGAATGACAAATTAGTCTTCTTAATGAGGCGGAGAAAGTTCGCATCGTCAGGAAGGCGTCCTCCTGAATTCCGCAGTTTGGGTACACTTGCTGGCTAGATTATTCTAGTCAGCACTTTTTTTGCAGCCCGTGACCTGCTTCCGTAATACTGCACCCTTCGATTGTGGAAAATTCTCGTTTATCATGGGGGCTACGGGACGAAGATGACAGATGAGGAAGTCAAAGGTCACGGACGCGCAGATCGCATTCATTCTGCGCCAGGCGTAAGAGGGCACGAAGGTTGAGGAGGTCTGCCGCAGGGCGGGTCATCCAGTTTGTTGGGGGCAGAGCATCGAATAGCGGTTGAATTTCGAGGTTCACAAGGCGAGAGTGAACTTTTATCATCATGGCTAAGTTTGGTTGGAATGCCCCAAGACAAAAATCTGAGATTCGCTGACAATGAATTCTGGAGTGATGAGCGAGTTGAGCTGGCTTTTCTGATAAGCCAAGTTACGCGCGTGCTTCGGCGTCGATTTGATATGGATATGGCACCCTTAGAACTCACGCGGGCACAGTGGAGAGCGATGCTGTATGTTTTTCGGCTTTCTAACCCAACGCAAACTGAGTTAGCCGAGGTTTTGGAGCTGGGGCGAGCTTCTGTCGGATCTTTGATAGACCAGTTGGAGCGAAGTGGATATGTTTCCCGGGTCGCGGACAGCGATGATCGCCGTGTTTGGAGGGTTGTGCCTTCTAGATTGGCAGTCTCCCGGCAATCTAAAATTGTTCGGGCCGGAAAACGTGCGGCCGCCGAGTTATTTGCGGAATTCGACGAACAAGATCTCAGGGATTTTCGTCGATGTCTTGAGAAGCTAATGCTGGGCGCGGAATGAGCGTGGTGAAGGGCAGAAGTCCGAGGACGTTTAGCGTCCAGAAGGAGCAGCCATCGCCGAATTGGTCGGCCATGAAGCCCATCAGGCGAACTCCGGCCCCTGATCTACCCTTCCGTCGCATCGCAACCCGATATGACAAGCTCACAAGGAATTTCCTGTCTCTGATCCGCTGTCTCAGATTTGCCTGCGACGAACTGCGGGACACATAGTGATAGGTTGATCGACCTGCCCTCAAGACCTCGCAGGCGCGCCGTATGCTGACCTTCCAGACCACCCTGAGATCGTCAACCAGCTCTCGACGTCGCGCAGGCTTTAAAGCTTTCGGTGAATGACGTCCTGGAGCATTTCCTTGTCCAACGACAAGTCGGCAACGATCCGTTTCAGCCGGGAGTTCTCTTCCTCCAGCTGTTTCAGGCGCTTCATCTCCGAAGGCGTCAGGCCACCGTACAACTTCTTCCATCGGTAGAAGGTTTGCAGTGAGATACCCGCCTTCCGGCAGACCTCCTCAACCTTCGTGCCTTCTTCCGCCTGGCGCATTATGAACGCGATCTGCGCGTCCGTGAACTTCGACTTCCTCATCTGTCATCCTCGTCCCGCAGTCCGCATGCTAAACGAGAACTTTCCAAAATCGAACGGTCTAGTTTTGCGGAAGCAGGTCAGGGTCAAACAGCCTGCTAGCGCTTACATCTGTTGCAAATTTGAATCACATTGCGAAGATTTCTGGCAGTGGGCAAAATGAGTCTTCACATCGCAGATAAGTAAGGTAGCGTACAGTACGCTATAAACATAAGGAGGAAACTAGGTGCATTATTCTAACACGCTATCTAAGATAACTGCTTCGGTATCTTTGGCGGCATTGCTGCTCGCCGCAGGTGCTCATGCACAAGTTGAAGTGGACGAGCAGGGTACTACATCGACAACCGAAAACGCAGAGACCACACGTCGTCTGGGCGCAATCACAGTGACGGCGCAAAAACGCGAGCAAAGTCTGCAAGATGTGCCGATCGTTGTGACCGCTTTGTCCGCTGAACTCCTTAATGATGCGGGCGTTAAGGATATTAAAGATTTGACGGTCGTTACGCCCGGCTTGCTTGTGACTTCCTCGTCAAAGCAAGCAAATACGACGGCCCGTATTCGCGGCATTGGCACGGTAGGAGACAATCCTGGCCTCGAAAGTTCCGTCGGCGTCGTTATCGATGGGGTTCCGCGCGCTAGGAATGGCGTTTCCTTTGGAGATCTCGGCGAAATCGAGCGAATCGAAGTGCTAAAAGGGCCGCAAGGCACCTTGTTTGGCAAGTCGACTTCTGCGGGCGTTATAAACATCATTACCAAGAAACCGTCTGACGAGCTTGAGTCTATCTTCGAGGTCGGGATCGGCAACGAAGGCTTCCTTCGCACCTCTGCAGAAGTTACCGGACCGCTTTCTGAAACTGTGAGTGGTCGCCTTTTTGGGGTCTATGAGGAGCGCGGCGGTCTTCTCGACGTAAAGACGGGCAATGGTCCGCGTACCGAAGACGAAACGAGTCAGTATGACTTCTACTCCTTCCGAGGCCAGCTTCTTTTTGAGCCTTCGGGTGACCTCGAAATCCTTCTCTCGGCTGACTATACTGACCGCGAAGAAGACTGTTGCATGGGCGATTATATCGCGGTCGATCCGGCAAGAGGCCCGCTGGTTACACTGTTGGCGGGCGGCGACGGTGCCTCTGCTTTCCCGATCGATCCGTTCGATCGTATCGCCTTTGCGAACCGCGACGCCACGCAGACGACCGAAGACTGGGGCGTGTCAGCCAATATCAAGTGGCAGACCGGCTTCGGTGAACTGACATCCATCACATCGTATCGCGACTGGGAAAATGGCTCGGGTCAAGATTCTGATTTCAGTGCCGCAGACATATGGTACCGCGATGATGAGACCTCCAGAGACTCTTTTGCCACATTCAGCCAGGAGTTACGGCTCGCAGGTGCAACCGATAGCATTGACTGGCAGGTGGGGGTCTTCTACGCAAATGAGACTCTCGATCGCACAGATTCCCTCATTTACGGCAATGATTATTTTTCCTACTTTCAGCAATTGCTGCTCGGTGCGAGCGGTGGTGCGTTCAATCTCGCTGCGCTGCCCGGTAACATTTACACGGGTGAGGCCAATGCAACTGCGGACGTTTATGAACAATCTTCGGACACGTACGCCATCTTTACGAACAATACGTTCAGCTTGACCGATCAGTTCGACCTGACCGTCGGCCTTCGTTATACGATCGATGAGAAGACGCTGGAATCCAATTTTGATGGCAATGCAGGTAGCTGTGCCACAGCCTTGACTGTATTTGGGGCTGCAGGTGGGTTGACCCCAACGCTTTGCTTGCCTTGGACGAACGACAACTTCGTCGGTGTGAGATCCACGCAGGATCGCTCTGACGAAGATTTGTCCGGTACAGTCAAGGCGGCATATCGGGTCAATGAAAGTCTGATGTCCTACGCGTCCTATTCGCGCGGTTACAAGGCCGGTGGTTTCAACCTTGACCGCAGCCAGTTTGGCCCCTCAGATCCCACACCGTTTCAACCGAACCTGGACACCGGTTTCGATCCAGAAACTGTGGATGCGTATGAGGTCGGCTTCAAGACCAACAATGCGGCAAATAGCTTGTTCTTCAATGGTGCGATATTCTATCAGGAGTATAGCGACTTTCAGCTCAACACGTTCACCGGTACGAGTTTCATCGTGACATCCGTGCCCGGTGTGATTTCCAAGGGCGCTGAGTTCGATATCCGATACCTGCCTGAACAGCTTGAAGGACTGACGCTTCAGGGCGGCCTCGTCTATGCGGAAACCCAGTATGACGATTTCGAAGCGGTTGACTTTTTTGCCCCGCCGCGTCTGCCGGGACAGACGATTCATTACGCGCCCCGCTGGTCCGGCACCTTGGCCGCCACCTATGAGACCTCGTTTATCAGCGACTGGGACGCGCGATTCAATGTGTCGAGCCGATTCACTTCACGGTATAATACAGGGTCGAACCTCGATCCGCTCAAGGAAGTTGACGATTTGGTCGTGGTCAATGCGAGGATGGCATTCTATAGCGACAATTCACCGTTTGAGCTGGAGGTTTGGGCGCAGAACCTGTTTGACGAGGACTATTACGAGCTGGCTTTCGATACGCCCCTCCAGGGCGACGCTGCCACGCAAACAGCGCCTGGAACCGCTGTTGGAGCCTTCTTGTCGCCACCTCTGACCTTCGGAGCAACCGCCCGTCTTCGTTTCTGAGGTTGATGTATGTGTAACTGACCTTGAGGCGGCCAGGTAGGGCCGTTGCACATTAGAAAGTCAGCGAAATACCGTTAGGTGCTTCGCTGACTTTATTTATGACGATCCAAGTCACAGGAAAGGCGGCACCATTTGGTAGTAATCTTTGATAATATTGATAGCCCCGTGTTTTCCAGATGCCCTCGGTTTTCCTTTCCTGCTGGTAGAGCATTGGCCCAAACGCGACATTTGACCAGCAATTGCTCGGGGTTTGGCGCCGAAAAACGCCATTCCCGTTCGGAAAGAAACTCAGTGGCAGGTCAGGTGCCGCAAAGTTTCGCTTGTGCCGATCCGCGACTTTCGCGGGAATTCCTCAATTCAGTCCGGCCAAAGACGAGTCAGGACTTCAGATTGTCGCTAATTGTCAAAAGCAAAGCCGTTGCTTTGGTCAGATCATTGCGCGCGACCGAGTCGAAGGCTTGCGATGCAACACGCTCGGCCGCTCGCTCAAACTCTTCTGCGCGCTGGATAGCCAAACGGGTCGGAATAATCCGCCAGACACGTCGGTCGCCAGAATCGCGCACACGTGAGACGTAACCTGTGGTTTCGAGATGATCGATCAGCGTGCCGACAGATGGGCGCGCAATATCGAGTGCTTCCGCAAGTTGCGTCTGGGTCGGGCTTTCCAGTCTGATCACGTAAACAAGCAGGTGCCACTGTGATCGCGTCAGGCCAATCGCTTCCATTTCCTGATCGTATGCCCGGCGCAATAGGCGGGTGACGTCACCAAGAAGGAAGCTGAAATCTATTCTGGAATCTCCTTGAGGGACGGCAGCGGGCGACCGAGGTGGCGACGTCATACGTTTCTCCATTGACGATATTCGTAAGGTAACTAAATAAGAGCATCCTTACAAGTAGCCAAAGCGGATGGGTATTTTGAGCAGTCGTGACGGGTATCTTCATGCACAAGGGTTGAAACTGGCGCTCAGTTCTTTTGGCGATCCTGCCGCCCCGCCGGTAATCTTTGCCCACGGCGGGGGGCAAACCCGCCACGCCTGGAGCCGCGCCGCGAAGGCGGTGGCATTTGAAGGGTATCGCTCCATTGCCTTGGATCTTCGCGGACATGGTGAAAGTGATTGGGCTGCAGATGGTGATTATTCTCTCGAAGCGATCGCGCGAGACCTTATTGAGGTTGGTGAACGCGTGGCGGGTGGTGGCACACGACCGCATGTGGTCGGTGCTTCGCTTGGAGGACTTGCAGCCATAGTTGCCGCAGGCATGCTGTCACGCGATGCGTTTGAATCGGTTACGCTGGTCGACATTGCGCCGAACATGGACGCCGCGGGCGTCACCAAGGTTGTCGGGTTCATGGGCGCGCATATTCAAGAAGGCTTTGGCTCGCTGGAACAGGCCGCTGATGTGATTGCTACCTACCTACCACACCGTCCCAGGCCGAAAGACCTTGAGGGGCTGCGCAAGAACCTGCGGCAGGGCGAAGATGGGCGTTGGCGATGGCACTGGGACCCTGCTTTTATCACCGGCGTCATGCGCCGCTCCGGAGTTGCTCACACCGGTGATCTTGAGCAAGCGGTTCGGGACATTCGGGTGCCGCTTCATCTCATCCGTGGACGTATGAGCGAGTTGGTTTCAGAAGACTCCGTCGCGGCGTTTAGATCCCTCGCGCCACAGGCACATTACACTGACGTTGCAGGCGCAAGACATATGGTGGCCGGCGATCGCAACGATGTGTTCATCGAAGCGGTTGTGTCCTTTCTTCGAACGATACGAGAGCAGACCCCTGTATGAGTGATTCCATGCTCAGTCTGGAACAGGTGCAGGCTGCACTCGAAGCGGCACCCTTCCATCGTTGGTTAGGGTTGAAGGCGATCAGTACGGACCCGGAAAAGCTGGTGCTGGAAATGCCATGGAGAGAGGAAGTGGTTTCCAACCCGCGGATACAATCCGCCCATGGCGGTGTCATCGCTGCGCTGATTGATCTTACGGGATTTTACGCACTGCTCGCCTCGGGTAACATGCCTGCCGCGACGGCGGACTTGCGGGTCGATTATCACAAACCGGCCACGCCCGGAACGCTGAGTGTAACGGGAAGAATTGTCCGTCTTGGGGCCACGCTCTCTGTCGCAGAAGCAACTGTAATGAACGCCGACGGAGCCCTGCTTTCGAGCGGGCGCGGCGCCTATCTGATGCAGCGGCGTTCATGAGGATTTGTGCGACACTTTCACTTTGTGCGGTTTTCGTTCTGGTCTCGGGATGCCGGGACGCAGAGCCTGACGGGCAAGCCGCCCCTGCGGCGGCCGGCGTTGCCGCTGAAGTCGAGACCCGGGTTGTCCAGGTTGAAACGGTTTCCGCAGAAACGGTCATGCGGGACGACTATTTGATTGCATCCGGGACCATTGCCGCCAAGCAAACCAGCAATATCGGCGCGTTGGCTGAGGGGGTCGTTGAACAGATTTTCGTCCGGGTGGGTGACAGGGTTCGTAAGGGCGATCCGCTTTTTAGAACCCGGCAGGCCGATTATCAGCGCAGCCTCGTCGAAGCCGAAGCAATGCGGGACGTTGCCCTGGCCGAAGTTGAACGCGCACAGACACTCGTGGACCGCTATACGCCACTGGAAACCAAAGGCGTCGTCTCAGGTGTGGTCTTTGACAATGCCAAAACTGCCCTCGAGGTCGCCCGCGCCAACCTGCGACTGAAGGAGACAGAAGTGGAAACCGCCAAGCAGGCGCTAGGGGATACAACAGTCCGCGCGCCATTCGATGGCGCTATCACTGCTCGCTATATCGATGAGGGCGTGTTCATGGCCAACCGCTTCTCCGGAATGGGCAACTCCGCCGTTGTTCAGGTTCAGGAGTGCGGAATTGCTGCGGCGATCTTGTTTGCGCCTGAGTCCGAGCTCGCGCGTTTGCGGCTCGACTTGAAGGGTCACCTCTACGTCGATGGCCGGAGTGATCCTATAGAATCACAGATCCTCATCTTGAACGACCGCGTTGACCCGACTTCGCGGATGGTGGAATTTCGAATGGCATTTGCGAACCCCGATTGCGCTGTAAAAGCCGGGCAGTCGGTCCGCGCCGAGGTCGAAGTTGATCCCCGGTCTGCCACCGTCCTGCCCCGCAGAGCAATTCAAGGTACGGGCGAAGATCGATACGTCTACGTGGTAACGAACGCGCGAGCTAAGCGACGTCCCGTAACAATCACAGACATCGATGCTGATCGTGTAGAGATTCTTGACGGGTTGACGAGCGGAGAAACAGTCGTCCTGACAGCCTCGGAGCCGCTGTATGACGGCGCCAGGATTGAGCTCACACCCTCATGATGTGGCTCGTCGATATTTCGATCCGCCGCGCTGTATTTGCCGTGATGCTCATCGCATCCTTGGTCGGCCTCGGCCTTATGTCGATGGGACGATTGGGCGTCGACTTGTTTCCCGATGTTGAATTTCCGTATGTCAATGTGACAGCGACGCTGGACGGGGCCTCTGCGGAAACCATGGAGTCGGAAGTCACCGACATCCTGGAAGAGTACATCAACACGATCGACGGAATTGAAACGCTGCAATCCTTTTCCAGTGAAGGGCGCGCGCAAATTCTGATCGAGTTCAATCTGAGCTCCAATGCTCGCGAGAAGGTCCAGGATGTTCGGGACAAGGTGCAGGTTGCCCTGGCAGAATTGCCTCCGGATATGGATCCACCCATCGTGGACAAGGTCGATCCGGACGCGGCGCCGATCATCTCCATCATGATCGCCGGCGATCTGCCAATCGCCGAGTTGACGGCGTTCGCCGACGATGTGGCAAAGGAACGTCTTCAACGCCTCGACGGTGTGGGCGCCGTGAAATTGGTCGGGGGTCGTGAGCGCGCGGTGCGCATCTGGCTCGACAATGAGCGACTGAGGGCGTTTGGCGTCACGGCGGATGATGTAAGGCGTGCGATCCAGAGTGAGCATGCAAAGCTTCCCGGCGGGCGGATGGAAACTGATGCCCGCACGCGGGAGTTTGGTGTCAAAACTGTCGCTGAAGTTACCCGTGCGAATGGCTTTGCAGACTTGCCAGTCGCTTATCGGGAAAATGGCGTCACAATCCGAATTTCTGATGTTGCCCGCGTGGAGGACGGCATGGAGGATGAACGCTCAGCGGCTTTTCTGAATGGCAGACGAGGTATCTCGCTCGATATAAGGAAACAATCAGGTCAGAATACTGTCGAGGTTGCACACCAGGTCAAGGCCGCCACAGAAGACTTGCGCGCGCTTGCGCCCGCCGGGGTCACGATTGTCGCGACCAGAGATGTGTCGAAATTCATCGAGAGCTCAATCGAGGACGTCACCCATGACGTCGTGATTGCGATCGGGCTTGTCGTTGCCGTGACCTTCATTTTCCTCCTCAACTTCAGGGCGACCATCATCGTGGCCCTGGCAATCCCGACATCCCTTGTGGCAACTTTTTTTGGCTTTTATCTTCTGGGGTTCTCAATCAACGTTCTGACCCTGCTTGCGCTCACTGTTGCCATTGGGCTGCTCGTAGACGACGCTATCGTCGTGATTGAAGCGATCATGTCAGAGCTGGACGAAGGCAAGCCCCCGCTTCAGGCCGCGCTGGATGGTACGCGCAAAGTAGGACTTGCCGTGGTTGCAGGCACAGCAGCCACGCTTGCTGTTTTTGTTCCAATTGCCTTCATGGATGGCATCGTAGGCCGCTTCTTTTTCCAATACGGTCTGACGATCGTGTTTTCGGTGTCGGTCTCATTGCTGGTTGCTTTGACGCTCACGCCGATGCTGGCATCGCGCATCCTCAAATCCAGTGGCGTTTCACCCGTCTTTCGGCCGCTCGAAGCCTTCTGGGACTCAATTGACCGGGCCTATGCAGGTCTGGTAAAGCTGGCCGTCCGATTTCGCATAGTTGTGATTCTTATTGCGTTTGCCTCGGTTTTTGCCGGTGCGTGGTATGCAGCTCGCGTTCCTTCCGGTTTTACATCGCGCGCCGACAGGAGCGAGTTTCAGGGTTCGATCGAGCTGCCGCTGGGCACTGGCGTTGTCGCAGCGCTCGACGCCGCACAAAAGATTGATGCTGAACTCCGCAAGATCGAGCACATTGAAGAAGTGTTCGTCTCGATTGGGGCGGGCGCGCAAGCCGAGGCCCGTGTCATTGATCTATACGCTTCTTTGACACCGAAACAGGAGCGACAAACGGGTCAGTTTGAAATCATGGACCAAGCGCGGAAGGCCATCCGCATTGCATCCCCTGAGGCTGTCAAGATATCCGTCCTTGAAGTTCCGTGGGTCAGCGGGACGACCTCCGGTAGCTCGGACATCGACTTGTTGCTAAAGGGATCTGACCTCAACTCCCTTGCGCAATATGGCAATCATCTCGTGCGTGAGATGCGTGTCCGACCTGATTTTGCTGATGTCAGAACCAGCTTCGAGAGTGGTCGACCGGAAGCACAGATTCTGTTTGACCGAACGCGGGCCGGGGACCAGGGCGTTTCCGCTCGTGCCTTGGCGGATACAGCCCGGATTGCCCTGGGCGGACTCGATGCGGGAACCTTTGAAGAGGGCGGAAAGCGGTATGATGTGCGCCTGCGTCTGGAGGAAGACCAGAGGGAAAGCGTGCGGGATTTTGATCGCATTCAAGTGCGCGGTGCCGACGGGCGACTGGTAGATATTGGAGCGGTTTCACGTGTTGAGTTCGCTTCCGGCCCATCGAAAATTGATCGATCAGACCGCGCCCGGAAGATCTCGGTGCTTGCTAGTTCAGCAACCGGTGTTTCCCTTGGTGAGGCGACAAGCACATTGATCGAGGTGCTTGAAGCCAACCCGCCGCCGGCAGGCATCACTTACTCGGTCGGCGGCATGTCGGAACGCATGCAGGAGACCGCCAGCGCGATCGGCTTCGCGTTACTGCTCGCCTTGCTGGCGCTCTACATGGTGCTTGCAAGCCAGTTCAATTCCTTCGTGCAGCCGCTTCTGATCATGGTAACGGCGCCGCTCAGTTTCTCGGGAGCATTCGCCGGGCTATACTACTTTGGACTAGAATCCTCCCTGTTCGCACAGATTGGTCTGATCGGACTGATGGGAATCGTGATGAAGAATGGCATCTTGCTCGTCGACCGCGCAAACCAGTTGATCGCGGAAGGAAAGACAGAAAGAGAAGCTATCCTTCAAGCTTGTCCTGAACGACTTCGCCCCGTTCTCATGACTGCCCTCTCCGCAATCTTTGGCATGGTGCCAGTCGCATTGGCGACCTCGGATGGAGCAGAGTGGCGTAACGCGCTCGGCGCGCTTCTCATTGGTGGGTTAACCTCTTCAACGATCCTGACGCTTGTCGTCATTCCCGCAGTCTTCATGATCCCGAGCGACGTCCACCGCTTCACTGGCAATCTCAAACGATGGAGCCTAATGCTCTATCCACCATTAAATGGGCACGACGTTACCAAACGAACGAAGTCCTTTACGAAAGGGGGCGGTTGAGGATGTTAGCTGATTGCTTAGATCGACTTAGCACACGGGATCTGAGCCAGTAACCATGGACATGTGGAACCTCGAAATACACTTTGCTGCGTTTGTCTACATGCCGGAAATGTTCGGTCGGTGTGGTCTGCCTCCCGCAAAGTGGTCCAGTATTTGAGTTAGTGCCGGCTCCGATTGGTGCTGACCCCGACTTTGGTCCGGCCTTCATGCGACTTTTCGGGCTTGTGGTGCTGACCCCGACTTTGGTCCGGCCTTCATGCGACTTTTCGGGCTTGTTCAAGTAGGGCCGCAAAGGCGCTTGGCGTCAAGTTTCCAAGCGCCGAATGCGGCCGGTTTTGGT
>Ga0067045_1028263_pt1 | contig 37890 bp, 42 predicted proteins | sample TerdegcTABiofilm_FD_59184 | JGI IMG/M metagenome (GOLD analysis project Ga0067045, IMG submission 59184) | Combined Assembly of (Gp0054472, Gp0054536) Wastewater bioreactor microbial communities from Singapore -Terephthalate degrading... | reverse complement strand
CCTAAAAATGGCACTTTGTAAGTAACCTGTAAGTAAAACTGGCCCAAAAATGGGTGTTTTGTAATGATGGCTGTAAGTATAGATGTGCTGATTTTACTTACAAAATCATGAAAGTGTAAGTAAAATAGGGCCAAAGTGTAGTATGAAATCAACACCTTCACCCTGAAATTTTTAGTCCAACGAGCGATTCTACTGGCATTAGATCTTTGACCTTCAGGACAAACGTGTCACACCTGTACCTGAACTTTCCGTTCCTCTCTTCTTCTCCCTTTTTCCTGTGAAAAGCAGCTTTTAGCAGCGTGTCTCTGCCTATTACTCCTGCAACCTTGAACTCGTTTTTCGTTCTGTCGTGGAAGACAAAGGCGAAGGCATCCTGATCCAAAGACACCTGGCATGATGAGACGTTGACATAGTAGTTTTCAACTGGGCCCTGCCCGTTTATTATTGTCTTGACGTCAACCTTCTTCCCCTCAATGATGAAGTCCCAGTTTGAGTACTGGCCGTTTGAAAGTGTTATGTTCTTAATCCCAGACCTCAAGCACTGCACCAGGAACTCCTCCTCCCCGAGGCAGCCGATCTCCCTTGAATCGTGCTCCGGATTAAATATGTTGGGAACCTCCCTCATCAGTTTTCCTCCAAAGGGCGCTCTTTTTCTTCTGCCTTTTCAAAGGAAAAGTTTGAGTAAGGCCCAGTGTTTAGAGTGAGATCCCCTTTCTTTGAAATCCTGGCATCGAGATTATAGAAGGATATAGTTGACCCAATGAGCTCAGTCTTTTTCATCTGGGCCTTTGTAGATAGGAACTTCCCAGGAATCAGCTTCCCTGATTTCTTTGAAGTGAAGGGCTTTGTGTCGTGGCAGTTCACCCAGATCTTGTCCTTGCCGTCCGTTATCTCAATCCCAGTAGTACGCAATCTTATGGCGCCTTCTTCATCCCTGACGTTTGACACCCTGTTGACAACGGCATTGAGAAAAATAATCTTTCCCTCATCATTAATCTTTGAAAGAAGACAGTCAAGAGAGATGCAGTCCGGCCTTATCTTCTGCCTGGCCTTAAAACTGGATGCTGGAAGAGGCTTTCCTTCTCTCCACCCGTAGGCATATGCCAAGAGTATGGCCACCTCTTCGGGCGATTCGTTTTTCGAGTGCTTCATCTCACTCTCAAGCTGCCGCTCTAGCCAGTCCGCCTCGTTTTTGTGATTTGTAGCTGCATACTGTGAGAGGTAGTTTGACGCATCTTCAAAAAGCGCCTCCGTGTTATCCTCTTTTTTTGAGAAGTTGTCTAAAGTTGTTTCCACCCCCTTACGCTTGTTGAAAGCCTCATAATACAGGAGAAGCTTTGCACCGCCAGGGGTGACGTTCTTTTCATCACTCTTTCTTTTAACAAGCTCGGCGAACTCCTCTTCGGATACGCCGAGTTTTTCAATCAACTCTTTTTTCTTTTCATCTGTTAGCAAAATCCAGACCTCCCGGATTGGCGGGGCGGGATAGATCAGTAATGGTTCCTATGGGGTTTGGGTGCTCACTGGTCTACCCGCTCTTTCGCCCTATAAATTCGTCATATATGACGAATTTACATACCAAAAGTAATCCGATTGAGTAAAAGATTTTCGATAGGTATATTGTATTTTAGAACATATGTAACGAAATTTTTATATATCGGGCGGCAAGTTATCTATAGTGGTCCTATGGCAAAAGAGCATCAGGGGGCAAGCCTCCCAATAGAGTTATTGAAAAGAATTGACTATATAGTCAAAGAAACAGATCTTGGCTACACCTCGAGGGCAGACTTTGTAAAAGAGTCCGTTAGGCAAAAGCTCGATGAGGTGGAAAGAAAGTTACTCGAACTAGAGAAACTAAAAAAAGAGCTAAAGGAAAGATAGAATAAAAATTTAATAAAATTTTTATACTTCAGCGTCCTTTAGCTTATCAATAAGAACATCTTCTACAGTTGTTATGAATGCCTCCTTGCTTTCGCATTTCTCGGCTATCTTTAGGACTACCGCCAGGCTCTTGACGTAGTTCCTGTGGTATCCTCTTACCTTTTCCCCAAAGACGATTTTTTGCGCCCTTAATATCTCGCTTTTGATCCTGTCTTTTATTTCCTCCATGTTGTCGGAGTGATCTGCAATATTTAGCGCCACTGTAGGCGCATCTATCCCGCCATAATTCCAGTTGCTTGTCATCGGACTAATTTGCATTATTAGATATAATACGATTGACCGAGAGCATATTTTTATTTTGGCCTTAATTTTAGGGCCAGACTCTAAATCTTTATATAGAATAAAATATCAGAGTTTTTGATAAAATGCCCAATAAATCTAATACGAAATTATTTGGCCTAAGTATAACAGGCATCATTCTAGGTTTAATTATAATATCATTAATATCCTTTCCTATAAAATTAAACAAGGTTACATTAGAACAGGCCGATAGAACAATTGCATTCACACACGAGTTAATAGATAAAAATAATGATACTATTGCCTACAGTGAACGAGATAAATACGAAAAGGAAAGAATGAATGATAAATTAAATTCAGACTTGCAAGACTATGGCTATATTAGAGGAGAAATAATTGAAAATTTATTTTTCCTGTATTCAATTCTTACAATTTCCATATCAATTATTATTATTGGTGCAATCTACATTACTCTAGGTGTAATATCAATTTATGGTGAATCCTTAATTAGTAGAATGAAAAATAATCTCAAACTCATACCAAGACAAAATAAAGATAAATATGTCCCACAGCCAGTTAATAAATTTAGTCATGAGGAGATAAAGGCAATAGTATACCAAACAATAAAGGCCGAACCAGAAACTAATTTATTTATTGAAGATCTATCAAATATTCTAGGATTTAACAAGAAAGATATCCAAAAGGCTGTCAAAGGATTAGTAGATGAAGGCTATATCCAATTAGGTGAAAAGGGATATTATTCGATTCGTTCAGAATGATTGCTAATTTTAGGGCCAGTAAAATAATAAATAGAATTAAAAATAAAATCATTCTTTTGAACTTTTCCATCCTTTATAACCTACATACATGAGAACCACTCCCCAAAAAATGTCAAAAAAAGAGCTATTCCTTAATCCTTCAAATTGCAAAGCTAATAGTCCGTAAGCAGTGTGTAATCTCATCGATAGGCTTTTTATATAGTTTGCATCTTCCGTAAATAGCCAATTATGGTCGTCGATATTTTTTTTATCTACATAAGTATTATACTCTTCTAAAACATTAGTCCTTTCTTCAAGATAATAAAATATTTTATTGTGGTTGGTTACTGTTTCATATATATTTGATGAGGCAATTAGAACCCCAATAATTAACACTATTAAGAAAAAATTAGAATTTTTCATATTATCCCCAATTAAGAATAAGAATCACTCTATTTAAAGTTATTTTTAGGGCCAAATATTTCAGGTAAAATATTTATACTTGAATACCTAACAAACGTTGATGGATAAAGCGACGATGAATGAAATCAGAGAATTTTTAAAAAAAAAACATTTGGTAGAACTGAAGACCCTAATTCTGAAAATCCCTTAACACCCGAAGAAATAAAAATTTTTGCTCAATTAAGGATAACTGGATTGTTAGATGAATATGAAGAGTGCCTAACAGAGATAATGCTAAAAAAAGATTCTGAAAGAAAGAAATAAAGTTAGCCGAATCTTCTAAAGTTTAAATATTAATATACAAAATACTGTATCATATTAAACTTTATTTACATCAACTTAGCTAGATGAACTAATAAATTGTAAATTACCTTCAATCATACATTATAATGCTTTTATCAAGAGCAGGCTCAGATTCGGTAGATCCGCATTTTGGGCATCTTGGAGGGGCGTCAAATTTATACTTCCCACCACATTCACAGTTGCCTGCATGCTTTTCGATTTCTTCGTGGTACTGCTCTTCAGATATTATTTCCCCAGTATAGTTTTCTTGAACAGATTTATCGTGGTTGGCAGTGGCCATACAATAGGGCACTTTTAATCCTTTGAGGTATCCATTGTGAAGGTCACCAAGCTCCATAAAAGAGATATCTTTTTCCATCCCACATCGATCGCAGTGCAGTTTGTGAAAAATAAATCCTCCGCCTGAAGAAATACGGTATTCTGCACCGCATTTTTTGCATATCGCATTATAAGAACAGCCCATACTTATTTTCAGCGGTTATACTATTTATTATTAATTGAAAAATAAAATGTCTCCGGATGATAAAAAAATAAATATAATTTTAAGGCCCAGATATAAACTGGGGAGTTTATGAGCTGTTATTAATCTCCTGGGCCTTAGATATGATATTATATTGTTCTTTTAAGAGATTATCCAAGCATGTTTGTATTTTATTTATCAACTATATTATTTTCCATAATGAATCTTTATCCAAAAGTATTTCTTCAACATACCCCCATTTTTTAAGTTTGAGTAGTCTATTTTTTACATAAATATGTAAAGTACAATCAGGAAATTTTTCTTTTGCACGTTTCTTTATTTCTTTAGTAGTTGCTTCTCCTCCCAATTCCTTCAGAATTGCAAGTATTTCTGTTTGACTCATAAAAATAATTATACAATTTAAATTTATAAACGTATATTAATATAAAAAAATAAAAATAAGAAGGATTTTTTACTGATGATAAAATTGAATGTGGAAACAAGCTCTTTATCACTTTCAGCAAATCCCTGAATAATTGATTATAGTTAATTAATAAATTTAATCCAAGTTAAAAACTCATTATTAATAATAGGGGTTAACAAAACGTATTTAAACAATCCTTAATTAGTCTCATTGAAATCTATGAGTGGCCAAGAAACAAAAGACAAATCAAATTATAAAATCATAGAACGTAGTTTAAGTTCTGTTCCGCATGATTACGAAAAAAATTTTCTATTAAATCTTAACAATCATATTCCAAACAATGATTTCTTTTTTGAGATTGAGGATAATCTCTTAAGATTTTATTTTAATGTATTGGATTTAAATCAATTTAAGAATGAGATCAATAAAAGCATATTAAATAAATACACTAAATCTGTTATTGAAGATATAGTAAAACAAGTAGAAGACATAAAGAGTTATGGTATTAAAGGAAATAAAAGAATCTATGTCGATTATAACAAAGAAAGAAAAGTTCAGGGTAGAAAAATAAAGGAAGAAACTAGAGGAAGTATTTACTATTCAAAAGATAATAATTTTTCTAAAGAGAGTAACACTGTTCCTGAAGAATATTTAAATAAAATAATTTGTGGCGATAGTGCAGAAGTTTTAAAAAAATTACCCTCGAATTGTATTGATTTAGTTTTTACATCACCTCCTTATAATTTTGGATTAGATTATAATGCCTCCGAAGATGGAATAGATTGGAATACTTATTTTGACAAACTATTTGAAATATTTGATGAGTGTACCCGTGTGCTAAAATATGGGGGAAGGCTAATTGTCAATGTTCAGCCATTGTTTTCTGATTATATCCCAATTCATCATATTATATCGAATCATTTTATGGAAAATAAGTTAATATGGAAAGGAGAAATTATTTGGGATAAACACAATTACAACTGTAAATATACTGCGTGGGGCAGCTGGAAAAGTCCAAGTAGCCCCTATCTAAAGTATACATGGGAATTTATTGAGATTTTCTGCAAAGGAGATTTGAAGAAGAAAGGAAAAACAGAAGACATTGACATAAATGACGAAGAATTTAAGAGCTGGGTCAACGCTAAATGGGATATTGCACCAGAAAGAAATATGAAAAATTATGATCATCCTGCAATGTTTCCTGAAAAATTAGTTGAGCGAGTTTTAAAACTTTTTAGTTATAGAAATGATGTAATACTTGATCCATTTAACGGTGCTGGGACAACTACGGTAGTAGCAAAGAGATTAGGGAGACGATTCTTAGGAATAGATGTATCTGAAGAGTATTGTAGAACTGCTGATGTTAGACTAAAACAATTATTATCTTCCTTTATGGAATAATTCACTCTTGTAAAATATTGCCTATCTTTTTTAATACTCTTTCTTCTTCTAATCTTAAAATATTTCCCTTTACTTGTTTAAAAAAATCATAAAATGAATCTGCTTTTATTACGTCATCCTCTTCTATTACGTGAATCCCATCCAAAGAAGTTTGCCCTCTAAAGGGAATAGATTCTTTGCCAATCCGATTCTCTTCAGTTAAAACATAACATTTTGCTAAAGGAGATGATTTTTTAATTAGCTGCGCAGTGTATATTGCCTCACCAAGCATAGTCTTATCTATGTATGTCTTACATTCTATTGCAATTAATGGTAAAATTATTTCAAAATCGAGGGTATCGAGTCTAGCATTAATTTTTTTTCCAATACAAAAATCAATATCTTTTGTTGTAATATGTGGTGTACCATTGTGATCTATCATGATGCCTGTGAATAGCCCCTTGTTAAAAAAATCAAGCCCTAATGTATTTATTGTCGGAATATCCTTAAACAAATACCCGCAAAATTCCTCAATAATACTTGGCCTAAATTTTGATTGAGAAGTAATATTTTTTTTAGATAAAAAATTTTTTATATCCCTATAATAATTATTGAGAAGATTTACTTTCTGAATAATGTGATTTTCAGTAAGTCCATTGATGGCCAATTGTTGATTTTTGTATTGGTCATAAGTATACGTTTTAAAAACACATATATTGATTCCTATTAATTTATAATTTTCTCTTATTTTCCCTTCAATATTATGCTCATGATAAAAATAATCGTTTACCACAATATATCCCATCACAACTTAACTTTGGTTATTTCAGATATTAACTCATTCATTGAATTCGGAGAATTAAGTTTATAATTTTCAATTTCATATAAATCGGCTTTTGTAATAAAATATGTACCGTCGTCTCTAAATCTCTTATCACCTTGCTTATGAAAAGATGCCTTGCTGAAAAAATCTTTTTTTGTGATCCAGCCACATACTGTCAGATAGGAAGATATCTTATTATAACTGCAAAAAATCAGTATATCTGAAGGATAATTTTTTTGTAAGCCTATAAAATTATTAACATAATCCGGTTTAGGATCTACTTTTCTGCCCATGGTTTTAACATCAATTACCTTATTAAGAAAATTAAAATCCTCTCCACCGTCAAATCCTATACTTCCAGTTGGCCTTCCACAGCCAAATTTTTCTTGAATTAAAGTTTGGCCAATAAGTCCAGTTTTTTGTTCTTCCCAATTGCCATCAGCGAACCCTCTTTGTCCAAAATTGTGTTCTCGAAGAAGTTCTTCAACGAAAGATATAATTTCTTTATCAACAAATAGTTTAAACATAATTATCTACCTATATTATCTCTAACATAATCTTTTGAATTTGTTTAATGGAGTATTGTATAGCTTCACTAGTCAAAGGCTTGTAATAATCAGCCTTGTGGATAGGCTTGTCTACTTTTCGTTCTCCCATTAGTAATGTAATTATTTCAAGATCTATATCAAAATGTGATAATAAAGTATGAGTGGATGTGCTTCCAAGTGGAGTTTCTATTAATTCAGAATAATCTCCTCCAAGTTGGCTCTCAAGTTGAAACAAAATAAATTTCATGTTAGGATAAACACTTTTAACTAATGTAAAATCAACAAGTATTCTTTTTAACATAGCATTTTCAGTATAAGCTTTACATTCTATTGTAATTACTGGCTTGTTGTCAATAGTAACTAACACATCGGGTTTGTAGGAATAACTATAATCTTTTATATTTTTAGTAATATAATTTCTAACCGCTTCATTTTTTATTCTATCTACATATCCGTCTTCAATATTGATCTTTATGGGGACTCTGACAGTTGATATCCTATCTGATTTAAGTTCCATATTCTTCCAACTTAAATGGACTAATTCTCTAGCAATGTCCTCAACTAATGTTCCTTTATTAGATCTTAATATACCTCCATATGCCCGTTCTGTAGATATAGAAGCTTTATCATCAATTCCTTTAACTACATAATCATATGCAGATATAATTTTGTTAATTTCGTTATCAATATTATTCATGCGACTGCATTATTTTTACTATATATATTCTTTTCTATTTTTTGAATAGAAAAATAAGAAAACAATGATAAGAATAACTAATACATCAAAAGTAAATAAGGAAATCAGATTATTTAATATTTTTTCAGTTGATTAGAAATTATTCTTACGGCCTTATTTAGACTATATTCAGTTAAAGGTTTGTAGTATTCGGCTTTATGGATCGGTTTGTCTACTTTTCGTTCTCCTTCTAATAATGTAATAATTTTAAGATCAATTCCAAAATAGGATAACAAAGTAAGAGTAGATGGGCTTCCTAATGATTTTTCCTTAAGATTAGAATAATTCCCCCCTAATTGACTTTCAAGTTGAAGCAATATACAATGATCCAAATCGGCAGAATAGTCTCTAGAATATTCTTTCAAAAAGGTAAAATCTACTAATATTCTTTTTAACATTGCATTTTCAGTGAAAGCCTTGCATTCAATTCCCATACGAAATTTATCATCAATATATACTTGAATATCTGGTTTAATTCTGTAATAATAAGAGCTTTTATTTGTAAGTATAATATTCTTTATAGTGGAATCTGTTATTTTATCCACATAGTTCTGATTAATTGGTATCGAGTATTGTTTATGCTTAAATGACAATCTATCAGGAGCTCTATAGAGTCTATTCTCCCAGCCGAATCTTACTAAATTTTCAGCTATATTTTCTACTAATCTTCCTTTAACTGCCCTAATAAATCCGCCATATGCTCGGCCCTGATTATTTGAGCTAGCCTGTTGATGAAGATTGCTTATTATATCATTATAATGATTAATTATTCCTAGTATGCTAATAAGAGTTAAACCATTTGGCATGAAAATAAATAGAATAAAATCTTTTTATTCTTTACTAATTAAAAAACTTTCACAAAATTAATATAGCAAATAATATTAAGTAACATATGCTTAAAATATCTAAAATGAAAGAGGATTAAATGTCTATTAAAAATAATCCCCATAAATTGTTTGTTGTAAATTGTAGCCCGGATAATTGGGATATTTGTCAGAAGCATGAAATATTTGGATTAAAAATTATAAATCTGCCTCCTTTAGAGAAAGGAGATCTTATTTTTGTAAGGCAAACAGGCAAATATAATGGCATAATAGCTTTATGGTACTTCGAAAAAGCAGTCCCAATATTAAAAAAAGAAGAATCACTTGGGTAAATAATACAGTCGGGAAAGGTTATAGATGGAAACTTATTTGTAAAAAAATATTTGAATTCGAAACTCCAATTAGTGAAGAATTTGACAGTCACTCAAAAATATCTAAACTAATTCCAGGACTAAAAATAGGATTTTTGCAAGGAGATATTAGGCTACTTAATACCTATATGTCATTGGGATATATTGATTTAATATTAAATCAAAAAAACAATCAAATATCTTCAAATTTTAGTTATTTTTCAGAAAGCATGTCAGTGAATAAATTTCTAGTAGACATTCGAAATATGTTGCTCAAAAATAATAAAAAAAAGTCTAGTAATGATACTACCAAATAATCCTATCTTTCTTTTTCTTACATTTTTTACAAACTAAAAAGGTCCTCTCAGTTTTAGAATCATAGCAATAACTAGCCGACATCTCAATCGGCCTCGCCAATACTACTGCACACCTTGAACAGTTATAGACTCTCATATCATGCCTTCATAATCCATGCCACTTCGTAGTACTTTGGTCTGTTGTTGAACGTTGCCCCCTGAGTACACTGCTTCATAGTCTGGCCATCTGCATAAAAGCCATTTGTCCCAATCGTGATTGAGTGCGTCCCTCCAGTTGCCCCGGGATTAGTTGCTGCAGTTGTTATTCCCTGCAGGAATCTGTCAATAAGATTGGGAGTTCCATTGTTGCCATCGCAAAGGAGCCATCCAGAAGGAATACTTCCAAGTGCTCCAGACCATGCAACAATTACTCCCGGGGGAACGTAAGACGGCAATCCAGATGTAACGTTTGTAATTGAGCTTATCGAACTTGCACCTGCAACAACTGTGGCAAGAAGCATCGCATCATCCGGAACTGTTGCCGATGTTGAAATTGTGAGCCAGTTAGATCCATTATCAGAATGCAGATAGACATAGTTAGTTTGGCTTGCAGTCGCAGTCAATGATTCTAATTCATCAGAAACAATTCGAAACATGCCCCCCTCAGCATCTTTCACATAGGCTATACCTGCCGCAATGTTGACGGATAGGCCACCATTAACTGAAACAGTAAATCCAGTTTTAATCCCTTCTGAAAAGAAATCCCCAAAATATTGTCTAAAATCCGCCGAAGCAAGATCCTGTCCAGCTGCAACTTTTTTAGTAAATGTCATATTAATTCTCCTAAAATTCTACCACATAATATACAGTCATTGTTTTTGTGTTATCAAAAGTTTTAGTTGGTGAGATTAATGAGTGGGTCAGAAGATCAGTTTGATTTGCGGCATATAATCCAAGTTCACCCCATGTGCCGTAATAACTTGATTCTTCACTATCAAAATAATAAGTTCCTTCGGCTTTGTTTGAATAGGTGTTATTGTGAAGACTGTTTGGCACATATGACTTCAAAGCGCCTAATTGATTTGTAAGAGAAAGATCTGTCGCTGCTGGTGTTGTTGTGCCGGTCCCGATTGCCAGTTTTCCAATAACGTGTTTGTTGGCATCATAATCTCCCGTTACCACGTCAGCAAGCGCAGCTTTCAATTTGTTGGTGATGAGATTCTTATGCCATGATCCTCTTATGAGTCTGTCACTTTCAATATAGTATTCATCAATCCTAAACTTTCCGAGATAGGGATTCTTATCTCCCCTAATAAATTCAGTTATGTCCATTTGCTCACGTCCCATTTGGATTTACCATCATCAAACTTTGCAGTGTAGCCTGTTGCTCTGTCAATTATAGTTTCAGCAAGAATTATTGATGGCGTTTCAGTTGTTTCTTTGTAGTCTGTCGAGGTCTCCTGGAGTTGTAGCACATTTTCAACTTTGAGCCTTCTAAGTTCTGCAAAGAGATTTGCAAATGCTGAGTAAAAGTCCTCTGCAGCCGTGCACTCCAACTTCACCTTGGCGATATGAGGATCATTAATCTCATATGAAACTGAAAGTATTGTTTGATCTTCCAGATTAACTCTTGGAATTGAAATTGATATGACCTCCCCGGCCCTTAGTCTCTTTCCAGGGGGATTAATTTCCATTTTTGAAGAGTTTTTCAATGAATATTCAACAATCTTTTGCTGGGCCAGCATCAGCGCAGTATCGGTATCTTTGATTGAAAAATCAATGATTGGAATATCCGTGTAGTTATCAAACATTTTAGTTCCGGATGCTCCTTTGACGATCTGGACCCCGTAGTATGTTTTGAATGCACATTTTCCGGTGCCGTTTGTCCAGGAAGATCCATCGGTAGAATACTTGTGGCCGTTTGCAGTCGTGTTGTCATGCCCTACCTTGTAAGTATCTGTTAAAGTGCCGTATTTCTGGAAAACTATCCAGTGCAGTTTTGTCGTGTCAAGCTGCACATCAATGTAATCAGATTTTGCCCATGAGCCATCCGTTGAAGTGTTCTTAGACGGTATTGAGCCAAACCCAACTATCGCCCCTGTTGGGCCGGAGTTATCCTCTAATATCATGAATCTAAAAGCGTCAAGAGGATTTCCGATCTTCTTGATATAGGCTTCAACGTACAGGACATTTGTTTTTGATGGCGTAAACGATGAAGCGTAGTATTTGTCATGAAGCGATACTTCAGTAGTAGTTACGGCCTGGCTCTGGTCCAAAAATCCCTGCTTTCCCCCAACTACAAATACCCTGTCAAAGAACTTTGAAGAGTCTTTCTTTATCTTTGCATTTAGTATATGTGAAGATGTAAGCGAGTGTGAGGCCGTTAAATCTGAAGGATCATAAAAGTGGAAGTCATCGTCTTCATCAACGTAGTAATCTGCACCCACAAGCCTTGCAATTTTGTCTATGGCCTGTGATACATATTCCCATGCAAATGAGACGTAAGGGATCTGCTCGGTAAAGGTCTCAAGATTGTTTGTTGTTATGTCCGGACAGTATCTCAAGATTATGTCTGCCAGGATATCTGTTGCAGTCGTGTTCGAATAGTTCTCTGCACCGGAGATTACGGTCTGGCCAAATCTAACCGAGCCGTAATCCTCTCCGGTGAGGATCAGCTTGTTGTGGCCCCATGAATCTATCTCAAAATCAATCCCTGTAATAAGGCCATGGAAAACTTTTGTTTCGGGAGGATCATTTTCATCAAGGTATAGGTAGACATCATTTCCCACAGCAAAGTTATCTGAAATTGTGCCATCGCCATTATCCAGAACTATCTCAAAGTAGTCAGAACGTTTCCCCTTCTCATCAGTGAACTTTGCATATTCTAAATCATAGGCATCTTCAAGAATTACCCCATCAACTTCTATAGACCAGAACAATACTGTTTTTCCGGTGCTTGTTACCTCAATTGAGAAGTATGCGGCCGACTGTATTTCAATTGTAGATAGGTAAGTTGGGATTACCTCTGAAGATCCATAAGCTGTGAAAGTGATAAGCTCTATATCAATATCTAGATCGAGAACTGTGACTGTCCCGTACCCTGTGAATTCTATAAGATTGACATAGTTGTAATTGGTATTAACTTCAAAAATAGAACTGGCCTCAAAAATAACGCTGTCTGTCCATGTTTTTAGGGCCAAAACTTCTGATGATCCAAGGCCTTCAGTTTCTATTGACTTGTTATAGTCTGCTAAAGTTGTTATAGAGATAAGGCCAGCGCCTGCGATCTTTAGTATTTCAAGGTCTTGCACCCATGCCAATCCAGTTGATGCGCAAAGAACTACCTCAACATCATAATCGATGTCCTGGGAAACTCCTGAAGATGCTCCAAATGCTTCAATGCCAACATAGTATTCCGTGATTGCTTCAACATCAAAGATTGATCCAGATTCATAAACTACGGTGCCGTCATAGGCAAATCCATTTATTACCTTGACAGATCCCGCCCCGTTACAGCGTATAAATTCAAAATCAGATACCCATCCGCTTCCTCCAGTGCCAACGAGGATTACTTCAAGGTCAATATCTTCATCCTGTTGTGATGCCGTTGCAGTAGCTTCATATGAAATTGTTAGGCCGTAAGTTGTCGTAGTGCTTACTTCAATTGAGGCAGTTGCAGTATAGTCTATATCCAAAATTTTGTTTGTTTCGAGTGTCACTGAGCATTGGATAGTTCCAGTTAGGCCTTCAAATGCAAAGTGATAGTTTGCTATCGATGTAACTGCGGCAACTGATGCAACCTCAAAAGTTACTGTTTCCAATCCTGCATCAATATCCTGTTGAGTTACAGTTCCAACACTTATGTATTCAATTGAAGCCTGAAGTGTAGTTAGAGATTCTGCAGTTGAAGAACCAGAAGACTCAAACAGTATTTCTTCAACTTCATTGAATGATGCAGTTACGCTTCCCTGGCCCAATGATTGATATGCTATTTCCACAGTGTATGCAGTAGGCTCAAAAACGGTGACTGAAGATAGGCTTGATGTGAGTATTACCTCTATGTCTGAGTCAAAATCCTGTTGGATTGCAGATGTGGACGCTGTAAAGTTCACTGAAATGCCAAACGATGCAGTTCCATTATATTCAGAAGATCCATAAGAAGTATAATAAATATTTTCGGTGAATATCCTGTTGTCAGATTCTTCAAGGATGCATGCGGTGCCATAGCTTATCGTCACACTGTATCCTGTGGACAAAGTGACCGTACATGCCGCTGATGTGTTGGCTGTGATAAGTTCGATATCACTGTCAACATCCTGCTGGGTAGCAGTTGTATAGGAAGTGTAGCTCACGAGAGAAACAAATGCTCCAGTTTGAGTTACAGTGAGGGTTCCCGTCCCAGTGCATGTTGCAGTTGCGGCATAGTTGACTCCTGGCGCTACGGCAAAACTTCCCGTTCCTGTTGATGTTACTGTAGTAGATAGAATTTTCCCTGCAGTTATGGCCAGAGATCCATATCCCGTGTAGGTAACAGTATCAGTTAACTCTTGGCTTGTTGTATATTCAATGACTAATTTAGGGTCATTTGTGGTTCCAGATTGTTCAGAAGAATAAACAGTCAATCCATATGTAGTAGCAAGTGAAGGAGCTGTGTCTAGATAATCATAGGTATATTCTCTTGCGCATATCTTAGTTGTTCCGGTCTTGCTTATATCTGACTTTCCAGCTGAATCAAGACTAATAGTAATATATCCAGAGCCGCTTGTTTCTGCAGTTCCATAATAACTCCCGCTGAAGGAGTTCATGTCAGAAGTTGTTAGAGTAGATGCCTGCGTTCCTTTTTGGATGCAGACTGTTGGAGCATTTGACGCAGAATATTTATACATTGAAAAGTCAGCAGAAGTCACAGTTGCGTTGTCTGGAAGGTTTGATGTATCGAAATAGAAGAATGCCCTTTTTATCGTGTAGGCATTTTGTAGAAGCTTTTTGTCAAAGGAAGCTCCTGTGCTCATTTGAATCGTTGTCGCATCACTAGAAACGGAAGCCCCAGTTGAATATGCACTGCTCCAGCTATCGGAATAAAGCCCCCATACGAATCCGTCAGCAGATAAAGAGTAATAAGTCGTGCTGTCAATGTAGAGCGGCTTGTGCCTTATCGGTTTTCTGCTCCCATCGATGGATAGAAATCCATATTTTTGGGCAATGTATATCCAGTTCTTGGCTTTTTCATCTAGATACTTTACGTAGTATATTTTGCCGTTCTTCTTTACAATTTTATGCTGAAGCGCATGACTGATGTTATCGTGGTCTTCAATCCACATTCTAGGCTGAGGGATAAAGATTCTGTCCTTGGCGCCAACTTCAAAAAAGAAAGTTCCGTTTTTCTTCCCTTTTTGGGCAAATCCCTTTAGATGGAGCTCATACCAGACCTCAACGTCTTTCAAGGGAATTTTTTCTGGGTCAACGACAAGGGATTCCTGGACGTAGCGCTCATGGATTCTGTTGTGGATCCAGACGCCATCAGATATGACGTGCTTCAGTTCATAGTCGCTTATCTGCTCAATACTGGCAAATCTATCAAAAAGTATTTCTTTCCCGTTGAGTATGATCTTACTGATAGTTGCCTCGTATTGATTTTCATAGCCTTTCCTGAAGCCGAAGTATTTCTCTTTCTTCCCGTCCTTTCTAAATCCAACAGAAAATCGGTGCCTGTCCATTATGAATTTGTCTTCTTCTTCCCGGATCGTTATGTCGATTGTTCTTAGGGTGCTATTTTCATCTTCGTAATGGATAGGCTTTTCATGATAGACTCTCCTGAACTTCCCTGGCGCAATTTGAAATGTTTTAGAATTGATGGTCCTTTGTTCGACTACCTCTTTCTCTCTACCAAAATTTGAAAACTTGTAGTTGTATGACGCCAGGGGACCACTCTTCTAAAAAATAAAAATAGAAAGATTATGCTCTGGATTCAGTTTCCTTTATTGTTATGGCCAGCGAATCCCCGTTTTCAACGGACTTTGTTGCAGAGAACTTGTGCCTCATCAGCATGTTTCCTGAAGATGCCGCATCAAAAATTCCAACTTCGTTGACTGAAAGGCTCCCTGTGAAGTTGAAGGTCTTTGTCCATTTGGCCTTATAATCTGCCTCGTATTCGCATGTTGCAGCGGCCCTTGCACCGCCGTTTGTCGTTATCTCTGTGACAAGTGCGGACTGGTCGTTTGCCTCGTCTGTTGTTCCGCTGCCAAGAGCGACATACGTGAAAGGCGTACTTGCTACCCCATTTAGGAGTTTGGCCTTCATTTCAAGTCCTTTATTCGTTATTGTTGCCATTTGCTTCACCTATAGTATCCAGTTTTTCTTTTCCTTCTTCTTTGATTTTCCCATCCTTGCCGATTATCTGCCACGTGACAAGATAATCAGTTTTAGATCGTGATTCCATCAAAATCCTATCCTGCTTACCCTTGTAATCTTCTTCATAATCTCCTCAGCAATCCTGTCCGGATCGCCGGAGCCCGTAATATTGAAAGTGTTATTGATAGTGACGCCTTTTCCCTGGAGTTTGGAGCCGTTCTTGAATGCCAGAATGTTATCCTCTGGATGGAACTGTATGACCTCCCCTTTGTTTGTGATCAAAGCGTCATTTACCCTCTTTGATATCTCGCCATTGGAAGTATTGTAGTATCCAACTAAAGCCCCGCCAGAGCTATTCCTGATTGTTTCGTAAGTTGTTCCGCCGCTGACAAAAGAGTTTGAAACGTATGCACTCCCTCTTTCAGGGCCTTCATAAACGATGTCATTTCCGGCCTGCACCCTTTCTGAAGATCCAAAAGTCCGGCATCCACTTCCCCCGCCACCAGAAGGTGCAAGCATCTGCCTCACCGTGTTCATTGCGCTGTTCATGTAGCTAATCGCAGAGCCGGCAGTCTTGCCAAGGGCATCAACTTCTGTCCCTGTTTTTGCAGTCTCGTCACGGTACAGTTTGAGGAGTTCTGTTGCAGTAAGCACATTTTGTGTGTTGTTCTGTACTGCAAGAGAGTTATCCTTTTTGCTCTGCTGATTTTCTGTTTCTGCTCTGGTGCCTTCACGGAGCCTTGCCAACATATCAGATGCTGATTCTGCTGGAGGGGGAGTGTTCACAGTGCCAGGACTTTGCCATAATCCCCTACTTGCAGCTTCATATGGCGTATATGCTCCTGCTTTTTCATACTGGACCTGCTGCCCCGCATAATCCCATAGGGCCATGTTGCCCGGCATGGATGCCCTAAGTCCAAGCTCCATTACCTTATCTAAATGGAGATCCTGGACGATCACATTAATCCTGGAAAGCGCATCTTCAATTATGCCAAGAACATATGCCACCCGGTCAAAGGCGTTTGACAATCTTGTTATCCCTTCCTCAGTAGATGTGACCCCTGTAAGCTTCATGATTATGCCGCCAAGTTCTGAGCCAAAGCTAATTGCATGTGCAATTAAATTTCCAAAAGAGTCAACAAGCGGCTGTAACTCGCCAGAGCTTATCATATTTGAAATCTTATCTGAAATGCTTTCAAGGGCCGGTGAGAGTGATGATGTGAGTTCCTCACCAAAGAGCTTTTTTAGATTCTGGATCTGATTTTCATAGTTTGCAAATATCCCTGCAGTCGACCCTCTCAGCGCTTCTGAAGAACCGCCAAATGATTTTTCAATCTGCTTTGCAAGATAATCCATATTTTGTGCTGCAGACATGGATTTCATTTTGACTGAATCTAGCTCAACGCCGGTGTTTGCAAGGGATATTGAGCTTCCTTCAAGCGCTGATACTATATATCCGGTGGCAGTTTCTAGGTTTATTCCCTTTGCAGCGGCAAGGTCTTCAGCAGATGATAAAAGCTTGAGTGATCTGTCATAATCTTTTGTTGCTGCAATAAGATTGTTGAAGCTCTTTCTAATCGAAACGTCATCAAGGGATGTCATTTCTTCATGCTTTCCGATTACTTCTTCAATCTGCTTTGAATAAGACTGCATCCCTGCATTTTTCAAAAGATTCTGGGTCTGGGATTGGACCTTCGATTGCTCGATAGAAAGCCTCACCATCTCCCGGCTTAAGTTTTGAACGGCTGAAATTCCGTATGTTGTTATGGCTGTTGCCATTGTACCGATTGCAACTTCAGCCGCATGGCCAAGGGAGGTCATGACGCTGCTTACTCGAGACGAGCCTTTTTCAAGTCCCCCGAGTGCGCCTTGGACATTTTTTATAGGGCCTGACGCCCTATCCTCTGCTGTGACCGTTATCTTGACGTTTTGCTCTGGCATGCTCTTTTCTTTTCCTTATCAGCTCTTCTGCCTTGGCCCTATTTTCTTCCTGGGTGTCGTCTGAAGGATTCATTAATAGTGCGTATCCTCGTAACAATCTTCTCTTTTCTAGAGGCGTAAGTTTTGGGATATCCCAGACCCTATAGCCCAGCTGGTGCAGCACCTGCTCTTCCAGAAACCTTGCCTTTGCCTGCAGATCCGGAACGAAAGGATTCCTTGATATCGCTTATCTCAAAGAGCTTTTCGACTACCTTTGCTATCGCCCCGTTTTTTCCAAATTTTAATATTTCATCAGGAGTCAGTTTTGGCTCAATGATGTGCGAGGACAGAATTGCATAGCCTTTAGCAGGATCGCTCAGTTGATCCAGCTCCCCTTCGGGAAGCGGAATGAGCCTGACTTCTTTTCCAGGTTCTATCTCAACTGTTATGGCCTTCAGTTCTCCGTTTCCATCCCTCTCGTGGAGGAAGTATGATTTGTCTATTATTGCTATTTTGACCACCTACCAGTTTGTCTTTGCAAAGGGCGCTTCCCATAGAACTGATGCAGATGCAGCCGAGAATGAAAACTTGTAGCTCAGCTTTGTATCAAGAGGGAAGACAGCACTGTAATCAGAAAATATGCAGTTAGAAAGAGTTATCTTTGCAGCATCTTCTGCCTCATCTGTATAACCCTTGTCAATAACTATGTCCTTCGGGGAAAGGGCCTCTCCGATTGAAGTTCCCCCAAGCACTAGCTGCTCGATTTCATCAGCCGTACTGGAATCTGGGATATAGCATGATATGGAGCCGTTTACAGCCTCAAACTTTCCAGAGTAGGATGTTGAAGGTGTTCTTGCTGCAAGGCCGTGTCCAACATCAATCGATCTGGATATGTTGAACTCTATATCTGTGATATAGTCTATCCCAGAAATTGTTCCAATAGAATAAGTGAACTCGTGGGGCTTCCAAGAAGATGCATCATCGATAGCAACTGTTGAAGGTGCAGTAAACGGTGAGTTTAAGGCCAGATTTTTTCCTACTAGATCAAGAGTTCCAGAGGCCGGCTCGTTTAGGGCCATCTTAAAAGACAGACTCTTTGCAAAGCATCCCGACATCTGCGCCAGTTTGTCATTTGCCCCTTTCATCATAAAGGAAGCCGTGAATGGTATGGGGCTTCCTGATGGAGTTATCGTCCATGTATACGGTGATTCCTCTTCCAGTGGGTCAGTGTTTGAAATTCCTCCAAGCATTACCGCAAATGGAAGTGCGCCGTTATAGACAAAGTTTATCTTTCCTCTAGTCTTTGCTGTGTGGTAGGATATCTCTGAAGGGTAAGCCATCGCAGCTGGATTTACCGCCGTTATCTGATTTTCAAGGCCGTACTCGTATTCAGAGTCCAGGCCCAATATTTCGTCTATACCGCTAGTGGGTGATGTGGGGTCAATTCCAACACCCCATGTAGTTTCCTTTTTAACAAAAATATCTCCTTTTGTGTAAGCCATAATCCTCACCTATATATCTCTTAAAAGACAGGGCACATCAATTTTCATTGCGTTTACAGAGACGCCATTTCTCTCAGTTGCCGCAAGATCAAAGCTTATAGTTCGCCCATAAAAAGTTCCAAAATAATCGCATGTCGCTTTTCCTAATTGATCCTTTAGGTCTGGATTTTTCCTGATCCCGTCAATTATGCCAGAATATATTGTTCCAATGATCGAAGAGCTTAACGTCTGCTCCTCAAAGATAACAAATCGGACATAGAACTCAATCTGCCTGTTTGGGTATGACAAGGATACTGAATCGATGCTTCCGGCAATAAGCTCTAGAGAAACTTCAGGCGTTTCAAATGAATCTGTCATCTTTGCAGGCCTTGTCCAAGTCTTGACTGATGATAGGCCTTCTTCAGAACTGAACAGCCTCTCAACGTTTGAAAGAAATGATATGGGGTCAAAGCTCATCCCAGAACACCCCTCATCTTCTTTGGCAGATGCTCTAGGATCATCTCCATCCTTAGCTCAATCTCCTTTCGTGAGAGCGTTTCTTCAGAGGATGTATCGTTTTCAAAGACCACGGATGCATGCGTTACCTTTGTGGCGCCTGATTTCTGCCTAAGTTTGAGATCTGACTCAAAGAGTTTGTTAGAGACATAGAGCGTTGCAAACTCTGAGGCCAGAATGGACTCTCTTGAACCTTTTGGGTATCCATATGACAGGGATACCTCAGCCTTTGATCTTCCTATTGGCCATGAACTTATTTCAGAATCAGGAGTCAGGATCAATCTGTCATAATTTGGAATCACTGTTGACGTTGTTACAGAAATGCCATCTATCTTCAGCATGTCAAGCGAAGCTATAGGGGCGTAACTCTTTAGATAAATGCCGTTTGCTGAACAGTAAATGCTGTAATCGTCTGCAGAAAAAACATCTTTTGACTTTATGTCAATTGAGATGCTTTCTATTGATCTGGCCCTAAAAATAAGGCCAGTTATGGATTCAATCAGAGCGTCAGCTTCGTCAAGCCAGGAGTTCTTTATCTCGTGGGCGCTTTTGTGGGAAATTTCAGATACTTTCTTTGGGGATGAGTAGTTTCCCTGGCCTAAAAAATATGGTTGTGACTTTATGTCGGCAGGGTATGCTCTTGATACTTCGTTTAGCTCTGATGCCTCCATATCTGCATCTGATATGAGATTTGAAGTTATACCCTCTACCAGATTTAGGGCCAGTGATAGCTCCCCAAGCGTCGTATCTGCCAAATCAAATTCAGTCTCTGTATCAAGGCTGAGGGCCAAAATTGAGTTCTCAATCCAAAGTGATGCTTCTGATTCGCCTGAGTAGGAAATAGATAGTGCTTCCATTTTTAGGGCCTCGCCAACCACAGCAGGATTGAGATAATTGAGAATATTATCCCGCCGCCAACTGCAAACTCCACGATAGTCATCGCCCCGGAAGCCCTGTCCTGCCAGGTCTCAAGAGAGCTTAATCTCTCCTCATGATTCTTGTAGGCTTCGCACTGGTCATTCAGCTTCTTCTTAATCCATGAGAGATCCGTCTTTATCTCAATCAGGATGTCGTGATCGGCGGGTTCCATGTTAAGCCTCTAGTAGCCGACAGCCCTCCAGATGCCGTCAGCATCTGCTGTCGTGACTATCGTTACAGCATTTCCGCTGCATGGGAAGGATTCGTTTATTGCGGCGGCATCGGAGACTACTGCAGAGCCTGTGAACTCAATTGAGAGTGATTCGCAAATGACAAGCCCCGTGTTTATGTCCCCTCCTGTGTCTGAGCCTCCGTTTGTGAAAGTTCCCCATGTAGTTGTCTTGTCCCCGGTCTTCCCGTATCCCTTTATCTCGCTAGAAAATGCCATCACTTCACCTTTCTATCCTTCTTGAGATCGCCAAGCTCGATGTTCTCAATGACTGTGAATCCGCCCTTGTTTTTCAGAAGCTCTATGTCCTCCGGATCCCTTACCTCTGAGACCTTGTCCCTCCCTGTGAACTGGTAGACTGTTCCAGTTTTTCCCTGAAAGGTGTAGTAGGTCTCGGGCCCATCGTATCTGACTTTTGCCATAAGATCGCCTAAAATAAAATTAGGGCCTATTTCAGACCCCTTACCTTACCCTGGGCCTTGAAGCGGTCGCACCATATCTCGCCTATCCATGAGAAGACCCCTTCAGTCCCGAACTTATCCTGGATGAAAGGATCGCTTGTCTCAACGTAAGTTATGGGCTTTAGCACTTCCAATGATATATGGTCTAGGTCAAGGACATAGATCCTCGATATGGTGTCTTTTGGAACGTTGTTGCTCCTTAGAATTGGGATGCCGTCAAATGTGGCTACCGGTACGCCTGCTTCTTTTCCCCTAACCTTTATCCCGTTAACAGTGAACTCGATGTAGGCGTCAGGCGTGTAGACCTCTTTGGGCCTTTCAAGCTGGGCTATACGTTTTGCCGTGTCGTAGCCTGTAAGGATTGCCTTGTTCTTTCTCCCACCGCCGTCCCAGTAAGGCTCGCATTCTGCTATGACATCATCTATCATTGAGAGTGTAAGTGTCCTGTCTGTTTCGGTGCCGGATGATCCACCATGCGAAACATTTGCATCGGTCCAGCTTGCAGCTGCATCTCTGTCAAGGCCGTAGACATCCCCTTCATTAGTTGTTAGCTCTGTCTCTGAAACTTCTGAGTATGAAGCGATTATCCTGTCAAGCGGAGTTATTATGCTTCCGTCAGTTGCAGCACCATCGGCATCTGCAAGTATGTTCCTGTTTAGAGTGTTCCTAAACTCATCTGCGGTATATGAAACGACATCAGCCCACTTTATAGTGTCGTCCTTCTGCTCTAGGAGCCTCTCCATCTCTGAGATGTTTGTTGCCCTTGCAACTGTATGCGGAGTCACTGTTATCTCTGCAAATGTAGGCTTCTTTGTCTCAGGTATTGAGCCGTCCTCAGTTACATGGCCGCCAGTGGTAAGGCCTGCTGCTGTAAGCGCTCTGTATCCGGACTTTGACCAAGGCCTTTTTGGAAGCAGTGCAAATGCATTGGATTCGGTAACGATTTGAGAGTATAGAGTGGCGCCAAAAAGGACGTTTCTCACTGCTGTGCTCGATGTTAGAACAGGTGCATCTGATTTTGCAAGTTCGATTTCCTCTGCTATGTCGCTTGCCCTGCCGTACTTCTGGAATACCTTTGGATCGACCCCTGAATTCTTCAGTGGCTGCCAGTAGTAGTAGTCCAGCATGTCCTCATAGCTCTTGAAAAATGGAGCTGTCATCATATCCTCTTCTCTGATAGGATTGAAACTATGTCGTCAGCTGAGATTTCCTTTTGGGAAACCCCTTCAGACTTCTGCACTGGCCTAAACTCTGAGAGGATCTCTTTTCTAATCTCCTCCCTGATCTTTTCAAGCTCAATTTTAGGGCCGGTGTTCTTGTCCGTGGCCTTAAGAATGCCAAGGATCTCGTTTATTCTTGAAAGTGGCTCAAGCCTCTTTTCAAGATCATTCCTGTAAGCCTCAAAGTCGGAGCGGGTAAGAAACTCTGGCTCCTTCTTCTCTTGCTCTATTATTTCTTCAGGCATTTTATCCTCTTTCAGGATGTCAAACTGTGCCGCAGGATTTGCACCCGAGCGGCAGATTGTGACTGCAGAAAGATTTAGATCTGAGACTATTCTCGTGCAGCCCTCGCTTGATTTGCAGGGCCTGGAGTTAAGGACGTTCCCAGAAATAGAGTAGGATCTATAGTCTCCATTCTCTATAGCCTTCCTGACCTCTCTGCAGTACTCAGTGTCGTCCCACACTTTTGCAAGGACGAACAGCGCCTCTTTCTCTTTCTCAAGGCTAGAAAACTTAGAAAGCTCTTCATCGTTTGGAGGCCTTACCTCAGTCTTATAGATAAGGCCTTTCTTCTCAAAGGACTCTATGATCTCCCCAACTATCTGGTCCTTGTGGTCAACAGTAACCCTGGCCCGCTTCAACAGCTCTGGCAGCGCCTTTTTTACTGCGTCAATTCTTATGACGTCTCCCTGGCTATCAAGTAGCTCTGCCGAAGCTGGGCCGAATATGAAGAAATCGCCTTCCTCATTGACTTTGAAGAACTCTCCCTGAAATCTAAATGAGTCGTTCATGATCTAAACTTCAAGCAATTCTTTGATTCTTTCATTTATTTTTAGAACGGCCCTATCAAGCTCTTCAACTGCAGAGTTGTAAAGGAACTGCGTTCTTGTCATCTTTCTCCTCATTGGAACTCCTAGAGGAGGGGGCTCAACGAACTTGGCATACATAGCAAGGGCAGAAACATTTGCAGAATCTGAGGTCTTTGCAGGGACTATGGATTGTCTTAGATTTCCTGTTCTTACAGGCGATCTCGACTTTGCCAGATTTGATGTCCTAATGGCCCAGTTTGAAATCTCTTCAGAAACTATAATTCTAAATTCGGAAGGGGCCTTTGCTAAAATAGATTTTATAGGCCCCATTCTAATGTCAAGATTGAATTGAATCATTTTATGCCAAGTGCCTCATTTGAGCTGTCATATTCTGGAAGTGGCTTGAAGGTAATCCCTTTGTCGCCAGGATATGGCTTTTTATGCAATACTTTGAGAATCCATATCTCGTGGGGTATGCCATCAGGGAATGCCTCGCACTTCTTGTCTTTATGATAATGAACGCACATCAAGCACAGATTTATGCCACTTATCACAAATTCGCCTGCGACAAATCTATTGCCCGGATGGTCTTTAGGTAGTTCAGGTATTTGCATCACCTAGGTAGTCTACATCATAGATTTTGACCTTTATGTTCTTTTGGGTTTCTGGATCCCACCCCTCGTTGTATAAGAGCTCTTTTTCCGATTCAGTTAGATCCCTTATAGAAGTGCTATTAATATGAAATACTGAACCATTTGCCAGGATAACTTCCTCTTGGGCATACCCATATGAATTCCCTACATAGATTACCTTGGTGCCGGATGGGACGTGTATCTTTAGGATTGTTATGTGGCCATCACTTGGATCCATGTAATGGTAACCAAAGGCAAGTGCTATTGAACTTTCCTTGCTTGTGCTTGAAAATCCCCTGTCATCGAAGGCATCTTTTATATCTGGATCATCAGGATCTAGAATGTTTGAGAGGATGTCCTTTTCGGATAGGCCCCTCCAGAGTACAACTCCTTCCTGATTTATTGTACTATCTGATAGATTGAGTATCTTTCTTAAGATTCCAATCGCCTTCAGAGCACGTTCAATTTGAAGTTTGTAAGTTATTCTTTCAAGATAATCCTTAGGGTGCCGCAGTATAGTGTTTATGTAGTATGAAGTTGAAGAATACTCCCAGAGGGCGTCATGCATCTCCTCTGTAAAGTCCTTTCTCTTCTCTGCAGGAGACTCATCCCACTTTCTTTTGATTGGCCCAACCCTAAATTCGTAGTAGCACCTGCAGTTTGGATGCAACGGAGGATTGCCGTATGAAGTTTCTGAATCTATGTATATCCAGCCTTCTTTCGAAGCCTGGATGCAGCTTGTGCATGCAAGACCGTCCTCGGTAAAAATAAATCTTTTCTCTGTTGCCCCTAGGTCTTTGGCCCCTTTTTGAGATGCAAAGCTAAACGCCCTTGTGCCCTCTGTTCTTGCAACCATCTGCCAGTAGTAAGAGTCTCTTCTGTCAAAATACTCTTCAGATAGTCTTTTTCTGACGGTCTGCCAGTTGTAGCCTTTCAGCATCTCTTCTTCAATGATCCTGAATATGTTCTCCTTTTCCCTCTCTTCCCATTTCTCAAAGAATGGTGAAGAGTAAATATCGAAATACTCCTTAAGGTGCTTCAGGATGAAAGGATTGATATCCTCTTTGGAGAGTATTTTGGAATAAGCGGAATAAGTTTGATTGTAGCCATGACTAAAAATTAGATAAATATGATTTCTAAGTTCTGCATCAAGCTTTCTCGATGCATCTGATATGGCCTCATTTACTTCATTTGTGAAACTGGCCTTATCTTTATCACCGGCTTCTAAGATTTGGAAAAGATAGTTCTCGTAATCCTTAGAGGTATTAAAAAGAGCTGTTGAAAGGTAATTGAATAGAATATCCTCTTGATCATTCTGTTTTTCTAGCTCTTTATGAGATTCTTTTTGGCCGTTTTCTAGGATAGGATTTATGCTGCCGTCTTCTGCTATTTCAATTTCAAAGCCAGAATTTCTATAAATCGCAACTGTCTCGGCTTTCATCTTCTGGACAAGAGCTAATTCTTTTCTGTCTTCCCGCTCTATCTCATCAAAATCAAAATACCAGTCAGTGATGCCGAGGGCAGAAAGCAGAATTGTGTTTATTGGTTCAGAGATAGTTCTCATCCAGGCCTTTGTGGTGTTTGCCATAACGTCAATCTGCAACATTGGATTGTTTCCGGCCTTTCCACTTTCGACCGTTCCTGCAAAGACAGGTGTTACCCCGTAGTTTGAAAGAAGCATGTCCCGATAGTAACGGTGCCATTCCAGAGCTTGTAGTTTTGATGGGTCAGATAGAACGTCATGGACCTCAATCTTTCCTTTCGAATTTCCAAGGAATAGATTGAAGAGTTTTGAGCCAATGCTCTTCCTTTTTTCTGCCATTGAAGATATGGCCTGCTCAAGTGAAGCAACTTCCTCTTGTGTGTAGCCTTCGAATGCAAATATCTTTGCAAGGGTGCCCTTCTCAAAGGTGTCACGATTAAGGAGATCTAAATTTAGGGCCGCTTCTATCTGATTTATGCATGCCTGGATTATCGGCGTACCGCAATCATCAGGGAGCCTTCTATTGAAGTGCCCCTCGATTATCTCCTTCTTTGAATAGCGCCTTCTTATTCTGCTTCCAGAATAAAGAATGTAAGTTGTCTCCCAGAGTTCTATCCTGTGCTTTGGGCATTTCCCTTTAGAATCGGAGAGATATTCCTCCTCAAGGATATTGCATATTGGGCAGAAGTACGACCAGTTGGAATCCCCTCGCTTTACCTTGCCAATCAGGAGAGGATTCTCAACGCAAAGTGCCTGGGGCTCATCCATTATGAAGAACTTTCCCTTGTCGTTCTGCCTTATGTAAGAAAGTGATAGATAATAGTCATCAATTGAAAGCTCCCATTTTAGGGCCGACCTTATTATTGAGTAAAGGTCTATATCTGGATGTGGATTATCTATGAATGATTCAAGCTTTTTCTTCTGCCCCAAGTCTGGCCCTAAAATTTGCCCTCCGCATTTGCATCTGTCTGAATCTAAAGTTTTGTCATAGGTCTGGCTGCATTTGCTGCATTTTGAATTGAAAAGAGGCTTGATTGACCATCCGGCGTTTGTTACCTCACGGATTATTGCATTGTGTATCGGCTGGACAAGGGGCGAATAATCGCAGTATTTCAGTATCTTCTCCTTTGATATCGAGGAAAACTTAGGCTCTGAAACATCTTTTATGTAGAGATCCCCATCCTGGGAAACTATAGAGAGCTCCTTCTCCAAGAATGCAATCTTATTTTTAAGGCCAGAAATAGCAGCGCCATAAGGATTAATTTTTGCAAGAAGAGACAATCAAAGATTATCTAGACTGGGTAAAGAGTTTATATGAGTTGTCCACTAATCTCCTCAATTATCCCTTCCAGTATCTTAATAGCTTCCATCAATTCATAGGCACTCTTTACTGGGCTTTCAGTCAAATTAGCATTGTCAATATGCTGCTGTGCTATGATTAATTTCTGCTGTATATCGGCTGGAAATCCTTCTGGATAAAGGCCGTTTATCATAATCATCAGCTCATTTACCTTATTTAATCTGTAAACAACGAGATTATTGAAAATCTGGCCTATATCTACTGGATTGTTCTTTACAATGAAATAGTCTGTTTCAGTCCAAGGGCTGTCTACAGTTCCATCATTGGCCTTAATTCTAAGCTTCACAATGCTGTAATGTTTGTACTTTATGTCTTCTTTGCTATCCCAGACAAAAACGTGGTCAACACCATCCGGCAAGGATGATAAGTTTATAGTTCCGTCTCCTCCTTGGCCAAGTGTTGCGTCCTTCCAGATGCCAAGCTCGTAATATTGAACGCTTATTGAACATGGATTTGAATCGCCATCAATCAAGGCATATGGCACAGGTATATCCCTGGCCTTTACTCCGTTCTCATCAAACTTTTCAATAACTATCGGACCAATATTTAATGAATTTACAGTGAGCATGAAACTATCATATGAAGAAATTACACCATCGCTTACTATAACTGTAATAGTTGAGGCCCCATGCTGGTCTGCCAACGGTATAATAGTGATAGACCTATTTTCGCCACTTCCACCGAGAACAATATTTGAATCAGGAACTAAAGCTTGATTGGAAGAAGATGCAGATACTTGGAGATTATTTGCAGGTGTTTCTGCATCGCTAATAGTAAAAGAAATAGGGCCTATGGGGGTGTCTTCATTTGTAATCTGATTAGAAATATCTGAGATTAGGGGAGCAGAGTTATTGTTAACGGTAAACAATCCAGTTTCTTCCCATTCACTGTCAAGAGCCCCGTCATTGGCCTTAATTCTTATCTGAATATTTTCAGCATAGATCTGGCCAATGTCAGTTATTGTATTCCATACAAAGCTGTGGGAAACACCTAGAGATGATGATAACAATCCGGACGTTCCATCGCTCCCAGCGCCTTCTGTGGCAGTATGCCAATCACCATTATAGTAATACTCAACAGATATTGAGCATGGATTTGACTCAGAATCTGTTAATGTATAAGGGATTACTATATTACTGGATTTAGTGTCTGTTTCGTCAAAATTTTCCGTTACTGATGGTTTTTCGTTCCAGTCAGAAATAATATTAGTTTTCAAAATGAAGGAATCCGTTCCTCCGTTGTATGAGTTGTCATATGAGCCGTTTGTTACTGGAAAATTATTTGAAGAAGTTGTTCCACTAATGTATATGTTTTGTTCGTGTTTGTTTAATGCAATTCCAGTATCAGTATTACTCCCTCCTAAAAAAGTAGAATAGGCCAGATCAGAAGATCCACTACTATATGGATTAATTATTAATAAAAATGCATCTTGGATGCCATTAAAGCTAGTATCAAAAGCATTTAGAGTTGTAGGAAAATCTGAGGACCCGGTATACCCTGTAATATATATTTCATTTTGATCCAAATCTAAAGAATATCCATTTTCATCTTGACTACCCCCTATAAAAGTAGAATAAACTAAACTCTCGATACCTGACAAATTAGTATTAAATATAATTAAAAATGCATCGTTTTCCCCATTATAACTAGTATCAAAAGCATTTAGAGTTGTAGGAAAATCTGAAGACTCAGTATATCCGCTTATGCTTACTATACCTTGATATACCTTTATTCCACTCCCAACGTCATATCCTCCACTTCCCCCAAATAAGGTAGAATAGACTAAACTACTTTGCCCAAAAGAATTAGTATCTATTTTTGCAAAAAAACCGTCATAATTTCCCCCGTGATGTATTCTGTCAAATGCATTTAGTGTTGTGGGAAAAATCGTTGCATTTTTTTCAGTATAGCCAGTTATATACATAATTTGATCCTCTACATCTAATCCAAAACAGTATTCGCCTCCCGAATGATGCCCAATAATTGAACTATATAATAATTCTGAACCATCTTGAGAAACTTTTGCTACAAATACATCTCTAGTATTACAATATGCATCGTATGCATTAGGTGTAGTTGGGAAATCATTGGACGTGGTGTCTCCTGCGATATACGCATACCCATTTTCTACTCTTATGGCCCTTCCGTTTTCCCAATCATGACCACCTATAAATGTAGAATAAATCAGTAGAGCCCCATCTTGGGATAGCTTAACTACAAAGACGTCATCTGAGCCATTATAAATTCTATCAAATGCCCCAACAGTAGTAGGAAAATTTGGATCTCTCGTCCATCCTGTTATATAAGGGTATCCATTTTCTACATCTATCCCATTAAGATAACCATCAAAAGTCCCTAAAGAGCTGATATATGTTGAAAAAATAATTGAAGTCCCTAATTCGTTAAATTTTGTAACGAAAATTTCTCTAGAGCTTTCATTAATTTGGTCAAAACTACCGGCAGTTATTGGAAAATTTGCAGATGAGGTATATCCAGTTACATAGCAACAATTATTTTCTATACTCATTCCTTTTATAAAATCGTTATTTGTTCCACCTAAATAGGTCGACCACTCTATAAGCGGGTCTATTACTAATGGATAATTTTGATTGTATCCCCCAACTGAAAAAGAAACTATACCATTATCAATAGTATATTTGCATCCAACTTCTACTTTTTCTCCATTAATAATCTGGTAAACGTAAGGGGATTTTTCTCTAAGGATTCCAATAGGTGTTTTAATCATTAAGTCTCCATTTTTATCAATCTCTAGGCCATTCTGCCCCTCATATCTAAAGGTGATTATTTTTGGATCATCTTCGACTAGAAAATTGTATTTGATGCTATTTCCAGACCCAATAAATTCCAGATCTATATTTGGATAAATATCCTCGTAAAGAATACTGGAGTAAGTAGGAACATTGGAATGCCACTTCTCGGGATCGTTGCCGCTAAAATAATTGAAAACGGCCTCTTTTTTGTCCAAGCCATTTATTTCTTCAGCTGATGAATCAATAAAATGTTGTTTCAAAGAATAGGATCTAGTTTCATTTCCCTCTGAATATATGAATTGGTATGTGATTGTATCCCTTTCAAAATAAGCCCTGAATCCATTGTTTTGGACATAAAACTCAACATCTTTTCCATTATTCAATTGTCCTTGATTCTCGACAAAATAGACTTGGGCGTTTTTATAATCCTCAAGCTCGATATTATTTGGCGGATCTTCAATATCTAGAGATAAGGCCGAAACTTCAAAATTTGTCGGAATTAATGATAGCAAAATAGCAGTAACAATTATTGGCACGACAATAATTTTTGACATCGATAACATCGCCAATTATTTATTAATTCTTATCAATCAATTATACTTTGTATTTTCCCCATATATAAGAATATGGAAAAAAATAGGGAAAATAGGGAAAAGAAATTATTTTCCATATTTCATTTTTGAATAAGCTTAAAAGAAATAAAAACTTAAACATTGCATTATTGGATTTTAAAGGCCTGATTCTATGGAGCTAGAGCTTATCTCTGAAACAAAAGAGATCCTAAATGATGTGGAAGAGCTAACTAAGAAGAAATTCAAATTCATACCCAATAGTAAAATTACCTCTCATGCAAAGCTTAAGATGGCAAGAGAGGATATGGAAAACCACATAGTATACTATAAAGCGGGCGTGGACCAAAGAATCAATCACATCATAGCCCACGAATGCGGCCATATCATCAGGATTTATGAAGCCCCTCCGTCCGAGAGGCTTATCCCTTATTTTTCATCCAAAAATTTTGAATATGCGTTAGAGGATAGCAGCGAGGATATTGATAATATATCCAAAATAATACACAAATCAAAACTTAATCAACTGATTGAAATGCTCTTCAAAGGACTTGTAATGCAGCTTACAAATCAACCTATCGACCTAAAAATCGAAGAGTGGATCTATAACGGCTATCCCAGTCTTAGAGAATACCAGAAACTCTCTTTCAAATCTCAGCTACATGAAGCTCTTGGTGGATTAAATGAAAAAATCAGATCGATAACTCCATCAAAAGTTTATGAAGTATCTCATTCAATGAACTACGCTTATTTTAACGTTCTTTCAGAAAAGACAAATTTTGAGTTGGATTCCGCATACGGTAATTTTGAATTTGAGAACAAAGGCAGATCACTTATTGAAATTATGGAAAAGTATGAAAACAACTTTGACGGTGATGTAAAAAGAATCGATGACTGGGCAAAAATATTGAATCTTTCCTCGTGGTATGAATGGAAAAAGTTTGGAGATGTGCCTTCAAACTATGAATACATGATTTAGAGAAAATAAATTAAAATAATTTTTCTACCCTTTTGTCCATCTCTAATTCCCTTCCAGAGAAGTAGCCCCATTCCTCTGTTGGCCCTAAAACTAAGCCGTAATAGATTATGTCGTTCTCTGGTTGTCCATTTATCATAGAGCCGCCTGTCTCGTCCTCTACCCTCCTTATTTCAGAAACTTCTGTCGCAAACCAAGTCCAGCCTGTTTCACTCTTCCAAGCAGCTATTATCTCATTCCCTTCAACAAACTTCTTCCCGTTCATTTCAATTATTGCTGCCGTTTTGCATCACCTGATTGTATTAGTGAGTATTTGGACATATACGTTGTCATAAGAAGGGGAAATTATTAAACTTTCCCTATTTTCCCTATTTTTTTCCATATTGTTAAATATAGGAAAAGCGAAATATTACTGTACAAAATATTGGGAGGTCTTTTCAATGGGTGTGATTATGGGGGCAATAAATGACATAACTAAAATAGCTGCTGTTCTAATCTTTATCGGTTTTATAATCGGGCTTGCAGTGGGCCACACTATAGCCAATCCATCGCCAAATAATTATACAACTACACAGAGTAGTACCGATTCACCTGTCCAACAACAGACTGCAAAGATAGGCGGGTGCAGCATGACAGATATGGAGGCTGAGGCATTGAAGAACTATAACAAGTTACTTTCAGATGACAACATGAGGCTAAATAATTTAGTCATTTCAAAAGAAGGAACGATATCGCATCTTAACGGAGAGATTGATTCATTGAATGCAGAAATTGGACGTCTTAAATATGAGATTGAAGTCATGAAGGAAGCCTATATAAAATAGGCAAGGACAATAAAACGCTATTATTGAATATTGAGTAAGAAATTATGGGCAATAATCACAGAACGTTAGGGATATTATTGATTATTACTAATTTTGTAGCCTTTATTGCAGGCATGACTTTAGTCAACTATACAAATCTGCTTGATAGCTCCACAAAGACGCAAACTACAGAAGTTTCAGAACTTGATTCACAAAAGAACATCGATTATATGGCCATGAAGGAACAGTACGAAGAGATGAATGATCGAGTTACCTCTCTTGAGAATCAGAATATGAACTATATTTATCAGATAACATCTCTTGGAAAGGAGATCCTTGAAAAGGACACAGAGATATCGAATCTAAAAAGTGAAATTAAGTCCCTGAAAAACGATATACTCATGTTGAATTTCGAGCTTGAGTCTCAAAATAACAAAACCGCAACTGAAATTGAGCAGAACAGTTCAACTGCCACCGTTCCTGAATCTACAACTCCAGTTGAAATGGATGATGAGTACACTCCTTTCATGAATTACCCCCCTTATGGCTCAAGAGGAACAATGCCATACCCAACAGTATACGTGACGGTGACACCTAACGTAACTAAGTTTTCTAGCGGGCTTTCAATTGAAGAGATTGTGATCAAGATAAGATTTAACATAGCTTACATTGACCACAAGAGTGAGGGATATCAGTACATGATCCAGTACGCAGACGAAACGCTTGTAAGAGGTAAGGGTGACTGTACCGACAAGGCATTACTTCTATTCTCTTGTCTTTTATCCAAGGGGTATTCAGCAAATGATATGGGCATAGCAGCAATAAGCAAATGTGATGGGCAGGCACTCCATGATGTCCTGATAATTAAAAATCCTTCACTTAATACAGCTAATTTTGGTAAATATCATTTTGACATTGATGGTGAAACTTTCTACATACTTGATCCAACAAACAGCCTTTCTACAAATGCCTATGAAATATCCCCACAGTACAAGGACTGCCTGATAGTTGGGAACGTTTATTTCCAAGATCCAAACAAGGGTAAGGGTTGGATGCCTTATAAAATCCAGTGAGACAAATCAATGGGCCCTAATTTTAAGGGCAATAAAATAATAAATGTGATGCCAAAAAAAACAATTACAAATAGGGCAGAATTCAAGAGGTGTTTCTGGCATTAATGTCTCCTGGCTGATTGATCCAATACTTCCATTTTTGTCTGCGCGAGCTCTTATCTTGACAAATGCACTTGCATACTAAATTTAAGACCAATAATGAATTTAGAGCGTTGGTGATTTTATTTTGTGATCTATCTACGCCAAGAAATAGTTGAATCTCATAAACAAATACGCCTTGTTGTTCAGACATTGCACCCAAGCAAGCAAGCGCCCACATTACTTTTGAACTTGTGATCTTTATTTTATTATTCTCAGTCATGCCCCATAATCACCTTATGTTTTGGCCCAAACTTTTCAAGTACTCTTCAAAATGCTCGGCTTCTATTTTAATCTTTGCTGCAAGATCTTCAGGGAAATAATTTTGGGATACGACGATACTTGGATTTGGCAAGAAAAAATAATTTTTTTACTTTTATTAAAGGTATAATTTTAATCTAGAAATAGTCAAGATAAGAATTTCCTCTTGTAATACCTGACATTCTCCCTAGTCCAGTCTGGCCCTAATTTTAGGGCCAGGTATATTATCGCTATCCTATGCGAAAATGAATTTAGTAATAATTTTAAGGACGGATTAGAATATGGAAAAGAAATATTTTTCCATATTTTCCCTATTTTTTTCCATATTCTTATATATATGGAAAATATGTAGTTAACATTCTAGATATAATAAATCATGTTCAGAGTTTACATTGATCTAAATAGTGATTTTGTATAGTTTGTAGGGGATAATATGAAAAATAATTATAATCCTAAACAAGAAGACATAATGTCAGAAACGAAAAAAGTTTTAGATAAACAAAAAGATCAGGATAATAGAAAAAAATTATTTCAGGAAGCTCTAAAATATACTAATACCTTAGTTCCATCTTCTCCTGAATTTCATAATGCGCCTTTAATTAAACTACATCACGAGGAATTAAAACAAAACAAAGCTGAACTAAAAAGAAAAATAAAAGAGATAATGGGCACCGAATCGGATGATAAGAAAAAAAGACTAACTAATTTAATAATGCAGTATTATGCCCCCAAAGTCAGTATGCTGTATGGATTGAATCAGCTCACAACATACAAATTAATGGAAAAACAGAAAGACAGATCAGGAAATCTTTTTATTGACAATTTGGTCGAATCTTCTTTGAAATATCTTGAATCCCTTGATAATTATATAGACAATCATTTCAAGACTAATACTAAAGGCATGGATAACAAAGAGATAAATCTTCAAAATCCTAAATTTATCCTTTCTAAACACGGGTGGACACATAGCAAACCTCCCCTTGCTAGGCATAATTGCTTGCTCTACTCTTTACAAGAAGAGGAGGGATTAGATGGAGTAAATAGTGCCCTGCTTTTTGTTGGCAGAACCCACGAAGCACAGGAGCACCCAAACGTTGTATTGGCATGTAATGAGGATCTCAAGTGGATAGAGGAAAATTGGGATAAGGGAGAAAATATAAAAAAGAAAATAGAAATCATGAAAAGGAAAAGAGAAGAGAAGAAATTATCTGCTGCTAAAAATAAGAATTCCTTGAAGGAAAAAAAAGATGTCCCTTCTTCTAAGTCAAAAAAGTACATAGATAGTACCTCATTTATGACAAATCCAAATTCTATAACAAGATTTTTTGAGAACTATACTAAAAACAAGCCATACAAAGTAATAATGAAGGCAATTGATTTTATTGAATACTCCTCTGGTCATGATTTCAAAGATATGTACCCAAAAGATGAATCTGATAAAAAGAGAATAATCGAAGAATTCATTTCACAATCTAAAATAAAAAATGCTATTTATATAAATGAAAATGGAGAAGACTATATCTTAATAATTCAATGATCAAAGTATTTCCTCTTGTAATATCTGACATTCTCCCTCGTCCAGTCAGGCCCTAATTTTAGGGCCACGTACCTCTCGCTATGCCCTTTTTGTAAATACTCGATGCACTTTCTGATCTGCTGATCGGTGTACTTGGAGTTCTTACTGGCCCTAATCTCACCAGATGTCGACAAGCGCCACCCCGAGTTTTTGTGCTGAAAGATAGGGTCCAAAACAGCATAGGCTTAGAGCATCTGCAAAGTCAGGTGATTTTTTGTCCTTCTCCCTCTTCACGATGATTTTCCCCTTGGAATCAAAATCGTATTTTATCGTTGAAAGCTCTGACACGAGCTTCTTATAGTTCTGGACTTTCTGGATCCTAATCTCTCCCTTCTCAAACAATGATCTTAGATTCCAGTAGGCCTGGGATTTAAGGTTTGCAAACTTTGCCTCTTCTGAAGAAGCTAAAGGTGACTCCCCTCCTCTAAATCCTATCACGGGATAGCCCTCCTCTTTCAGATTTGAATAGACCCCTGCCCCAACGCCGTTTGAATCGATAACGAGTTTTTCAGGTGGACCATTATCTATTTTGTTTCTGGCCCAGTTTGTTAGAGGAGATATCTCAAGTTTTGCCATGAAGTCGATATCATAAACATCGAAAACTCCATTATCAAGCGTGGCCTTAATATAAACGCTGTAGTCGTCACCCATCTCTGCAACGTCAAATCCGGCATATGCTGCACCTTTCCCTTTTCCTTCAGGATCGACAAGCGCCCTCTCGATCCAGCTTAGAGGTATCAAGGTATTCTTGTCAGCAGGAGGGAAGTTCCCCAGCACATGGATCTGAAAGAAAGGGCTGTCACTGCCGTAGTCTTCTCCCATCTGGGATATCCAATGCTTAGATACTCGAGGACTAAGCCTACCGTCAAGGTGAAAGGTCTTCCAGTTAGCGCTTTTTGAGTGGAATATGTCATAGAAGAATCCCTCAGGCCTTGTGGGATTACCTATTAAAAGTATCTTGGAAGAGTTGACCCCCTCCTGGGTCTGTGTCCCCTCGATGGCCTCAAAGATGGCATCGTCTACACCGCTTGCCTCGTCTACTATGAACATGAGGTAAGGTGCATGAAACCCAAGCATGTTCTCTTTCTTGTCTGAAGCCCTTCCAATCATGGCCCAGTCGTCACCATAGCTCCCATCCGGCCTTATCATCAGGACCTCAGCATCTCGTGGTGGAAGGTAGAGGAATGGCCTTAAAATTGGAGCCTTTGAGATGTTGGCCCTGATCTCCTTCCAGAGTATTCGCTGCACCTGCTGCCATGTAGGTGCTGTAGTAACAACTATCGATTTCGGCCTTGTTACAAAAAACCATAGCCCCAGCTTTGCGGCGGTCCAGGTCTTTCCGGGACCGTTTCCGCTCCGAACGGCTATACGGTCATGTCCTGCAACAGCCTCAAATATTTGCCTCTGGAGTTGATCAGGCTCCTCGCCGAAGCAGTCAATTGAAAATCTCACAGGATCATCTATCCATGAGCTAAGAAGTGATTTCAATTCCATTTTAAGAATCAAGCCTCTCTTGTTCTAGACTGGCCCTAAAATTAGGGCCAAAAGTACTTGAGTTTGAAATTCTAGCAGCAGCTATTTCTGCATATTCCTTCTCAAGTTCTATTCCGATCCACCTTCTATCAAGAAGCTCACATGCAATTGCAGTGGTCCCGCTGCCAAGGAACGGATCCATCACGATGTCCCCTGGCCTTGAGCCCAAAATTGTAAGGTAAGCCATGAGCTTTACCGGTTTAACCGTGGGATGGTAGTTGTGGCGCTCACTTTTGTTCCTCTTCTGCGGGATGTCAACAGACTCTTCATCATCGCACCATCTCTTCGGATCAATCGATTCGCATCCTCGCTCTTTCTCGATCTTTGAAGGCTTTTTCACAAAGAGGAACGGGAATCGCTTTTCCATTTTTTCTGGCATCTGCTTAATCTTTTCCTCAAAGAACAGATCAAGATCGAACATGTAGGAGTCTTCGTCAAATACCTGGTCGCATGTGAGAAGATTTGACGGGAACCTGGAAAATCCACCCTCTGTGGGTATTGAGCAGTCCTTTAGCCATGTGACGCCCTTCCCGTTTTTTAGGACCTGGTCGGTATGGCTCTTTTCAGATAGCGGCTTCATGGCGACTATGACTACCTCTACAGAAGGCTTCGGCTGAAATCCTGCGTATGCACCAGAAAGCATTTTTGCATCGTCTGATGCAGGAAGTGTGTAATCTACCTCTCGCCTTCCGTTGTAGTGCTTTCCCCAGCATAGGGCGGACCTCTGCCTTCCAGGAATCTGGGCGGCCTCTCTCTTAAGGCCAAGCCTTCTGTCAATCACTTTGGATATGTCAAGCGCCTTTGGAAAGCCTGAGTGGTATGCCCAGTAGATGGGCGTAAATCCGATTTCAAATCCAGCTTCCCCTAGATTTAGGGCCATTCTTGATAGGCAGTCAAGTCTCGGGGCGCTCATGATAAATGCAAATGATCCTGGTTTTAGTAGTCTGATGCACTCTTTCCAGATATTAATTTTTGGCACCGCCCTGTCCCAGTCCTTTCCCAAAAAAGAATAACCGTAAGGCGGGTCAGTCGCCAGAAGATCAACAGAATCCGAAGGAAGCTCTTTCATGACACTAAGGCAGTCGCCCTGGTAAATCATGCCGTTCCCGTTCTCATAGAAGGGGATCAAGATTTATCTTCCCTCTCCCTGTGGATCTCCTCTATTATTGCGGAGAGATTTATCGTCACTTCTTTATCCTTCTCCCTTGACTTTGGCGTCAGCCTGTACTCCGAAAGCCACTTCCTTATGGATTCGCTTGCTAGGC
>Ga0067045_1028262_pt1 | contig 37950 bp, 30 predicted proteins | sample TerdegcTABiofilm_FD_59184 | JGI IMG/M metagenome (GOLD analysis project Ga0067045, IMG submission 59184) | Combined Assembly of (Gp0054472, Gp0054536) Wastewater bioreactor microbial communities from Singapore -Terephthalate degrading... | reverse complement strand
GGGCGGCGCAGCACCCGCAGGCGCCCAAGCCGCTGCTGTCGTCGTTTTCGCTGCCGGCGCTGCAGGCGGCACGGCGCACGCTGACCGCCGCGGGCAGCGCCCTGCCGCTGGCGGTACTCACCGAGGACGACGGCGCGCACGCCCTGCATGCCGCGCACAGCGTGCACGCGGCGGCGGTGCACATCGCATGGCAGCAGGCCAGCGCGGCAGTGGTGCAGGCGGTGCACGCCGCGGGGCTGGAGCTGCGCTGCTACACCGTCAACGACGCCGCACGGGCGCGGCAGCTGCTCGCGCTGGGAGTCGATGGCGTGTTCACCGACAGGCTGGATCTGCCGCGGGCTGCAGCAGCGCCTGCATGATCGCCTGGCTGTAGTGGCTGGCGACGTCGCGGATGAAGCGGCCGAAATCGACGTGCGCGCTGTCGTCGGCGCGGTCGGAAATGGTGCGCACCAGGGCGAATGGCGTGGCGTAATCGTGGCAGACCTGCGCCACGGCTGCGCCTTCCATTTCCACCGCCAGCGCGTCCGGCAGGGCGGCGCGCAGCGCGTCGCTGTCGGCGCGGGTGGCGATGAAACGGTCGCCGCTGACCACCAGCCCGCGGTGCAGCCGCGGCTGGTGCAGGCCGAAGGCGTCGCGCGTGGCGGCGTCGATGCGCCGCAGGCCGTCAGCGCCGAACACGCGCTGCGCGGCGGCGTGCAGCGCTTGCGTCCACGCGGGGTCGGCAGCGAAGCGGGTCTTGCCGCTGTCGGGCACTTCGAACCGGGGGTAGAGCGGGCGGGCGTCGAGGTCGTGCTGCAGCAGGGTGTCGGCGATGACCACGTCGCCGACGGCCACGCCGGGCCCCAGGCCGCCGGCCACGCCGGTGAACACCAGCGCGTCGCAGCCGAATTCGACGATCAGGCTGGTCGTAGTCGCCGCCGCGGCCACCTTGCCGATGCCGCACAGCACCAGCACCACGTCGTGCGCATAGAGACGGCCGAGCGCATAGTCGCGGTTGCCGTGACGCACGCGCCGCGGCTGCTGCAGCGAGTCGAGCAGACCGGCCTGTTCCTGCGCGATGGCGCTGACGATGCCCAGCCGCCGCGCCGCCTGGCGCCGTGGCTGCTCCCCAGCGGCTGCCGGGGTTTGTTCTGTATCAAACGGTAATGATTGTGCGCGAATATTCTGTGGGTTCGACAACGACGAGGAGGTCTGCATCATGAATTCGGGTTCGGTTTGGGCCGGCTTGTTCGGCACCGATTATGGTCTGCTCAGCTTGGGCGTGATCGTGTTTCTGATCGGCATGGGGGTGTTTTTCATCTGGTTTTTCACTCGCAAAATCCAGCAGAGCACCGACGAGCATGCGCGCGAGCTGCGCCTGGGCGCAGGCAAGCCGCCGGTGAACAACGGTCACGCCTGAGCCCCATCGGCTGACATCGGTCGGCATCGACAGGGTTTGCACCGGACGCAGACCCTGTCTTGAGTCTTGTCTTCAGCCGCGCGGCGCGCTGCGGTGTGTTGCCGCGCGGTGGCCATGCGCTTACCCGCACGGCGCTGCCGCCCTGCATTGCGGTGACGTATGCTTACAACTCCATACGTCTCATTGCAAATCAACATTCAACGTTCACGGAGATCGTCATGCATCGTCGTCAAGCCGTCATCGGTCTGGGGCTGGCCGCAGCCGGGGTGGGGCTGGGTTCGCTGGCGCGCGCGCAGCAGCCCATCGTCATCAAGTTCAGCCACGTGGTCGCGCCCAACACCCCCAAGGGGCAGGCGGCCGAGCATTTCAAAAAACTCGCCGAGGAGCGCACCCAGGGGCGGGTGAAGGTCGAGGTCTACCCCAACAGCCAGCTCTACAAAGACAAGGAAGAAGTCGAGGCGCTGCAGCTCGGCTCGGTGCAGATGCTCGCGCCCTCGCTGGCCAAGTTCGGCCCGCTGGGCGTGAAGGAGTTCGAGCTGTTCGACCTGCCGTACATTTTCGACAACTACGAGGAACTGCACAAAATCACCAAGGGCCCGATCGGCAAGGAGCTGCTGGGCAAGCTCGAATCCAAGGGCCTCCTCGGCTTGGCGTACTGGGACAACGGCTTCAAGGACATGAGCGCCAACAAGCCGCTGAAAAACCCGGCCGATGCCAAGGGCCTGAAAATGCGCATCCAGTCGAGCAAGATCCTGGAAATGCAGATGCGCGCGATCGGCGCGATCCCGCAGGTCATGGCGTTTTCCGAGGTGTATCAGGCGCTGCAGACCGGGGTGGTCGACGGCACCGAAAACCCGCCGTCGAACTTCTACACGCAGAAGTTCTACGAGGTGCAGAAGTACCTGACGCAGACCCAGCACGGCTATCTGGGCTACGCGGTGATCGTCAACAAAAAGTTCTGGGACGGGCTGCCGCCGGACATCCGCAAAATCCTCGACCAGGCGATGGCCGAGTCCACCGACTTTGCCAACAGCATCGCCAAAAAAGACAACGACGAGGCGCTCGAAGGCGTGCGCAAATCGGGCAAGTGCGAGATCGTCGCCCTCACTCCGGCCGAGCGGCTGGCGTGGAAAAAGGCTATGGTGCCGGTGTACAAGGAAGCGCAGTCGCGCGTGCCCAAGGCGCTGATGGATCAGGTGTTCAAGGCCACCGGATTCGACCCCGAGAAACTCTGAACCCCTTGCCCGCGCCGGGTGTGGGCCGAGCCCGCGCGGCGCGACATGACCAACGAGGCGGCGCGGGCTGCGGCCCGGCGCCGCTGCTTTTCATGGCCGAGAGCCGAAGACCATGAGCGCTCTTTCCTTGTTCAACCGCGCCCTCGACCGGCTAGAAGAAATCCTGATCGGCACGCTGATGGCCGCGGCAACGCTGCTGATTTTCGTCGCGGTGGTGCACCGCTATGCCGCGGGGTTTGCGATTCCCGGTGTGCAGGACTGGCTGCTGTCGCTCAACCTGAGCTGGGCGCAGGAGCTGACCATTTTCATGTTCGTCTGGATGGCCAAGTTCGGCGCGGCTTATGGCGTGCGCACCGGCATCCACGTCGGTGTCGATGTGCTGGTCAACCGCCTGTCGTCGCGGCGGCGCAAGCCGGTGATTCTGTTCGGGCTGCTCGCCGGCGCGCTGTTCACCGGGGTGATCGCCGCGTTCGGCGCCAACTTCGTCTGGCACCTGAGCCATACCGACCAGACCACGCCCGATCTGGAATGGCCGGCGTGGGTGGTGTATCTGGCGATTCCGCTGGGCTCGGCGCTGATGTGCTACCGCTTTTTGCAGGTGGCTTGGCGCTTCAACCGCGACGGCGAACTGCCGCACCACGACCCGGGCGAGGTCGAAGGGCTGGATGAGCCGCTGCCGATCGACCCGCGCACCGACAACATCCACCCGCGGCCCGTTGCCGCCGTGCATGTGCTCACCGGCGCGGAGGGCGGGCGATGAACGCGCTGATCATTTTCGCGCTGCTGGTGGCGCTGCTGCTCACCGGCATGCCGGTGTCGATCGCGCTGGGGCTGACGGTGCTGGGTTTTCTGTTCGCGTTCAGCGACGTGCCGATCCAGGCGGTGGCGCTCAAGCTGTTCACCGGCATCGAAAAGTTCGAGATCATGGCGATCCCGTTTTTCATCCTCGCCGGCAACTTTCTCACCCACGGCGGGGTGGCGCGGCGCATGATCCAGTTCGCCACCAGCATGATCGGCCACTGGCCCGGCGGGCTGGCGCTGGCCGGGGTGATGGCGTGCGCGCTGTTCGCCGCGGTGTCGGGGTCGAGCCCGGCCACGGTCGTGGCCATCGGCTCCATCCTGATTCCGGCGATGGTCAAGTCCGGATTTCCGCAGCGTTTCGGCGCCGGGGTGATCACCTCGTCGGGGGCGCTGGGCATCCTGATTCCGCCGTCGATCGTAATGGTGATGTACGCTGTGTCGACCAATTCGTCGATCGGCGCGCTGTTCATGGCCGGGGTGATTCCAGGGCTGCTGCTGGCGGCGATGCTGGGCGCGACCACTTGGTGGAAAGCCTGGCGCGGCCGCTACCCTCGGCTGCCGCGCGCCACCTGGGGCCAGCGCCTCAAGGCGCTGCGCGAAAGCCTGTGGGGGCTGCTGCTCATCGTCATCGTGCTCGGCGGCATTTATGCGGGCATTTTCACCCCGACCGAAGCGGCGGCGATGAGCGCGGTGTACGCCTTCATCATCGCCGTGTTCGTCTATAAAGACTTGCGGCTGCGCGACGTGCCGCGGGTGCTGCTGGCCTCGGCGAACATGAGCGCGATGCTGCTCTACATCATCACCAACGCGGTGCTGTTCAGCTTTCTGATGACCTCCGAGCAAGTGCCGCAGCACATGGCGCAATGGCTGCTCGACGCCGGGCTCGGGCCGGTGATGTTCCTGCTGCTGGTCAACCTGCTGTTGCTGCTCGCCGGCAATGTGATGGAGCCGTCGAGCATCGTGCTCATCCTGGCGCCGATCCTGTTTCCGGTGGCGATGCACCTGGGCATCGACCCCATCCACTTCGGCATCATCATGGTGGTGAACATGGAAATCGGCATGATCACCCCGCCGGTCGGGCTGAACCTTTACGTGGCCAGCGGCATCGCCAAGATGGGCATCACCGAGCTGACCAAGGCGGTCAGCCCGTGGCTGCTGACCATGCTGGTGTTCCTCGCCATCGTGACCTACGTGCCCGTCATCAGCCTGGCGCTGCCGCGCTGGCTGGGCATGATGCGCTGAGGCAACGTTGCCGGGCACCGGCAGGGCCGGGGCAGCGCATCACGCCACCGGTTCCTCGTCCGGCTGGCTGCAGGTCCACTTTTCGCCCATGTCCGAGGACAGATAGCCGACGAGGCGGAAATTGTCCTGCGTTGGCAGATCCAGGCGGGTGCGGTAGATCGCCACGCCATACGCGCCGCGCAGCCGGGCGTGCTCGGCGCGCGCCAGCGCCTCGACCGCCTCACGCCGGCCGACGGCGATGACGTAGCTGTGCTGCTCGGCCTCGCCGTGGTGGAAAGCCTGGGCGAAGTAAATGCTGTTGGCCGGTTCGGACATGACTCATCTCCTCGAAAACGCAGCGTGCCGGGTCAAATCGCGGTCCACAGATAGAGGTAGAGCGTGTTGAGATCACGGGCGTTGGTGCCGGCACCGTCGAAATTATGCTTGGCGCCAAGGTACTTGTTGTACAGGGTGTATTGCAAGCCGATCCGCAGGTTTTTCTCGGGATTCACCCAGCTCTTGCCAAACGGGTTCCAGTCGATTTCGAAGGTGGCGCCGTTGGTGTTCGGGCTGCCCGTGCGCGAGCTGTAGAGCGTGGGGTCGGCCGAACCGGTGGTGCTGAACAGCCCGATGGTCGCGCCGTAGGTGTTGTCCAGCCAGTACGACACATTGATGTTGGCGGTATTGAGGGTGTTGCTGGCGTTGCTCGCGCTGCCCACGAGGAAAGACTGGTTCAGATCCTGCCGCTCGTGCATGTAAATGGCGTTGGCGGTGAAGATGTTGGGCCCGCCGTTCAGAAACTGGTAGGTGGCGTCGACGCCGATGTCGTGATAGTGGTCGGTGGGCAGACCCGGCAGACCATTGTTCAGCCGCGCGTCAAAGCCGAGCAACCCGGCCTCGAACACATGCGGGCCGACGGTTTTGGAATACCACAGCCGCCAGTACGGCGCCTCGCCCTGCAGCGAGGCGTTGCCCGCGTGCAGGGCGTTGGCCCAGTAGGTGGACAGGTTGTGGTAGGCGCCGACTTCGGCGTACCAGCTGTTGTCGATCAGGGTGTAGGCCGTGGCGCCGATCACGCTCTGGCCGAGGTTGTAGATCAGCGGCGTGGCCGGCGGGCCGTTGTTGCCGAACGGCGGCGCCATATAGCTGTACTGCCACGCCGGGGTGGTGTTCCACACGTCCGACAGCGTGGGGTTGTTGTTCAGGCTCATGCCGAACAGGCCCTGCGTGGCGCCGACGGAGTAGGGGTGGGCGTAGCGCAGCTCGGTGTTGTCCCAGGCGAGGTTTTGCGACCCTGGGTCGGAGTAGGTGGCCTGGCCGAGCACGCCGAGGTGGTCGGTGATGCGCCCGGCGAGAAACACCGACGCCTGCTGCAGCGCGGTGAAATTGTCGTTGGCGCTGAAGCCCGCGGGCGGCGGGCCCATGTAGTTGTTCGCGCCGTAGCCCTGTGCCGTATGGGTGTACGACGCCACCAGCATGGCCGACAGCGGGATGTGTTTTTTGCCGTCGCTCAGGGTGTAGCCGTCGAGCTTGAAGGCGCGGCCGAAGGGGGTGAGCTGTGGGCCGAAACCGCCGACATGGCAGGCGATGCAGTCCTGCCCCGTCTGCCGGGCGAAGGCGGGAACGGCCTGCGCCGGATAAGCCCACCACAGGCAGGCGAGCAGGCCGGCAGCAGCGGCCAGCGCCCGCCGCAAAACGCGCAGCGCGACGCGCCAGAATGCGTGACTTGCAGGGAGTTGTGAACGTGTCGATGGGTGCATGACAGCCTCCGTGTTGTTCCCGTTTTGCCGCGTGCGACAAATTGGCGCACATCAACAAAAGGGTTTTGGCGTGTTCCCATTCTTGCCGCCGCAGATCTGGAAAACTTGATATGCGTCAAGAACATCAAACACCACGAAGGCAACAAAATGTCACCGCGGCATTGCGGCTGCGGGGCTTACCCGGCCAGGGCGGTCATGCGGTCGATGTAGTGCTGCATTGCCTGCGCGCGGGTCTGACCGCGCAGCGCAGCCCAGGCGTCCCATTTGGCGCGGGCGACGAAGTCGGTCATGCCCGGCCGCTCGCCCTGCACGTCGCCGACGGTGGCCTGTTTGTACAGGGCGTACAACTGCAGCAGGGTGGCGTTGTCCGGGCGCGTGGCCAGGGTGTGCGAACGCGCCACGGCGGCGTCGAAGGCGGTTTGCAGCGCAGCGGGAAGGGCTGGGTCGGTCATGGCAAAAAGCACGGTCGTGCGAAAAAAGTGCCATCATACGGCGCGCGGCGCAGCAGCCCGCGGGGGCGTACACGGCCGGCGTTTAAGCCGCGGCTCAGCCGGGCGGCGTAGGCTGCGCTCAACGGCAAGCCCGCACCGGCATGACGACTGCGCGCGTGCAGGCACAATGCCGCAGCCGCCCGATTTTCAGGAGTGTTCCGCGCCATGCAGCCGCAAGCCTCTGCGCCGTCGTACCGTTTTGCGTTCCGTCATTTCTACGCCCTGGCCAAACCGTACCTGGTGTCGGAGGAGAAAAAAAAGGGCTGGGGCCTGCTGCTGCTGGTGCTGGCGATGAATCTCGCGCTGGTATGGGTCAACGTCAAGCTCACGCAGTGGAACGGCGAGTTTTTCAACGCGCTGCAGGGGAAAAACTTTGCCGCGTTCAAGCACCTGCTGCTGGTGTTCACCGGCTATGCCTTTCTCTACATCGCGCTGGCGGTGTATTCGCAGTATTTTTTGCAAATGCTGCAGATCAGCTGGCGGCGGTGGATGACCGAGGTGTTTCTCAAAGACTGGCTGTCCGGCGGCACGCATTACCGCATGTCGTTGCGCCAGGGCAACACCGACAACCCCGACCAGCGGATTGCCGATGACATCGGCGGCTTCATCAACAGCAGCCTGAACCTGTTTTTCGGCTTCGTCTCGTCGCTGGTGACGCTGTTTTCCTTCCTACTCATGCTGTGGATGCTGTCGGGGTCGGTGACGTTGCTGGGCATCACCATCCCGGGCTATATGGTGTGGGTGGCGATTCTGTACGCCGGCGTCGGCAGCGTCATCGCCCATTGGGTGGGCAAACCGCTGATCCGGCTGAATTTCAACCAGCAGCGTTTCGAAGCGGATTTCCGCTTCGGCCTGGCGCGCACCCGCGAGCACGACGAAGGCATCGCGCTGTACAACGGCGAGCAGCGCGAACTCGACGGCCACCGCGACCGCTTCGCCAACGTCTGGAGCAATTGGTGGGGGATCATGCGGCGGCAGAAGCTGTTTACCTGGTACACCGCGTTCTACGGCCAGCTGGCGATCATCTTCCCCATCTTGGTGGCCGCGCCGCGGTATTTCGCCGGGCAGATCCAGCTCGGCGGGCTGACGCAGACGGCGCAGGCGTTCGGCCAGGTGCAGGGTGCGCTGTCGTGGTTCATCGGCGCGTACACCAGCATTGCCGACTGGCGCGCCACGGTCGAGCGGCTGCAGACCTTCGTCGAGGCCATGCGCAACGCCCAACACGCCCCGCCGCCGGCATCGCCGCTGGGACTGCCGCCCGGCGGCGGCGCGGCTGCGGTGGTGCCGCTGCGCAGCGCGCGCGAGTCGGTGGCGCTGGGCGATCTGCTATTGCTCGCCCCCGACGGCAGGCCGCTGCTGCAATGCGCCGGCGAACACATCGGCCGCGGCCAGCACACCCTGTTCACCGGACCGTCGGGCAGCGGCAAGAGCACGCTGGTGCGCTGGCTGGCGGGCATCTGGCCGTACGCGCTGCACGCCGAACACGCCCACGGCCCGGCCGGCAGCACATTGTTCCTGCCGCAAAAGCCCTACCTGCCGCTGGGCACGCTCAGGCAGGCGCTGACTTACCCGCAGTCGCCCGACCAGTTCGGCTCGGCGCAGATCGCCGAGGCGCTGCAACTGGCGCGTGTGCCCTACCTGGAGGCAGCGCTGGACCAGGTGGACACCTGGATGCAGCGGCTGTCCCCGGGTGAGCAGCAGCGCCTGGCCGTGGCCCGCGCACTGCTCATCGCCCCGCAGTGGCTGTTCATGGACGAGGCCACCAGCGCGCTGGATGCGCCGACCGAGCGCGCGATGTATGCCGTGCTGCGGCAGCGGCTGCCCGACACCACGCTGGTCAGCGTGGCGCACCGCATCGGGGTGGCGGCGTTTCACCAGCAGATTTTCGCCGTCGTCGCCGACGCCCGGGGCGAAGGGCCGGCGCACCTGGAGCGGCGCGACGCCGAACAGTTCGGCCAGGATGCTGCCGGCGTCGATCAGGCCGGTGGCGCGCCGGCGTTTGCGTGAACCGCCGGCGAACAAAAAGCCGCGGCGGCTGTCGCGGATCGGACGGCTTGCAGCGTTGAAGCGGTATGTTCCACGTTCTTTGCGAAAGAACCCGTCATGACCGCATCTGCTCAGTCTGCACGCCGCGCCGCGTGGCCGCGGCGGCTGGTGATTCTGGCATTGTCCGCCGCGGGGTTGGGCGCTCTTGCCGGGTGTGTGGTGGCGCCTGCACCGCCACCGCCCTACGGCGCCGTCTACGCCCCGGCGGCGCCGGCCTATGACATCGCCCCCGTGGCGCCACCGCCACCGCAGGTCGAGGTCGTCGGCGTGGCGCCGTTCCCCGGAGCGATCTGGATCAGCGGCTACTGGGGCTGGATCGGCGGCCGCTGGGTGTGGCACCGCGGGCGCTGGGAGGCCCCGCGTCCCGGCTACCACTGGGTGCCGTACCGCTGGGTGCCGCATGGCGACGGCTGGCGCGCCGAGGGCGGGCGCTGGGAACGGCGTTGACGCGGGTCGCGTCGGGCACGGGCGTCAGGCCAGCGCGCGCACCACGTCGAGCGCTTCGTCGATGCGCGACACCGGGTGCAGTTCCAGTGTCTCGAACCGTCGCGCCGTGCCTTTGGGGGCGTTGGCCGCGGGGATGATGGCCTGACTGAAGCCGAGCTTGGCGGCCTCGTGCAGCCGCTCCTGGCCGCGCGGCGCCGGGCGGATTTCGCCGGCCAGACCGACTTCGCCGAAGGCCAGCAGGCCGCGCGGCAGCGCGCGGTTGCGCAGCGAGCTCTGGATGGCCAGCAGCACGGCCAGGTCGGCGGCGGGCTCGGTGATGCGCACCCCGCCGACGGCGTTGACGAACACGTCCTGGTCGCCGCTGGCCACCCCGGCGTGACGGTGCAGCACGGCCAGCAGCATCGCCAGCCGCGCCGCGTCCAGCCCGACCGACAGCCGGCGCGGGCTGGGCGCGGCGGCGCTGTCCACCAGCGCCTGCACTTCCACCAGCAGCGGCCGCGTGCCCTCCAGCGTGGCGAGCACGCAGGTGCCGGGAACCGGCCCGGCGTGGGTGGAGAGAAAAATCGCCGAGGGGTTGGACACGCCTTTGAGACCGTGCTCGGTCATGGCGAACACGCCGAGTTCGTTGACCGCGCCGAAGCGGTTTTTGATCGCCCGGATCAGGCGAAAGCGCGACTGCGTGTCGCCCTCGAAATACAGCACGGTGTCGACCATGTGTTCGAGCACCCGCGGCCCGGCCAGCGCACCCTCCTTGGTGACGTGGCCGACCAGCACCAGGGTGATGCCGCCGGCCTTGGCCGCGCGGGTGAGCTGCGCTGCGCACTCGCGCACCTGCGACACCGAGCCGGGCGCGGCCGACAGCGCCTCGGTGTAGACGGTCTGGATGGAGTCGATGACGGCAATCTCAGGCCGCTGGCTGGCCAGCGTATCGAGCATGACTTCGAGCTGGGTTTCGGCCATCAGCCGCACCGGGGCGTGCTGCAGCCCCAGGCGCTGCGCGCGCAGCGCCACCTGCGCGGCGGATTCCTCGCCGCTGATGTACAGCGTGGGCATTTCCGCGGCGAGGCCGGCGAGCACCTGTAGCAGCAGGGTGGACTTGCCGATGCCCGGATCGCCGCCGAGCAGCAGCACGCCGCCGGGCACCAGACCGCCGCCGAGCACACGGTCGAGCTCGCCGATGCCACAGGGCTGGTGGCGGTGACGCTCGGCCTGCACCTCGCCCAGCAGCAGCGGCCCGCTGGGCGCGGCCAGGCCGGCGCGGGCGCCGAAATGCGCGGCGGCGGCGCCGTGGCGCGCGCCCGCACGGGCGGAGTCGGGGGCGCGTTCGACGCTTTCCACCAGGGTGTTCCAAGCCTGGCAGTGCGGGCACTGGCCCTGCCACTTGGCCGAGCGGCCGCCGCAGGCGGAACAGATGTAAACGGTCTGCGGTCTGGCCACGGCGCTCACTCCACGCGCACCGGCACGCGCGGCGCCAGCGCGCACATCAGCTCGTAGCCCAGCGTGCCCGCGGCGGTGGCGACCTGGTCGATCGGCAGTTCGGCCTGCGCGTCCTGCCCCCACAGCAGCACCGTGCTGCCGACTCCCGGCTGGCCGCCGGCGGCGAACACCGGCTCCAGATCGACGCAGAGCATGTCCATCGACACCCGGCCGACCAGGCGGGTGCGCACGCCGTCGACCACCACCGGGGTGCCGGTGGGCGCCACGCGCGGATAGCCGTCGGCATAGCCGCAGGCGACCACGCCGATGCGCATGGCGTGCGGCGCGGTGAACAGCCCGCCGTAGCCCACGCGCTCGCCGGCGGCGATGTGCTGCACGTCGATGAGTTCGCTGCGCAGGCTCATCGCCGGCTGCAGTCCCCAGTGCGCGGCGTCGGGGGACAGCGCGGTGGGCGAGCTGCCGTACAGCGCAATGCCCGGGCGCACCCAGTCGGCGGCGACGCGGCGGTCGCCGCCGTGGCGCAGCACCGCGGCCGAATTGGCCAGGCTACGCTCGCCCGGCAGCGTGCCCACGCCCTGGGCGAAGCGCTGCATCGCTTCGTCGATGCCGCCGTCCTCGTCGGCGCGGGCGAAGTGCGTCATGTGGGTGATTTCGCCGACCTGCGGCAAGGCGTTCAGCCGCTGCCACGCCGCGCCATACGCCGCAGGCGGGAAACCCACGCGGTTCATGCCGGTGTTCATTTTGAGAAACACGCGGTGCGCGCGGCTGCCGCGGTGCACCGCCAGCCAGTCGATCTGCTCGCGGCAGTGCACCACGTGCCACAGGTTCAGCCGCTCGCACAGCGCCAGGTCCTCGGCGGCGAAACAGCCTTCGAGCAGCAGGATCGGCCCGACCCAGCCCAGGGCGCGCAGCTTTTCGGCTTCGGCCAGATCGAGCAGGGCAAAGCCGTCGGCGCCGCGCAGCGCGCCGTAGGCGCGGGCGATGCCGTGGCCGTAGGCGTTGGCCTTGACCACCGCCCAGACCTTGCTGGCAGGGGCGGCCTGGCGCACGCGGGCGAGGTTGTGCGCCAGCGCGGCGGTGTGGATGACGGCGGAAATCGGGCGGGGCATGGGCGCAAGTGAACCGTGGAACTGCCGGCGATGCGGCTGCAGTGCGGCCATTGTCGCAAAAGCCCTGTGCTATAAACCGCGCCAGCGTGCCGCGCGCCTGCAGCCGGCGTCCGCCCAGCGTTGCTCTGCCGCCAGCCCTTCGTCCACCGATCGATGCACCGTCTTTCGCTCCACGCCCCGCCACACGGCCCCGCAGCGCGGGCCGCCAGCTGATGAAAAAAGGTTTTTACTGGATCATGGCGGCGCAGTTTTTTTCGTCGCTGGCCGACAACGCGCTGCTCATCGCCGCCATCGCCCTGCTGGTGCAAATGCAGTCGCCGGCGTGGATGACGCCGCTGCTCAAGTTCTTTTTCACCATTTCCTACGTCGTCCTGGCGCCGTTCGTCGGCGCGTTCGCCGACGCCATCCTGAAGTGGAAGGTGATGTTCATCACCAATCTGGTCAAGGTCGGCGGGTTGGTGCTGATGCTGTTTTCCGTCCACCCGCTGCTGGCGTATGGCGTCGTCGGGCTGGGGGCGGCGGCGTATTCCCCGGCCAAGTACGGCATCCTCACCGAACTGCTGCCGCCGCAGCAACTGGTGGCGGCCAACGGCTGGATCGAGGGGACGACGGTCAGCTCGATCATTCTCGGCACGGTGCTCGGCGGATTTCTCGTCAGCCAGGCGGCGTCGGACCTGCTGCTCGGTCTGCCCGGTCTGGCCGCCGCGGGCATCCGCACCACGCCGCAGGCGGCGATCCTGGTCATCACCCTGGTGTATCTGCTGGCCGCGCTGTGCAATCTGCGCATTCCCGACACTGGCGCACGCTACGAGCGGCAGACGTCGCGGCCGCTGGCGCTGCTGATGGATTTCGCCCATTGCACCCGGGTGTTGTGGACCGACAAGCTCGGACAGATTTCGCTGGCGGTCACCACCCTGTTCTGGGGCGCCGGGGCGACGCTGCAGTTCATCGTCCTCAAATGGGCCGAGCACGCGCTGGGGCTGGACCTGACCATGGCGTCGGTGATGCAGGCGGCGGTGGCCGTGGGCGTGGCCGTGGGCGCGGTCAGCGCCGCGCTGCGCGTGCCGCTGAAAAAAAGCCTGAGCGTGCTGCCGCTGGGCATGGGCATGGGGCTGACGACCATGCTGCTGGCGTTTTTCAACCGCGATCTGCTGCCCGTGGTGCAGTTGCATCTCGGCTTGCTGCAACTGCCGCTGTACATGCTCATCGCCTACGGCTTCATGGTGTTCATCGGCGCGCTGGCCGGGTATTTCGTCGTGCCGATGAACGCGCTGCTGCAGCACCGCGGCTATGTGCTGCTGTCGGCCGGGCACTCGATCGCGGTGCAGAACTTCAACGAAAACGTCAGCGTGCTCGTCATGCTGTCGTTCTACGCCCTGCTCATTCGCCTGAATCTGCCGGTGCCGTGGGTGATCGCGCTGTTCGGCGCCTTCGTCACTGCCGCCATGGGGCTGGTGATCCTCTGGCACCGGCGCAACCAGCGCCAGCGCGACTGGACGCAGCTCATCGGCGAACCGCGCCACGACGGCGTGGCGCATTGAGCCCGGCGGCCGCCTGCTGACATGGACGCGCTCCGATTGGGGCCGCTGGTGTTGCCTTGGGCGCCGCTGCTGCTGGTGCTGGGCTACGCCGTGGCGGTGTGGGTGGCGGCCTGGGCGCAAAAATCCGGCCGCGGCAATGCCGAGCCGGCGCTGCTGCCGCTGCTCGTGCTGGCGCTGCTGGTCGCGCGCGCGGTGTTCGTGCTGCGCCATGCCGCGGCCTATCCCGGCGCGCTGGCGATGCTCGACATCCGCGACCGCGGCTTCGATGCGCTGGCGGGGTGGATCGCCGCTGCCGCCGGCGTGGCGTTCTGGGCGTGGCGCCGGCCGGCGTTGCGGCAAAGCCTGCCGCTGAGCGCGGCCTCCGGTGCCGTCGTCGTGCTGGCGGCAACCGCGCTGCTGCAGGCGATGCAGCCGCCGCGCCCACCGCTGCCGGCGCTGACCCTGCCGACGCTGGCCGGCCCGCCGTTGGCGCTGGCCAGCCTGCGCGGGCAGCCGCTGGTGGTCAATCTGTGGGCGACGTGGTGTCCGCCGTGCCGCCGCGAGCTGCCGCTGCTCATCGCTGCGGCGCAGCAGCCCGACGGGGCGCGCATCGTGCTGGTCAACGAGGGCGAGGACGCGCAGCGCGTCGCCGCGTATCTGCAGCGCCAGCGGCTGCACGCGCCGCAGATCGTGCTCGACCCGGACAGCCGGCTGCTCGCCGCCTACCGCTCACCGGGGCTGCCCACCACCCTGTTCATCGCCGCGGATGGCACGGTGCGGCGCGTGCACGTCGGCGAGCTGTCGGCGGCCACGCTGCAGCAGGGCATCGCCGCGTTGCGCTGAGCGGCAGCAGCCGATGGCCACGCGCGCGCAAACCCTGGCGGCGGTTCTCGCCCTGATGCTCAACGCCTTCGTCTGGGGCGTGTCGTGGTGGCCGTTCCGGCAGTTGCGCGCGCTCGGTCTCGATCCGCTGTGGGCGACGGCGGCGATGTACGCCGTGAGCAGCGCGCTCATCGTCGCCGCGGCGCCGTCGGCGCTGGCGGCACTGTGGCGCAACCGGCCACTGTGGGGCATCGTGCTCGCTTCGGGGGCGACCAACGCGGCGTTCAACTGGGGAGTGACCGAGGGCGACGTCGTGCGCGTGGTGCTGCTGTTCTATCTGATGCCGGTGTGGGCCGCGCTGCTGGCGCGCTGGCTGCTGCGCGAGCGGCTCACCCGGCTGCTCGCGCTGCGGTTGGTGCTGGCGTTGACCGGGGCCATGGTGGTGCTGTGGCCGGCAGACGGCGGGCTGCCGCTGCCGCGCCACCTGGCCGACTGGCTGGGCGTGGCCGGCGGCATGTTTTTCGCGCTGAACAACGTGCTGCTGCGCAAATACGCCCACACCCCGGCGCAGGCCCGCGGGCTGGCGATGTTCGCCGGCGGCGTGGTCGTCGCCGGCGCAGTGGCCGCCGTGCTCACCGCGCGCGGCAGCATCGCGCCGCTGCCGGCTGCGGCGCCGGGGTGGGTGGCCGGCGTGGTGGCGATGGCGCTGGCCTTCCTGGCGGCGAATTTCGGCCTGCAGTTCGGCGCGGCGCGCCTGCCTTCGGCGCTCACCGCGGTCGTGATGACGGTGGAAATCGTGTTCGCCAGTGGCAGCGCGGTGTTGCTCGGCGCGCAGCGGCTGAGCGCGCAGGCGGTGCTCGGCGGAAGTCTGATTCTGCTGGCGATTTTGCTCGCCGCCTGGCAGCGCACGGCTGCATCCACCCCGGCGCGGCAGCCACATCCCTGAACCTCCCGCCGTCGTCAGCCGTGGCCGGTGGGAGAAGTGAGATCTGGCCTACCTTGACAGTCGCTGCCGTCAGTGTCGGAAGCCGCCGCTGGCCGTGATGCTGGTGACGTCGACGAAGTCCGAGCCGGCATGGTTCGTGGGGGAGAAGCGCACGATGAAGCCGCCGAGGTTGTCGTCGCTCATGCCGTTGAGCGCGTCGATCAACCCGGCCTGGGTGAGATTTTTACCGGCCTTGCGCAGCGCCTGCACCAGCACCTTGGCGTCGATGAAGCCTTCCAGACTGGTGAAGTCGTAGTCACCCTTGTGGCCGGCGGCGTTCATCGCCTCCTGATACTCGCGCACCAGCGGGGTGACGGTGGAAAACGGAAACGGCACGACCTGGGTGATGATCACGCCGTTGCCCTGCGGCCCGAGCGCGCGGGCCAGCGCCTCGGAGCCGACGAAGCTGACGTTGGCGAACTGGCCGCCGTAGCCCTGGGCGATGGCCTGCCGGTTGAACGCGGCGACTTCGGTGTAGGTGCCGATTTCGACGATCAGATCAGGTTGGGCCGGCAGGATGGAGCGCAGCGCCGCGGCCACATCGACCGTGTTGCGCTGCACCGTGCCGGTGGCCACGGGTTTGAGGCCGTGCGCGGCGAGCGCTTTCTGCACCCCGGACAACCCGGCCATGCCGTAGGCGTCGTCCTGGTAGAACACGGCGATTTTTTTCAGCCCGAGAAACAGGAACTGATCGACGATCTTGCGGGTTTCATCGTCGTAGCTGGCGCGGATGTTGAAAATGAACGGATCGACCGGCTGGCGCAGCGCCATCGCTCCGGTGAACGGGCCGATCAGCGGTATGCCGGCCTGGTCGATCAGCGGTTTGGCCGCGAGGGTGGTGGGGGTGCCGACGTAACCCAGTAGCGCGAACACTTTGCCGCCGTCGATGAAGGATTTGGTGTTGGCCACGGTGCGCGGCGGGTCGTAACCGTCGTCGAGGCTGACGAGCTTGAGCGTGCGCCCGGCCACACCGCCTTCGGCGTTGACGCGCTGGAAATACGCCTCGATGCCCATGCGCAGGCGCACGCCCAGTTGCGCCGCCGGGCCGCTCAGCGGCGCGGACTGGCCGATGACGATCTGGGTGTCGCTCACCCCCGCTACCGCGGCGAACGACGGAGCGGTCAAACCGAGCAGCAGGGCGACGCAGGCGAAAAACGATTTCATGGCGGTTTCGTGCAGGAGGACGGGGCGATGGGAGAAGGGCGCAGACGTGCGTTCAGGGTTTGCCATGCAGCGCTTCGTCGAGGAATTCGATCCAGTGCTGCACCGGGATGGTCGTGCCGACCTGCAGGTGCTGGATGCAGCCGATGTTGCTGCTGACGATGCGCTGCGGTGCGGTTTCGGCCAGGTGCTGCAGCTTGCGGTTGCGCAGTTCACTCGACAGCTCGGGCTGCAGCACCGAGTACGTGCCGGCCGAGCCGCAGCACAAATGGCTTTCCAGCGGCAGTTTGACCTCGAAACCGAGATCGCGCAGCAGGGTTTCGGCGGCGCCGCGCACCTGCTGCGCGTGCTGCAACGTGCACGGCGGGTGGTAGGCCAGATGGTCTGCCGGCCTGGTCTTCAGCCGCGCCTCGAGCTCGGCGCTGAACTGCGGCAGGTATTCGCTGACGTCTTTGCACAGCGCGCTGATGCGCTGTGCGCGTGCGGCGTAATCCGGGTCGTGGCGGAGATGATGCGCGTAGTCCTTGACCATCGCGCCGCAGCCGGAGGCGTCCATGACGATGGCCTCGACCGTGCCAGCGTCGACCAGCGGCCACCAGGCGTCGATGTTGCGCTTCATGTCGGCCAGCGCGCCGGCGTGGTCGGACAAATGCTGGCGGATCGCGCCGCAGCAGCCCGCTCCTTCGGCCAGCAGCGGCTGCACGCCCACGGCGTCGAGCACGCGGGCGGTGGCCGCGCCGATATTGGGCATCAGCGCGGGCTGCACGCAGCCGGCGAGCATCAGCACCTTGCGCGCGTGCGTGCGCTGCGGCCACTGCCCGGCGCGTTGCCGCGGCGGCACCTTGTCACGCAGCGCGGCGGGCACCAGCGGGCGCAGCGCCTGGCCCAGACGGATCGCCGGGGCGAACAACCGCGACGTCAGGCCTTCCCGTAACGCCCAGCGGGCGAGCTTTTCGCCAGTCGGCCGCGACACCTTGGCGTCGACCACGGCGCGGCCGATGTCCACCAGCTTGCCGTATTCGACCCCCGAAGGGCAGGTGGTTTCGCAGTTGCGGCAGGTCAGGCAGCGGTCCAGGTGCAGCTGGATCGAGCGCGTGGCCGGCGCGCCTTCGAGCACCTGCTTGATCTGGTAGATGCGCCCGCGCGGGCCGTCGAGCTCGTCGCCGAGCAGTTGGTAGGTCGGGCAGGTGGCGGTGCAAAAGCCGCAGTGCACGCAGTTGCGCAAAATGGCCTCGGCGGTCTGGCCGTCGGCCGTGGCGGCGAATTCGGGACTGAGATGGGTTTCCATCGCGGGCGGTCAGAACAGAGTGGGGAACACGCCGTGCGGGTCGAACGCGGCTTTGACGTTGCGGGCGATGCGGTCCAGCGGCGCGGGCAAGGTGCAGAACACCTCGGCAGCGCTGTCGCCGCCGCGAAACCGCGTGGCGTGGCCGCCGGCCTGCCGCGCCGCCTCCTGGATGATCGGCGCCGGCGCGGCGCTGATCAGCCAGCGCTGCGCGCCGTACCACTCGACCAGTTGCGTGCCCGACAGGTCGAGCATCGGCGCCGTGCCTGGCAGCGACAGCCGCCACAATGCCGCCTGCGAGTCGCCCGGCCAGGTGGAGGCGAACCACGGCAGCGTCTGCTCGCGCAGCGCCTGCCAGAACGCCGCGGCTTCGGCATCGGCCAGACGTTCGCCGCCCAGCCGCGCGCACGCCGCCTGCACCGCGGCCTGCGCACCGCGCAGCCGCAGGGTGAGCACGCCTTTGCCGGTATTGCGGTCGGGCAGCCAGGCGCTGGCGTTGACCGGCAGCGGCTGGGCCGCCCAGGTATTGCAGCGGGTGATGGCTTCGTCCTGCGTCATGGCAAAGCGCAGCGTGGCCTGCGCCGCCGGCAGCGGCTGGACCTTGAGCGACACCGACAGAATCACGCCGAGCGACCCCAGCGAACCGCACAGCAGCCGGGACACGTCGAACCCGGCGACGTTTTTCATCACTTCACCGCCGAAGTGCAGCACTTCGCCGCGGCCGTTGAGCAGGCTGGCGCCGAGCACGTAGTCGCGCACCGCCCCGGCGCTCATGCGCGCCGGGCCGCTCAAGCCGCAGGCGACCATGCCGCCGACGGTGGCCGTGCTCGTGCCGGAGCGGGCGAAATGCGGCGGCTCGAACGGCAGGAATTGCTGGTGCGCGGCCAGCGCGGCTTCGATTTCGGCCAGCGGCGTGCCCGCGCGCGCGGTGAGCACCAGCTCGGTGGGTTCGTAATGCGTGATGCCGCTGAACTGCGTGGTGTCCAGGGTGTGCTCGGCGGTTTCGGCGCCGCTGCGCTGCACCGCAGGCATCCACGGCGCCTTGCTGTTGCCGCCGTGGATGCGGATGTGCTCACCGCGCGCAGCGGCGTCGCGCACCAGGTCTTGCCAAAGGGGGAGGAGGTCGTCTGCTTGCATCGTCGTTTCACTGCCCGCCGGGCGCTGCCGGACGGCGCCGGGCGGGTGGGGCCGGGTTTGCGCCGCGCGGTGCGGTCAGCCGCATCAAAACCGCGGGATGTTGGGAAAGGGCAGCAGCCCGCCGCGCACGTGCATCTTGCCGTATTCGGCGCAGCGGGCGTGGGTGGGGATCTGCTTGCCGGGGTTGAGGGTCTCGCCGGGGTCGAACGCGCGGCGCAGGGCGAAAAACTGCTCGCGCTCCTCGGCGCTGAACTGCACGCACATGGAGTTGATTTTTTCGAACCCCACGCCGTGCTCGCCGGTGACGGTGCCGCCCATGGCGACGCTGGTTTCGAGGATTTCGGCGCCGAACTCCTCGGCGCGCTGCAGCTCGCCGGGCTGGTTGGCGTCGAACAGGATCAGCGGGTGCAGGTTGCCGTCGCCGGCGTGAAACACGTTGACGCAGCGCAGCCCGTATTTGCCCTGCATCGCCTCGATGGCCTGCAGCATGTCGGCCACGCGTTTGCGCGGGATGGTGCCGTCCATGCAGTAGTAATCGGGCGAGATGCGGCCGGTGGCGGGAAAGGCGTTTTTGCGCCCGCTCCAAAAACGCAGCCGCTCGGCTTCGCTGTCGCTGCATTTGAGCGCGGTGGCGCCGCACTGCGTGAGCACCGCGGTCATGCGGCCGATCTCTTCTTCGACTTCCTCGGGGGTGCCGTCGCTCTCGCACAGCAGGATGGCGCGGGCGGTGAGGTCGTAGCCGGCGTGGACGAAGGCTTCTGCCGCCGCGGTCATCGGCTGGTCCATCATCTCCAGCCCGGCGGGGATGATGCCGGCGGCGATGATCGCCGCCACCGCGTCGCCGGCCTTGCGCACGTCGTCGAAGCTGGCCATGATGCAGCGCGCCAGCACTGGCTTGGGCAGCAGCTTGACCGTCACTTCGGTGACCACCATCAACATGCCTTCGCTGCCGATCACCGCGGCCAGCAGATCAGGCCCGGGGCAGTCCGGCGCCAGGCTGCCGATGGTCAGCGCCTCGCCCTCGACGGTGTAGCCGCGCACCTGCAGCACGTTGTGCACCGTCAGGCCGTATTTCAGGCAGTGCACGCCGCCGGAGTTCTCGGCGATGTTGCCGCCGATGGTGCAGGCGATCTGGCTGCTCGGGTCGGGGGCGTAGAACAGGCCGTAGGCGGCAGCCGCCTCGGAAATCGCCAGGTTGCGCACCCCGCACTCGACGGTGGCGGTGCGCGCCACCGGGTCGATGCGCTTGATGCGGTTGAAGCGTGCCAGCGCCAGCAGCACGCCGTCTTCATGCGGCAGCGCACCGCCCGACAGCCCGGTGCCGGCGCCGCGCGCCACCACCGGCACGTGCAGCCGGTGGCACACCCGCAGCGTGGCCGCCACCTGCGCCTCGGTCTCCGGCAGCACCACCACCAGCGGTTTGCGGCGGTAGGCGCTCAGCCCGTCGCATTCGTAGGGTGTGACCTCCTCGGGCTGGTACAGCAGCACTTCGGCGGGCAATTCGGCCGCCAGCGCGGCGACGACTTCGGCCTGGCGCGCGGCGCGCGCCGCCAGGTCGGGGTTCAAGGGGGCGTTCATGGCGAGTCCGTCCACGGGGAATCTGTTGTATTTGTTGACGAATTATCGCCTTTGCTGCGCCGCAGCGGGGCAGGACTAACCCGGCTTTTGCCACTGCCGGCAGCAAAGCTGTGTTGCCGAAAAAGTGGTGTCGTGCCGTAACGGCAGCGCGGCGGGAATACACTGTGTCTGTGTCGGCAGGAACGCGACAGCCTGCAACTGAGCATCCCGCTGGCCGACCTGTTCGCCGGGGTGGAGCCGCCGTCCACCGCCTGATGTCAGGTAGTCAGGTACGCGCCCGGGGCCGGCAACCGCCGTCAGACAAAAATTTTTCCGGGGTTGAACAGCCCCCTGGGGTCGAGCGCGTGTTTGATCGCGCGCATGAGGTCGATGGCGTCGTCGCCGACTTCCTCGCGCAGAAAGTCCTGCTTGTGCAGGCCGATGCCGTGTTCGCCACTGCAGGTGCCGCCCAGCGCCAGCGCGCGGCGCACGAGCTGGGCGTTGAGGCGTTCGGCCAGTTCGCGCTCCTCGGGCTTGGCCGGGTCGATGAGGTAGCCGATGTGGTAGTTGCCGTCGCCGACATGGCCGACGATGAAATACGGCAGCCCCGCGGCCTGCGCCTCGTCGACCGTGGCGTTGATGCTTTGCGCGAGCTTGGAAATCGGCACGCAGGTGTCGGTGGTCACGCAGCGGCAGCCGGGCTTGGTCTGCAGCGCCGACAGATACGCGTGGTGGCGCGCAGCCCACAGCCGGCTGCGCTCTTCCGGGGTGTCGGCCCAGGCGAAGTCCGAGCCGCGAAAGTCCTGCGCCAGCGCCTGCACGGTCTGCGCCTGTTCGCGCACGCCGGACGGCGAGCCGTGGAATTCCATCAGCAGCAGCGGGCTTTCGGGCAGGCCAAGATGATCGTGCGCGTTGACCGCGCGCACCGCGTTGGCGTCCATCAGCTCACAGCGGGCAATCGGCACGCCCGATTGCATGATGGCGATGGTGCAGTCGACCGCACTGGCCACATCGGGGAACGAGCAGATCGCCGCCGCCACCGCTTCGGGCTGCGGGTACAGCCGCAGCGTGATTTCGGTGATGATGCCGAGCGTCCCTTCGCTGCCGACGAACAGCCGCGTCAGGTCATAACCGGCGCTGCTTTTGCGCGCGCGGGTGCCGGTGCGCAGCACCCGGCCGTCGGCCAACACCACGGTCAGCGCCAGCACGTTTTCGCGCATGGTGCCGTAGCGCACGGCGTTGGTGCCGGAGGCGCGGGTGGCGGTCATGCCGCCGAGGGTCGCATCGGCACCCGGGTCGATCGGGAAAAACAGCCCGGTGTGGCGCAGCTCGTCGTTGAGCTGCTTGCGCGTCACCCCGGCCTGCACGGTGGCGAGCAGGTCGCCGGTGGCGATGTCGAGCACGCGGTTCATGCGCGTGAGGTCGAGCACCACGCCGCCGCGCACGGCGAGCAACTGGCCTTCGAGCGACGAACCCGCGCCCCAGGCGATGACCGGATAGTCGTGCGCGGCGCAGAGTTTGACCGCGTCGGCCACGTCCTGCGTGCTCTCGCAGAACACCACCGCGGCTGGCGGCGGGGCGTCGAACGGGGATTCGTCGCGGCCGTGCTGCTCGCGCACCGCCAGCGCGGTCGAGCATTGCGCGCCAAAGCGCGCAGCCAGCGCATCGAGCAGCGGTTGTGGCGCTGGGCGGGGGACGATGGACGGGGTGGCGGCGGTGTTCATGGCTCGGCGGGGGAGGCAAAAACCCGGTGAGGGCGCAGGCGACGGCGCTGGCGCCGGCTATCGGGCACAATTGTCCCGCAAATTCGCTGCCGGGACGCCCGCGGCAGCTTTTTCGCCAAGGACGACGATGGACCCACTGATCCGCATGATTTACGCCAGCCGCATCGCGCCCAATTTCGGCCCGGCCGATGTGCACGACATCCTCAACACCTCCCGCCGCAACAATCCGGCGCTGGGGCTGACCGGCTTGCTGGTGTTCGCCGACGGCTATTTCCTGCAGGCGCTCGAGGGCGCGCGCTCGCGCATCAACGCGCTATATACGCGCATTCTGCGCGACCCGCGGCATACCGATTCGGTGATCCTGCACTACCACGACATCGACAGGCGTCTGTTCGGCGAGTGGTCGATGGGCTATGTGCTGAGCACCGACAAAAACCGCGCGCTGTTTCTGGCGTATTCGCTGGAGGCGCGGTTTTCGCCGCTGGGGCTGAGCGCCGCGGCGGCGGAAAGCATGCTCGGAGAGCTCGCCGAACACGCGCGCCAGATCGGCGCGGCCAGCGCGACGGCGGGGTGAACATGGGACAGCGACTGACCGCCATCGTCACCCGCACCGGCGACGCCGGAACCACCGGGCTGGGCGACGGGTCGCGCTGCTCCAAGTCGGCGCTGCGCATCCACGCGCTCGGCGAGGTCGACGAGCTCAACTCGCACCTGGGCGTGCTGCGCAGCATGACGCTGCCGGCCGACATCGACACTCTGCTGCTGCAGGTGCAGCACGATTTGTTCGACCTGGGCGGCGAGCTGTCGGTGCCCGGGATGATTCTGCTCAAGCCCGAGCAGGTCGCCGCGCTCGACGCCGCGCTGGCCGACTACAACGCCCGGCTGCCGCCCTTGGCCGAATTCATCCTGCCCGGCGGCGCGCCGACCGCGGCGCAGGCGCACGTGTGCCGCACCGTGGCCCGGCGGGCCGAGCGCGCCGTGGTGGCGGTGGCGCAGGAGGCGGCGCAGGCTGCCGATGCGGCCGCGCCACGACTGCGTGCCGAACTGCTGCAATACCTCAACCGGCTGTCGGACCTGCTGTTCGTCCTCGCCCGCACCCTCAACCGCGCCGGCGGCCAAGGCAGCACCGAGGTGTACTGGAACCACGCGCGCCAGCCGGGGTGAATCCGGCTGCTTCATGTTTCTTCACACGGCCTGCACACGGCTTTCACCTCGTGCAGGCAGCATCGATGTCTGCCGCCCGTTGCGTTTGTCCGCTTTGACGTCCCACCCATGAACCGCCTTCGCCCCGTTGCCGCAGCCCGCCCGCGTTCCGCTTCCGCTTTGCGCCACTGGACATGGGGGGCGCTGGGCGCGGCGCTGCTGGTCTGCGCCGCACTGGGGCTGACGCTGACGACGCACCGCGCGCAGGCGCAGATGCGCGGCGGTGCCCCAGGCATGGCAAAAGGCCAGATGCCGCCGCAGCCGGTGACGGCGGCGGTGGCGCGGGCGCAGCCGCTGCCGGTGTGGCTGACGGCGCTGGGTACGGTCACGCCGCGCAGCTACGTCAATGTCATGCCGCGGGTGTCCGGGCTGCTGCAAAGCGTGGATTACAAACAGGGGCAGATGGTCAGGGCCGGGCAACTGCTGGCGCAGATCGACCCGCGACCGTTTCGCATCGCCGTCGAGCAGGCGCAGGCGCAGGTGGAGCAGACGCAGGCGCAGCTCGCCGGGGCGCAAAGCGACCTGCAGCGCTACGAAACCCTGCTGGCGCAGGATTCGATTTCGGCGCAGCAGGTGTCGGACCAGCGCGCCACCGTGGCGCAGCTCAAAGCCACGCTCGACGCCAACAAGGCGGCGCTGGACAACGCGCGGCTGCAACTGAGCTGGACGCGCATCACCGCGCCGGTGTCCGGCCTGGTCGGGCTGCGCCCGGTGGACGCCGGCAATATGGTCACGACCTCCGGTGCCGTCGGCACCAGCAGCGGCAGCAGCCCGGCGTCGCCGGTGGCCACCATCGCGCAGGTGCAGCCGGTGGACGTGACCTTCGCCCTGCCGCAGCAGCAGATCGCCGAGGTCGTCTCCCAGCTCATGGCCCGCAGGCAGCTCAAGACAGAGGCCTGGGACGCGCGCAACACCGAGCTGCTCGCCACGGGCAGGCTGCTGGCGGCGGACAACCAGATCAACGCCGCCACCGGCACGCTCAATTTCCGTGCCGAGTTCGCCAACCCGCGGCTGACGCTGTTTCCCAACCAGTTCGTCAACGTGCGCCTGCTGGTGCGCACCATCGCCGACGCCGTGGTCGTGCCCACCACGGCGGTGGCCGTAGGCGCGCCGGGCACGTATGTGTACGTCATCGGCGCGGGCGACAGGGTGAGTATGCGGGTGGTCAAAACCGGCGTGGCGTATGGCAATCTGACGCAGATCGTCTCCGGCCTGCAGCCGGGAGAACGCGTGGTCACCGACGGCCTGGACCGCCTGCGCGACGGGCGTGAAGTCAAAGTGGTGCCGGCTGCCGGCGGTGCGGGCCAGGGCACGCCGGGGGCGCACACCAGGGCGGCTGCCGGCGGAGCGCGCTGACCATGAGCGCGCCGCAAGACACGCCAGGCGCCCGTCCCCCCGCAGCCGCCGCACCGGCGGGCGACACCGGGCAGGACGCCGCCGACCGCCCCAGCCCGTCACGGCTGTTCATCCTGCGGCCGATCGCCACCTCGCTGCTCATGCTCGCCGTGCTCGTGGCCGGGTTCATCGGCTACCGGCTGCTGCCGCAGGCGGCGCTGCCGGAGGTGGACTACCCGACCATCCAGGTGACCACGCTCTACCCCGGCGCCAGCCCGGACGTGATGGCGTCCTCGGTCACCGGGCCGCTGGAGCAGCAGTTCGGGCAGATGCCGGGGCTGGCGCAGATGTGGTCGGTGAGCTCCGGCGGCGCTTCGGTGATCACCCTGCGGTTCGACCTGTCGCTGTCGCTGTCGGTGGCCGAGCAGGAAGTGCAGGCGGCGATCAACGCCGCGGGCAATCTGCTGCCGTCGGACCTGCCGCAGCCGCCGATCTACGCCAAGGTCAACCCGGCCGACGCTCCGGTCATCACCCTGGGGCTGACCTCGGCCACGCTGCCGCTGACCACGCTGTACGACCTGGCCGACACCCGGCTGTCGCAAAAACTGTCGCAGGTGTCCGGGGTCGGCCTGGTGACGCTGTCGGGCGGGCACAAGCCGGCGATCCGCGTCACCGTCAACGGCGCCAAGCTCGCCGCGCTCGGCCTGAGCCTGGACAATCTGCGCACGGCCATCGCCGGGGCGAACGTCAACAGCCCCAAGGGCAGCATCAGCGGCAGCCAGCAGGCGTTGACCATCGACGCCAACGACCAGTTGCAGACGCCGCAGCAGTACCGCGACATGATCGTCGCCTACTCCGGCGGCGCGCCGGTGCGGCTGGGCGACGTCGCGCGCATCGACACCGGGGCGGAAAACGCCTGGCAGGCGGCCACGGTCAACGGCAGGCCGGGCATCGTCATCAACGTGCAGCGCCAACCCGGCGCCAACGTCATTGCCGTGGTCGATGCCATCCACAAACTGCTGCCGAGCCTGCAGGCGCAACTGCCCGCAGCGGCGCAGCTGACGGTGCTGTCGGACCGCACCGTGACCATCCGCGCGGCGATCGCCGACGTGCAGGACGAGCTGCTGCTGGCGGTGCTGCTGGTGGTGGCGGTGATTTTCGTCTTTCTGCGCAGCGCCCGGGCCACCTTCATCCCCGCCACCGCAGTGCCGCTGGCGCTGGTGGGCACGTTCGGCGCGATGTATCTGCTCGGGTTTTCGATCAACACCCTGACGCTGATGGCGCTGACCGTGGCCACCGGCTTCGTCGTCGATGACGCCATCGTCATGATCGAAAACATTTCGCGCTACATCGAGGCCGGCGATCCGCCGCTGCAGGCGGCGCTCAAGGGCGCCGGGCAGATCGGTTTCACCATCATCACGCTGACGTTTTCGCTCATCGCCGTGCTCATTCCGCTGCTGTTCATGGGCGACGTGGTCGGGCGGCTGTTCCGCGAGTTCGCCATCACCCTGGCGGTGGCCATCATCATTTCCGCGGCGGTGTCGCTGACGTTCACGCCCATGCTCTCGGCGCGGCTGCTGCGGCACACGCCGCAGCAGCGGCAGGGACGGCTGTTCCGTCTGACCGGCGCGGCGTTCGACCGGCTGTCGGCGGCCTACACCCGCGCGCTGCGCGTGGTGCTGCGCCACGAGACGCTGGCGCTGCTGGTGGCCGTGGCCACGCTGGTGCTGACCGTGGGGCTGTACATCGTCATCCCCAAAGGCTTTTTCCCGGTACAGGACACCGGGCTGATCCAGGGCACGACGGTGGCGCCGCAGGACGTGTCGTACCCGGCGATGCTGCAGCGGCAGCAGGCGCTGGTGCAGGCCCTGCTGCAGGACCCGGCGGTGGCCTCGGTGTCGTCCGTCGTCGGCATCGACGGCGTCAACACCACGATGAACACCGCGCGGCTGCTCATCAACCTCAAGCCGCTGGCCGAGCGCGCGCGGGTGCAGGCGGTGATCGCGCGGCTGGATGCCCGCGCCGCGCGGGTCGAGGGCATCAGCGTCTACCTACAGCCGGTGCAGGATCTGACCATCAACGACATCGCCAGCCGCTACCCCTACCAGTTCAGCCTGGCCGCCACCAGCGCGGCGCAGCTCGCCAGCGCCAACGCCGCGCTGATGCAGCGGCTGCGCGCGCTGCCGCAACTCGCCGGGGTGACCAGCGATTTGCAGGATCAGGGCCTGCAGGCGTATGTGGACGTCGACCGCAACGCCGCCTCACGACTGGGGGTGACGATGAGCGCGATCGACAGCGCGCTGTACAACGCCTTCGGCCAGCGGCTGGTATCGACCATTTTCACCCAGTCGGCGCAGTACCGCGTGGTGCTCGGCGTGGAGCATCCGGGCGCGGCACCGGCCGGTGCGGCATCCGCCCCGGCGGCTGGCGGCAGCCTGGCGGCGTTCGACGCCATCTACCTCACCGGCAGCAGCGGGCAGATGGTGCCGCTGTCGAGCATCGCACGCATCGTGCCGCGGCCCACGCCGCTGGCCATCGACCACCTCGGGCAGTTCCCCGCGGCGCTGATTTCGTTCCAGCTCGCCCCGGGGGTGTCGCTGGAAAACGCGGTCAACGCCATCGACCAGGCGGCACGGCAGGCGCAGCTGCCCGCGGCGGTGACCATTGCCTTCCAGGGCGCGGCCAGCGCGTTCCGCGCGGCGCTGAGCAACCAGCTCTGGCTGCTGCTGGCCGCAGTGGCGACGATGTACATCGTGCTCGGCGTGCTGTATGAGAGCTATATCCACCCGGTGACCATTCTGTCCACGCTGCCGTCGGCGGGCATCGGCGCGCTGCTGGCGCTGATGGCCACCGGGCACGAGCTCACCGTCATCGCCATCATCGGCATCATCCTGCTCATCGGCATCGTGCAGAAAAACGCGATTCTGCTCGTCGATTTCGCCCTGGAGGCGCAGCGCCGGCAGGGGCTGCCGGCGCAGGAGGCGATGCTGCAGGCGGCGCACCTGCGGCTGCGGCCGATCTTGATGACCACGTTTGCCGCGCTGTTCGGCGCCGTGCCGCTGGCGCTGGGCACGGGGATGGGCGCGGAGCTGCGCCAGCCGCTGGGCATTGCCATCATCGGCGGCCTGCTGTTGTCGCAGCTGCTCACGCTGTTCACCACCCCGGTGATCTATCTGGCGTTCGACCGCCTGGCCGCGGCGGTGGCGGCGCGGCGCAGCCGCGGCCAGCGGGTTTCACCGCGCGACGCCGCGGCTGCGGCCGGCGGGACGGAGGAGGGCGGGCGGTGAACCCGTCGGCGCTGTTCATCCGCCGCCCGGTCGCCACCAGCCTGCTGGCGCTGGCGGTGATGCTCGCCGGGCTGATCGCGTTTCGCCTGCTGCCGGTGGCGCCGCTGCCGCAGGTGGACTTTCCCACCATCACCGTCACGGCGAATATGGCCGGCGCCAGCCCGGAGGTGATGGCCGCCACCGTGGCCACGCCGCTGGAGCGCAGCCTGGGCACGATTGCCGGCATCACGCAGATGACGTCGAGCAGCACGCTGGGCTCCACCCGCGTCATCCTGCAGTTCGATCTGTCCAAGGACATCAACGACGCCGCGCGGCAGGTGCAGGCGGCGATCAACGCCGCCATGCCGCTGCTGCCCAGCGGGCTGACGGGCAATCCGACGTACAAAAAGGTCAACCCGGCCGACGCGCCGATCATGATTCTGTCGCTGACCTCCAAGACCCTGTCGCGCGGGCAGATGTTCGACGCCGGATCGACCATCCTGGCGCAGAAAATCTCGCAGATTCCCGGCATCGGCTCGGTGACGGTGGGGGGTGCGGCACTGCCTGCGGTGCGCGTGGAACTGGACCTGCCGCGGGTCAACGGCATGGGGCTGAGCCTGGAACAGGTGCGTCAGGCCATCGCCACGGCCAACGTCGACACGCCCAAGGGGGCGATCGACAGCGGCGCGCATCGCTGGCAGGTCGGGGCGAACGACCAGATGTCCACGCCGCAGCAGTATCAGCGCATCGTCGTCGGCTACAAAAACGGCGCGCCGATCCGCCTGGACCAGATCGCCACGGTCAGCGAAGGGCTGCAGAACGACCGCAACATGGGACTGGCCAACGGCCAGCCGTCGGTGCAGCTCATCATCTACCGCCAGCCCGGCGCCAACATCATCGACGCCGTCGAGGGGGTGAAGGCGGCGCTGCCGCAGCTCGAAGCGTCGATCCCGGCGGCGATCAAGGTGACGCTCATGTCCGACCGCACCACCACCATCCGCGCTTCGCTCAAGGAGGTGGAAAACACCCTGATTCTGGCCGTGCTGCTGGTCACCGGCGTGGTCTGGCTATTCTTGCGCGACTGGCGCGCCACCCTCATCCCGGCGCTGGCCGTGCCGCTGTCGCTGGTGGGCACGTTCGCCGCGATGTGGCTGCTCGACTACTCGCTGGACAATCTGTCGCTCATGGCGCTGATCGTCGCCACCGGTTTCGTCGTCGACGACGCCATCGTCGTGCTGGAAAACATCATGCGCCACGTGGAGGCGGGGCTCAGCCCGCTGGAAGCGGCGCTCAAAGGCGCGCGCGAGGTCGGGTTCACCGTGCTATCGATGAGCATTTCGCTGGTGGCGGTGTTCCTGCCGGTGCTGTTCATGGGCGGCATCGTCGGCCGGCTGTTCCACGAATTCGCCATGACGCTGTCGGTGGCCATCGGCATTTCGCTGCTGGTGTCGCTGTCGGTGACGCCGATGCTGGCGTCGCGCTGGCTGAAGCGCGCACCGCAGCCGGCCGCCGCAGGTGGCGGCTCGCGGCTTGCGCGCGGCTGGAACGCCGTGCACCGCGGTTACGGCCGCAGCCTGCGCTGGGCGCTGCAGCACCCGCTGCTGATGCTGGCGGTGTTTTTTGCCACCATCGGGCTGACGGTGGCGCTGTTCAGAATCGTGCCCAAGGGGTTTTTCCCGACGCAGGACACCGGTCTGCTGGTGGCTTCGGTGCAGGCCGACCAGTCGGTTTCGTTTCAGGAAATGAGCAGGAAGCTGCAGCAGATCGTCGCCATCGTGCGGCGCAACGAGGGGGTGCAGAACGTGGTGGCGTTCACCGGCGGCGGCACGACCAACAGCGCGTTCATGTTCATGCAGCTCAAACCCATCAGCCAGCGACCGGGGGTGCAGACGCTGATCGTGCAGCTGCGCCGCGCGCTGTCGCGCGTGCCCGGGGCGCAAACCTTCATGTTCCCGGTGCAGGACATCCGCGCCGGCGGCAGGCCGAGCGCAGCGTTGTACGAATACACCTTGCAGGCCAGCGACCTCAACCTGCTGCGCGAATGGGAGCCCAAGGTGCTGGCGGCGTTCAAGCAGATCCCGGGGATGAACGACGTCAACTCCGACCAGCAGGCCAGCGGGCTGCAACTCTCGCTCAAAATCGACCGCGCCGCGGCGGCGCGCTACGGCATTGCCGTGTCGGCCATCGACCAGACGCTCAACGACGCCTTCGGCCAGCGGCTGGTGTCGACCATCTACGCCCCGCTGAACCAGTACCGCGTGGTCATGGAGGCGGCGCAGCCCTACCAGAACGACGCGCAGGCGCTGGACGACATTTATCTGCTCGCCGCCAACGGCCAGCGCGTGCCGCTGTCGGCGCTGGCGCACGTCGAGCTCACCAACACGCCGCTGGCGGTCAACCACCAGGGGCTGTTCGTCGCCTCGACGATTTCGTTCAACCTGGACAAGGGCGTGTCGCTGGGCACCATCCAGGGGCGGATCGACGAGGCGATGGCCGCCATCGGCCTGCCGTCGGACATCCGCGGCGGCTTTCAGGGCACGGCGCAACTGTTCGCCGATACGCTGAAAAACGAGCCGCTGTTCATCATGGCGGCGATTTTCGCCATCTACATCGTGCTGGGCATGCTGTACGAGAGCACGCTGCACCCGCTGACCATCCTCTCCACCCTGCCGCCCGCCGGGCTGGGCGCGCTGCTGGCGCTGCAGCTCACGCACACCGAGTTTTCCATCATCGCCCTCATCGGCGTGTTCCTGCTCATCGGCATCGTGAAAAAGAACGCCATCCTGATGGTCGATTTCGCCCTCGCCGCCGAGCGCGAGCAGGGTGCCGATCCGCGCGAGGCGATCTACCAGGCGGCCACGCTGCGGCTGCGGCCCATCCTGATGACCACGCTGGCCGCGCTGGGCACGGCGCTGCCGCTGGCGTTCATCACCGGCAACGGCGCCGAGCTGCGCCAGCCGCTGGGCATTTCCATCGCCGGCGGCCTGATCGTCAGCCAGGCGCTCACCCTCTACACCACACCGGTGATCTACCTCGAACTCGACCGCCTGCGCCGCTGGACGCTGCGCCGTTTCGGCCACGGCCGGCGGGCTGCTGCCGTCGATACCCCGGCCTGACCGCCATGAACCCGACCGTCCCGTCCCGCCTGTTGTTCGCCGCGTCGCTGGCGCTGCTGCTGGCCGCCTGCGCCGCCAACCCGCCCGAGCCGGCCGTGACCATCGCCCTGCCCGCAAGCTACGCCCAGGCGCAGGGCGACTGGGCCCCGGCGCAGGCGCTGGCGGCCACACCACGCGGCGCGTGGTGGAGCGTGTTCGACGACCCGGTGCTGGCCAGTCTGGAAAACCAGGTGGCGCAGCACAACCAGAGCCTGGCCGCGCAGCTCGCCGCCTACGAGCAGGCGCAGGCCGCAGTCGCCCAGGCGCAGGCGGCCTACTACCCCGCAGTCACCGCCGGGGCCGCGGCCAGCCGGGCGCGCACGGCGGGCAGCGGCGCCGTGGGCAACAGCCTCAGCGTCTCGCTGGGCGCAAGCTGGGAGCCCGATCTGTGGGGCAGGGTGCGGCTGCAGGTGCAGGCCGGGCAGGCCACCGCCGCCGCCAGCGCCGCCACCCTGGCCAACACCCAGCTCAGCCTGCAGGCCACGCTGGCCAGCAGCTATCTGCAACTGCGCACCGTCGACGCGCAGATCCGGCTCGCGCGCGACACCGTGGCGGCCTACGAACGCGCGCTGCAGCTCACGGAAAACCGCTACAAGGCCGGGGTGGACACCGCCGCCGACGTGGCGCAGGCGCGCACCCAGCTGCTGCAGGCGCAGACCAGCCTGACCGATCTGGGCGTGACCCGCGCGCAGCTGCAGAACGCCATCGCCGTGCTCGTCGGCCAGGCGCCGGCAACGTTCACCCTGCCCGACACCGGGGCGCTGCCCGCCGTCCCGGACATTCCCGCCGGCATCCCGGCGCAGCTGCTGCAACGCCGCCCCGATCTGGCCGCGGCGCAAGCGCAGGTGGCGGCGGCCAACGCGCAGATCGGCGTGGCGCAGACCGCGTGGTTCCCCAACCTCACGCTCTCGGCGCAGGGCGGCAGCCAGGCGGGCCGGCTGGCCGGGCTGTTTTCCGCGCCGTCGCTGTTCTGGTCGCTCGGCCCGCAACTGGCGGCCACGCTGTTCGACGGCGGGCTGCGCCGCGCCCAGGTGGAAAGCAGCAAGGCCGCCTACCGCCAGACCGTGGCCACCTACCGCCAAAGCGTGCTGACCGCGCTGCAGCAGGTGGAAAACAACCTCGCCGCGCAGCGCATCCTGGCGCAGGAGGCGCAGCAGCAGGCGGCGGTGGTGCAGGCTGCCGAGGTGTCGCTACGGCTGGCGCAGAACCAGTACAAGGCCGGCACCGCGCCCTATTTGAACGTCATCACCGCGCAGACCACCCTGACCAGCGCGCGCAACGCGCAGCTCACCCTGCTCAACCGTCGGTATGCAGCGAGTGTGGCGCTGATCCAGGCGCTGGGAGGTGGATGGGGGGAGGACGACCGCCCGGCGATCGGGCCGCTGCCGGGGGCGTTGGCGGCACGGTAGGCGTCACTCTCCCCCGGGAGCCGGTGCGAAGCACGCTTTGCGGCTCAGGACATCTGCCCGAACCGCCCGGCGTTGAAGTCCAGCATCGCCTGGCGGATCTGCTGCTCGGTGTTCATCACAAACGGCCCGTAGCCGACCACCGGCTCGTCGATCGGCTCGCCCGCCAGCAGCAGCAGCTTGGAATCAGCCAGCGCCTGCAGCCTGACCTCGCTGCCGTGGGCCGATAGCGTGGCCACCTGCGCCGCGCCGACTTCCTCCCCGCCGCCCAGCCGCACCGCACCGCTGAGCACCACCACCAAGGTGTTCCAGCCATCGGGCTGCGACAGGTCGACGGTGCTGCCTGCGGCCAGCCGCACGTCCCACACGTTCATTGGCGTATGCGTCGAGGCCGGCCCGCGCGTGCCCTTGAACTCGCCGGCGATCACCCGCACCTGCCCGCCCCCATCTGGGAGCGCGACTTCGGGAATCTGCCCGCGGCTGATCGCCTGGTAGCGCGGCGGGGTCATTTTGTCGGCTGCCGGCAGGTTCACCCAGAGCTGCGCCACCTCGAAAGGCCCGCCGCGGCGCGAAAACGCCGGAGTGTGGAATTCCTCGTGCAGCAGCCCGGCGCCCGCAGTCATCCACTGCACCTCGCCGGGGCCGATCACCCCGCCGCCGCCAGCCGAATCGCGGTGCTCGACCTCGCCGGAATAAACGATGGTCACGGTCTCGAAGCCGCGGTGCGGGTGCGCGCCGACGCCGCGCCGCCCCTGCTCGATGGGGGCAAAGTCGTACGGCGGGGCATAGTCCAGCAACAGAAACGGGCTGCGCTGCGCCACCTCGGCGCCGCTGTAGCCGAACAGGCCGTGCACCGGAAAGCCGTCGCCGACCCAATGCCGGTCGGGCGCGTGGCGCAGGCTGAGCAGAGTTTTGGCAGACATGGCATTCCTCCGTTGCGTAAGCGCCGCCGGTGCGGCAGCGATGCTAGAAATGATGCGTCTGCAACGATGCAAATAAAAGACGGCGAAAATGCGTTGCATCGTTGCATTTCCAGAACGACGCGCCCTCCATGAACGATCTCAACGACCTCGCTGCATTCGCTGCGGTGGCCGAACACGGCGGCTACGCCGCGGCCGAGCGCGCGCTGGGCACCCCGCGTTCGCGGCTGAGCCGGCGCGTGGCCGCGCTGGAGCGCCAGCTTGGCGTGCGGCTGATCCACCGCACCAGCCGCCGCTTCGCCCTCACCGAAACCGGGCAGGCCGTGCTGCGCCACGCCCAGGCCATGCTCACCGAAGCGCAAGCCGCGCGCGCCGTTGCCGCGCCGCAGCATCAGCCGCGCGGCACGGTGCGGCTGAGCTGTCCGCCGGCGCTGCTGCACCACGCGGTCGATGCGATGATCGCCCGGCTGCTCAACGCCTGGCCAGAGCTGACCCTGCACATCGAGGCGACCAACCGCAACGTCGATGTGTGGCAGGACGGCGTCGACCTCGCGCTGCGCGTGCGCGCGGCGGACGCGCCGCTGCCCGCCGAAGAAGTCGTGCGCACCCTGGCGATCAGCCCGCATGTGCTGGTCGCTGCCCCCGCCTTGCTCGCCAACGCCGCGCCGCCGGCCCGCCCGGCCGATCTGCAGCGCCTGCCCAGCTTGGGGCTGGGCAACTCGCGCGAGGAATCGGCGTGGCTGCTACACGGCCCGGGCGACGCGGTCGAGCGCGTGCCGCATCGCCCGCGCCTCATCGTTGACGACATGGATGCGCTGCTGCGCGCCGCGCTGGCTGGCGTGGGCGTCGCCGCCGTGCCGCTGCTGGCCGCGCACGAGCCGCTGCAGACCGGCGCGCTGCAGCGCGTGCTACCCGACTGGGCGCCACCGGCTGGGCGCATCCAGGCTGCGCTGCCCAGCCGCCACGCGCTGCGCCCCGCAGTGCGCCTGGTGCTCGACACGCTTGCCCGCGACTTTGCCGAACTCGCCGCACGGGGCAAATGCCTGCGGGCGTGATCGCAGCGCGGCGCCTTCGTGTTATCCCGCTGCCTGCGCCCGGGCCGTTCGCGCGACCATCAGACCGCCGGCTTTGCACGCCTCAACTGCACCGAGCCAAGCGAGTTTTGCCCACATCCACCGCCTTCCTGCCATGAACCCTGCCACCTTCCAGCTGATCAACTACGCCCGCTACCACCGCGACCCGCGCAACATCGCCACCCACTTCGTCGGCATCCCGCTCATCGTTTTCGGTGTTGCGGTGCTGCTCGGGCGCCTGTCCCTGGGTGCGACCCCGCTGACCGCCGCGTGGTTGCTCTGGGCGCTGGCGGCGGTGTGGTACCTGCGGCTGCGCTGCCCTGCCGTGACGCTGCCAACCCTGTGCACCCTCGCCGTGATCGTCGCCATCGCCCAGCCGCTGGCAACGCTCAACACCGGCCCGTGGCTGGCCTGGGGGCTGGGCAGTTTTGTCGTCGGCTGGGTGCTGCAGACCATCGGCCACGTGTGGGAAGGCCGCAAACCCGCGTTTTTCGACGACCTGCGCGCTCTGCTCGTCGGCCCGATGTTCGTCGTCGCCGAAGCCATGTTCGCCGCCGGCCTGCTGCGCCCGCTGCACGACGCCATCACCACAGCCGCCGGCCCGGTGCGCCGACGAGTTTTGCATCCCGTCTCGCGCCGTTGAATGCACGTATTGAAAGCCTTGCTTGCGGCTGCGGGCAGGTAGAAGCAAACGGGTAAGATTTTTATTTTTGGCAGATAAACCAATCAAGATGCAACGAATCTAGACCTGACCCCAATTCCTTCCGAAAATGCAACGAATCTCGACCTGACCCCGATTCCTCGTTTATCCGACGATCTATATTATGTAAGGGCTCAATATGGCACCTCCACCCCGCGTCACAAAAGCTGTTGTTCAAACCGAAGTAACGGGCTTCGTGGCAAACATCAATCGCGCTCGCGATCTCTATCGAAAGATAGTTCTTCACGGCTACACAGGCACTTCTGCAACAACGTCAAGACGACTATCCAGCCCGGATACGCGTGATGTCGCGCAATTCATCTTCTTTGAAATTGCTGCAAAGTTTGAAGACCACGCCAAATTCATGTTCCAGGTCGAAGTTCGGTCACGACTTCAAGTTACTGCTACGCAAAGCGCATTCGTAATGGGCGATCTTGATAATGGTCTGAACAACAAGCTTGGCTGGGGCAGCCCGCAGCGGCTGAAAGAACGTGGGCACAATTTGTTCGGTGCCAACTCGTTCTTCGGCGACCTCGTCATCAAGCTTGGAAACCAAACCTACAAGACATTGGTTTCTGCTCACACGGTACGAAACCGTGTCGCTCATGACGGTGGCGCTGCGCAAACCAAGTTCGTGAAGCTTCTTGATGGAGACGGAATCCAAGCTGCGGAACGACAAGGTATGAGTGTCGGTAGGTACCTTCGCGATTACCCAACGGCTGCAACTGCCGCAAATCGCAACTTCTTTTTGTACTTGGCGGCATATGAAGACTTTGCAACCAAGGCAGGTTTAGCATTGCCATGAGCCTGAGCCCTAACATTCCGCTAAGAGGGACGCTTCGCCGGTAAGCTGGCTTCGCGCCCCAATGAAACGCGCCCCAATCAAATGGGTTCAGGTCTAGCTCTGTAACATTTATCCCATTCATCACGGCATTAAATCAGTAATCTGTGGCAAACGAAAATAGGCCCATCCGAGTCGTTTGCAGAATACCCCCCGCCAGTCGCGCCGGGATAGTCAAGTGTGACATCAACCACTCCGGCTGAGCACGATCGGAACATTCTTGCCAAGCGCTGCCGCCGCGCGTTGATCGTCACATCCATCCTTCCCTTTCAAGGCGTGACGCCCTCCACGCCACACACTTCGCCCCGCCCCTACCATCGCGGCATGTCCGCCACCGCCCTGCTCACCCTGCTGGCCGCCAGCGTGTTGCTGGTGCCGTTGTTCAAACGTCTGGGCCTCGGCTCGGTGCTCGGGTATCTGGTGGCGGGGGTTGCCGTGGGGCCGTTTGGTCTGGGGGTTGTGAGCCGGCCGGAGGCGGTGCTGCACACGGCCGAGCTGGGGGTGACGCTGCTGATGTTCCTCATCGGGCTGGAGTTGCAGCCCAGCCGTCTGTGGGCGCTGCGGCGGCAGGTGTTCGGGCTCGGCACACTGCAGATGGCGGGGGTGGCGGTGCCTGCGGCGGGCATTGCCGTGGCGCTGGGGCTGGGGTGGACGGGGGCGGCGCTGGTGGGCGTGGCGCTGGCGATGTCGTCCACCGCGTACATCCTGCCGCTGCTGGCTGAGCGCCGCGAGCTGACCACGCGCTTTGGCCGCGAGACCTTCGCCATCCTGCTGTTCCAGGACGTCAGCGTGATTCCCATTCTGGTGCTGCTCGCGCTCACCGGCGCAGGCGGCCATGCGCCGGGCTGGCCAGCGCTGGGGGCGCTGCTGCTGGTGGCGCTGGCCGGGCGGCCGGTGCTGGCGACCATGTTCCGCTATGTGGCGCGGTTTGGCGGTGGCAACCGCGAGTTGTTCGCCGCCGCGGCGCTGCTGGGCGCGGTGGGCATAGGCGTGGGGTTGAGCAGTGTGGGGCTGTCGGCGTCGCTGGGGGCGTTTCTCGCCGGGGTGCTGCTGGCCGATTCGGAGTTCCGCCACGAGCTGGAGGCGGCGATCGAACCGTTCGAGAGCCTGTTGCTCGGGCTGTTTTTCATCGCCGTGGGCATGGGCATCCAGCTACCGCTGGTGCTGGCCGCGCCGCTGCAGGTGCTGGGGCTGGGCGCGGGCATTCTGCTGCTCAAGGCGTTCACGCTTTATGCCGGGCGGCGGCTGATCGGCGGTGACGACGCGCTCAGCCGTCCGCTGGCGGTGGTGCTGGCCTGCGGTGGGGAGTTCGCCTTCGTGCTGTTTGCCAGCGCCCGCGGTGGCGACCTGATCGACGGCCGCACCGCCGAGCTGCTGACCGTCGGGGTGGCGGTGTCGATGGCGCTGGCGCCGTTTCTGCTCATGCTCAACGACCGGCTGCTGCAGCCGTGGACGCGCAAGCGACAGGCGCCGCCGTTCAGCCGCATCGACGAGCCGGGGCAGCCGGTGGTCATTGCCGGGTACGGGCGGGTGGGCCAGGTGGTGGGGCGTCTGCTCAATGCGCAGGGCGTGCCGTTCACCGCGCTCGATGCCAGCGCCGAGCAGGTGGACTTCGTGCGCCAGTTCGGCAACAAGATCTATTACGGCGACGCCACGCGGCTGTCGCTGCTGCGCGCCGCGCATGTGCAGGGCGCGCGGCTGTTCGTCCTCGCCGTGGATGACGTCGAGGCCAGCCTGAAAATTGCCGAGCTGCTGCGCACCCACTTCCCCGACGTGCCGCTGCTGGCGCGGGCGCGCAACCGCACCCACCTCATGCGGCTGCGCGAGCTGGGGGTGAAGCAGGTGCTGCGCGAAACCTGGCTGTCGAGCGTGGAGATGGGCAAACTGGCGCTGCAGGCGGTGAAGCCCGAGGTG